>ENA-OPUE01000610-OPUE01000610.1-human-gut-metagenome-genome-assembly--contig:-NODE-610-length-27678-cov-4.137784_pt1 | contig 27678 bp, 17 predicted proteins | sample MGYA00241466_ERZ501924 | MGnify/ENA primary metagenome ERZ501924 (study PRJEB25962, sample SAMEA2042223) | human gut metagenome | biome: human gut; feature: human-associated habitat; material: faeces...
CGAAAAAACGGGAGAAATCTCTCGAAATCTCCCGTTTTCTCGTTTTTCCTCGTCCGGATCTAAATTGACTTGTCATCATGGCTGGGATGGCTGGGATCGAACCAGCGTAATGCGAGAGTCAAAGTCTCGTGCCTTACCACTTGGCGACATCCCATTAGGTATGTTTTAATTTTAATCGCACTATAACAATTTGTCAAGTTATTTTCATAATTTAATTATCAACTTGCTTGTTCACCTGAGTCATCATCGTAATAAGGTGGCTTTATATTCCTTAATTCTGTTGCATTTTGAACGGCTGTTGAATATACATAAAAGTCATTGTCCGGAGAAAAATATCTTCGGATGTAATCTTTATTCTTAATAGCTTCACTACAAGTGTAGGAACTGATTTTGTCGTTTAGATATCCTGCAAAAATCCGTTGCCTAGCTGTCAACTTGTAGTCCTTCAAGTTCTTTATGATATCCATATTATCATGATAACTCTTGTTTCAAACCTTTTAAAGCCATGCTGGGCATGGATTTTACAAATGTTCACATGATTTTTTCAGCCATGGTAAGTTGTTGAGCATGGTTCATTGTTGGATTTTCAAGCACCGCTTGCAAAACAACATCTAGAACTTCTGCAAATCTTTTTGAAGGTTTATAACCCAGTTTTATCAAGTCTTCACCTGAAATTTGAATTTTTATTTTACGAAGTTCATCTAAATATTTTTCTACCAAATCTTTTTTTGTTTGAGCCAACAAAATTAAACTTTCAATATCAACTTTTTCAAACGCCTTATAAACCTTAATACCACTAGATAAATCAGCATTCAAAAGTTTTTTATAATCTTCAATAATTTTCGTTTCAGACTTTGTTAATGGCAAATTAGACAAGTCAAATGAACCTAAGTAACAAATCCAAACTTTTTTTATTTCACTTTTATATTTGTCAACAAGCGACTGTACAAAAAATTCTTCAACATCATCTGAGTTTTGAGATAGTAATTTATACATTTTTTGCTCAACAAATTTGTGTAAAACTTTTTGATTATTAAGATTAAATGCATCTACAAGCTCATCTTTTAGTCGTTTGAATGACATATTATAATCTACATTTTCTAAATATTCATCTTGAAGTTTTTTTGTATGTTCCTCTAACTCAAAGCCGAACCTTACCGCAAACTTTAGACCTCTAATTATTCTAGTTGGATCATCAACAAAACTTCCATCGTGCAAAAATCTAAGAATTTTATTATGTAAATCCTCAATTCCACCGACATAGTCTATAATTTTGCCTGTTTTGCAGTTTTTTGCAATTGCATTCACTGTAAAATCTCTTCTTTGAACATCTTCTTTCAAAGAACAAGCTATTTTATTAACAACGGGTAATTGTCCTTTATTAGGATAACTTTCAGTTCTGGTTGAAGTTATATCAACAGTTTTGTCACCTATTTTCAAATGAACCGAGCCAAATTCTTCATTTATTTGAGTAATTTCACCAAAATCTAAATTACGAGCAAACTCAACAGCATCTCCAACAAATGTTAAATCAATATCGGGGCTTTGTTTTCCAAGAAGTTCATCTCTTACTATTCCACCGACAAAAAATAGATTTTCAGATTTTTCATATAAATTAATGATGTCCATAATTGTATTCTAGCCTAAAATAGAGGGATAATCAAATAAGGATAGAAACATATGTTACAAGAATTACACGAAGCAACCAGAGCACTAAACTCTGCATTTAACAATAGTTTTGTAAAAAAATTAAGCCAATATTTACACGATTGTGTGCGTGAAGAAGTTAAGAGCGCAACATTCAGAAATCTTAAAGGTGATAAAGATAACAAATGGATATTTTTAAAACAAGAAGAAACTCTTTTTACAAAGGGTGAAGAATTCTTACGCCTTGACGGAAGCGATTCAAAATTAACTGAATTAATGATTCAAAGTGAAAATAACACAAAAGATAAATATTTGATTTACGGTTATTTATTTTTGGTTGGTAAAAATTCAAAAACAAAGCGTCAAAATGAATTTTTGACACCACTTTTGTACGTACCTTGCAGATTGGAAAGAAACGGTGTAAACATAAACTGCATTCCACTTGATGACGTTTTATCTTTAAATACAGCAGCACTTGCAGGATTAATGGCAAAACGTGATGATGAAGACGAAATTGATTTATTATTAGAAGGTATTTTAGATGCAGTACCGGAACTTCCATTAACGCAAGAAAAAATGGATATCTTCTTAACTACATTAAAATCAATTGTTCCAGATGTTGAAATTGCTTTAAATGAAACAACAGATGAAGAAGATAATGTTTCTAAAGATTTTTACGAAGAAAAAGTTACATCAAAAAATGTTGATGAAATTATAGATGAAGAGGAAGAAAGCGAACGTATTGCAAAAGAAGCGGTAAAAAAAGTTGACCACGTAAGTGTAACAAGTCAAAGCGCAATTATTTTAACAAAACGTCCTGCCGTTACTGCCGGTGTACTTCATGAGTTAATGCAAATTGCTGAAAAACCTAGCGGAATGTATAGAGAAACTGCTTTAGGTGTAATTAATGACGAATTTGTACAAACAAAATCAAAAATATTACCTGATGAAGAAGAGCTCCAAGATTTCTATCCTGTAACACCTCTATCATTAAGCGATACGCAAGAAAGAGTTTTAAAAAACATTGAAACTGATAAGTTTATATCTGTTCAAGGACCTCCCGGAACAGGTAAATCTCAAACAATCGTAAACCTTGTTGCACACTTAATTGCACATGGAAAAACTGTTTTAATCGCATCTCGTATGGACAAAGCGGTTGACGTTGTTGCAGATAGATTAAATAACTTAGGGGCGCAATTCTTAGCTCTTCGTGCGGGACGCTTGAATTATCAAAGACAATTAAGTTATGAACTTAACGACCTGTTAGCAGGAAAAGTTGACCTTGATGACGGTGCGGAAGACTATATGACAGCTGATATTCAAGATATGAAAGAGCATTTGGATAAAATGCGTAATCTTGAGAAAAAATGCGACAAAATAATTCGATTAGAAAAGAAATGGCATGATTTGTATGAGGAAATAAGGGTTAGCGGATTTTCTTTTGATACAAATCAGTTTATAACTAAATTTTTAACAACTGAAGAACTTGATATCGTGAAAGAGGCAATTGACTCATTCGAAAAGAATTTAGAAAAAAGCGGATTTTTTGCAAACATCGCAAACCATAATGCAAAAGGTCAATTAAAGAAAATGCTTGGAATTCATGAATTTGAGGTCAATGAAAGTTCTATTGAGCAATTAAAAAACGAATACGATTATGCAAAACTTGAAGCAGAAGAAAAAGCTACAGAACTTGAAATTCAAAAGTCCGGCAACATTCATCAAATGATGGAACAAATCCGTTTGATGAAGAGAAAACAAAGCGGAATTGCAACAAAAATTCTTAAAAATCAAAGAAGACAAGCATTAAAAGGTCTTTTAAAAGATCAAGTAAAACGACAACGGTTAAAAATTCATGCACGTTCTCTTATTGAACGTAAACAAAGACTTCAAAACAACATTCTTGATACAGAAGATTTCAAACCACTACTTGAAGCATTTCCTTGTTGGTGTGCTACAACTTATGCTATATCAAGTTCATTGCCTCTAAAACCTGCAATGTTTGATGTTGCAATCATTGATGAAGCTTCTCAATGCGATATTGCAAGTTGTTTCCCAATTTTATTCCGTGCTAAAAAAGCCGTGATTGTTGGTGATGACAAGCAATTACCACATCTATCATTCTTGGAAAAAGCAAAAGAACAATCATTTATGAATCAATATGGTATTCCTGACAAATACCAATTAATGTGGCGTTTCAGAACCAATTCAATGTTTGATGTTTCAGACTACTATTCAATGAATTCAATTATGTTGGATGAACATTTCAGAAGTTTACCACCAATTATTGACTTTTCAAACAGAGAATTCTACGCAGACAGAATTAGAATTATGCGCAAGGACAAGGTTGGTGACAAAGTTTTAGAACTTGTACAAGTTCCTGACGGTAAAGTTGATAGCTCAGTAACTCGAAACTTACCTGAAATTGAAGCCGTTGTAAAAACATTACACGAATTAATTATTGAGGACGAACGCAAAAACCCTGAAAAACCGGTTTCAATTGGTATCATTTCACCATTTAGGGCACAAGTTGAGCAGTTAAAAATCTCAGTTTCAAAAGTACTTTCAGACCACATGTTGAAAAAGCATCGAGTAGAAATTGGTACTGCACACACATTTCAAGGTGACGAAAGAGATATTATGTTGATTTCGTGGGCATTTGCAAACAATAGTTTTACGCAAAGTTTAACATTCTTGCAAAAATCTAACTTGTTTAACGTTGCAATCACTCGTGCAAAAAATAAAATGATAAACTTCATTTCGCACGATATTACAAACCTTCCTGACGGTCATTTTAGGCACTATATGGCATACTTAAAGGAATACCAAGAACGTCAAGAAGCAATCCTAAACAAAGAAATTGATGAAAATGTATACAAAAATCAATTAGAACGTGATATTGCAGACACAATTCGAAACTTAGGTAAAGACGTTGTAGCAGGGGCAAGCATTGCAGGATTAAGTGCTGATTTGATGTTTGATAACACAATCGTCGAAGTTGACGGTATGGAAGACGAACCAAAAGAAAAAATTACAAATATGCGCAAACAATCAATCCTTGAACGTTCCGGTTACACAGTTAAACGTGTAAGTTTCAGAGAATGGCAAGTTTCACCAAAAGCTTGTCTTGATAGATTATTGAGTTAGTTACAAACGGCGCCAGCATACGCTGGCGCCTTGTATTTAATTATCTTCATTGTATAATATAATTGAAATATAATTACTGCAAACACTAAAATAGCAGTTTTTAAGAAGTTAGAAAAAGAAAAATCAGAGGTAAACAATGAGTAAATATTTATTAGAAGTAGGTTGTGAAGAATTACCATATAAATTTATTAACCAAGCGGTTGAACAATTAAAAACAGGTTTTTCAAGATTCTTAAACGAAAACTGCATTAAATTTTCAGATATCAACGTTCTTGCAACACCAAGACGACTTGCGGTAATTATTGACGGGCTTGCGGAAAAACAAGAAGACGAAACAAAAATTTTAAGAGGACCAATAAAAAATGTGGCTTATGACGAAAACGGCAACCTTACAAAAGCCGGAGAAGGTTTCTTAAGAAAAAACGGAGTTGATCCTAAAGATGCCTATTTAGAAGACAATTACCTTCACGCAAAAGTTGAAATAAAAGGTAAAGAAACTACAACTGTACTTCAAGAAAATATTCCAACTCTTGTTCTAAAACTTCAAGGTTCTCACTTTATGAGATGGGATAATTTTGATGAAAAATTCCAAAGACCAATCCGCTGGATTGTTTCAATTATGGATAATAAAGAAGTTCCGTTAGAAATAATCAATGTTAAATCAAGCAAAGTTTCAAGAGGTCATAGATTTTCTAAAAATCAAACTGTAGAAATTAATCACCCTGATGAATACGTAGAAAAATTACGTTCTGCAAACGTTATCGTTGACCAAGCTGAAAGAAAAGCTGAAATCGTAAAACAAGCAAAAGCTGAAGCTGATAAAATTGGAGCAGTTTGCAGATATTCAGATGATTTGTTAGAAGAAGTTACAGAACTTTGCGAATGGCCGGTTGCAGTAACTTGTGAATTTGATGAAAAATATTTAACTATTCCTGACGAAGTTACAGTAACAGTTATGGCTGTTCATCAACGCTACTTTGCTCTTTATAAAGACGGTAAATTAACAAATAAATTTATCACAATAACAAACTATGTAGGCGATGAATTTGAAAATATCAAGGCTGGTAATTTGCGTGTAGTTGGTGCAAGACTTGATGATGCGGTATTCTTCTTTAACGAAGATACAAGAAAACCTCTTGCTGATTACATTGAAGGTCTAAAAGGTATGACTTTCCAAAAAGGAATGGGTACAATTTATGACAAGACTCAACGTATTGTTGAATTATCAAAAGTTATCGCTAACGACTTAGGTAAATCTTCTGAAACAATTAACAGAACAGCTTTGTTATGCAAAGCTGACCTTTGTACAAGCCTTGTATTTGAATTTACAGAACTTCAAGGATATATCGGTTCGGATTATGCAAGAGTTTCAGGCGAAGCTCCAGAAGTTGTTGAAGGTATTAAAGAACACTACTTCCCTCTAAATGCTGATAGTGAATTGGCTAAAGGCATTGAAGGTCAAGTGGTTGGTATCGCAGACAAAATAGATACAGTTTCTGCAGTGTTCGCAGAAGGTAAAAAACCAACAGGTTCTTCAGACCCTCTAGGTGTAAGACGTGCAGCGTTAGGTGTTATTAAAACTGTTATTGCTAACAATTTAAAAATTGATTTAAACAAAATGTTAGAAAAAACATTGGAACTTTTACCGGTTAAAAAAGACTGTATAAAAGATATCCAAGAATTTTTCACACAACGTTTGATTATATTCTTGAATGATCAATACAAAAAAGATGTACTTGAAGCTTGCGCATCATCAAATCCATTGTCAGATTTGTCAGATTACGTAGCAAGAGTAAAGGTTGTATCTGATATGAATTCACCGGAATTATTAGAAAGCGCTAACAGAGTTATCAGAATTTTAAAAACTCCTGTACATGCCGAAGTTAAAAAAGAATTATTTAAAGATGATTCAGAAGGCATGCTTTTAGATGCAATAAATTCAATCGCTGAAAACGTTGATTATGATGCATATTTAAAAGAATTAATTGGCGCAGTTCCTGCAATATCAAACTTCTTTGACAAAGTTCTAGTTATGGATACCAATGAGCAGGTTAAAAACAACCGTTTAGCCATGCTAACTAAATTGAAAGAAAAATTTGAAAAATTATGTGATTTTTCAAAAGTTCAAGCATAGTTTAAAAACAAAAAATCAAGATATACTTTAATATCAGACCTGTTTGTTAACTTATGTAAACAAAGTATCAAAATGAGTAAATTTTTATTTTCAGGGTGCTTTATTAAGACATAAGAAATCAAAACAAATAAATTAGTGTAATAAAGGTAGGTTCCCCAAATGCAAAACAGAAATTTAAAACAACAACAAGCACAACAACAAGAAAATCAAAAAGCACAATTTTTGAACTTTGTTCAAGGACAAGACAAAACAAGTGCTGATTATATTAATATGATTACATCTTCAGATGTTAATAGAGTATCTGGCACTCAAAAGCTAGAAGCGATGGTCAGAGCACAACTTCGCAAAGAATTTCCTGGTATTGAAAACAAGAAATCATACGAATTTTTGGTAAGTGCAGTAATTCACAACTACCAAAAGAAACAGCTTCAAGCAACTGACGGCGAAATTGCATAGTCGTCTTTATCTAAGGAGAAGGAATTAAACAAGTTCTCAAAAAATACCTACGGACAAGTCGTAGGTATTTTTATGCTTAAATTTAGACACTAATGATGATAAAATAACAAAATGTAAAGTGAAAAATAATATAAATTAAAAAAGGGTATTGCATTTTTTTTAGGGTTCGTCTATAATTATTATACAAACTGAATAAAGGGTATGGGATTGTAGCTCAGTCTGGTTAGAGTGTCTGCCTGTCACGCAGAAGGTCGCGAGTTCGAGCCTCGTCAGTCCCGCCATTAAAAAAGACTATCTTTATAGATGGTCTTTTTTATTTCAAAAAGTTTAGCTGTAAATAAAGTTGTAAATAAAGTGCAAGTACGAGATGAGTGTACAATCGCTAAAGTCTAAATATAAAGCCTTTTATGCCGATTTTAATAGAATGAGATGCACTTGCACTAATTGGATTTTATCTGCACTTTTTTATACATTATCTGCACTACGATTACACCAATTTCAAAATCAAACTCCGAAAGTTAGCAATATATTTACGCTTTAGCCATGTATATTTAGTGCAAGTGAAAAATCTTCTCATAATTTGAGAAGTATTAAGTTATCTCTGAGATTGAGATGAAAACACTTGACTTCTGTTGAAGCAAGAGTAATTAATGTCATTGTAAAAGGTCTTTAAACAAGATTTAAAAGGATTTTAAATGAACAAATTACATTTACTCCATGAAGCAGAAAAATTATATTGTGTTGAAAATTTAAGTTCAGAAATAATTGCCGAAAAATTAAATATCTCACGCAGAACTGTTTTTAACTGGAAAAAGAAATACAAATGGGATAATCATATCGTCAGAATAAAAGATTTTTCAAAACAATTTGCTGGTGATATTTATAACGTCGGCACAAAACTTCTTGCAAAATTAAATAATGATATAGAGAATCATAGAAATTTTAATAAACACGAAATTTGTGCATTAGAAAACATTATCAAAATTATATATAAAAAAGGGAAAAGGCAAACAATGGATTTTGATAATTATTCACATAAAAATAACTCTGCAAAAATTTTATCACCAGATGTTGTTGAAGAAATCAATAGGGAAATATTAAACTGGAATGGTGACTATTAAAAATAGTTTACAATTACTTTTTGAACGAAAAAGTATTAATTAACATTAAAATATATTACAAAATAATTCATAAATAAGAGCTCTTTATTTATAACTTCCAACTTTTCTTCCGTATTTGTCGTATTGAGTAGTTCTGCCACTTGAATCTGTTTTAAAAGAACCGACTTTGTTACCATATTTATCATACTGGGTTGTTACACCATTTGAATTTGTTTTAAAACTACCTGTTTTGCTTCCATATTTGTCATACGAATTATATCCTGAAGAAGTTTTTCGATAGCTACCTGTTTTTGAACCATACTTATCATAAGAGTTATATCCACTTGAGGTTTGTCTGTAAGAGCCTGTTTTGGATCCATATTTATCATACTGAGTAACGTTGCTTCCATTTGTTCTATAAGAACCAGTTTTTGAGCCGTATTTATCGTAAGAGTTGGTTTTAGCTGCAAAACAATAGCCTGTCAATAAAAACAATGATACTAATAGTGATAATAATTTTTTCATTTATTTACTCCTATGTAAATATAACGATTTCAATTGATGAATGTTCATTTTTATAAATATAGTACAAGTAATATTATTTTATCACAAGCCTATGTCAAGATAAGACATAGCTTTAGTGCTTAAAATAAAATTTACATAGCCTTCAAAATAAGTATGTTCATGGTAATATAAAACCATGGGTAATTGCGTAAATAAAGCTTCTTTAAATGATAAATACACTATGTCATATACAGCTTGTAGTCTTGTTTGTGCAGAAACAAAAAAAGTTGCTGAATTATATTTAGAAGAGCGAGATTGGAAAAAAGTTGCTAAAATAGCATTTGATACAAATTTGCTGCAATATAGAACACAAAATGCTTTAAAAAGAACATTGTCGGAAATTATATCTCGTTTAAAAAAACTTCCTGAAGAGGCATTGTTGATTCTTGTCAATGGTACACCATATGAACAAAATCAAATATTATGGCTTGCAGTTTGTTTAAGATATTCATTTATTTACGATTTTGCAATAGAAGTTGTCAAAGAAAAATATAATTTAATGCAATCCAAAATTACGCAATTAGATTATGATGCATTTTTTAATTCTAAACTAAACTGGCACGATGAATTAGATAAGTTAACAGATAGTACTCGTTATAAGCTAAAACAAATTTTATTCAAAATGCTAAAAGAAGCAGAAATTGTAGATTCTGATAATTGTATTTTGACAACATTTGTGTCACCAAGAGTTATTGAAATTATAAATAATTATGATTCCAAGTATTTAGGAATATTTCCAAATTAGTAGGTTGTAAAATGAACGAAAGAAGTATAAGTGAACAATTTAATCATTTAGTGAATATTTTTCAAAGCAAAAAATTTTTAGAATGCCAAATTTTATGCAATGATGTACCGTTTTTTATTGCCGAATATAAAATATCAGATGAAAATGACGTATGCAAAATGCGTTTACAATTGATAAAAAAATTAAAAGAATCTAATATTACTGTTTTAGATATCAACATCTATGATTTATCTGTTGAATATTTAAAAGAAACTGGGGATTGGGATTGGTACATAAAAAATGAACAAAGTATTTCAAAAAAACAATTAAAAGAAGACTTGCAGTCAATTTTAGATATTAAAGAAGTTATAATGCCAAGAATTAAACGTATGGTAGATAATACAGATTTTGATTTATTATTTATAGACGGAATTGGGGAAGTATTCCCATATATTCGCTCTCATTCATTATTATCAAATTTGCAAAATATAGTTAGTAGGAAACCATTGGTTATGTTTTATCCAGGTTCTTACCAACAAACTGCAACCACAGGTTCATCATTTAAGTTATTCGATATTTGTGATGATGGACAAGAGTACAAAGCTGCAAATATTTATGAAATTCAAGGGGTGTAAAATATGAATTTATTAGCATCATTTTTTAAAAAGAAAGTAGATAGACCAATAGAAGGTGTTATCAAAGCTGATGAAGTTGAAGATCTAAAATTGAAACTTGAAATCGAAGAATATGTTTTAACTGATGAAGTTGAACAAAAGTTAGAAAATTTCTTGGATTCATATACTAATTACGTCGGAGTAAATGGGGTATGGATTTCAGGTTTCTTTGGTTCAGGTAAATCTCATTTATTAAAAATGTTAGCAATGCTACTCGAAAATAAAGAAGTTGCAGGTATTAAAACATCTGATGAGTTTATAAAAAAATGTTCTTCTGATAATGAATTTTTAAAAGCAAGAATTAAAGCTACTACACAAATTCCATCAAAAAGCATTTTATTTAACATTGTCCAAAAAGCTGATACTATAAATAAAACAGAAAATGATCCATTGGTCTCTGCGTTTGTAAAAGTTTTTGATGAAACTTGTGGATACTATGGCAAACAAGCATACATTGCTCAATTTGAAAGATATTTAGACAACGATGGTTTATTTGATAAATTTAAAGATGAATTTAAATCAGCCTCAGGTCAACAATGGGAATTTGGTAGAGAGAGAGCAAATAGATTTTCTAATGAAATTGATAAAGCATACAACAAAGTAACAGGTCAAAATGTTGAAAATATTATTGACAAACAGAGAGCAGATTATCATTTATCAATTGAGGATTTTGCAAATCAAGTTAAAGAATATATTGATAAACAAGAACCTAATTTTAGATTAAACTTTTTTGTAGATGAAGTTGGTCAATTTATTGCAAATAACGAAAAATTAATGGTTAACTTACAAACAGTTGCAGAAAGCCTTGCTACAAAATGCAAGGGAAAATCTTGGGTAATTGTTACTGCTCAAAATGATATGTCAAAAGTTTTAGGTTCTATGGAAAATAAACTTAATTCTAATGACTATACTAAAATTCAAGACCGTTTTAAAATTAAGTTAGATTTAACAAGTGCGGCTGTAGCAGAAGTTATTCAAAAACGTTTATTAACAAAGAATGAGGAAGCAGAAAAAGAGCTTGGAGTTCTATACGATAAAGAAGTTGATAATTTCAAGACTTTATTTGATTTTGCAGATTGTCAAACATACAAGAATTATCAAAGCAAATCTCATTTTGTAGATTGTTATCCGTTTGTTCCATACCAATTTACACTATTCCAATATGCAATTGAAAATTTATCGACACACGATGCGTTTCAAGGTAAATATAGTTCAGTTGGTGAACGTTCTATGCTTAGTGTATTCCAAAAAGTTGCAGTTCAAGTAAGTAAATGTGATAGCATTGGGGAATTGGCGACATTTGATATGATGTTTGAAGGTATTAGAAGTTCATTAAAAACCTCTATTCAATCATCAATCTTAAAAGCAGAACAACATTTGGATAATGAATTTGCAGTTAGAATTTTAAAGGCACTATTCCTAGTAAAATACATTAAAGGCTTTAAATCAACAGTTAGAAATCTTTGCGTTTTAATGTATAACAATTTTGATGAAAACCTTGCAGACTTAACTAAACGTGTCGAGGAAGCATTAAATTTGTTAGAGGATCAAACTTATATTCAAAGAACAGCAGACGTTTACGAATACTTAACTGATGAAGAAAAAGATGTCGAAGATGAAATTAAAGGTACGGAAGTAGACAAAGATAGTATTTCTGCTGAATTATCCAAATTAATCTTTGATGGCATAATTAAAAATACTAAAATCAGATATGGTGAAGATGGCAGAGATTACAATTTCTCAAGAAAATTAGATGGCAAATTATATTCTAGAGAACAAGAACTTGCAATAAATGTTATAAGTCCATTAAATGACAATGATGAGTTATTTAATGATAATCAAATTAAGATGCTATCAATTCAAAATGATAGGGACTTAATTGTTGCATTAGAACCAGATTCTAAATTACGAATGGATATTATTATTTATAAGAAAACTGAAAAATATATAAATGAAAACAGAAATATGCAACAACAAGAATCTATCAAGAAAATTTTAAATGATAGAGCAACACAAAATATTGAAAGATATACAAGAATTCAGCAAGCTGTTGCAGAACTTGTTAGCAAGGCAAAATTTTATATAAGTGGTAGTGAAGTAGAAATTAGCGGAGAACATCCACAATCTCGCATTATAAAAGCATTCCAAGAATTAGTTGGAAGGACTTATATTCACTTAAATATGGTTTGTGGACATACATATAAAGAAGATGAAATTAATTCAATAATGAGTTCACAACAACAATCAATGTTTACTTCGGAGGCAATGCCGTTAACAGAGGCAGAACAGGAAATATTCGGATTTATTCAAAGAAACAATACATATAGAATAACTGTAAAAGGAATTTTGGAAGAGTTTGAAAAGATTCCTTATGGTTGGTCTTATGCTGCTATTCTTTGTAACCTTGCAAAACTTTGTGCAAGAAGAAAAATTGAAATAAAGGAAGATTCAAATATTTTGAATGATAATGAAATTGCTCAAGCATTACGTTCAACAGCAAGACAGTCAAATTTGATTCTTCAAACTCAAATGGATTTTTCTCCATCACAAATTAGAAATTTAAAAGAATTCTATGGTGATTTTGCAAATGAACCTGCATCTGATAACGATGCAAAATCATTGGCATTAAGTACTGCAGAATTGCTAAAAGAGAAATTAAAAGAAGTTGAAATTTTGTTGGCAAAAGAATCTGAATTCAAATTCTTAAATGTATTAGAACCTGTAAAAGAAAAATTAAAAAATTGCTGTGGTAAAACATATAGTTGGTACTTAACAGATTTTAGAGAATGTTCTGACGAATTACTTGATTTAAAAGAAAATATTATCAATCCAATTTCGCAATTTGTAAGTGGCACAGGTGGAGAAATCTATAAAAATGCTGTTAAATTTATAAATGAACAAAGAGAAAATTTCCAATACTTAGATTATGCAGATGTTCAAGAAGTTCAACACATCTTAGAAGATGCAAATTGTTTTAAAGGTACAACAATCCAAATTCTTAGAGATAAGATAAATAGTTTAAAATCTACTATTGAAACAAAATTAACAGAAGAAAAAGAACAGGCAGGAAAACGTCTTGAAGAAGTTAAACAATCTATTTTATCAATGGATGAATATAAATTATTGGCAGATGATAAAAAAGCCATTATCGATTCAACTTTTAACGATTGCAAGGATAGAATATCTACACAAAAACTTATTGTTATTGTAAAAAATTCTGTTGATATGTTTAAAGAAAACGAATACAAGACATTACTTGCAAATATTATGGTATGGAGCAAACCTGAAGAACCTGTATCAGAACAATCCATAGATGATGGTAATCATGTGATTGAACAACCAAAAGTTCAACCACCAGTATCTGCAAAAAACATAAGAACATCTTATTCTAAGCCATTAATAAGTACAGAGATTGAGGTTGAAGAATATATTATGTCTTTAAGACAAGCGTTAATTAATAAAATCAAAGAGGGTAAAAGAATACAATTATGATAGAAAAAATTAATATTAAAAATTTTACAGTATTTGAAGATTTAAATATAGAATTTTCACCAAGAATAAATATTATTATTGGTGAAAATGGTACTGGGAAATCTCATTTATTAAAATTGATACATTCTTTTTACAATAGTGAAACTATTGAAACATTGGATTTAGGGGCATCAATAACTAATAATTTAATTAAATTATTTCTTCCTTTAGATAATAATTTATGGAAACTAAAAACAACAAATTCAGAAGGGGCAACTGAAATTTCAGCTGATTTCAGTAAAGGTGCTGCAAATGTTAGTTATAACTTTAATGTTAATTCAAAGACAGTTAATTTAAGCTCTAATGCTAAAACCGACATTGGCAAATCTTCTGTATTCATACCTCCAAAGGAAGTTTTATCTTTTATGAAAGGATTTAACAGTTTATATGAAAAATATGGTTTATCATTTGATAAATCATATAATGATATATGCTTGCTACTAGATTTACCCAATATGAGACCAGAAAAATTACAAGAAAAAGCGAAATGGGCAATAGCTGAAATTGAAAATATTTGCCAAGGCAAATTCATTTTTTCTGGTAGTGGAAAAATTACCTTTCAAACAAAATCTAGCAAATATGCAGTAAACACTATTGCTGAAGGCTTTAGAAAAATTGGGATGTTAGCAAGATTGTTGGAAACAGGTGCTATTTCTCTTGGAGAATCAGGACCATTATTGTGGGATGAACCAGAAGCAAATCTGAATCCCAAATTGTTAAAAACCTTGGTTTCAATATTATTTGAACTTTCAAGAAATGGACAACAAATTATTTTAAGCACTCATGATTATGTGTTATTGAAATGGTTTGATCTTTTAGCAGAAACTGGTAAAGCTGACCATATTAAATATCATATTTTATCTAAAAATAATGAAGACAAAATTATAATGGAAAGCACAGATAATTATGCTGATATAACGAATAATACTATATCACAAACGTATTCTGAGCTTTATGATGAAGAAATTGCAAGATCAATAGGGAGAAAATGTTAATGACACTTATAGAAAATGATTTGCAATTTGAATTTAATGATATTGAAAATGAAGAAAAATTTGATAGAGATGAAATTCGTGAAAAAAGTAATCTAAAAACTGTTGATTTCCTTGTAGAATATAATGATTGTTATAGGTTTATAGAAGTTAAAGATTTAGATTGTCCAAATCCCCAAAATCCTGATGAGTTCATGAAAAAATTTAAATCAGGTTCTTTGATAGAATCATTGGCGATGAAATACAGAGATTCTAAATTTTACCTTTTGCATACGAAAAGACCTATAAAAAAATATCAATACTTAGTATTAATAGCAAGCAAGAATATTGATTCAGCAATGTTACTAAATAAACAGGAACAATTAAAAGCAAAAATTCCTATTGAACATAAAAATTGGGATAAAGCTTCACTAGATGTTTGTGCAATACTAAATATAGATAAATGGAAAAAATGTTATGGCGAAAATTCTATCAAACGCATAAGTGATAATAATTAAGGTGATTTTATGGATACAGCAAAACTAAAAAAAATGGCACAATATATTAGAAAAGAACTTATTAGTATAGTTACTACTAAGTTGGAAACTGTTTTATTGCCAGATAGTATCGAAAGACGTGAATATAAAAATGCAATTTCAGCATTAGAAGGTTTAATTGATGAAATTTCCAAAGATCAAGTCGTAGAGAAAGTCGCTTATACTTGGTTTAATCGCTTTTGTGCATTGAGATATATGGAAGTAAATAAATATACCAAAATAAATGTAGTTTCTCCTATAACAGGTCAATTTCAACCAGAAGTTTTAGCAGAAGCTAAAATGGGTTATATTGATGACTCTATTGTTCCAATTAAAGTAATTGAAAAAATAAAAGGTCTATTAAACAATTCTATTACAAGTAAAGACCCACAAGGTGAAGCATATAAATTATTAATAATTGCATATTGTAATTATTATAATCAACAAATGCCGTTTTTATTTGAAAAAATTAATGATTACACAGAACTTTTAATGCCTGATGACTTAATTTCAGGCAATTCTGTTATTGCATATATTAGAGAGGCTCTAACACCTGAAAATTGTAGTGATATTGAAGTTATTGGTTGGTTATATCAATATTATATTTCAGAGAAAAAAGATGAAGTTTTTGCAGAACTTAAAAAAGGTAAGAAAATTTCAAAAGAAAATGTTCCTGCTGCAACTCAAATTTTCACTCCTAAATGGATTGTAAGTTACATGGTAGAAAACTCTGTTGGTAAATTGTGGTTGGAGTCTCATCCTGATGAAAGATTACAATCTCAATTTAAATATTATCTTGAATCAGCAGAACAAGAACCTGAAGTTCAAGCAAAATTAGATGAATTAATAAATAAAGACTTAAAACCTCAAGATATAAAAGTGTTAGATCCGGCATGTGGCTCTGGTCATATTTTGGTTAAAGCGTTTGATGTATTATTTGAAATTTATAAATCACAAGGTTGGCAGGAAAATGAAATTCCTGAAATGATTTTAAAGAATAATCTTTATGGATTGGATATTTGTGATAGAGCCGCTCAACTTGCTCAATTTGCAGTTATGATGAAAGCTCGTGCTTTTGATAGAAATATTTTTAATAAAGTAAAAGAGTTAAACATCTGTTCAATTAAAGACACAAACTGGATGGATAGTTTTGTTACAAATGAAATTATTTCAAAATGTGATGATAAAGAAAAAGCAAAAGAACAAGTGAAATTATTACAAAGTACATTCAAAGATGCTAAAGAATACGGTTCAATTCTTGAAGTAAAAGACATTGATTTTGATTTTTGGAATAAATATTTATTAGCCCTAAAAGAAGATGGTCAAATTCGAACTTGTACACCAATAATAAAAGGAAGATTACCTTTCATTCTAAAACAAGCAAAAATCATGCAACAGAAATATGAATCTGTAATTTCAAACCCACCATATATGGGCAACAAGGGAATGAGTGCTAAATTATCAGAATATGTAAAGAAAAATTTTAAAAATACTAAAACTGATTTCTTCTCTGTTTTTATGGAAAAGAATTATTACTATACAGTAAATACTGGTTATATTTCAATGATTACACAACCATCTTGGTTATTCTTAAGTAGTTTTGAAGAATTAAGAAAACAAATATTAGATAACCAATGCATTATGTCTGTCTTACACATGGGTAGAGGTATTTTTGGTATTGATTTTGGTTCTTGTGCTTTTACTTTTAGAAAATTAAACATTAAAAATTATATGGGAAGTTATTTTAGATTGCATCAAAGAACTTTCCAATTTATCAATCCTAATGATATAGAAAACTTATATCTAACATCTAAGGATAATCATGATTTTGAGTTCAATTTTTCAACATATAAAGCAAATAATAATGGTGAAGAATTGGAAGACGAAAATACTGTATCTAAACCATTAAAAATATATTTTGAGGCAAAACAAAATGGTTTTCATTCAATTCCAGGTTCGCCGATTGCGTATTGGGCTAGTGATAGAGTGAGAGAATTATTTAAATATTCAACAAATATTAAATCTATTGCGCCACCAAGAGCAGGAATGCAAACAGGTGAAAATGAAATTTTTATTAGAGCTTGGCAGGAAATAAGCATAAATAAAATGTATGAAGATTGTAATAATTGCGAAGAATCAGAAAATTTAGAATATAAATGGTATCCATATAATAATGGTGGACCATTTAGAAAGTGGTATGGAAATAAATTTGATGTTGTAAATTGGTATAAAAATGGAAGAGATATTAAACAAGATAAACTAGATAAATTAAAAAAAGGTCTATGTTTACCGAGTAATTCAAAACCTAAAAATATGGATTTTTATTTTAAAGAAAGTATAACTTGGTCGTTTGTAAGTTCTACAAGTTTTGGAGTTAGATATTCCAAAAAGGGTTCAATTTTTGATATTGCGGGTTCTTCTGTTTTTGCCTCTTCTGAAAATATAAAATACTTAACAGGGTATCTATGTTCAAAACTTGTTTTTGAATTTCTAAAACTTTTAAATCCTACATTAAATTTTCAAGTTGGAAATGTAGCTTCACTTCCCGTAATTATCCCTGAAAATAAGAATGCAATTATAAAAGTTGAGCAGTTGGTGAATGAAAATATTTCAATATCAAAAGATGATTGGGATAGTTTTGAAACATCTTGGGATTTTAAAATACACCCATTATTAAGATTTTCTAATAGAAATAAAGGTTTAGTTGATTATAAAAATATAAATCTTGTGGAACCAATAACTGCCGGAGATAAGGTAAAGGACTGTTTCAATAAATGGAAAGAATATAAACAAGAACTATTCAACAAACTTAAAGCGAATGAAGAAGAATTGAATAAATTATTCATTGAAATCTATGGACTCAAAGATGAAATGGATGAAAAAGTTGACGATAAAGATATAACAATAGCCTTAGCTGATGAAAAAAGAGAAATTAAATCTCTATTATCTTACGCTGTCGGCTGTATGTTTGGTCGTTATTCATTAGATGAAAAAGGGCTTGCTTTTGCTGGTGGTGAATTTGATTCATCAAAATATAAAATATTTCCAGCAGATGAGGATGCAGTAATTCCTGTTTTATCTGAACACTTGTTCTCTGATGATATCACAAGCAGATTTAAAGAATTTTTAAAAGTTGCATTTGGTGAAACATATTTTGATGAAAACTTAGAATATGTTGCAAGTGTATTAGGCAAGAAGAACACTGAAACTGCTGATGATACTATTAGAAACTACTTTATGAAAGATTTTTATAATGACCATATAAAAATGTATCAAAAACGACCTATATATTGGATGTTCTCAAGTCCAAAAGGTAACTTTAATGCTTTAGTTTATATGCATCGATATAACAAAGATACAGCAAGTGTTATTCTGAATAGTTATTTAAGAAACTACAGAGATGAAAAACTAAAAGCACAAATTGAAAATTGTAAGCAAATAGAGTTAAGTGCATCTACTTCTCAAGGCGACAAAATCAAAGCCTCAAAGAGAAGAGAAGAATTAGAAAAAATAGTAAAAGAAGTAACTGACTACGAAAGAGATATTTTATATCCATTAGCAACCGAACGTAAAGAAATTAATCTTGACGATGGAGTAAAAGTTAATTACTTAAAGTTTGGCAAGGCATTAAAAGACTTCGGCTTAAAAGCAAAAAAATAACAAGAGGAATCAATGGAAGCACAAATAAAAGAAACAATACAATCTTATTTTGAAGAAAAAAGAATAGTTTTTTGGTATGATGAAAAGAATCAATTTCGTGAAGATTTTGATGAATTAGATTTGCCAAATGTAAAAAAGATTGTATTAGACAACAACGAATTTAGTGTAAAATATCAAGTGTTAAGGGAAGAACCAAATCAAAGATTCCTTATTTATCATGCCGGAGCAAGACCTGAAGATTTGCAAAATTGGTTGTTAGATGTTTTACTTGCCAATAAAGAATTTAGGACAGAACAAACTGCAATTTGGCTTACTGATTTACATTTAGGCTATGAACATATCGAAATCGCAGAAAAACATTCTGCATTTTTCAAAGATAAAAAACGTAGAGAAGCACTTAAATCTATGGTGAATGTTTCAGAAGATACTACAGGTAAATTAAGACTTAAAATGCTTGCAGTATGTTGCAATGTCGAACCTGATATAGAAGCAATTTTAGAAAGTTTATTAAATGAATATGCAAAAGAAAAAGAAGATAAATTAAACTTGATAAAGCGATGTAATTTAGAAACTTTCCTATACAACGTTTTAAAACGTAAGTTTAATTATGAATCACAATCGCCAAGTCTTAAAGATTTTATCTTAAAATTGATGCACGCATCATACAAAAAAGATACAGGCGAATCATTAAATGCCGATGAGAGATTTACTAATGATGCATTTGTATTCTTGAAAAGATGGAAAGATAGCCGTCAACAAGAAGAGGCTTTTGAAAAAATATCACAAGAAATCGCAGAAATTTTAGATATTGAATCAGATATAGATTCACATGAATACAAGGAATTACTTGATTGTGACATCTTCTATTCAATAGATAGAAAAATATTGTATTCTTTAACTCAAGAAATAACAAAGAAAACAATATCAAAAGATGATTGCGTTTCAGTTTTACGACAAAGAAAAAACAGAAGATGGGGAAATAAAAAAGAAATTTCATTCGCATATAAGGCTCTATGGCATGCAACACATTTTATGCACGAATTTATGACAAATCCTCAATTTGAAATGCACAATTTGAATGATTGCATAGAAAAATATAGCACACAATGGCAAAGAATAGATTTCTACTATCGTAAATTTATCTATTTCATGAAAGAATCTGGACAAGTTACACTTTTAGAAAATTTATACAAAGAAATAGAAAATACATATTCAAACAAATACTTATTGCAATTAAACGACAATTGGCAACAACTTATTGATAAAGAAAATGAATGGAAATTCGATAAAGTTGAAATGCAAAAAGATTTTTATCGCAAGCATATCTCAATGCAGGTTTCGAGTAAGAGCAAGCTGTTTGTAATTATTTCAGATGGTTTGCGTTATGAAATCGGAAATGAATTAGTAAGTTTAATACGTCAAGAAGATAAATTTGATGCAAAAATCAATCCTGCAATAACATCTATACCAAGTTATACTCAATTAGGAATGGCATCGTTACTTCCAAATAATAACTTAGAAATATTACCGGATGCCTCTGTTACTGTAAATGGAATTAGTTCAGCAGGAATAGTTAATAGAACCAAGATCCTTCAAAATGAGTCATCAATTAAATCAACAGCACAAAAAGCTGACGATATTATGAAAATGACCAAAGAAGAATTAAGGGATTTGTTCAGAGAAAATGATTTAATGTTTATCTATCACGATAGGATTGACTCTACAGGTCATGACCAAAAAACTGAAGATAGAACAACGGAAGCAATTGAAGATACTTTAGAAGAATTAAAAAAACTAATAAAAAAACTCACAGGAGCAAATGCAAATAATATCATAGTTACAGCAGACCATGGTTTTATTTATCAAAATGAACCTTTAGCTGAAAGCGATTATCTTGGAGTTGAACCAGAAGGAACTGAAATAACATTCTCTGATAGAAGATTTGTTATAGGCAAAAATTTAGTTGATAAAGTAAACTTGAAAAAATATAAAGCCTTAGATATTAATTTGGATGGTGATTTAGAGTTTCAATTCCCAAAATCAATTAATCGTTTAAGAAAAAAAGGTGCAGCAAGCAGATTTGTTCATGGTGGATTGTCATTACAAGAAATTGTTATTCCTATTGCTCAAATCAATAAAAAGCGTCAAAGTGACACAAGTAAAGTAAATGTTGAAATATTAAAAAATAATAATATTATTTCTTCTAATCAGCTTGCCGTTAAATTTTATCAGATGGATGCAGTAAACGATAAATTACAGCCAAGAACATTGCAAATAGGATTTTATAATAAAAATAATGAGTTAATTTCAGGAGAACAAGAAGTAACATTTGACTATACAAGCGAAAATCCAAGAGACAGAGAACATGTTGTAACTTTTATATTAACAAATAAAGTTGATGAGGCTAATGGTCAAGAAGTTAAATTAAAACTTCAAGAGAAAGAGCCTGGAACAACTTATCCAAAAGAATATAAATCAACTTCATATACAGTAAGAAAAACATTTGCAAATGATTTTGATTTTTAAAGGAGAACGACTATGAATGAATTAGATAAAAAAATAACAGAAGTATTTCCGGGTTGTGTTGTTAGAAAAGACCTTGTAAAAGAAGTTAAAGGCAACGCAATTGTACCGTCTTATGTATTAGAATATTTGCTCGGCCAGTATTGTGCAACAAGTGACGAAGACACAATTGCAGCAGGGATTGAATCTGTTAAAAATATTCTTGCAAAACACTATGTTCATAGAAACGAAGCTGAACTTGTTAAATCTAATATCAAGGAAAGAGGGCGTTATAAAGTTATTGATAAAATCAATGCAGAACTAGACGAAAAAAATGATTGTTATCGTGCAACATTCTCTAATCTTGGTATTAACAAAGTTGTTATTGATGCAACAACTGTTAATAAAAAATACCCAAGACTTTTAGTTTCAGGAGTTTGGTGCTTGGCAGATGTTGAATACGAATACACCGAAGAAAAAAATGCTTCACCTTGGATTTTAAATTCTATAAAACCAATACAATTAGGTCAATTTGATTTTGAAGATTTTAAATCAAAGAGAGCTTCCTTTACAACAGATGAATGGATTGATTTATTAATACAAAGTATCGGTTTTAATCCTGAATTATTAAGTAAAAGAAAGAAATTATTCCAATTAATTCGTTTAATACCTTATTGTGAAAGAAACTATAACTTTGTTGAATTAGGTCCTAAAGGTACTGGTAAATCTCATATCTATACAGAATTTTCACCTCATGGCACATTGATTTCAGGTGGTGAAGTTTCTGCTGCTAAATTGTTCGTAAACAATGCAAGAAAGCACGACATTGGCTTAGTTGGATACTGGGATAATATAGCATTTGATGAATTTGCAGGAAGCACTAAAAAAGTTGATAAGGCACTTGTTGATATTATGAAAGGTTATATGGCTAACAAATCTTTCTCAAGAGGCGTTGAAACTTTAAATGCAGAAGCCTCAATGACGTTCATTGGAAACACAAAACACAATGTACCTTATATGTTAAAAAATTCTAATTTATTTGAAGAGTTACCACCTCAATATCAAGATTCTGCATTTTTAGATAGAATTTATTTTTATCTACCGGGATGGGAAGTTGATGTAACTCGTAACGAATTATTTACTAATGGGTATGGTTTTATTGTTGATTATTATTCAGAAGCCTTAAAATCATTAAGAAATTTTGATTATTCAAATGAATATAAAGCATACTTTGATGTTTCATCAGAAGTTTCGAAACGTGATTTAGATGGAATTATGAAAACTTTTTCAGGTTTAATGAAAATCATATTCCCTGATAAAAATGCAACGCCTGATGAAATTGAGGAACTATTAAAATTCGCAATGGAAGGTAGAAAAAGAGTAAAAGACCAAATTCTAAGAATAGATTCTACTCTTCCAAAAGCAAACTTCTCATATACTAAAAAATCAGGTGAAGTTGTTGCTGTTAAAACTTTAGAGGAACTTCATTATGCTAATTTGTATTATAGACACGCAGTAGATGAAGATACCTCAGAAGCCCAAGTTGAACCTGAAGTCGTAACATCATCAGTTCCTCAAATTGAAAATGTTGAAGAAAAAGAAGTACAACAACCTACGGCAGAAGAATTTAAAGAAAAACATTTTGTTATTGAAGAAGAACAAATTGGAGTAACTTACGAAAAATTATTCGGACCAATATTTAAAGGTGCAAAACACATTGAAATTATTGATCCATATATAAGAAACTTCTATCAAACATTAAATTTAATGGAGCTTTTAGAGGTCGTTGAAAAATGCAAGTCAGAAGCTGATGTTGTTGAAGTTGAATTAACTACATCAAAAGATGAATATAATGAACAAGCTCAAGATAGTAACTTGTCAACAATACGAGAATCTTGTATGCAAATGGGTATTGAATTTAGTTATAAGTATGATCCAACAATTCATGCAAGAAGCATAACTACTGACAATGGTTGGAAAGTTCTTTTAGACAGAGGGCTCGATATTTATCAAAACTGTGAAAGAAAAGATGCTTTTCAATTTACAACAAGGGTTCAAAAATATAGACCTTGCAAGAGATTTGAAATAACTTATTTAAGAAATAATTAATGTTCTTGTAAATTCATCAGTACTTGATTTTCAAAAGGTCTAGAATGTTTTCACTCTTATAAATTGTTTTTAATATATTAGTTTAATTGAGGATTCATATCTAAAAATAAATGTGAAATTTGCAATGGTAATTCGCACTTTTCTCTAATATGCTTAGAAGTGTAACTATTAAATTCATTTATATCTGTATTTGTTTGTATTTTCTCTGTTTCATTCTTTTTGTACACGTTAATAAGTTTATCATTTATATCATTTACGATTTCAGCAATTTTGTCCGTTCTATAAACCTTGTTTGATTTCTCTATAAAACCAATCATCCCACAAACATCTAACTTGCATACATATTTTTCAGATATAAATCGATTCATTCCTTCTTCTATATAAGCTTTATTTTTAGATGCATAGCCATCTAATCTTTTGCATTCAATAATAAATTTTTTTTGTTCGTCTGTAGAAAAATTTGAAGAACAGGGTATTGTTATTCTTATGTCACAATATCCAACAGTTTTATCTGTAATATCATCAATTTCTGCAGATTCTGCATCAAAAACATATTTTGCAATACCGTAAACACCTTGATTATTTCTTATGTATTTAAGCAATTTATTCCTTAACATTTCTTCTTCTAAACCCTCTAAATTTTTTTCGCTTTCTATCAATTTAGAATAAGCTTTGACACAAACATTAAGTATTTTATTAAATTGAGATTTATAAGTTTTATTTTTTACAAATTTTTTAGCAGACAACTTATTCAGAGAGTTCAAGTTCAGCCTCCCATATAGCATTTAAAAATTCATTAACATCTAATCTTGCAATAGCTCTGTGCCAATTTTTATATTCATTGGTTTTTATTACAAAGAATGAATTTTCATTAAAACCTTTTAGATCTTTCTTTATATAAATTTCATTTGTAATATCTGCGATTGAGAAATCTGAAATTGTTTTTATAATATTCTCAACATCCTTATTCTCTTCAAAAGTTATTTGAGACTTTTTCGCAAATTTATCTCTTGCATTAAAATTCATTAATGTACAGTACTTAAAGGTATATATATCTACACTAAAGTTTTTGTACTGCTCTCCAAATGCTTCAATAAATATATCAGCATACTGTTTCAACTGTATCTTTGATACAGCTTTATAAGCGATTGGCTCTTTAAAATCCGAAATATTATCTCCAAATCTCCAGATTGGGATAGAAATATTAGTAGCATAATCTATCAAATCTTCTTCTGTTTCGGATATATTATACATTTGCTTAATTTTATCATTGATAAGCTTTAACAATTTATCTTTAGATAAATTGTGATTTTTATCCAAAATATTAATGAGAAAATGTGTGTTATCTTCAGAACATAAAGCATGAATTTGCTTTACATAATTAGCTAATCTTTCATCAAATTGATATGGAATCTTTAAATATTCAGAAATATGAATTTGGTTTCTTTCTACTGCAGCAGAAGATGATGTATTCAGAATATAATATGTAAAAAATTGAGAGTTAAACAAACCACATAAATTAAAAACTTTGTCTTCATTATAGTCCTTGAATTTAATAGAAGAAACAGAATCTGTATAAACCATATCTTTAACTGCAACCGCTGAAACACAAGATAAATCTGAAGAATTTCCTTTTTTTATCAAAACCATAGGTGCTTTAAATAATTCCATTTTATTTGCTTTATTTCTATGCAAACTATTAGCATAGAAAGGTTTTAATTCATTTTCTTCTATACAAAAAGGTTTTAATTGTTTTTTCTTCGTATCTAAATAAGGTTTTCCATTTAATAATTCAGCAGACATTTTGCAACTACCACCTAATTGGATCCCTTCACCACAAATAAGCTGTTCTTTTTGTTTATTTAAAAAATCATAATCATCTAAAAGGCGTTTTATAAAATAAAAATCTAAAATATTTCCATATAAAATTACTTTCCAAAGCCAATCATATTTAAGAAATAAATTTTGTTTAATATGTTTAATGTCATTTTTTTCTATTAACAAAATTTTAAAATACTTAAAATGTAAATTTGGTTTTATACTTGTATATACAATGTTATTATCTATGGATACACTTTCTGGACAAGTATATGTAATAATTGCAACAGGTGGAACTGCTCCACTAAAAATTTGTTTTCTTACTGGGGATAATTCTAAAATTTGCTTTATTGAACAATTTTTCAAGAAAAATTTTCTGTAATTTTGTGCTTTAATATTATAAAAAATTTTACTTGTAATTACCATTGAAACTACAGTTTGATTATGGCAAAAATCTTTAACTTTTGCCATAAAACTTTCTGCAATTTGATTATCATTAACGGGGATATTATTTTTTTTGTACCAGTTATTATGCATCCCTTCTTTTATATCACCATATGGGGGATTTGATAGAATAAAATCTAAATTATTGATTTTATCATTAAAGCAATTTGTTTCATCGAAAAAGTCACTTACAAAAAAGTTATTATCTTTCAAATGAGGAAATCTAAAATTCAAAATACTGCGTGGATTTTGATAATCCAATAAAGTTATATATAAAGAAAATATCGCAATATTTATTGCATCTTCATCTTTGTCTATCCCAAAAATGTTATTTGAAACTAATTCTTTTAATCTTTTGGGAGTAATCTTAGTTTGAGTTATCTGTTCTTCTTTATTAATGATTTTTCTTAATGCTTCAATTAAGAATATCCCTGAGCCACAGGCAGGGTCTAAAATTTTACAATTACTGTTTTTTTTATTATTTAAAAAAGGAGTTACTGTAGTATTAATTATATAATCAACCAAAAAAGCAGGTGTGTAATATGATTTATTTTCATATTGTTTATAATTCAAAAAATTCTCATAAATACTACTTACTAATTCAATAGGAATGATTGAAAAATCAAATGGAATAAATAACCTTAATTGACCATTAATGTCACTATCATAAAAAAAGCCTCTAACAATATCCATATATTCATCTGATAATAACGAGTTTTCTTTTTCATCTATATCAAATAAATCGCCATTAAATTCTTTTTTTAGGTAGTTAAATAATTTATATAAGGATTTTTTATTTTTAAAAGAATCCTCTATCATTTTAGAATTACTTTTATTTACAGATATTTTTCTATCTTTTAGGTATTTAAGAAAAATAATTCTAGATAATAGCTTTGTTGCAAAAGAAGGGTTCATACCTTTTTGTATTAACGCTTGTCTATAATTAATAATATGTTGAAATAATAGGGTGTTAACCCTTTTTTTATCATTAAATTTACTTTTATATTTTGAGAAAATTTTACCAGTATAAAGATTTTCATACGAAAAAATTTCAAAGTCTTTAGTGGATTTTGTTAATATTGATAACTTATCATTTTCAATATCAAAATCAAATGCATTATAAAAAACAATTTCACTAGATGTTGATATAACAACAATTGGAGCCTTATCAAAATTCCATGTTTGTTTTTGTATATTTTTTATTTTGTTCTCATTATTATGTTCAGATTCTAAATTAAAAAACAATATCAAAGGTTCATTTTCCATGCAAAACATGGCCTCAGGCTTCATTTCTTCGAGAGCATTTTTATAACGCAAAGAAACATTATTTAGAGAATTTGTATTAAGTTCATCTAAACGTACAAATTCTTTTTTATCAACAAGATTTAAGTTGTTATATAACTTTTCTAAATTACTTGTCATGACTTCCTAGTTAGTTTCAACTATGATAAAACAGTTGCTGTACAAATGTAATATAACATAAAAAGTAAAAAAAATATATAAAAACTTGAAAACAACTAGCTAAGTTTTAGGTTTTCTTGATTTTAAACTTTTTAATATTTCTTTAACTTTGTTTTGAATTATTAAATTGTGTCGAATTATCTCTGAGATTGGGATTTAGACTTGATTTTTACCATGACAAGAGTGATGAATGTCATTGC
>ENA-OPUE01000635-OPUE01000635.1-human-gut-metagenome-genome-assembly--contig:-NODE-635-length-26900-cov-5.030173_pt1 | contig 26900 bp, 25 predicted proteins | sample MGYA00241466_ERZ501924 | MGnify/ENA primary metagenome ERZ501924 (study PRJEB25962, sample SAMEA2042223) | human gut metagenome | biome: human gut; feature: human-associated habitat; material: faeces...
GGCAAAGGCGGACTGGCTGGTGGGCATGAACGCGAGCCGTGCCCTGGCGGTAGCCTCCGGCTCGGCGAACAACTCCATAGGACGTGTACAGACCCCGACGCTCGCCATGGTCTGTGCCCGCTTCAAGGAGAACCGGAATTTCGTCTCCACCCCTTACTGGCAGCTGCACCTCACGCTGAAACGGCAGGACGCGCACCGCATGTTCATCCACACGGAAGAGTTCAAGGAAAAGGATGCGGCAGAGGCGGCATACCGGAAAATCACTTCCGGTTCTGTGGCGACAGTCACTGGGTCGGAACACAAGAGGACTTTCCAACAGGCCCCGCTTCTGTACGACCTGACCACGCTCCAGAAAGATTGCAACGTCCATTATGACCTGACAGCGGAGAAGACCCTCTCCATCGCCCAATCCTTGTATGAAAAGAAGCTTATTTCTTATCCGAGGACGGGAAGCCGCCATATCCCGGAGGATGTCATGCGGCACATTCCTTCCTTGCTGGGAAAAGTGGTTTCCATGCCGGAATTCAGGGAATACGGACAGTCTTTCGACATGTCCGATCTGAATACCCGCAGCGTGGATGACACGAAAGTGACCGACCACCATGCCCTGATTATCACGGGCATTTCACCCGAAGGGTTGTCCGAGGCGGAATCTACCGTTTACACCCTGATAGCCGGAAGGATGCTGGAAGCATTCTCGCCACCCTGCGAGAAGGAACTTTTGGTCATGGAATGTGCCTGCGAGGGAATGGCGTTCCGTTCCCGCTCTTCCTCCATTGTCAGACCGGGCTGGCGCGGCGTGTTCGCCAGAAAGGAGGACAGGGAGAAGGACGAGCCGGAACGTGACGGGGGGACGGCGGAGTTTGCCGAAGGCGAGACTGTTCCGGTCATGGGACACGGGATGGCGCAGAAGAAGACCCTACCCAAGCCGCTGTACACGGAGGCCACCCTGCTGGCGGCGATGGAGACCTGCGGGAAAAACATCACGGACGAACAGGCAAAGGAGGCTATCAAGGAATTGGGCATAGGCACACCCGCCACCCGTGCCGCCATCATTACCACCCTTATCAAACGTGACTATATCGCCCGCTCCGGCAAAAGCATCATCCCGACCGAAAAAGGGATGTATATCTATGAGGCGGTGAAGGACATGCGTGTGGCGGACGTGGAACTGACGGGAAGCTGGGAGAAGACCCTGGCGCAGGTGGAGAGGCATACCCTCGATACGGAAACCTTCATGCAGTCCATCCTGGATTACACCCGCAGGGCAACCGAAGAGATCCTGCGTCTGGATTTTCCGGCGATGCAGGAAAGGGCATTCACCTGCCCCAAGTGCAAGACGGGAAAAATCATCCTCCGTTCCAAAGTGGCCAGGTGCGACCATGACGGGTGCGGGCTGCTGGTGTTCCGCCGTATTCTGAACAAGGAACTGACCGACACCCACATGGAACAGCTTTTCTCCTCCGGCACCACCAGACTCATCAAGGGGTTCAAGGGAAAGAAAGGTGTACCGTTCGATGCCGCCGTCACCTTCGATGCGGAATACAACACGGTATTCTCGTTCCCGAAAACCGGGAACGGAAAGAAAAAATAACACCGTCATTCCAATTCGCGGGCAAAGGTAGCGCACCGCCTTTTTCCACCGGCAAGGTCAGGCCCTCCGGGTTTCGGGGAAAATCATCCTCGCGCCGCTCCGGTATTTTCCTCCGGAAACCTTGCCTGTGGAGGCGGTACGCATCCCGGCCCTTGAAATTGGAAAAGACTGTTTCACCCGTTAATACCGGAATGTCATGAAAACAAGGGAATATATCGACAAGATTCAAGCGAACAGATGGGTACGGACCATCGCATTGGGCTTTGCAGCCTTCATCGTGTTCAGTTATATGTACACACGGGGCATATCCCCCGTGTGGGCTGCGGTAGCCATCGTGTGTTTTAGGGGATTCTTCAGGTTCCTGTACCGGATAGCTTGCCTTCTGGTGGCTGCGGCCATACTTTTCTGCATACTCAGTTTTCTGGTATCCTGACAATATTTGACCATGAAACATAACTGCCATACAAAATCAAGTGGAACCTTACAGAACAGAGCTGTCTTCCGGGACGGCTCTTTTTGTTTTCCGCCCTCTGTGGAACCGGAAACCATAACGACAGGAATAAAAGGAAAAGGGATGAAAACACAGACTTGGCATACCGGAAACTACCGGGCAAAGTTGGCAAATGCCTTTGTTCGGACGGCAAGGTCAAGCCTTGCGGTTTCGGAAAAAATCATCCTCGCCGGAGGCTTGCGGTATTTTTCCCGAAAACCTTGCCTTACCGAAGGCATCTGCCGTCGGGCCCTTGTAGTTCACGGGCTGCCAAAGCCCGAATATTCACAATTAAAAAAATAAAGAGACATGAACCAAGCATTTGCAACAAGCGCACCGCCGGCTCCCATGAGGATGCCCATGCCGGTAACGAGAAGAAAAAGGACGGTGGAACCCGAACCTGCCGTCAAGTTCCCGCCACGGGGGACGACAGGGCCGGTACACATCTCCACCCTGTTGAACCCGATTCTGGAAATCAGCCGCCATCCCGACAGGAACAGGCTGCTGGCCAAACTGTTCAGTGAAGAATAAAACCCAGTAATAACTTTTAATACATCAAATTATGTTTTTTACAGCAATCCACCAGATGATGACCGAAGGCGTGGATCTCACGCTTGTCATCCGCAAAGCGAACGGACAACTGACAGTATCCTTACTGCCGAAGTCGAACGGGCTGAAGGACGAAGCCCAGAACCACCTCGTACCACTGACCGTCAGCGGGCATCCGCAGGAACTGGACGCAGGCTTCCTACAAGCCGTAGCACGTCCTATACAGAAGACTACCGGACTGATTTCCAACATGGCGCAGTTCGAGGCGCAGGCTGAGAAGGCAGCGTCCGAGAGCAAGGCGGCAAAGGAGACCAAAGCGAAGGAGACGAAGGAGGAAAAGGAGAAGCGGGAGAAGTACGAGAAACATTTCAAGAAAGCGGAGGAACTGATCGCTGCCAAGAACCACAAGGAGGCGGTTACCGCACTCGGACAGGCACGTCTTTACGCCAAACCGCAGGACCAGAAGAAGATTGACGAGATGGTGGCGGAACAGACAAAGGCGATGAACAAGGGCAGTCTGTTTGAACTGATGGAAGAACCGGCTCCGCAGCCACAACAGCCGCAGGCACAACCGGCAGCCGCACCAGTCCAACAACCGCGGCAGGCTCCACAGTATCCTCAGCAACCGCAGGCACAGAGACCGATGGCGGCTCAGGCTCCTGGCGGACAGCAGAGACCGGCAGCCAATCCTCAGCAACAGCAGACAATGTGGCCACCGCAACAACCGCCGCAGGGACCGGCACAATATTACGCCCAGCCACAACCGCAACCCTATATGGGACAGCAGCCAGTACCGCAACAGGCTCCACAACCCGCACACGGGGGATACCATGGGACACATTGGCAGGAGCCGGTACAGCACCCTGAAGAACTCTCCCCACATTATCACGCCGGAGAGGATGAACCCAATTACCGTCCGGAGGATTACGAGGAATATCCCGATTTTCCGCAGTCCATGTTAGAAAATCATGTCTCACAATATCAAGCAGTATAAGATTATGGCACTCGAAGTAACAGGAATGGCACGCTCATTCACATTCAAGAAAGGCAGCGGAATGGTAACGCTCGATGATCCCAACCCGTCGGACAGCCCCGAAATGGTCATGAGCTATTACTCCAACTTCTACCCGGAGCTGACAACGGCAACGGTACACGGACCGGTCATCAAGGACGACAAAGCCGTGTACGAGTTCAAGACCACCATCGGGACCAAAGGATAGGAAGCATGAAGAAGGAACGAAAGAAAAAGAACAACAAGAAAAGGAAACCATGTGTACCATTGGACGAACAACAGTCAAGGCAGCTGGCGAGGCTCATCATCGGCCAGACGCGGAGGAATGTACGGTACGGCGTGAACAGGGAAGAACGGATTGCGGCTCCAAGCGGGGCCGTAATTCTTTTCTAAGCACAGCCTTCATACCGCTGGCACAGAATAATCTTACCGTGGATTGTTACGACAGCGGCGAATGCAACAGTATAAACGTAATCACGCGGGATAACTACGAATTCCTGCGTGATTCGTATTTCAGGTATTCCCTGCTATTGCAGAAGGAGGGCGTACACATGCCAGGAAACAGTATCGGGGAAGGCATCGCCAATCTGTACGATGAAATGAACACGCTTGTCGGTGACGAACTGCATGTCAACATCGAGCAGGAAGCCGGCAGGCTTTTCTTCCGGCTGTGGAAATACCACAAGTGGGGAAGTTTCACGCTGTACTACTTCCCGGTGAAGTTTCTGGAATCGCTCAATCCCATTTTAAGGAGGATTGCCATTACCTTTATCCATAAACTGATGAAAGCAAACGGCATTGATACATTCGTGGATTACGAAGAATCGGACTTTTTGTTTGAAATGCTTTCGGAGGATGACGGCAGCGACCCGGAGGAGTGGAAAGAACGCATGAAACTGCTGGACTCCTATCAGGAAGGGAAAATCGGCAGGCTGCTCAAACGGGTGGAATCGAAATCCTACTACAAGAACCTGCCGAAAGCACTGGATACATACGAACCCCAAAACGGGTTTGAACAGCCTTTGGTCGATGCGATGAAACGGGGTCTCCCGTTTCTGACGCCTGCACGGGGCATCATGCAATACGCTTATGACGCCTATTACTCGGAGAATCCGGACTTCCACCCGATGTACCTGCAACAGCAGATAAGGGTCGTGTATGACATCAACGACATTGTATCCGACTATCTCGTTGACTATTACAATTCCTGTAGCAGGGAGACCTACGACATCACTCCGGTGACTGCCCTTGACCTGTCGCCCGATACCGAAGAACTGTTCAGCATGGACGATTACCCGGAACGGTTCTTTCGGTGGGCGGACGAATTCATATCTTTAATCAGTTGAATTATGTTGGAAACGAATGAACTTACCCAAAAATTGAGGACGCTGCTCCATCCGAGGGCGGCGTTGATTGCCTATTCAGGCGAGAAAGACAACTCTTATGCCTCTGACAACAACTATTTTGTTGAGATAAGGGATATAGACGATAACGGAATGATGGGAGAAGGCCGGCCCGTCACGGTGGATTTCATGAACGAACTGGTGCGCGGTTATTCCGAAAGCCACAGCACCACGCCATACGGAAGGATTCCGCCCAATATGCTGTGGTGCGACCCGCGCAAGGGCAGTGAGAGGTATATCTGGTACAACTCCCCACAGAAACGGATGATGTTTTTCAAGGAATCCCTTCAAGTAGAGAATGCAAAATACAACCTGCCGGGAGTCATTTACGTGGCAGGTGGCAGTTCGTTGAGTATATATGCTTACAAGGACAAGAAACTGACGGAAAAGACGGAGCTTTATGCCGCACCGTTCTTCAACGTGACAGGGGCAAATGTCTGTCTGGGTTCCGCTAAAATAGACAAGCCGAGAGATTTGACCTACAAAAACCTGTTGGAGTATTGGGAGAAGAAGTTCTGGCTGACGGAGTTTTCACACCTGGGCGGAGGGGGCAACCCGACCAGATCAAACCTGATATTGGTGACAAAGGCCGCAAAGGACAAGCCTTTCAACCTCGACGAACTGAAACCTTTGAATAACTTGAAATTGAAAGATATATTGAAATGAAAAGAGTACACTACATAGATAACTATCTGCTGAACCCGCAGCACCCGGTCACGGTGAACCTGATCGGCGCGGGAGGAACCGGCTCGCAGGTATTGACCTGTCTGGCACGGCTGGACGTGACATTGCGGGCACTCGGACATCCGGGATTGTTCGTGACACTTTATGACCCGGACATAGTGACGGATGCCAACATCGGTCGCCAGCTTTTCGGCTGTTCCGACCTTGGACTGAACAAGGCGCAATGCCTGATTACCCGAGTGAACAATTTCTTCGGCAATGACTGGAAAGCGGTACCGGATATTTTCCCGACCGTGCTGAAAGATGCCAGACGGGATGACATGGCGAATATCACCGTCACCTGTACCGACAACATCAAGTCACGGCTTGACTTATGGAACGTATTGAAAGCCGTGCCCACCTCGAATTACCGTGATTACGAAACACCGCTTTACTGGATGGATTTCGGGAACACACAAAGTACGGGTCAGGTTGTGTTGGGAACCATACCCAAGAAAATAAAACAGCCCGCTTCCGAGTTGTACAAGACTGTCGATTCGTTGAAGGTCATTACCCGGTTCGTGAAATACGCGAGGGTGAAGGAGGCGGATTCAGGACCGAGCTGCTCCTTGGCGGAGGCGTTGGAAAAGCAGGACTTGTTCATCAACTCCACACTGGCACAACTCGGATGCAATATCCTTTGGAAGATGTTCCGTAACGGGATGTTGGAACATCACGGGCTGTTCCTTAATTTAGAAACGATGAAAGTGAATCCGATAATGATATAACTTGTTTAAAAGTACCGACCGCCGTTCCGGTGGAATGAAATCAGAAATAACCGATTGGGGCACTTCCTAAGAAACTCCTCATACCATTTGGGTTGGCATATCCGTTAGCATTTTATATTGCAAGTACACAAGCCTTAGCACATCTTGGATATACTTCAGTTAAAAGTCTGGCTTCGCTGTCCGTAGAATGATAATTGGCCCATAGATGCCGTATAGAAGAATACCTATCGTGATGCGACCGCGAACTTGCATTCTTCTAATTAATAAACATATGCCAAAGAAAGCGAAAATTGAAAAGACAGCCACTGGCAAGATACTCAAGGTTGTCAACCCCAATGCAGCCGGTATTGACATCGCATCCTCGGAAATGCAGGTCTGTGTTCCCGAAGATCGTGACAGTGAATGCAACCGAACATTCGGCTGCTTCACGCAGGATTTGAAACAGATAGCCGATTGGTTGAAATCCTGCCGGATAGATACTATTGCTATGGAATCCACCGGAGTCTATTGGCTCCCATTATATTTTATCCTCAAGGAGCGTGGGTTCGATGTCATTCTTGTGAACGCTCGCGATGTAAAAAACTACTCAGGCAGGAAGACTGACGAAGCCGATGCCGAATGGCTGATGATGCTTCACAGCTATGGTTTGCTCAAATGTAGTTTCCAGCCGGAGAATGAGGCAAGGGCCATACGCAATCTCACGCGTCACCGCTCCAACCTGCTACAGTCATCAAGTCGAGAAGCATTGCATATGCAGAAAGCGATGGAACAAATGAATCTGAAACTTGGCAATGTCATAAGTGATTTATTGGGTAAATCCGGAATGTCCATTATCAGAGCTATCATAAGTGGCAATCATGATCCAAGGGAACTTGCCGCGCTTGCAGAAGAGAACTGCAAGGCATCGAAAGAAGAAATAGCAAAATCGCTTGAGGGCTCATGGGCGGAAGACCATCTTTTTGAACTGGAGCAGGCTTTTGATCTTTACAATTTCATTCAGGAACAAGTCAATAAATGCGACAGGCAGATTGAAATGCACCTCATCAGATACCGAGCCAAGCTTGACCATCCTTCAGATGACAATTTCCAGCGATGTAAAAAGAAAATCGGGAAAAAGAATGCTGTCGATTTTGACGTAGAAAAATACGCTTTCGACATTTGGAAAGTCAATATCATGGCAATACCCGGTATGAGCGCAATATCACTGTTGCAATTGATAGGAGAGCTCGGGCACAATTTTGCGGATAAGTTTGAGACATGTCACTCTTTCTGCAGTTGGTTGAATCTTGTCCCGAACAACAAAGTGTCAGGAGGCAAACTGCTTTCCAGTAAAGTCCCGAAGAAAACTAATATTTGTGGGCAGGTGTTCCGATTGTGTGCCAACTCACTAAAACGAAACAAAACTACTCTGGGCTACTATTTCAGACGCATACAGTCACGTTGCGGTTACAGTCAGGCAATAGTGGCGACAGCCCATAAAATTGCAAAGATATTCTTCACAATGATAAAAAACCGTACCGAATATGACGAAAGTGAGACCGGCATAAACGAAAGAGACCTGCTTGAACGTAAAATCACGATGACTCAGCGACGATTAGACAAACTTAATCGTCAATTAGAGGTCGCATTAGTATAGGTGGTTATATAGAAGAGGATGAGCCAAATGCAAATTTTGTAAGAATCAAATCTAAACGAACATAATTTCACTTTACGCACATGTTAATAATTACCTGTCAATCCATTCCTTAAGCCTCTGCGCCTTTTCCTTACTCACTTGTATTTCCGTTTTCGGATAACCTTTCAAACGGACAATCAACTTTCCTCCAAAATAATTACCGAGGAACAAAACGTGCTCTACATTGATAATATATTGGCGGTTTGCCCGGAAGAAATAGTCGGGATTCAGTTGGTGTTCAAGTTCATCCATTGACACATTGACCACTTCGGAAGTGCCGTTGTTAAGACGGAGATATACAATCTTGTTTTCTGTTTCGATGTGGTTGATGTCCGAAACGCGCACGGTCTTATATCCGTCACGGTAAGGAAGCAAGAAACGCTCCCGATAACGGAACTTGTTCTTCTGTAAGGCATCGAAAAGCTGCTGTAGGTTTTCGTCGGTGTAATTCTTACCGGCTTTGGCCGCCTTGTCAATGGCCGCTTCAAGTTCATCCGAATCCAACGGTTTCAGAAGATAGTCGAAACTGTTGAACTTGAATGCTTGTACCGCATATTCGTCGTATGCGGTGGTAAATATGATGGGTATGGTTGCCGGGGCATATTTTAGAGCTTCGAAACTCAAACCGTCAGTCAAACGGATATCCGCCAGAATGAGGTTTGTGGTTTTGCCGGATTGAAAGAATTCGACCGTCTCTTTGATGCTGGCAAGAGGGCCTTCGACAATAAATGTTCTGTCAATGTCGTTCAGCAGCCTTATGAGGCGTTTGGCATTGCGTGGCTCGTCTTCAAGAATCAGTATGTTCATAGGGGATGGTGTTTTTTATGATGGGCAGACTTACCGAATAGAAGTTTTCGGCATTCTCTATCTTGACCTTTTTATCACAAAGCAAAGCGTATCGTTCTGTGATATTTTTAAGTCCTAAACCGGTTGATTCGATTGGGGACATCAAAGGTGACTTAAGATTGCTGACTGTTATATAATCATCGGACAGCTTTATGTCGATGACCAGCGGATGTTCAGATGAAAAGCTGTTATGTTTTATTGCGTTTTCCACAAGAAGCTGCAATACAGCCGGTGGAAGAAAACCTTTGCATTGTCTGACGCCCGGACTTACTTTTGCAATGACACCTTCGTCGTGGCGCACTTTCATCAAGTACAAGTATGAATCAAGAAACTTGATTTCGTCCGCGACAGGTATCAGGTTTCGGTCCAAGTTGGTGATGATGTATCGGTATACTTTCGACAGATTGCTCAGGAATTTTCCGGCAAGTCCGCTATCCTCCTCAATCAGCTCCAGCAGATTGTTGAAGTTGTTGAACATGAAATGCGGATTGATTTGCAGTTTCAGGGAATTGAGCTGTGACTGCAAGGCTATCTCCTTTTCTTTCATCAGTGCCATTTCAAGTGCCTGTTTCTCGTTGCGTGCCTTGATGTAAGACTGAAGATAGAACGTGTTGGCATAGACGCTTGACAAGAATGTGGAAATCATGGCAAAAGTATATGCGCCTTTCATGTTGAGGAGCTCGTCAAGAAGCCCGTTGCCGTTTTCACCCCATAAGAAGTTGAACAAAGAAATCATGCCGAATGCGACAACGTTGTTCAGGGTAAAAAGGCAGGAAGCATAGACAATCACCCACACATAAGATGTCCTAAATGGCAATACCCTAAAGACCAAAAAGGAAAATCCTAAAGAGATGTAGGTAAACAGCATACACAACAGATAATCGATGATATAATCGGCTATTGCCATCTCCGGTAATTGGCCGGCGGTTTCATCATCGAGTATAAACCACAGAATGAGGTAGAGCATATAGGAAACGGTTGATAACAACAGACCGTTCTTCCAATTCATTATTTTTATATTCTCGTTGGCCATATCAGATACAAAGTTACTTCATATTCCGCAAAAATAGGGATTTACATCTTTAGTTGATAGGATAAAACCGACTGAAACGGATAAAATCACCATTGAAGTGATGAAAATGAATGTTGAAACGGATGGAGTTGCACTTTATGTTTGCCGAAATACCATTTAGAAAATCTGTTTTTCAAAATAAACCGCCTATTTGGGCGGTTCAGATATAAATTTATCCGTTTCAGCCGAATTTTACTGTTACAGCCAAAGCAACACGGGTAATTTTGCATCCATATAGGGTAAATACCGCATGATAAAGTCTGAATCAACCAAATTTTTAAGTAGCATGAAACATTTAAGTTTTTTGAGAAGACATGCCAATATAGTATTCTGCTTACTTTTGTGTCTTGTCTATCAGAGAGCTGAATCTAAAGAATTGTTTGAAAACAATTCTTTAGATACTTGCTATGTGTTAGCTATTGCAAATGTCGATTTAACAACGGATTTGCAAAAAAAATATGAAGAGAGGAACATTGCAACGTCTGCGATTGTCGGATACAGCTTTAGTGATGATGAGGTGAAAATTTATTTGTTGGATGACAGGTATGATTTTGATCTGTATTCTATCCAGAAAGGAGATAGCATAACTTTACATTATCCTCATACGTCACAAGAGAAAGAGAAGAAAGCAATAGCTATACATAATCACAGTTTCCAAGAACGTATCAGAAAGAATGATAGCATCTATATTGATATTGATTTTTGGAATATTGAGAAGAAATTGAGTTTGCCCCCTTCTTTGGACGATGGCCTGTTCCTTAAATGGGAAATCGCAAAACGACGCTTTATAAAGCATATAGTAAAAGATAGCCAAGGCTTCCATAAATTAGATGTTGAGAACGAAGATGATTTACGTTTGTCCAAGCGTACATTCGGCCAGTTATATTGTATGTACATATTGGCACATAATGAGACCATGAGGCATGAAAAGTAACTTATTTGTTTTTTTATAAATGATTTTTGTATGAAGAAAATTCTATTGACATTGCTTCTCGCCCTGCCATTCTGCATGGTGGCGAAAGCACAAGATTTCAGAGTGGGAATAACGGGAGGTTACAATCTCAGTTCTCCAAGTGGTTACAAATCTCAGTCCGGTTTTCATGTCGGTGTAAAGGGAGAACTTGGTCTTCCTATAGTGACAAAAGGCCTTTACATGGACTTCGGATTGATGCTCTCTTCACATGGCTGGAAGAGTCCGGGATACTATTACGACGGTAACTATAACCCCTCTGCAGGCGAAAAACCGGACAAACCATCATCTGGCTATACTTCAGACAATAAGTGTACCCCTTACTACCTGAATATTCCCATCCATATCGGTTACAAGTTTCCCGTAGGACGGAACGTCAGTTTGTTCATCAACGCTGGACCATATTTTAACATCGGCCTGTTTGGTAAAGCAAAAGAAACCATCACTCCCGATAAGGGAACTGCCACGACAAAAGAGATGGTAGGCAATGTGTTCAGTGACAAGATGCTTAATCGCTTCGATTGGGGGCTGGGATTCCGTGCCGGAACGGAGATTGCCCGCCATATCCAGCTTTCCATTGGGTATGATTGGGGGACGAAGAATATAAACAAGAGTGGTGTGGACAACAAGAACAGGACATTTGTGGCATCTTGCGCTTATATGTTCTGAAATAGGTATTCGCAAATGACAAAAGCCATGAAAGTTTTCACGTATATCATGATGGTTGGGGCACTCTGTTGTTTGTTCTGCTACTCTAAAGAAAAAGAAGATGCACCAACAGGTGCTACATTCAATAAAACATTTGTTACTGGTTATTTGACACCCGAATCTATTGTCATATCAAAAATGAATTCAGGAATTAAAATCACGTTTAAGGGGGATTTGATTACTTCTGGTAGGAGTTTTGATGCTTTATCAATATATTACAATGATTTATCTTATAATAGATATACTATTGATGGACCACGTACGGCAATTAATGATAGTATATACAAGATTGAAGTCTACACTGTCGAGAATTTTGATGCATCGCATCCTGCTGGAAGTGATATTTCAGATTTGATAGAATGTAGGTATATTTCTTATTATGATTACATACAAAGTGGTTATAAGAAAGAAGATAAAGATGTTGGACAATATATAGATATGACAGAATATTGGGGAATTGAAGGAGCAAAGATGCTGAAAGATGAACTTACGAAAATAAATAATAGAAATACGAAGCTTATTGCACCAACCCTTGTTTTAAAATTCAAAAAAGAGCCAGAGAATAAAGGAAAATTCCAATTCAATTTAGTCTTTCATTTGGAAGAAAAAGAAATAAAAGATTCCATTGAATATGAATTTTAATATAAAACTATTCAAGTTTAGCTTTAAGATTTAAAGTATCATTATGTGGAAACAGAAATTGAAAATTTGCGGTATTAATCTGGCGGCATATATTGTGGTTCTCATTATCATGGCTATGTTGTCCGTTTGCTCCCGATTGTACGGGCAAGAAAAACCAATGTTGTCCCCTGAACATACCAAACGGATTGCACCGGGCATTGACACCACCAAACTGCCGTCTTTTTAGAACGGAAAGACCCGCGTGTCGATGTCCTGTTTCAGGGACTTGACAATATGGAGCGGTTAATCGCAGCGATGGAGGACACCCCTAAATCCGTATTCCACGGCGAACGTTTCCTGACGGACGAGGAACTATCCAAAATTCTGAGGGTCAGCAGACGGACATTGCAGGAATACCGCACACTTGGTGTTGTCCCTTACTATCTGGTACAGGGCAAGGCTCTCTACAAGGAATCGGACATCCTTAAAATATTGGAAGATTCCTACAAGCGGTGCAAGGAAGATATGCGGTGGGTGTGACATGACAAAACGGAGAAACGGCCCGTTCATAGGGACATGCGTTTCTCCGTTCTTGATTTTCAGATAGCGCGGGGGGGCCTTTTTCTGCCTTTCCGAGCGGTGAAATCCTCCTCGCAAAGTTCAGTCGTGCTGCTGAAACCGCTTGCTTTCAAAGCCTTCATGTCCTCGTCCACTTTCTTGTCCGTCACCTGCGCGTAAAGTTGCGTTGTAGAAATCGACATGTGTCCCATCATGCGGCTAACCGTCTCTATCGGGACTCCGAGTGAGAGTGTGACATGGGTTCCGAAATTATGCCGGGCCTGGTGGAAGGTCAAATCGAAACCGTACACCTTTCCCAGTTCCCGCGTCAGCAGGATAAAATAGCCGCGGCGGTAAACATTGAACACATTATCCCCTTGTCGCTGGTTCCGGTATTTTTCAATGATTCGTAAGGGAATATCCAACAGGCGGACGGATGAAAGCGTGTCTGTCTTTTGACGGCGTATGTGAATCCACCATGCGCCGTCTTCGGACTGTGTGATGTCACTTGTCTTCAACCTTTTCAAGTCCGCGTAAGCCAGTCCGGTAAAGGTCGAAAACAGGAACATGTCCCTCACGAATTGCAGTTGAGGTTTCTCCACGGGAGTCTCCATAAGTTTCTTGAGGTCTTCCAGCTTCATGTGGCGGCTCTTCCGTCGTGGCAACGCAGGGTGGAGACGGCAGTACGGGTCACGGCGGAGCGTTCCCTGGCTGACTGCCAGTTTGGTCATCTTTTTCAGGCGGTACAGATGCTCATGCACGGTCTTGGGCATCATGTGGCAGTCCTTGCAAAGGAACAGTTCAAAATCATCATAGAAATTCTTGTCAAGGCTACGTAGCGTGACATCTTCCACGCCTTTCTTATCCTTGATGAAAGCGGAAAGGTGCTTGTACGATCTCAAGTAAGAATCAAGCGTTTCCTTGATGCGGTCCAGCCCAACACGTCTTCTGAAATCTTCGTTATGTTCCCGGAAGAGAGCCAGCAGGGTAAGCGGTTTCAGCCCGACACCCATTACGGCGTTCTTCACCAGTTCCGCCGTGATGAATCCCAGGCTGTTCTTAATCCGGTTGTAATGTCCGGTAATCTCCTCCGTCAATTCGTCTATGGCACGGTTCACTGTCACCGCATTCGCACTGCGTCCGTTGGCAAGGCCTTTTTCCGGATTCCAGATGTCGGGATTGACGGATACCTTCGTGCCAATCTGTTCCCATTCGGCATCAATGCTTACCTTGCACAATAATTGACAGGTTCCGTCCTTGCGCATTTTGGTGCGGTTGATATAAAACAGTATCGCGAATGTACTGCGATGTCTGATGGTTTTGTCTGCATGTTCACTTTTCTTTTTCATCTTATTGCGTTTTAGTCGTTTGTCAAATAACCACGGAGAAGCGTTCCGCTATCCTCTCGTTCAGCACACGGGTGTCGGCATTTATCTTGTCGTCAGTCACTTTGGCATAGATTTGGGTCGTCTCAATCCGGGCGTGTCCCAACATCTTGCTGACCGTTTCAAGCGGAACCCCATGTCCGAGCGTGATTTCGGTCGCATAGGTATGGCGGCCGGCATGAAAAACCAGCGGACAGTCTATGTCACAGAGTTTTGCGATACGTTTTAAGTTAAGGTTCATCGTGCTGTTGGAATACATGGGTAGCAGTTTCCCGTCCGGCGCTGTGTCCCTGTATTTCTCCATGATATGTAACGGCAGGTCCAGCAGGGGGATTTCAAACTCGACTCCGGTTTTCCGGCGCGAGCTTCTGATCCACCATGTGCCGTCATCGGCAAGTGACAGATGCTCTTTCGACAGAAGCCGCATATCACTGTACGGGATGCCGGTGTAGCATGAGAAGAGGAACAAATCCCGTGTGAGATAAAGGTTCGGTCTGTGAAGAGGCATGGTCATAAGCCGTTGCAGTTCCTCGGATGTGAGATACCTCCGTTTCTGTTTCGGGCGCACGGGTTCATAGCCGGTAAACGGGTAGGTGGTGATGATGCCGTCCGCTACGGCTTCACCAACGATGATTTTCAACTGCACGGTCAGGTTGATAATCGTTCCCGGAGAGAGGCGACAATCTGTCCGAAGGTGCGAATCGTAATCCTGTATGAAGGAGAGGGTCAATGCCGAAAACGGGATATCCGACAAGTTGTACTTTTCCCGCATGAACCTTTCCACATGGTTGTAGGCGTTCCGATAGCTTCTCAAACTGCCTTCGGTCCGGTTTACACCCACGCGCTTCGCGAAGTTCTCAATAAACGTGCGGAAGTAGCTCAATAACGTTGTCTGTTCACCAGCCATACCCAACAGCAGACTTTTGACATCATCCGCAGTCACACTGTCACGAACAACCGACAGTTCAGCATAGATTCCCAATGCCATCGCACGGATTTCATCCAGCCGATTGTTGATTTCCTTCGCCTTCACACTTTTGCCTGAAGCACGCCCCGAACTCCATATTGCCTGCGGCACACGGAGTTTCAGGCTGAAAGCCGCTTCAGAATACTTGCCGATGTTCAGCCTTGCCATTACAGGACACATACCATCGGCATCCGCCTCGCTCTTTTTGAGGTAGAACGACACCTTTACATTCGCTTGTTCCATAACCTTTTACTTTGTTTGCAAAATTACCGGATATCGAGCAAATGAACGGCATGACGAATATAGCGGAATATGGAAAGAAGCTCCATGCGTAACATTCAGAACCCGTATTTTTTCCCTTTAGCGAAAAAAGCATTAACTTTGTACTCGCAAAATATGAGTGAAACAGCGTTCTTTACGGTGATGTCAGTGGCAGTGCATAGACCTTTTTCCAATATTGTTTTCGACCTTGAACAGGCAACGGATAAGTAGCAATTTATTTTCCTAACTCCTCCAAAACGGGGCAAAACCATATAATGGACGAATATAGGTAAAACCTACATATCTCCCTTTTATTCCAATAGTTTGCATTATTCCTGCGAAATCCATCCGTATGTGAGCGAGTTTGAGTATATTTGCATAATTGCTCGCGAGGGCAACAACAAAATAGGACGTTGAATTGTTTTAATCTCTGAGTGTTAAAAAATAGAATATAAACTAAAAACTGAAAATATGAAAAAATCATTTTTATTGAGCGGCGCTTTGCTCTTGAGCATCTCGGCTTTTACGGCTAATGCGCAGCAATTGCCTAATGTGGGTTTCGAAAGTTGGAAGACGACTTGCGGAAAAACGCTGTCTGTGCCAAATGATTTTAGGCAGAGACCAGGAGTTGAGCCAAGTGATTGGAATGGTTCTAATGTCAACCAATATGTTATTATAGAGAAGAAAGAGTCAGGATTGGTTACGCAGCAAACAGAAGGTAACAACAAATATCTTAAATTGAAGAATATATTTATGGGCGTTTCTACATTTGGTTCTGTTGCTCCAGGTTTTGTTAATTTTGGAACACCATGGGTATATGCATCATTGCCAATATCGGATTGTGATGGTGGTGTTTTCGGTGGAGTAAGTTTTGACAAGAAACCAGATGCTATAAAAGGAAAGTATAAGCGGACGGATTCAAATAGCGAAGATTCTCATATTATTGCTTATCTTTGGAATGGTACATATACTTCTAAAATTGGAAATGTAGCACAAACTAAGATTGAAGAACAAAACGATGTGGATCGTGTTGTTTTTGGAAAGGCGACAGGATCGGCAAGTGGCAAATTGGTGGCAAGTTGCGACAAGGCATTTTCAACTACAGTAAATAAGGATTGGGAAACTATAGTTGTTCCATTGGATTATGTGGCAAATGCAGGAAATCCAACAATGATGAATGTTATCATATCGGCTGGTGACTATTGGAATAGAAGCAATTTGAAGAGAAATACAACTCTTCTTGTCGACGATGTGGATTTCGTTTACTACTCAACATTGACATCGTTGAAGGCAGGAAGTAAGACAATTGCATTGAAGGATGGCGTTTATAATTATACTGTTGCAGGCAAGATGCCGACAGCGGAGGAAGTTGTTGCAACTTGCAAGAGCCAGTTTGCCGATGCGGCAGTGGCTGTAGATGCCGCCAACTATAAAGTAACCGTTACTGTGACCAACCAGGGCGGTAAGGATGTTGACGGCGCAACACAGCACGTCTACACATTGCAGTACACCGCACCGGTGGTTAAGCAGTATGCTGGTATCTTGAATGTTGAAATGGTGGGTGAAGATGTAATCGCCAATGCCACACAAGAAGTGACAATCAGCTATTATAATGATAACACCTGCGACTTCTTGTTGCCTCATTTTATGTTTATGGGAACTGATCTCGGCAATATCGAAATACCGAATGTGAAAGTATCTGAGGATGCTGCCGGCACAAAGACATTTACCGATGGAGAGGTTGAAGCAATGAAACTTGCGAACGGTAGCATCGTGGCTCACGTGGTGCTCAACGGAGGAACAATTACATCTGCCGGCGTTATCAATATGCCGATTACCGTTGGATGGATGTCTGGATATCCAGATGACAAAACAGAACTGCCTATCGAAGTGCTTTTCTCAAGCGACAAAAAAGTAGAAGTGACAGAGGCAGGCTACTACTATGTGATTAAGGGCGATGACTACCAGCATCCATTGGTTGAGCATCAGACAACGATGCTGAAGTCAGTCAAATACGGAGATATGAACGGATTTACTTATACCCTCTCTCTTGATGGCGTGAATGCCGGTGGCATCAAATTTGGCGATATGGCGGTTGCCGGACTCGACAATACGGATGAGCAGTATCGCGGAACAGACTCTGCTGTGGCTCTTGGCAATGGCAAGACAGCATCAGTGACTGTTAACGGAGGTAAGGATGCGACGACTGGCAAGTATGAGGTGAAATTCGCCACTACTGTCGACGGACAACTTTATAACATCGTGTTTACCACCGATGACGCTTCTTCATCAGTCAACGACGTTGAGGCAAGCGGCGCAGCAGTGCGTGGCGCAGAGGGCTCAATCGTTGTAGAAGTCTTTGCAGGCCGTGTGAACGTCTACACAGTCGACGGCCGCTTGGCAGCGTCGGCACAGGTTGACGGCGAGGCAACCATCACTGTGGCAGCCGGACTCTATGTGGTTCGTGCAGGCGAGAAAGCAGTGAAAGTGGTAGTGAAGTAAAAATCATTACAACATATTGATAATAGTGCACCCCGGCGGATTCCCGTCGGGGTGCGTTGTTTCTACTATACCGTAGTAGCGCATCTGCGACGCGCCTGCCATCACGCACTCCGTCGCCGACACGGCATCATGCAGACGGTAGATTCGCGCCAGCGTCGCCTATATCGTAGACGTGCACCACGGAGTGTGGTGGTGACGCGTATCGGAAAGATGAGAGGGAGGAAGTCCGCAAAGCGGACACGTTTTCAGTTAACCCCGGACTGCGTCCGGGGCTGGGAGGCTGGAGGGGTATGCACCGCAGCGCGGTGCCGCTGAGTGATGGGCGACATCGCTGCAAGGCGCGTCAGCAGTGGTTTTGGGGCAGACGTCGCTGTCAGATAGAGAAATAATTGTCGTAAAACAGTGTTGGTTAGCATAAAAGTTGTTACCTTTACACCGAATTTTCAATATTTGAAGAGCGATAAAGCGCATCTTTGCACGCTGAAATTCACGGGATTGCAGATAGAGGCGCATGCAGGAGTGCATGGGATAAGGATGCGTTGCGAATTAGTATATTTGTAATAGTCAGAAGTATTTTGTTTGACTATCAGTGTATTATATGAAACTCGCATGAGAATGGGCAACGGATAAGAAAAATGCAAACTGTTTAGAATCACTATATTCCTCATGCTGTCAAATAACTCTTTATCTTTCTGCAAAGATAATGTTTTTCCTCTGAATACCGGAATTTTCCGGGTATAATCTTCACGGTGATTTCAAAAATAATCCAAATCAAGAATGACATCTGTACCGTAGCCGAGTTCACGTAACTCACAGGCAAAGGTAACTCGTGTTCTTATCGTACAAGCAAGGTCAAGCCCTCCGGGTGGCGTGGAAAAATCATCCTCGCCCCGGAGGGCTTCGGTATTTTTCCCGCCAACCTTGCATGTACGGAACACGACCTTTTAAAGCCTGTAGTTACGGGAACTCCGGCCCCGAAAAGCCGGACTAACAAAAAAACAATGTCATGTTACAGGCAACAAAGAACAAGTACGGTATTGAAACGCTCAAGACACTGAATGTTTTGTACGACCATGAACATTGGCTGACGCAGGAGGATGTGGATATGGCCAACCGTTATGTCGAACTTATAGAGCAGACGCGCTCGGAAATCACACCGCAAACCGGTGACAGGCTGATTTATCTCAGCCGTCATGGGGACTATTACGGCAATGCACTCATAGACAGTATGGATGAAAAGAAAGGCCTGCTTTCCATCTGCGAACAGCCGTATGTCCCATTCGTATGGCAATCTGCGGATAATATCCGCCTGAGCGTCAGCGGTGGAGCTTTCCACCATGTAAAAACGGATGATCTGAAATTCAACGGTTGGACGGAAGGAGCATTCAAAGACTGGGGACATTGCGGATCGTGCGCTCACGGATCAGTTACATTCACGGCAAAAGTCCCACAATGGATTTACCGTGAGCCGGAACCGCTCTATGGTGATTTCACGACAGAGACATACCGCCGTTTTTATCTTCACAAAGACCTGGAAGCGAGAAACCTCTACCAAAGTCTTGATATCGCTTTTCACAATGAAGAGGACTTCCGGCAATTCCTGCAAGACTATGAGGGAACGGTATTCAAGGGGAATTGGAAAAACCAGATCGTGGTATGGTGCTTCCGCAGGGAATATGTCTTCCTGCCTCTGTCGGAATGGGAAAAGATTGATGTCCCGGCAGTGGAGCGAAGGCTTAATTTCCATCCCGAGCAGGTGAAGATTGTCAAGGACATGGAGAAGCACATCACCTATTTCCACCGTATCCAATCACAGGATTTCTAACACTTAAAATCAAACAGATATGCAAACGACAACATCATTCAAACCCGGCAACGCTCCCGACCTGCTTTCAGGAATATTGAGCGTACAAGTAAGAAACGAGGACAAGATTACCGAGCAAGACCGCCTGTTTTGTCAGAACCAGCAGGACATGCTCTACAAGACGCTTGACCGGATAGACCGCTGGTATACCATCTTCAAGGAAGAGGCGGAACAATACCGAACAGAACGGGACTTCTCATACGACGACAATGGGAAAATATCCATGCGTGACCTTTACTCGCTCAGAAACGGTAAGGACGATTATTCGCACAACGAGTTCAAGCCGTTCGATGTGCTGAACGATTTGGTAGACAAGAACCACAACGCCAACTCTAACTTCGCCAACCGTATCATCGCCTACTTCAACAGGACGTACAACGTGTCGGTGCCGGAACAAAGGATAAACGAAAAGACACTCCGCATGGGCTTCCGTCCGGTCTATGGGACATACGTGGATGCGGTTATCGAGCATTTAGGTGGCAAGAGTTTCCGGGAAACGGCAGTGGAAGAACTGCTTGCCAGAGTCGCAAAGGTAGTCAAGCCTTCCTGCTGGAGCAAGGTCAAAACGGAGCTGAAGAAGGACAAGATTGTCTTTCCCGAAATCATTCGCTTCGATGATTATTACATACAATACCACCAACGGTGCAAAATCAGTTACAATTACAGTGGAGAGCTGGAAACCCTATGCGCGGGTATCGCTTACGGTGCGGATGATGTACTGTGCGGCAACTCGAAAATGATTATCCGTTTCGATGACAACGACGTGTCTGTCAATGACTGGTACGACCTCACGACCACCAACGCCGAGCAAATCCGATTCTACAAGAACGGACGTATCGACGTCAAATTCAAGGACAGCGCGGCAGCCGAGAGCTGCTTCAAGCGTCTCCGATTGGATGAAATCACATTACCGGAGAACTGACCATGAGAAGAATCCCACAGCACCCCGTAAGGCAACTCTTGCGGGGTGTCTTCATTTCCAACCGTAAACTATTAAAGATATGTACGCCATCATACCCCAACAGATACCACAGGACAGGCGGGCCGAGGTCAACGAGAAGATTCTTTTCGCCATAGACTCCGGCAAGGATCTGATTCCGGCGGAGAGCATCTACAACTGCTATACCGGCATCGGCGGGCTGCACAACCTGAAACAGTCCGACTTTGCCAATTACAACGAGTACGCGGAGGCCAAGAAAGAGTATGAGATGGGACAGTTCTTCACCCCGCATGAAGTATGCAGAGACATAGTGGATATGCTGTCTCCGGCCTCTTCCGAGATGATACTCGACATGTGCTGCGGCATGGGAAACTTCTTCAACCACCTTCCGAACCATCATAACACCTACGGTTTCGACATAGACGGAAAGGCGGTGGCCGTTGCAAGGTATCTCTACCCGGACGCCCATATCGAGAAATGCGACATCCGGCAATATTACCCGGAACAACGCTTTGACATCATTATCGGCAATCCGCCTTTCAACCTGAAATTTGATTACAGGCTGTCACAGGAATACTATATGGAAAAAGCCTACGATGTGCTCAACCCGGCAGGCATCCTGATGGTCATTGTTCCCAGCTCGTTCATGCAGAGCGAGTTCTGGGAGAAGACACGCATAACGGGCATCAACAGCCGGTTCTCGTTCATCGGGCAAGTGAAGTTAAATCCCAATGCCTTCGCTTCCACGGGAGTCCACAACTTCAACACGAAAGTAATGGTGTTCCTGCGCAAGTCGCTGCATATCGAGATGCAGGCCTACAACGCGGAAGAGTTCATCTCCATGTCTGAATTGAAAGAGCGCATCCGCGAGGCAAGGCTGATGAAGCACAAAATACGCTTCGACCTGATGCGCGAGACCAACCGGATTGACAAGGAGGAACTGGAGGTATTCGAGTACAAACTCGCCAAGTACATGTACGAGTTGAAAGCCCACACCAAGCTGAACAAACACATAGACAAAGCGGAAGCACTGGTCACGAAGTTCCGTAACCAGAAACCGCCGGAAAATGCCACCCGGGAACAGGTAAACCAATGGGAGAAGAACAAGCTGACCACGACCAAAGTCCTCGGTATCATCCGCAGGTATATCACCTCGCAGAATACCGTACCACGCAAGGAAGTGGCCCTGGTGAAGACCTCCTACGGCTTCAAGCTGAAACAGTATGCACCCCGTCTGCTGGATAAGGTTTCACACAAGGCGGCAAGTATCAATGACCTTGTGCTGGGACGGAGCGAACTTCCCTTACCGGAACTGCCGACTGAAAAGAACATGCGCCAGATACGTGCAGCGGAAAAACTGATACGCAAGAAACGCAGGCAATACGAAAACCAGAACCGGCAGTTTACAGAAATGCAACCAGACCCATTTCTGCAAGAATACCTCGATCGCACCACTTTCAGAAACAAGGACGGTGAGATATGTGAGTTTACATCACTTCAAAAACACGACCTGAACCTGGTCTTGCAGAAGCGTTATGCTTTGCTGAACTGGCAGCAAGGTTCCGGCAAGACGGCAGCCGTGTATCATCGGGCAAAATACCTGCTTAAATTCCATAAGGTACGCAATGCCGTCATTCTGGCTCCGGCCATTGCCACCAATATGACTTGGATACCGTTTCTGACAATCAATCGGGAGAAATTCCGTATAGTCAGAAGTAATGCCGATTTGGAAACAGTACCTGAAGGTGTATTACTCATCCTCTCCACCTCCATACTCTCCAAACTGAAGCGTGGACTGTCAAAATTTGTCAGACGCACATCCGGGAAACTCTGCCTGGTTTTCGATGAATCCGATGAGATAACCAACCCGTCTTCACAACGGACAAGGCTTGTCTTGAGCATTTTCCGCCGTCTCAAATACAAGATACTCGACACGGGAACCACCACGCGGAACAACATCGCGGAACTGTACAGCCAATTTGAACTGCTGTACAACAATTCCGTCAACATGGTCTGCTGGTGCGACCGGATATACCACGAGAACAGAGACAAGGAGATAGAGGAAGAAAGCAACCGGCATTACGGAGAGCCGTTCCCGGCTTTCAGAGGCCATGTGCTTTTCCGTTCCTGTCATTGCCCCGGAAAATCCACCGTATTCGGCATAGAGAAGCAGAACCAGGACGTGTACAACAAGGAGGAACTGGCGGAGCTTATCGGAAAGACCATCATCACCCGCAAGTTCAGGGACTTCGCAGGCGAGAAGTACAAGATACGTACCCATACGGTCAGCCCGGCTGAAGGCGAGCACGAGGTTTACCGCGTCATTATCGAGGAATTCTGCCGCATTTGCGAGCTGTATTACAACAGTACGGGAGACGCGAAGAAGGATGCCGGGCTTAGGCTCATGCGACAGATCAAGCTGCTCATCAAGGCGTGCTCCGTCCCGCACCTGATAGATGGCTATTTCGGCGACGGGATTCCGAACAAGACAAGATATATCGAGAAACTGATACGGAAGATTCCCGGCAAGGTGGCTGTCGGCTGCACCTCCATAGCGGCGTTCGACCTTTACGAGAATCATCTCCGCGAATGCTTTCCGAACCGTCCGGTGTTTGTGGTCAAAGGCGACGTGACCTTCAAGAAACGGCAGAGCATCGTGACTGAGTTCGATTCCACCGTCAACGGCATACTGGTCTGCACACAGCAGAGTCTGAGCAGTTCGGTGAACATCCCGACCTGTAACGATGTGATTCTGGAATCGCTCCAATGGAATATCCCGAAGATGGAGCAGTTCTACTTCCGCTTCATACGTCTTGATTCCAAAGAACTGAAGGACGTACATTATGTCACCTACAAGGATTCCGTGGAGCAGAACCTGATGGCACTGGTACTTACCAAGGAGCGGCTGAACGAGTTCATCAAAAGTGGTGAGGTGAAAGAACAGTCAGACATCTTCGAGGAGTTTGACGTCACTATGTCCGTCATCGAGAGCCTGCTGGTCAGGGAACGTGACAGGGAGGGCAAGATACATATCAGCTGGGGAAGCCAGCGCATAACCGGCTAAAAATGAAAAAACATGAATAACCGCAGATTCCATTCCACAGGCAAAGGTAACTCCGCGCCTTTACCGGCAAGGTCAAGCCGCAAGCGGTTTTCGGGAAAATCATCCTCGCCGGAGGCTCCGGTATTTCCCCGAAAAACCCTGCACAGCCGGGGCCCGGACCTTTTGGAGCCTGTGGAATAAAATCCCCGGTTCCGCATCAATAACTGTAATGAAAAAGATTATGGACTTGAATCAGGCAGAAGTGGCAGTGACCACGCAGCATCTCATCGACATCCGGCAGGAAAGGGACAGCCTGCTGCGTATGTCCGATTTCGGCGACATGGGAGAATTCCTATGCACCTGCTCCGAATTGTTTCCCGAAGAGGAAACACCGGAGTACAGGTATACGAAATGGGAGGAAATCCCGGACCCGCTTATCAACAGGGAATGGCTTTGTCCCAACTTCTTTGATATAAGGGAGGCAATGGAGCAGCTGGAGGAACCCGACAAGGATTTTTTCTTCGACTGGTGCGACCGTTACGGACACGATATCAGTACGGAAGACCCGCACCTGCTGGTAGCGCATTACCTGGAACTGTTCGGGAACGTGACCTATATCGACGATGACTCCTGCCCGGACAGCGGGGATGACAGCCTGCTGTATTATCCGGGCATATCAGGCAACTATTTCGATAACTGTTTCCCTCGTTTTGAAGTATTCGATGACAATTACGATTAAAAGACAAACGCTTATGAACATCAATTTTCTCGGACCGGTCTTACCGACAGACAGTTTCACGCAGATGGCTTTCGTGGAAATCCTGAACATCATCCTGACCTCCGACAACATCGTGGACGTGAACCGGATGCTTATCGGAAGAAACGTCAATCCCACCTTCGGCTCGCTGTCGGGACATTTCCGCTGGTCTTACGCAAACGACCATTTCACGCTGTGGCAGCGCATGGAGTACAATTCACCAATCTGCTTCGGACAGCGCATATTCAGCATCCATTTCGGTATGCTGGCAAGCCGCGACAGGAAAAGGAACAATATGATAATGAACTGAAAACATATATATCAACATGAGTTACCAGATAATCACAAAAATGGCATACAATGCCAAAAACAAGCAGATTGAGACCTGGCAGCATTCCAACAACGTATGGCCGAAAACAGACCATTTTTATGACTTGGATGTAAAAACGGACAAACAGATGTTTGAATTCATAAAATTGGTAGCAAGCGGTTCGTGGCAGGTTCGCAAATGGAGAAAAGCGTTCAATATCCTTTTTGAGGAATATCCGGAATTGGTCATGTCATCATACGAACACGAGCTTGAAGGCAGGCCCTGGAAGGAATATTGTGCTATTTGCCGAAAACATGAAGGGCTTGCCGAAAGCAAGTGCAATGAGATCGTAGCGCGGTTCAAACAACTGGCCGGGATTGTCTGACCCAAACAGATGAATATATGGAAGAGTTGAAGATTTCAAACCGGCAAATTGCAATGATGGCTTTCGACAGGCTTCGCAAGGAAAACAAGAAGGATTCCGCGCTCCGGCTTGCCCGTTGTCTGTTGCAAGGCACAAGCATATCACTCGGCATTGGTGATATTGACTGGGATATTGACACGGCAATACGACAATGCGGCGGAGAGCCAAGTACCGGTTACAGGTACACCGCATATTTTCACTTCAACCGTAAGACGGAGATGGTAAAGGAAAGGTATGACGAGATAGTGAAAGAACTGTATGGGTAATAGTAATACGGAGGCGGCCGGAAGGTCGCTTCTGTCATTTATAACGGTATGTACGGGAAACAGAACCCTGCCGTACACAGGTAAAGAAAAATGGAAGAACAGAGAACGCTTACGTTGGATTTCGTGAAATCCCTCATGGAACCATCCTACACGCTGGTATGGACGGATTATAACGACAACCTTGACAACCACCTTGACATCATCCGGAAATGTCTGGACAGGCGGAATTGCGATTGCCTGTGGGAAAAGGCGGGCGAATGGTATGGCGATGCGGAATATGAAGCTGTTCATGGGATTATGGAAAAGCTGAAAGAAGAATGCTTTGTATTCAACGACTTTGACGAACACGAGGTCGATGCCTTTTTCGATGAACATGAGGATGCAATCCGGGACGAGATTTACAGCAGGAACGATTCGGACGTAGTGAAAGACCTGATAAGGTACACGGATGACATTCCCATCCGGGTGGAGATGCTTTCCGACTACGACTGCATCAACTCCAACTGGTTTGAATCGCAGGGCGGTTACAGTTACGAGGAATCCTATTTCGGGGACATGGTAGACAGCCTGAACCTCAATCCGGCGCAAGTAAAGAAACTGCTGACGAGCCACGGCTACAAAGTTTACGGGCGTTTCCCGAACCGGAAAAGCAGGAACGGGAAAGAACAGGTCTCATACGAGCAATTCTACGAGGAACTTATCAATTCCTGTTGCGGTGCGAACCTGCTGACCTATATCGGGAAAGTAAGCCTGAAGGACTTATATGACATCGGATTCTCATTCAAGGAAGTCATTATCCCTAAAGGTAACTATTGCGGCATATTCAGTTCCATATACGGCGGCGGCAGCCTGTTCGGAATGGAATTGCAACAGGATGTAAAGTTGGAACTGAAACCAAAAGACCGTTACGGTTTCCGCTTCAGGCTTGACAACGAAAAATCAGAGACCGAATGTTCCATTCAACATGTATATGGAGCATGTGACTCCTTCTTCGGTGAAACGTTAAAGATTGTCTCTTAACCAATTTGACAATCATTGTATAATTCTCAAAAGCAGATAAAATGGAAAATAAAACAGAGCCAAGACGGGCAGGAATGTCTGAAAGCAAACAGGGCTATTTTGAAGAAGAATTGTGCTGTTCCGGCAACAGCCCTCTACAAAGTACCCTTTACGATAAGAAATTTGAAGAAATTAAATCCGGTTATGGTGACAGTGAAGTATGTATGGGTGAA
>ENA-OPUE01000637-OPUE01000637.1-human-gut-metagenome-genome-assembly--contig:-NODE-637-length-26871-cov-13.418332_pt1 | contig 26871 bp, 10 predicted proteins | sample MGYA00241466_ERZ501924 | MGnify/ENA primary metagenome ERZ501924 (study PRJEB25962, sample SAMEA2042223) | human gut metagenome | biome: human gut; feature: human-associated habitat; material: faeces...
CTTATACCGGTGAGGCTTTGGACTACAAGGCTCCATTGCTCCGCTCGCTCCATACCTTGAGCGAGGCGGCTACCGAGGTGTGCCACTATTTCTACCCACAGGTAAAGAAGGTGCAGACCAATCTCGGTTGGGAGCAGGAGTACTTCCTGGTAGATGAAAGCCTTTACTCGGCACGTCCCGACCTGATGCTCACGGGCCGTACCCTGATGGGACACGACTCAGCAAAGAACCAGCAGATGGACGACCATTATTTCGGAACCATCCCTGAGCGTGTGCAGGCTTTCATGAAGGATCTGGAAATCCAGGCACTCGAACTCGGCATCCCTTGCAAGACCCGCCATAACGAGGTGGCTCCAAACCAGTTTGAGTTGGCACCAATCTTCGAGGAATGCAATCTTGCCGTTGACCACAACATGCTCCTCATGAGTTTGATGAAGCGTGTGGCACATAAGCACGGTTTCCGTGTGCTCCTGCACGAGAAGCCATTTGCTGGCGTCAACGGTTCGGGTAAGCACAACAACTGGAGCCTCTGCACCGATACCGGTGTGCTGCTGCATGCTGCAGGCAAGACTCCGGAGGATAACCTCCGTTTCGTAGTCTTCATCGTAGAGACCCTGATGGGCGTTTACAAGCACAACGGACTCTTGAAGGCATCTATCATGAGTGCTACCAATGCGCATCGTTTGGGAGCCAACGAGGCACCTCCAGCCATCATCTCATCATTCCTCGGAAAGCAGCTCACCGATTTGCTCGACCATATCGAGAAGGCAGATAAGGAAGAACTCTTTGCCCTGGCCGGCAAGAAGGGTATGGAGCTGGATATCCCAGAGATTCCAGAGCTGATGATTGATAACACCGACCGCAACCGTACCTCTCCATTCGCCTTCACCGGCAACCGTTTCGAGTTCCGTGCCGTAGGTTCAGAGGCCAACTGCGCATCTTCTCTCATCGTATTGAATGCCGCCGTAGCTGAGGCGCTCGTTAACTTCAAGGCTCGTGTGGATGCTTTGATAGAAAAGGGTGAGGACCAGACATCGGCTATCATAGACATTGTACGCGAGGATATCAAGACCTGCAAGCCTATCCGCTTCGATGGCAACGGCTATTCTGATGAGTGGAAGGAAGAGGCTCAGAAGCGTGGCTTGGACTGCGAGGCATCCTGCCCAGTGGTCTTCGACCGTTATCTGGACAAGGAGAGCATCGAGATGTTTGCCAAGACCAACGTGATGAGCGAGAGCGAGCTGAAGGCTCGCAACGAGGTGAAGTGGGAGACTTATACCAAGAAGATTCAGATAGAGGCTCGTGTGATGGGTGACCTGACCATGAACCACATCATCCCTGTGGCTACCCACTATCAGAGCCGTCTGGCGAAGAACGTAGAGGGCATGATCCACATCTTTGGTGGCGAGGAAGGCAAGAAGTTGACAGCCCGCAACGTGAAGATTATCCGCGAGATTGCCGAGCGCACCGAGTCGATAGAGCGTGGTGTAGAGGCATTGGTGGATGCCCGCAAGGTAGCCAATAAGATAGAGAGCGAGCGAGAGAAGGCCGTAGCATATCATGACACGGTGGCTCCGAAGATGGAGGAAATCCGTTATCAGATAGACAAACTCGAGCTTCTCGTAGCCGATGAGCTTTGGACCTTGCCAAAGTATCGTGAGCTGCTGTTCATCAGATAATATTTCCTGGATTAGGAATTGAGATAATAAAAAAAGAGTGCATTGTTTGTTACAGTGCACTCTTTTTTTGTTCCGTGAATATGGTAAAGTTGGTTAAAAGTAATATAAAGAACGTGAGGAAGTTTGTGTGAGCCTTATATTTTATTTCACGATGTAGTGTTTTATGTTTCGCGATGGCATTATATTGCCCGTCTGGTGGGCAATTTTGTGCCATCCAGAGGAAATAATCCGTAGGATGTCATAAAGAATCGTATGAATTGAGTGAATTATATGAATTCGTATGAATTATATGAACTACATGAATTCCGTGTAGTGTGAAGTAGAATGGTATCTATAAAAAATAAGCTCCCTTGACTAAGAAATGCCAAGGGAGCTTTATCATTTTATGACTTCATACTGCTTCGTATGACTTCATATAGTTCATTTTATGATTTCATATGACTTCATATAACTTCATACAACTTCATATTACTTCACAATAACCTTGATGGTCTGGCCGTTTGAAAGCTTCACGAGGTTGATACCCTTTGTTGGAGCATTCAACTTCTGACCATCGATAGTGTAGCGACCCACCTCTTTCACGTCATTCCAGTTGATAATGTTAGAAATGCCGGTAAGGTCACTGTCGCCAACTGCTACCATGTTGGTGTTATCTACCCACAAATCGTTCATGGCAGATGCAAGAGCTGTCTTGCCATCCTTCCCCTCCTCCTTCATAGGGCGGCTTACGAACGCAATGATATGCATGTTCTGGCTCTTCCAAGCATCATCAAGCTCTACCTCATAGTCGTTTTCGTAACTGTTGCCGTTGGTCTGGAGAGCATCACCGAGTGTGCCAGTCACAATCTTGCGCAATACATGGTTGTGGGTGGTAGGCTTTGCCATGGTACCACCGGTGTTCTGCTTGCCTTTCACCTTATCCTCTGTAAGATAAACAGTGAGGCGGGCATCATCACCAATCAACTCCTGGTAGCCGTTGATGAGCTTACCCATTACCTTGATGCTCAGCTTGCCTGTTGCATCATCAAGCTTAGAGTCAATGCTTACGGTAGAGAATGATGGATAATATGCTGCAGACTCGTTGATGATTGTGTTGAGCATGCTAACAACGTTCTCCTGGTCGCTTGCTTTCTGAGCAGCCATGTTCACTGTCAAAGCCTTGTCGTAATTGATCACGTCATTATCGTAGAAGTATCTGTTGAAGGCAGCGGAACCATCTGATGGAGTAGAGTAGTAAGCCAACTTGTTAGCCTCTGGCACAGTGAATACATCTGATAATGTTTCTACAGATCCATCTTCGTTTACTTGCTGACGTTCTCCGTGGATAGAAACGATAGCAAGATCTTCGTCTTCACGAGCCTTGGCTGTCTTGGTGAGTACCTGGTCTGCAAAGTAGGTGTATTTTGACATCTGGCATGCGTAGAACTCTACCAGGTTCTTGGTGCGGTCGAAGTTGTCCTTATATACCTTAAACGTGGTGGTCAGCTTGTCGTTGGTCAGGTCGCCCTCTGGTTCTTTTCCTTCTACCAGTACAGGATATACTGTTACCTCATGTTCGCCAACAGCCCAATCCTTGTTGATAGGAAGTCCTACCTGAATATTTGAATAGTCGGCATCTGTGATTTCTCTGAAGGCATCGCCGACAGTAGTCTTGTCGTATGTGAAGGAACCTATTTTCTTGCCATCCACCTCAATGCCGAATTTTACGTTTGTGATATTGTCACGTCCGTCATTGTGGCATGTAAAGGCCAAGCCCGTCTTGGTGTCGCTCTTTGCGAATGGAACCATCGCCATCTTATTCATTACCAGGTCGTGAAGGATGAAGTTTCCATCCTCTTTTTCGATGATAAGCTGAATCATCAGGTTAGAACCATCATATCCGGCAGAGATAGGCTCCCACTGCCATTTGGTTTCATCGCGGCCATCTTCATAGATGTCACCAAAGGCGAGGAATCCATAAGGACCTACGTATGTACCAGAAGAGCCAATTGGCCTTTCTGACTCAACCTTCTCTGGGGTGTAATCGTAATATGGCAACAGGGCATAGAAATCCTTGGTATCGATGGTATATGGTTCATCAAACCAAACGTAGTTCCAATGCAATTGTGTGGTAGAAATCTCCTTCTCTGCAATGGCGTTGGTAACATTTCCCTTATCATCAATCTTGCAGATGGTAACCTTACTGTTGCCGATAGGTGCTGTCAGGTAGAAGCGGACACCTGCAATCTTGCAGCCCTCATACTTCTTGAAGGCATCACTGTAGAAGATGGTACCCAGAGACAAAGTACCTTTGGCGCCCTTCATGCCTGATGGCCATACATAGCTCTCGTCATAGCTATAGTTGATATAGCGCTGGTTTGCTTCCAATTCTCCGGCACGGGTTGCTATCTTCTTGGCTGCCTTCTGTGGAGTGGCAGTCTCTACCCATGTCTTGGCTGTTACTTCCTTGTTGATGTGCTTCATGCTCTGAGCGTTGGCAGACATTGCCATCAAGGCAAGTGCTGCTGACATCAAGTAAATATTTCTCATTGTCTTATACTGTTATTTTTTTTATATTTATGATTCCAAAGGGATATATCTGTTTACTTTTTATATATCTTTTTTACTGTACCGTCGGTGAACTTCACGATGTTGAGTCCTGCGAATGGTACGTCAGACTGAACGCCCTGGGCATTGTAATATGCCTTAACCTCCTTGTTGCCCAACTCGATGTTGCTGATGCCGGAAGTTGCGCCCTCTGATACATATACCTCATCGATGAAGAATGCATCTGATGCGAAGGTAATCTTCACTCTGCCGTTGGCTGTAATCTTGGTTGTACATTCTGTCCACTGGTTTGGCATCAGGTTGAATGTGCCGTTTTCTACAGTTCCGTTGCTCACGCTTACAGCCATGGTCTTGTTTGACTGTGCGTAAGGAGCTGCCTTGAATGTAAGTATTACATCGCCGTTGATCTTGATCTCAGGTGAGGTGAAGGTGATGTTGGTGGCATTTCGCTTACCTACACGAGCACACTGGAAACCTCCCTTGTAGGTCTGTACATTAGATGTCCAGCCGTTCTTGTCTGATGAGAATGCACCATTGGCAAACTGGTTAGGGTTGCCGCTTGTATAGAAGCCCTTACCGTCGTTGCCACCTGTACCCAGACACTTGTCAAATGTTTCCTGGAAGACGTAATTCTCTTCTGATGCAGTCTTGTTCAGGTTCTGGAAAGTGAAAGAAGCCGTACCGTCTGCAGCGATGGCCATATCTGAAAGGATGATGTTCATCAACTTGGTGCCATCGGTGTTCAGATTATAAGATGTGCAGGCAGGAGTGGTGTTGTTTGCCAGGCGGTTCTTGTTGCCGAAAGGCCAGGCATCATTCTCTTCTGTCTTCTCGCTCTTCACGTTGTCGGCAGGAACGAAGGTCATACGCTCATGGTCGTTGACACCAGCCATCATGGAGTTTGGAATGTTGTAATTCCATGCCTTCAGGTTGTAGTCAATGTGGTTGATCATGATACCTGAACCAGCCAAGGCTGCATCCCAACCCTTCTTCTGACGGTTCTCTATCAGATAGTACTCATCGGCATGGTTTGGATTTCTGAAGATGTAGGCATCACCGCCGTCTGCCAGTGTCTTGATTCCTGATACCGATGTGTTCTCCTTCAGCTCGATAGGGGTAATCCAGCCAGCGGCATACTTCTCGTAGGCGGTATAGCCGGCAGGAGTAAAGCCGTTGTCATTATAGTTACCCTGGCACATCAAGTCCCAGGTACCCATACCATATAAGCCAGAATAGTTCACATCGTATGCATCCGGATAGCCCAGACAGTGGGAGAACTCGTGGCAGATGGTACCGATGCCATCTACTTCGTTAGATACAGAAAGCTCGTTGGAGCAGGCATAATCCACTACGGTCTTCTTGCCGCAAGGTACTGGTGAAACCATTCTTCCCTTGTGTGGCCAGATGGTGTTGACGCCACCGCCTGTAGCTTCGCCACGACCGGCATAGACTACGAATACCATCTCTACCTGTCCGTCTCCGTCCCAATCGTATGGGGCGAAGTCGATACCTTCAGCCACGGCGTTGCCCAGACAGCCTGAAATCATCGCCTGAACGTTCACGTCCTGTGCATCGCCATCGTTCTTGCCATAGAAATCAGATTCACCAAGGGTGTAAGGACCCACTACGTCGAAATCCATCTCAAACTTGCCGTTGCTCTGCGCCTTGAAGTAATCAGCCACGCTACCCTTGAACTTACCCTCGCTGAAACCTGGCTCGTTGGCCACGCGGTTGTAGAAAGCCTTAGGGTCATCCATGGTGAACTTCTTGTCGGAGAACTGAGCCAGCAGGATGAGACACTTCTTCTTGCCGGTGTAGGAGACACCTCTTGTGATGCTGGTGCTGCCATTAGCGTTACCAGAAAGGAGGTTCTTTTTGATGATGTTCTCAGGACAAGCCTGCTGGCGCATCACTCTGCTGCGCTCCTGAAGCTGGGCCATGTTGGCTGGCTTCAAACCATCTGAGGTGTCGTAAGAATAGCGGTTGCCTGCCTTGTCTTCCCAAAAGCGCAGGAACTCATCGCCACACAACTGAACTTGGACAGCCTGTCCGTTCTTGAGTGTAAAGGTCTTCCAGATGCCTCGCTTGGCTGGTACTGCATGGATGGCAGAAACCGCCAGCAACATAGACATGAGGACTAACAGTTTTTTCTTCATAAAACGTTTTATTAAAGTTGTCTTATAACTAATTTCTTTATCCGTTGACAAAGTTAAGCATAAAAATTGAGATACAGCCGATTAGCTTACATTTTTTAAGCTACATTTGCTTTTAAAAATGCTCATTTCCCCTCATTCTTTCAAATTGTAAGTTCGGGGAGATGAAATCTGCAAAAAAAGAGAGATAACCCAATGCTTTCATGTGTTATCTCTCTCTTTAATATATCAACTTAATGCTTTCACTTTATTTCACCTTTGTGAGCTTAATCTTCGTTACGCTGAAGAACTCATAGCCGGTGAAGGTTCCACCAGTGGTGTAGATACCACCGAACAATACCTGGTCTTGGTCGAAGACAATCTCCTTGCAGTCTTCACTCCATATTCCCTTGATAGGGGTTGTGGTGAGTGAACCATTTGACAGGTTGCTCAGTACGATATTACCCATGATGCCCAGATCCTTGGTGAAGTCGTAACCCTCGATGAAGTTATACTTGCCCAGGTTGTCGAATGCTACATAGCCCTGCTTGGTTTTTTCGTCATAGTGGAATGACAGGCGTGCAGAAGAAGAGCTTACGGCCATACCTGTGAGATACAGAGTATTGTTGTAGTCGCCATCCTTTTCGTCGCTGGCACCGATGATCTTCACTACACTCTCCATTGGTGCACCCTGGCGGCTTACACCTGTGAGCTTCCACTTACCCTGGAGCTTCTCGTAAATCTGAGAGTCATTATCTTTCAGTGAAACCTGGGTTGTTGCATTGCCAATCTTGGCACCCTTAGCTTCTACGATGGTAATCTCGAAGGTGCGGTCGGTGTTGATTTCATCATCATCTACAGGCTCCACCTCTACATAGCCGATGCTGTCAGAAATGCTGATGGTCTTGTCTGTAATATAATAATGTACGTCTTCCTTGGCAGGGTTGCTGCCCACTTCCTTCACAGCGAGGGTAACATACACATTACCGTTGGTCTTGCCCTTTACCTCGATAGGCACATTGGTCAGGCCCATATTCTCCTTGATGACCATGGTAGGATTCTTCATGCTTACTGTTACGTCAGCAGCAGTGTTCCATGAGTCATCGTCGCTAGAGCAGGCACCGAAGAAGGTGACCACAGCCAGCAACATTAATAATTTGATGTATTTCATATTCAAATGAATTCTTGTTGATTACTACATTATTATATTAATAGCCTGGGTTCTGCTGGCCAGCCAAGTGAGGATTGGCATCAATCTCTGCCTTAGGGATAGGCCAGGTGAGGCGGTAGTCGTTTGCTGTATATTTCAATGCTCTGCCCTGCTTCACGATGATGTCGTTCAGCTCTGCGTTTTCGTCGTGGTTAGCTTTACGCTCGAAACCCTTGCCGTAACGGCGGATGTCGCTCATGCGCATACCCTCGCCGATGAACTCACGCTCACGCTCTTCTTCTATTTCCGAGAGGATATTCTTTGCAGAAAAGTTCTCTGTTACATAATCCACGATGCGGTTGCTGCGGAGGATGTTGAGATACTTGTTTGCCTCCTCAAGGTTGTTCTGGCGAGCCTCTGCCTCGGCAGCGATGAGATACATCTCTGAGAGACGGAATGGCTTGCTCATGTTCATGAGGTTGTTATTGCTGCCTGTGCGGAGGTCTGAGTTGCCAGGGAACTTGTTGAAAGCCATCGCCTCGTAGCTGTTACCCTCTACCTGCAGGTTGTCATACTGCTTCAGGAATACATCGGCACGAATATCACCCTCGAACTTCTCCCAAAAGAGGTTTAAGACGGCAGATGTTGGAATGTAGTCTGCCTTGGTCTCCGACTCACTTACGTAGTATTCGCCGTTAGAGCTGCCCAACTCCTGTGCAGTCATCAGAGGGCGGAAGATGATTTCTGTACCCTCGTCCTTGGTCCAGAGCTTGGCATAGTCGTCGATGGTGGTCAACTTATACTTGCCGCTGTTGATGACAGCCTTTGCATATTTAGCTGCATTAGCCCAGTCGCCCTTAACCAGGGCTACGCGAGCCTGGAGAGCCTGAACGGTCTGTGAATGGATGTAAGCCAGAGGCTGAGCCTCTTCCTTGGCAACCTTCACACCCGATTTCTCGTATGCTACCAAACCATCGTATGCCTTCTGCATATCTTTCTCAATCAGAGCGAAGGTCTCTGCCAGGGTAGAACGGCTAGGGTAGTCGTTGAGATTACCTGTTGGCTTATAGACAGTGGTCAAAGGCAGACCGCTTGCTGCCTTGGTTGGATCACACTGTGTATATGACTGGCAGAAGTGGTCTGCCAACCAGAAATACATGTAAGCACGAACGAAGTGTGCCTCGGCGTCATAGTGAGCAAAGGCAATCTTGTCCTTATCGCTGAAGGCATCGCTTGCCTGCATGTTGGCTGCACGTTCGATGATGGCATTGGCTGTGGCAATCATGGAATAGCTGCCGCTCCACTTGCTGGAAACGTCACCGTCGGTGATGGTAATTACACCATTTGAGAACTGACCGAGACGGTTACCGTTGCTGATCAGTCCGTGGAACTCGTCCATCTGTATATCTGACAGGTAAAGCCAAGAGCCAGATGTCACCGCACGCAGGTTGGTGTAGAGAGCGTTGCGGAATTGGCGAAGGTCCTTCTCCTTCTCGATGGCTGTGTTGTCATCCAGCGAACCGTATGGAGCCTTGTCCATGCTGCAGGATGTGAACGCCATCGCACACAGGAGCATCAATGAAAAATATATCTTCTTCATAATTCTTTTCTAGTAATACTTTTTGTTTAGAATGTTAACTCTGCACCAATCACAAACTGGCGGGTGTTTGGATAGTTGAACTGAACCAGGTTCTTGTCTGGCTCTGGATCGTAGCCCTCGAATGGAGTGATGGTAAAGAGGTTGCGGGCGATACCGAACACCTTGATGTCCTTGATGTAACGGATGGTCTGCATCCAGCTCTTTGGCAACTGATACTGAACGGTCAATGTCTTCATGCGCAAGAATGAAGCATTGCTCAGCGTGTGGTCGTCGAGGTAAGTCTCGTAACCATAAGCAGGAATATCGGTAACCTGACCTGGAGTAGTCCAGACGTTCAGCATATCTACGCACTGGTTGTAAGAGGTACCCATGTTGGCATTCTTGATGAAGTAGTCGTCGTTGACGAGCATGTACTTGCCCGACTGCCAAGCGAAGTCTGCGATGACGCTGAGGCCCTTCCATGTAAAGTTGGTGCCGAAACCACCAATCCATGGCGCATAACGGTTCTTGCCCAGGAACACTGAGTTGTTGGTCTCATCGTATGTCTTGGTGATGTTGCCGTTCTTGTCGTACCACATAGGCTCGCCAGTGCGTGAATCTACACCTGCATAGCGTACATTGTAGAACTCACCATAGGCATGACCCACCTGCAACTTCAGACCAGTGCCTGAAAGTACGTATTCGTTGCGACCTGCAAACAACTCTGTAATCTCGTTCTTGTTGTAGCAGATGTTGGCAGATACACTCCAGCTCATATCCTTGGTCTTGATGAGGTCAACGTTTACGGTTGTCTCGAAACCCTTGTTTACCATGGTACCGATGTTACCCATACCTGAGGTGAAACCTGTGGTCATAGAGTAAGGAATCTCCATCAGCATATCAGATGTCTCGTTGCGGTAGAAGTTGGCATCCACGGTAACACGGTTAAATAAACCGAAGTTCAAACCGATGTTCAGCTTGCTCACCTTCTCCCAAGTCAACTTGTCGTTGCTTGCCTGGGTGATATCGATGGAACCTTCGCCGTTGTAGTTGCTACCGGAACCGAAGAGTCCGTAGAAATCGTAAGAACCGGCACCTGAGTCGTTACCGGTAGTACCATAGTTGGCACTCACGGTCAGGTCGTCCAGCCATCTCAAGCCACGGAGGAAGTTCTCGCGCTTGGCATTCCACTTCAAACCGAGGGAACCGAAGGTACCCCAACGGTGGTCTGGAGCAAACTTAGAGCTACCATCGAAACGGAGTGAAGCATATACGTAATACTTCTCGTCGTAGTTGTACTCGGCAGTACCGAAGAGAGAGTTGGCTACTTCCTCTGAACGGCTATCAGTCTGAGCTGATGGTGTGATGGTAGTAGCTGTGTTCAGCAGCATGCGGCGAACGTCGGTCTGACCTGTAGAAGTGATACCGAAACCACGACCCTTCTGGATGCGGGTCTCCTCACCCAGCAGCAGGTTTACATAATGAGGACCGAAGTTATGACGGAACTCAGCTGTATGAGTCAATGTGTAAGCGTAGTAGCGGCTGAAGTTTGCTGATACACCTCCGGTATGAGCATCAATTACCTGGCCCATTGGGGTAGTGAACTGATCGTATGGGAGACTTGCTCTGTCTGATGTAAGGTCGTAGCCAAACATAGACTGCAGGGCTGTGAAAGTCAATCCCTCAACAGGAGTGAACTGCTCGTTCAGCGACAGGTTGAGGGTTACATTCTTGCGGTCCTGGTTTGTATTGGCTACAGTGAACCAAGGCAGCAGGAACTGAGAGTAGAGGAGTCCGGCAGCGCGGTCACCCTTTACCAGATTACCAGCCTCGTCGAAGCTATAATAATAAGGTGCATCGTATGGCAACGCCATCTTGGCAGCAACCAATGGGTTGGCAGCATAAATCTGGCTGTTGTCTGCCCACTGGCTGTTCTGGCTGTAATCCTGAACACCGAAGTTAGAGCTGAAGCCCACCTTGAAGAACTTGTTCAGACGAGAGTTGAGGCGTGCAGCCAAAGTGCTGCGGCGCATATTGGAAGCCTCGATCAAACCATCTTCCTGATGGTGGTTGAACGAAACGAAGTAGTTCATGGTCTGACCGCCGCCCTGCAAGGTAGCGTTGATATCAGAAGTAGGAGCCGAGTTCTTGATCAGCTCGTCGCGCCAGTCGGTGCTGATACCATACTTATTTACCAGATTACGGATATTATCGTTTACAGGCTGACCAATCATGTCGCGGAACTGGATGTACTGCTGAGAGTTCATCATCTCCTGGCCCTTGCTGGTAGCAGAAGAGATACCATACTGTGCCTTGACGGTGAGCTGAACCGACTCGTTGTACTTAGCCTGCTTGGTAGTGATGACAATAACACCGTTGGCAGCACGCGAACCATAGATAGAGGTTGACGCAGCATCCTTCAACACGGTGATGTTGGCAATGTCTGATGGGTTCAATGTGCTGAAGAAGCTGGCAGTGATAGGAGAACCATCGAGAATGAACAGAGGCTGGTTAGAAGAACCGATAGAGTTGACACCACGCAAGCGAATCTGTGCAGACTGTGAAGGGTCACCGGCAGATGAAAGAACAGACAAACCTGATACCTGACCGGCGAGCGCGTCAGTAAAGTTAGGGGTTACGACAGATTCCAACTTCTTTTCACCGATGTTGGAAATAGCGCCAACAACAGATCCCAACTTTTTGGCAGCACCGTAACCGGTGATGATAACCTGCTCAAGAACATGTGTGTCAGGATCCAAAACAACCTGCATCTTGTCAGATGCCTTTAATTTCTTGGTCACCATTCCGATGTAACTGAACTCCAGCTCTGCCTTGTTGCTCGCAACATCCAGAGTGAAGTTACCATCAATGTCGGTAACTGTACCAGAAGTAGTACCTACAATCTTGACCGATGCACCGATGATCGGTGAACCGTCTTCAGAAGAGGTAACTACACCAGAAACGTGAGTTTGTGCCAACGCCATTCCCAAGTTCAGGAAGACGCAAGCAATAAACATCATGAGTCTTTTTTCCATAGATCTCTTTTTTCTTTTTATTGTTATTACTTACTATTTTAGAATGTATTCTACTAATTTTTTTCTTAATTTTTTGCCCTCTATCGAGGTCGTGTCGCTTAAATCGGTGCAAAATTAAGCATTTTTTATCTTTCTTCCAAATGTTTTTGCCAAAATATAAAATAAATGACTAGATTTTCTGATAACTTGACGTTTTGTCAAGCAGAATGGGATGAAAATCCCCATTTTTGGAGTTCGTTCATGGTATTTTGATAGGAAATGTTGATTTTATGTAGTTTTTATGCAAAAATTCTTGTGAGTTTCAATATAAATTATTACCTTTGCCGACGAAAGAGAGGAAGATTAACGCTAAAGGTGCGTGATGAGTTACAGATAATAATTTAAAATAACATAAATTTTAAAAGTCGAGAGTATGAGAAAAGTATTACTTTTTGCGACAGCATTGTGCCTTTCTTCTGCAGCAATGGCACAGACATCTATTGAGTCAGCTCTTAATGCCCAGATGGGTGAGAATACCTACAAAGTAGAGAGCAGTGAGGCTAAGAACACTTATTGGAAGTTTACAGCAGACAAGAACTATCTTGCCAAAGTATCTCCATTGTCTGGATCAAGCAATGTTCCTACTGTATTTACATCAGTAGAAGGAACAGATTCGCTCACCCTGGGTGGTGCGGGCTTGAAGTATCCTTCTAAAGCGTATGCCTTGGAAAAGGGTAAGACCTACTACTTCATCATGAACATGACGGGTGAGTCGGGCTTCAACCTTGACTTGTCTGAGATGTCTTCTTATGGCAAGGGTCTCTCTCAGGACAATCCTGCCGAGTTGAAGGTAGGTGAGGAGTTGTACCTGGGTAATCCGCTGGGTGCTCAGTATGAGAACACTACTGCCTATGTTACCTATACAGCAGAGAAGACCGCTCAGCTTCAGCTCGCTTTCTCAAGCTATGTTTCAGGTGCCACTGTGAATGGTAATTATGCTTCTACAAATTATGACCAGGCTACAGGCGGATATGTACTGAAAGTGAGCGTAGAGAAGGGTAAGACTTATACCATCGCACTGAATCTTCAGGGTAGTGTCGTTGCAAACTCTAAGCTCGTAGAGGTGAAGGCTGGTTCTCTTGAGATGCCATTCGTTTTGAACGAGGGTGAGAACAAGGTGCCTGTTGAGAAGGGCGACTATTACTTTACTTATACTCCTACCAAGACGGGTTATCTGAACATCTCCAGCGATGCTGTGCTTGCTGGCGGTCAGGTAAAGGTATATTCCAGCTTGAACAATATCACCTATCAGGAGGTAGCGGCTTCTTCTGAGCCTGGTACCTATAATGTTCGCGTTGAGATTCCTTATACAGGTACTACCTATTATATTGTAGTGAACAAGTTGCAGGATTCTGATGCCGAGGATGTAATCAAGGCAGAAATGCAGGAATACCAGCCAGGTGAGACTGTGAATACAGCCTTCGAATTGACTGAACTCCCTGTAGAGAAGACTTTGCCTAGTGCCAAGGGTACCTATTATTATAAGCTCACGGTTCCTGCCAACACAGAGAAGTTTGTTACGGTTGAGACTGATGCCAATCTCGATGCAGCTACATCTATCATCTTCTACAACCAGCAGATTGGCGAGTATGGTGCTGCTACAGTAAAGAATGGCTTGCTGAAGACCTTCGTTGGTGGCCAGTCTTACGATATTACTTACATCCTGAAGGTTACAGCCAATGAGGATAATCCATTGGCATTCAAGGTTTCATATCTGGATGTAGAGAAGGGTTCTCTTGCAACAAACCCAGCTGAAGCTGTGGAGGGTGAAAACGAAATCACCGTAGAGGGCACAGAATACTTCAAATATACAGCTACCAAGAATGGCAAGCTCAATGTAGAGGTTGAACCAGGTGTTACCGTCAGCTTCCCTAGAGGTACAGGCATGTATGATGGTGAATACACAGCCATCAACAAGGGTACCGACTTCTTTATCGAGGCTACTGCCGGAACCACTTATCTGATTAAGGTATCTGGTGCAGCCAAGGGTACAACCATGTATCTGGAAGAGAAGGAGTTCTCTGCCGGTGAGTCTCGCACCAACCCTATCGTTATGGAGGATGATGAATATACATTCACCAAGGCAGGTGCTGCTGACCTCTGGTTGCAGTATGACGTAACTGAGGATGGTGTTCTCGACTTCGCCTGCGACCAAGGCTATAATGGTGGCAGCGACCGCATCGAAATCTTCAAGAATGAGGAGCCATACGGAACTACCATGATGGGTACTGAGAACCTTGGTAGTGTTTCAGTCACCGTATATAAGGGTAAGGTTATCGTTAGCAAGGGCGATAAGCTCTATATCCACTGCGTTATCGCAGGTAAGGTTACCGGTAGCAAGATCAAGTTTACCAAGCATGAGGCTGAGCCAGGCGAAACCGTAACCAATCCATTGGTTATCACCAAGGGTAAGACCGTAACCATTACAGGTGCTTCCCGCAGTACTCCTGTATGGATGAAGGCTTCACTCCCTGCTGGTACAACCACCTTCCGCCTGAACAGCTACTTGATGACTGACCTCTATAACAGTCTGGAGGATGCCAAGAATGGCGCCAATGCCGAGGAGGTAAGAACCAATTACGTACAGTTGCCTGATGGCTCTTACGTTTATGAGTTTACCAAGGAGATGGCAGCAGCCGGTGATGTTTACTTCCAGTTTATGGATTCATACGGTGCTACCGACTTCACATGGATGGATAACGATGCAACTGGCATCTGGAACATCGAGGCAGCTGGCGACAGCAAGGTATCTATCTTCAAGATGGACGGTACCCAGGTGAACCAGATTTCAGGCAATGGTGTATACATCATCAAGTCTAACGGTAAGACCAAGAAGATTGTTGTCAAGAAGTAATGGGGCATAGTGTGATAAGACAATACATTATATAATAAAAGGTGCAAGTGGGGTGTGAAAACTCCGCCTGCGCCCTTTTTCGTCAAAATATCACCAGCTTTCAACCTGTTATTACTATCAGGAAAAGAGAAAAGAATTAAGTAATTATTATATTTATACACATTAAAAAACGAGAAAACTATGAGAGGTCTCAAAAGACTGCTTTTGGCTTCCGTCTTGTGTGCGGGATATACCCAGGCCACCTGGGCTATCAAGGCATATCCCCATCCAATCACGATGCGGCAGCCTGACGGCACCACCTTGTTGGTAAGAATACAAGGTGATGAGAATTTCCACTTCGTTACTACCACGGATGGATTTCTCCTGAACAAGGACAAGAAGGGTTATTTCTGTTACGTGGATTACGACTGGAAAACCCAGAAGAAAGTGATGACCAGGCAGAGAGCCCACAATGTGGATGCGCGATCTGAAAAGGAGAAGAAACTCCTGGAGTCACTGACCAGTGCGAAAGATGCCACTGCCGACATCTTGAGCAAAACCCCTATCATGAAGAAGGCGCCTAACAAGTTCCTGAGCCGCCGCATCGTTGCTCCCCGCAAGTATGCTGCCGAAACAAGAACCGGTGAGGCTGCTGTCAAGGAATCGCAGTATCTGGTGGTCCTGGTTAACTTCCAGGATAGCGTATTGCGCCACACCCAGCAGGACTTCGACCACTGGCTGAACCAGCCTGGCTACAGCGAGAACGGCGGTACGGGTAGCGTGAAGGATTACTACCGCGACAATTCCATGGGTCAGTTTATCCCTAACTTCAAGGTAGTGGGTCCATACACCCTTTCCAAGCCAACAGCCTACTATGGTGGCAACAGCAGCAGTACCAGCGGTACTGATACCAACCCACGCGACATGGTGAAGGAGGCTGTGGAACTCGCCAAGAAAAACAATCCTGATCTGGATTTCCGCCAGTTTGATAATGATGGCGATGGCATCATGGACAACTGCTACGTAATCTATGCCGGATATAGCGAGGCAAGTACTGCCAAAGGTGATGACATCTGGCCACACAGCTGGTATCTGGACGACAACACCACCATCGATGGCGTGCTGATTCACGACTATTCCTGCTCTGCCGAGCTGGTAGGTATGCCAGGTGCTCCTGTAGTTCCATCTATGGATGGTATCGGAACCTTCACCCATGAGTTCGGCCATGTGCTGGGTCTCAAGGATATGTATGACACCGATGATACCAGCAATGGTAAGGGTATCGACCCAGGTGCCTACAGCCTTTATGCTTCAGGCAGTTACAACAACGATAGCCGTACTCCTCCTTGCCTGATGGCATTCGAGCGTATGCAGATGGGCTGGATGAAGGAAGGCGAGGACATCGTAGAGGTGAAGAACCCTGAGGATGTTACCCTGACTTCTATCGCCGACAACAAGGCGCGCTTCATCAACTGCCAGCCAGACCGTACACCAGGTACAGGTATGGAGTGGTTCATCCTGGAAAACCGCCAGCAGACGGGTTGGGACAAGTATATCCCGGGTCATGGTCTGCTCATCACTCATTACGACTATACCGATGAGATGAAGAAAGACTGGTGGGATGTCAACGGACCAAACAACAGTGCCAAGCATCGCTGCATGTATATCGTGCCAGCCGACGGCATCGACAACGAGGTGACCCGTAGCGGCGATACCTATCCGGGTAAATCTGCCAATACATCTTTCACCGACACCACCACCCCTAATTCCCTGAATTGGGCGAAGGAGCCGGTTAACGTGCCTATCACCAATATCATGGAGCAGGACGGCAACGTGATGTTCCAGGTTAATGGCGGTACCAGCAAGTGGAACTTCATCAAGACACTTGTGCCTGAGAAGATTTACGATACACAGGCAACCTTCAAGGCAAACATCGAGAGCAACAAGGTAGATGTGGATGAGGTAGGCTTCTGCTGGAAGGAAGGCGCTTCTGCCGACCCAACCCTCACCGATGGCGTGAGCGCAGCAGGCAAGGTAGAGGATATCAAGGATGCTTCTTTCACAGCCAAGGGCCTGCAGCCAGGAACCACCTACAGCGTACGTTCCTACATGAAGATGAGCGATGGCAGCGTGGTATATGGTTCACCGGTTCCATTCACCACCGAGTGGGCATACGCCAACGTAACCCTGGATACTCCATTCTACGGAAACTTCCTGAGCTGGACAGACGGTAATCCTGACGGATGGCAGATTATCGACCACAATGGCGATGGTACCACCTGGTATCAGGACGAGGGTGCCCAGGCCGTTCACTATTCTCTGAACTATTGGAACGATGCAGATGATTATCTCATCAGCCGTCGCCGCTTCCACGTGCCAGAGAAGGGCGTGATGTTCTTCACCCGTGGTGTGACAGAGGAGAATGGTGTGGAAGACCTGGAGGTATTGGTTTCTACCAAGACCAACGATCTGAACGATTTCCACCTCGTAAAGCGTTTCTCTTTTGCCGATTACTTCGGTGCTCAGCATGCTGAGGAGGTAGATTTGAGCCAGTTTGCAGGAAAGGATATCTATATTGCCTTCCGTGTCTGCTCAGAGAGAATGCAGAACGACCTCTGGTTGTGGAACGTGATGGTAACCCAGAAGCTCGATACGCCTAAGGACGTGAAGCTGGAGAGAACCGGCGAGAGCGAGCTTACTGCATCATGGAGCCCTGTGGAAGGTGCTGATAATTACTATCTCTGCCTGAGTAGAGAGACCAATAAGACCAACTCGCAGACCGTGTTCACCCCAATGGATTTCTATCAGAATGTAGAGGGTGATGTAGTTCTGGGCACAGGTTCTATCCAGTTCCGCAGCAATGGTTCTGTTACCCTGAAGGATTGTCCTGACGGTATCAAGGACTGCAAGTTCATCGTCACCGCATCCGGTCCGCTCGGTTCTTCTGAGTTGAGCATCGAGGGTACTGAGGATGGCAAGACATGGAATGCCGTGGGTTCCAAGATTACCCTGAAGGAATATGATTCAGAAGGTCAGGAAGAGGATTACTCTACCTATCTGGAGAACAAGAAGTACAGACAGCTGCGCTTCAAGTTCAAGAATGGTGGTAGAAATGGCCGTATCAAGTATCTCACACTTACCTACAACGACGGTAAGGTTTATGAGGACTTGGCAGCCGGTTCTGTGCCAACCAACGTGATTCCTATTAACAACAAGGAAGACGGCGAGTATGATGAGGGCAAGTACCGTGTTTGGGTAGCTTCAGGTAAGGGCAACCTTTACTACGATGAGTCTGCACCTGTTTACTACCAGGCAAAAACCTCTACAGGCATCCACGATGTCATCGAGGGTACCGGCTTCGGCATCAGCGTGAACGGTGGCAATATCCAGGTAGATGGCATCAAGGCAGGCTACACCGTGACCTGTACATCTGCTGCCGGCGTTCAGCTTTATACTGCTGAGGCACGCTCTGGCAGTCTGAACTTCCAGGTTCCAGCAGGCACTGGCATGGCTATCATCAGCGTAAGCGGCGAGGGCAAGACCCATCGCAGCAAGATTATCATCAAGTAATAAACAATAGCTAATAGCATCAAATAGAACATTTATGAAACATTATAAATATTCTGCCATCTTGTTGGCGGCAATGACCTGCGGAGCTGTATGGGCTTCGGTGGATGCGCTGACTGATGGAAAGAAAGGTGAAGGCGAAAAGGTGAAGCCATCGGAGAATTTCGTGGCTCAGTCTCGCAAGGCACCTGTCGTTCGCTATACCAAGATGAAGGTAGAAGGCAATGCCGAAGGTGTGCCTTACGGACTCCAACTGATGGGTGTGAGCGACAAGACGGTGAAGTTGAGCTGGATTTCACCAGAAAAGACCGATGGCTACTTCGATGATTTCGAGAATCATCAGGACTTCGCCATCAATTCAGCCGGTAACGTGGGCTGGTCGTATATCGACGCCGATAATAACAATACTTATACCTGGCAGGCTTGTGCCTTCCCAACTCAGGGTCAGAAGATGGCTTTCGTGGTCATGAACCCTTGGGAAACCTCTCCTGCGGTGAACGAGAATCCAAATTACCAGCCTTATTCTGGCAAGAAGATGCTGGTGGATTTCAGTTCTATCGACGATAAGAACAACGACTACATCATTTCGCCAGAGTTGAACTTCGACCAGGACTTCCAGTTTAGTTTCATGGCTCGCAGTTACAAGATCGAGGGCGGCAACTTTGCCGCTGAGCGTGTTCGCGTAGGTTATTCTACTACCGGCAAGCGTCCTTCCGACTTCAAGTATGTGAACGAAGGCCCATACGTGGAACTGCCTGCGGCTTGGACACTCGTGAAGTATAACATTCCTAAGGAGGCGAAGTATGTAACCATCAACTGCGTTTCTGAGGGTGGATTCATGATGATGCTCGACGACATCTTCGTGGGAACCAACAAGATTCGCCCTACCCGGAGCAAAAAACAGCTGGCAGCAGCCAACCCTGTGGTGGGATTCAACGTATATCGTGACGGCAAGAAGGTGAACGAGACTCCTATGGATTCTGCACGCTTCACCGATAATGTGCCAGACTACGCCGACTATACCTATACGGTGACAGCCGTTCATCAGAATGGTCAGGAGTCTGCCCAGAGTGAACCTCTGAAGGTCACCGTTCCGGATATCCGCCTGTTGCCTTTCGAGGACGACTTCGACGACTGGACGCTCCATGCCGACAAGTGGACTACCGTGAACCTCGACAACAACAAGGAGAGCAAGTGGTCTATCGACTACTACGAGTATGGATTGGTTGACCCATCCGCTACCTACAGCTGGTCGGCTTTGACCAATTACAACCAGGCACTGGAGAGCCGCGAGCTGAATACTCCAAACAAGGACAATACCTACCTGCGCTTCAACCTGCGTCTCCGCAACAGCGAGCAGACCAATGTTGACTACATGGAGGTAGAGTTGAGCTGCGATGGCGGAAAGACCTGGGAAGGTCTCGATGTATTCGACAACTACTCTGGTGGCTTCGACTGGACAACTTATACCTATCCTATCGGTGAATATCTGAGCAATAACCTGTTCAAGATCCGTTTCCGTGCGCATGGCGACGATGCCAAGTGGATTAACTATTGGTACGTAGACGATGTGAAGGTATGGAACCCGGTTTGGGCGAAGGGACAGCTGAGTGTCAAGACTCCATCTGGCACCATCTCCAGATGTCCTGTTACCCTGACTGGCGACAACGGCGCTGTAATCAGCGAGACTACCGATAAGAATGGTGTGCTCAAGCTCGACCAGATAGAGGAGGGTACTTATACCGTAAGTATCATCCGTGAGGGCTACAACGAGTATAAGGGTACATGGACCGTCAAGGCCGATGGTACCAACAACTTCACAGCCAACCTGGAGGCTCCAAAGGTAGCGCTTTCTGCCAACACCGTGAGTGCAGACCTGGAGGCTGAGGCTAACATCACCAAGAACTTCACCATCAAGAACGAGGGTAACGGTCCTTTGACCTGGTATCTCAAGGAGAATGCCAACAAGGGCACCGGCGACATCTCTCACCGTTGGGAGACCATGCCATCATGGAACACCTCCGGCGACTTGCAGAAGTCTATCGCCTTCGATGGTGAGTACTACTATACCACCTCTTCCATCGAGTTGGGTAAGTTCTGGAAGTACGATAAGAATGGTAAGTTCATCGAGCAGTTCTCTATTCCTGAGATGTATTACAAGCTCTACGACCTTGCCTTCGACGGCCGCTACTTCTACGGCAGTGACTGGTCTAACCGTATCTTCAAGCTCGATTTCGACAACCGCCGCATCGTGGATATCATCACTGTGGGTGGTGTTTCCGACCTGAAGATTACCCACTGTACCTACGATCCTGTCTACGACGGCTTCTGGATTGGTACCTTTACAACCATCGGATTGGTTGACCGCAAGGGTAAGTTCATCCGTAAGATGGCTGCCTTGACTACTGATGGCAACATCGCTGTATATGGTTCAGCCTACGATGATGTAACCCCTGGAGGTCCATACCTCTGGTTGTCTGATATGACTGCTGAGTCTTCAGATAAGTTTGATAAGTTGCAGCTCCGTCAGTATGACATCGCCAAGGGTACCCTGACCGATGTGAAGCACGTATTGACCGATGTTCCTGGTTATGTAATGGGTGGTCAGACCACCGGTCAGAACTATGTCTGCGGTCTGTTCTCTTCTATGGATGTAGTTCCAGGCAAGTTGGTTCTGATGGGAACTCTCAACCAGAGTCCTAACCTGGTATTCAGCTATACCCTGGCAGAGACCAACAAGTGGCTCAACCTCTCTCCTAAGCATGGTACGCTGGAGCCGGGTGCTGAGCAGGTAATCAACGTAGGTCTCGATGCTCTGGAGGCAAAGAAGGGCGACAGCTATGCTACAACAGCTACTCTGTTCACCAACCCAGAGTTGGAAGCACAGAACATCAGCTTCAAGCTGAATGCTACATCTGAGTCTTCTACTCCACGTCCGTTGAGCCTGAAGGCTGAGCCTAAGGCTGCTTCTACCGTCCTCACATGGGCTAAGGGCAATGGTGCTGCCGTGGCAGATGGATATAATGTATATCGCAACCACGTGAAGGTGAATGCTGCTCCAGTGAAGGAGATGCAGTTCACGGATACCAAGCTGGTTTACGGCAAGTATTCTTATCAGGTGACAGCGGTTTACAATGGCAAGGAGTCGGCAAAGAGCGATTCTGTAGTAGCCTTCGTCAACGAGGGTGCTCAGTATTATGCTCCTCTCAACCTCACTTCAAGCATCAAGAACAACAAGAATGTTCACCTGAACTGGGATTCTCCATTGTTGGAGGCTGCCCATCGTGATACCATGAGCTGGGCTACCGGCAAGCACGAGGATGAGCTGGGTCTGGCTTCAGGCGGTTACTTCTTCGCAGGTGCCAAGTGGGATGCTGAGGATTATATTCCTTACCGCAACAAGAAGGTTTCTTCTGTTTCCATCCAGTTGGTTAACACAGTTACCTATCTTGCACCTCGTATCTATGAGGATGGTAAGATTATCTACAGCAAGAAATATAGAGGCGAAATCAAGTATGACGGTTCATTCACCGATATTCCATTGGATAAGGATATTATCCTGAAGCCAGGACATTCTTATATCTTCGCATTCCAGATCATGAACGATGCGGATGTACATCCTCTGAGTCTCGACAACAGCAAGGCTGTGAATGGCAAGGGTAACCTGCTCTCTGTGGATGGCAAGACCTGGTTTACTGCAGCTGAGTCAGCTATTAACGGTAACTTGAACATCCGCGTAAACGTGGCTCCTAACAGCAACGATACTGAGGAAACCCCTGTGGGTTATAACATCTATCGTGATGGCGTGAAGGTGAACAGCACTCCTGTGGCTGGTCAGTCATTCGATGACGTTCTCTCTAACGCAGGTACCTACAGCTATCAGGTAACATCTGTATATGCTGATGGCGGTGAGTCTGAGTTTGGCGGCAAGACTTCTGTTGAGGCTTATGCCATCGAGAACCAGACGGCTCCTCATCATCTGGATGCCACTGTAACCCGCAACCGCGACATCTCACTCCGTTGGGATGCTCCTACCGTTTCGGAGATGTCAATCCCAGCAGATTTAGCTAAGCGTCCTGTAACAACCGATGCAGCTATGCCTGAGTTCGTAAGAGAATTCGACGGTGCGAAGTCTTCTATGGCTGTGGCTACCGACGGCAAGTACATCTATACCTCTATATATAACGAGGATGGTAGAATCGACGTTTACTCTATGGATGGCAAGAAGGTGAAGAGCTGTGTGGTAAGCGATATCGACGGTATCCGTAACCTGGCTTACGATGGTCAGTATCTCTATGCAGGTGACTACAGCACCAAGATTCATGTCATCAATCCTGTTACCATGAAGTTGATGAAGAGCATCGATATCTCTGAGTACTCACGCCACTTGGCTTACATCCCAACACTGGATGGTGGCAAGGGCGGCTTCGAGGTTGGTGACTGGGAGAGCAGCATCTACATGGCTAAGGATGGCAGCAAATTGGCTACAGGTCCTGTCCTGAAGGGGGCTTCCGGCACAGCTTACTACGATGGCAAGCTCTATGCTTTCGAGCAGGGCAATGAGGCGAATGCCTATACCATCGGCATCTATGATATGGCAAGCGGTGAGCGTGTAGGCTCGCTCGATATGGGCAAGTATCTTGAGATTGACAACATCTCTTCTTACAAGGCAGGTGGTATGTCTTCGTTCGTATCTCCTGAGGGCATCACTTACATCTTGCTCGCTCTGCAGCGTCAGGGTGCTGCTACCAAGTTCATCGTTCTGGATATGGGCGGCTTGAACACAGTGGCAGGTTACAATGTATATCGCAATGGCGAGAAACTGAATGGCGAACCTCTTACCCGCCGTTTCTATCAGGAAACCGTGAGCCAGGAGGGTAATTACGACTACAGCGTAGAGACCGTTTATATTGATGGTACTACTTCGGCTAAGTCGGCTGTTGCTAACGCTACTATCGTGGCTTCTGGTGAGGCTAAGGTTCCTGAGAATGTACAGGCAGTGCAGTCAACCTACGGTTACAACGTGCTCCTCTCGTTCAAGGATCCTGATATGTACAAGGCTGCTGCTTCCGTGAACTCATTCGAGTCTTCTGTAGATGGTACAGAGGTATTCGGTGCTGAGGGCGAGAGCTACAAGTCAAACTGGACGGTAAGTTCCGACTACTCATTCGATGGCAGCAAGTCGATTGTTGCCGGTCAGAAGGCTGAGGCATTCGGTGTTGTAAAGGCAGAGAATATGAAGTATGTTCGTCTTGCAGCAAGAAATGCTGATGACCATAAGGGTAATGGTACATTCGATATCTATTATTCTGTAGGTGGTACTCACCGCGACAACTTCATCCGTCTGCAGACTGTGACAACCACAGAGCAGTGGCAGGATGTGATGTGCGAATTGCCTGAGGGTACAGAGTACATCGGCTTGGCTAAGGCTGCGGGTAATCCAGACCAGTATATCGACGGTGTAAGCTTCTACAAGGAGGCACCTCAGACCGACTGCTACGGATTCGACATCTATCGCAACGGCGAGAAGATTACCGCTTCTCCGGTACAGGGCATCTCTTATGTAGACCACAACCTGCTGATTGGTCATTATGATTATCAGGTGAAGCTGGTTACCAAGAACTCTGCCGAGAGCGAGTTGAGCGATGCAGTGAGCCTCGATCTCTATTATGACAATGGTAGTCTGGCTCCAACCACCCTTCGTGTGGAGAACAATGGAGACAGCAGAAACCTGACCTGGCAGACTCCTGCCCTGGGTGAGCCTATCTACTTGCGTTGGCACAATGGCAACTGCTACGATGCAGCCGGTCAGCCTAACGGTGGTGCCTTCTTTGCAGGTGTCAACTGGTTTGCTGAGGATTTGAAGGAATACGGTCATCTGGCATTGAGCGATGTAGAGGTTTACATCAATCAGATTCCTGATGCTCTCTATGTATTGGTATATCAGAACAACACGTTGGTTCGCCAGCAGTTTGTTCCAAGCCTGAAGGAGTATGCCTTCAATACCATTCATTTGGACGAGCCACTCCCAATCGACCCTACCAAGAGTCTCCGTGTGGCAGTATATGTAGAGCACAACCAGATTACAGTGCCTCTGGGTTACGATAAGGGCCCTGCTCGCAGTGGTCGTGGCGACCTTTATTCTTCTGATGGTATCTCATGGAGTACGATGGCGGATTCAGGTGCTGATATCGATGCCAACTGGAACATTTCCATCGGTTTGAGCCCATACGCTCCTGCCAGCACAGCCAAGGCTAGAAAGCAGGGTGCTTTGGCACTCGCATTCAAGCCAAAGGCAAATGTATCAGCTGCACCTTTGAAGGTGGCTCATGTGGCTCAGGGCGCAACTTCTCAGAAGAATGCTTTCTTGGGTTACAATGTTTATCTGAATGGTGACAAGCTGAACCGCAGACTCATTTCTGGTAATTCATACACAGATAAGTCAGCCGTAGTTGGTAACTATCTTGAGTATCAGGTAGCAGCCTCTTATTCTGTTACGGGTGAGCAGTATTCTAACAAGGTGACTCTTGTTGTTACTGGCATCGATGGTGTAACAGCCGATAAGTTGAAGGTTACAGTTGCCGGTAGCACATTGCGTATCGTGGGTGCTCATACAGGCGACAAGGTAGCTGTTTATGCTGCTGATGGTAAGTTGGTAGTAAATAGTGTTGTAACCGACGATTATGTTCAGAACATTTCATTGTCATCATTGACAACCGGCACATACATTGTGAAGGTAGGTCATGATACCGTGAAGGTTCGTGTATCTCGTCGATAAGATTCGATTATAAACAAAAAAAGAGGGTGTGTCATGGACTTATGACACACCCTCTCTTTTTGTTATTTACAATTTGCTTTTTAGCTCATGCAGCTCGTAACTCCGAGCGAAGTGGCTACGGCAGTTAGAATCGAGATTAAAATCTGAATAACAGTTTTCCAAGTTTCCTTTTTCATCAATTTAGTGATTAAATGATTAGTGATTAATGATTATTGTTCTCTTTGTCATCAGCAGAATCCCCGGAAGAATCCCATGGCTCCCTTAACCGGTCATCAGGCGCCTTTCTTCTGAATGACGGTGCAAAGGTACAACAAAATTCTGATACCACCAAAATTCGGGTGGCGATAAGGCCCGATTTTCAGCAACCTTTGATTCTGCATTTAGTTAATAAAGCTAACTCATATTTTTGCGGTGGGAAAACCATAGCTTTTTTTGACGGAAAACATAGTTCATCCTGGAAGAAGATATCTCCCTCATGCGATTTCTCTCAATTCTTGTACCCCCTGCAATTCCCTTCGAAATCTTACAGTTCTTACAGTTCTTACAGTTCTGACAGTTCAGAACTGACCCCCTAAAAAGTGGAGTATGAAAACTAATATATATAATTATATATATATTAAAATATATTAATTACTATTTTCTTTCTTCCCGTTTTCCATCTACCCCCTAGTTTTGAACTGTCAGAACTGTAAGAACTGTCAGAACTGTAAGAACCGTAAGGGGCATGAATTTCTGCAAAATCATGGAGCAACAGTCCATTCTCACAAAGAATGAATTGTGTCATTTTCTTTACAAAAATCAAAGACGAATCATCGGCTTATGTCTGGAGCCAAAGTTCTCCGCGTCACCGTATATGCCCCCGCCAGGCGTTCCGGCGGAAAAAGCTAACACGGAAACTTTTTGATTTTTCTTATGTTTTTCGCATATTTTTAAACATTCGGTGGGTCAGTCATCCTAACCATACTTCAAAGGCCAAAGAAAACTAAAAAAATCCGAAAATTTGTCTGTTAGCCTAATATTCATTTACTTTGCTTTTTGAATGTTAGCTAAACGGATAATGCTGTAAGACAGCATGTTAAGTCTAGCAACACCGCAAAACGCGGTGTTGCTAGACCTGCCAAGAACCGCTTTGGTGTTTGCGAGGGTAAGATGCAGAATGTGCAGATGATCTTCGTTAACGAGAGCGGATTCTATGCCCTGGTGCTGGGTTCCAAGCTGCCATCGGCAGTGATGTTTAAGGATTGGGTTACCTTCGGGACTGACGGACTGCAAGGAGGAATCCATCTGGATTACCATCATCTAGAAATATCGAAGGATTATCTAGAGATAGGAACATAAAATGAGAGGGTGCATCAAGAATGTTATCATGGCTTTGATGCACCCTCTAAGAATGGTATGATGATGATTTTTGCCTATTATTTGACGAATTGAGTTAAATATTTATAAAATATCGGCTTTTAGACTCGTAACCTTCTCTTAATCAAATAAAAATGTGTAATTTTGCAGTCCGATTATTTCGGGGATACACTTAG
>ENA-OPUE01000639-OPUE01000639.1-human-gut-metagenome-genome-assembly--contig:-NODE-639-length-26862-cov-4.650502_pt1 | contig 26862 bp, 24 predicted proteins | sample MGYA00241466_ERZ501924 | MGnify/ENA primary metagenome ERZ501924 (study PRJEB25962, sample SAMEA2042223) | human gut metagenome | biome: human gut; feature: human-associated habitat; material: faeces...
AAGAACTGTATCTGTCATTATTATATTTTTTTCCGCAATCCTTCCAAAGTTTATTGTCTAAAATGATAGCTTGTCGGCGTATGAACGATTATAGATATGTAAAAATCATTCACAATAAAAAAGCAAAATTAATGTCCCAAACCGAACAAATTTTAAGACATAACAAAAGTATAAAATACATTGAATCAATTTGTAAGAAATTTTCAAATAGAAAGATTATTGTTATTACTCATCATGCGCCAAATATACAAAGTGTTAAAGATGAATATAAAAAAGATTTACTAAGTGCAGCCTATGCAAGCAATCTAGATGAATTAATTATAAAATATCCAAATATAAAATTATGGTGTCATGGACACGTACATCATAACTGCGATTATAGAATTAATACAACAAGAATTGTTGCTAATCCAAGAGGATACAAGAATGAAAATCCTGATTTTATAAAAAACGGACTAATTGTAAGTAACACCAAGAATGAGAGTTTGTACAAAAAAATGATAGTAAAACGTCAAGATTAAACAATATCATAAAAAACACCTTCCTATTGACGAAAAAATTTAAACGCAAAAGGTAATTTTTACGTTTAATGCACTATCAAAATGTAGGAAGCAGGCTCAAATTTAGTAGACATACATTTCACATTCTACTCATTTTATCTGTTACAAAAAATCATTTCATGTGTTACGTTACAATTTGAATTAAAAATTCATAACAAAATTCGTTAATTTGAAAAAGTTATTATAATTTGACTTGCTATAATTTGACTTACAGTTTGAGAAAAAGTGGCAGATGAAATGATAAATATAATTGTTGGGGTAGAAACCCCAACCTACTGACTTTGTATGTATTTAGTCAACGCTTCGGAATCTACCCGTAAATATCCATTCTCATTGACATACAACGGAACAACTATCCTATCAACATCGTCAAGATTAGGTCTGACATCGCCATTAACATCTACCGCAATATAGCAATCGCCGGAGTTTTTACAGAAACCATCTCCATAAAATTGATAAACAGAACCATCTGCTACCTCTATTCTATTTGAATACTTAGATTTAATCTTCAAAGAATTTTCAAAACAAGTAGCCAAACCCTCAGAAGTTAAACTACATTTTTCATCAAGAGCCTCTTTCATATTAACAACCTGAGAAATTACGCTAATCTCTATTTTGATTGAAGTTCTCAGCTGAACATCCTTCGTATTCATAAGTAGCACAGGTAACGTCATTGCCGCTATAACCCCGGTCAATCCCACACCAATAAGAATCGTTCCGACTATCGCCCAAATACGCTGTACATCATGAAAATGAGCAACACTTTTCCATCTGCGACTTTGCCATGCCCATCTGTTACCTTGTACACCAAACCATATAGCTATTGCTAATGATACAAAATTACAGCATATATTAAATAAAAATACCTGATGCGCACTCATTCCAAAAAACGTCAAAGCAATAGCGCTAATCATTAACAATATTGAAAACGGAATGATAAGCAATGTAAGCCAAACTTGGTTTCCGATACCCCACACCCAACTAAAGAAAAAAGCCCCCCAGTTGAACCGTTTTGCGACAATGTCAAGCACAGGAGCTTTTGATCCTTGACCGGATGTATTCGTAATATCTTTTTCCATAAAAATATCCTCCTATTAATAAACACGGGCATACTAACATAAACTTTACAAGAAGTCTATATTTCTTAACATTTGCGAAAGTTTTTTTGTTGTATAGCTGGTAGGGTGCAATTTTTTGCACCGAAAATGGTTATCTAACTAAGTCAATAATAATTTTAACTTCCCACAACTTACGAAGTTTTTATCCTTTTTCTATCATTGATAAAATTCAACCCCTGTCGGAGTTTGAGGCAAATTTCCCAAAACAAGCAAGAAAAAAGGATAATTCTAAGGATAAATAAAGGATAAAAAGGATAATTTTTCTTAAAGTGAGGGAAGTGGCTAAAGATTATTTTTGTTCCCTAATTCTTTTAATAATTTTTTAAGTTCATTACCTCTAAGTTTACCAGCAAGTTTAAGTATAGTTAGGATTTTTCTAAGTCTTTGTTTTTGTTTCTTATCAAGATTTTTATATTCATCTAAACTCTCAAAAGATATATTTATTTCTTCGGTAAAATCTTTAATTTTACAGTTAATATTACCAAAATTTATTTCTTTAAATTTATTTTTTTGCTTTTTTATATAGTAATCAGATATTGATATATCGTTAGAAACTTTTTGTTCTATGTAAATATATGAGTCATTTGCAGTTTCTTTAATAATATTTTTAGAAATTAGATATTTTATACAAAAATCTATATCCTTATCATTATTTGGAAGCATTAAATTTATATCACTTAGCGAAAAACTTTTTAAACCCTTTGCCAATTTCTTTATATTATTAGTAAGCTCTTGTTGCTGAATTGATAATTTCATCATCTTCTATAAACTCCTTTATTGTTAGTTCATCAATGGAATTTAGACCATTTGATTTTCCAATTTGTTCTATCTTATTTAAGAATTTAACTATTTGCCTAAATCTATTTGTTTTGGTAAATATAAATTTTTTGCCACAATCTGTAATTGGAATATCTGAAAGTTCTGAAATAATTTCTGCAACATCACTTTCATTAAATGATTTAAACTCGCATTTTTCAGAGATTCTATCGTACAAATGTTTATATCGTAATAACTTTTTATCAGCATTCTCCATACCAATTAAAACAATGGGTATATTTGTTTTATCGTGTAAATCTCTTAATGTTTCAACGGCTTTGTATTCCTCAGTTAAATAATCTACTTCATCAACTAGAATAATTTTAGGTCTTTCGATTAAACACTTTACGGTTTGATTGTATAAGTCAGAATATCTTAAATGAGGTATTTCATTAAATTCTTCAACTATTTCTTCTAATAACCAACGAGCATTGCAGTTTGATTTGGATAATTTTCTAATTGTTTTGTTATAAAATCTATATCACTAATGTTACAATGTTAGGCCAAATGTTGGCGGCGGAAACATTCCGGTTAAAATTTATGCAAATAGCGTAAGCCAGGCCAGGGACTTAATACAAAAACTCCCGTATTTTCAAAGCTTTATTAGTTCACCAATGGTAATAAATGAAGCGACAGACTATGACGATTTGTTCGGAATAGAAATTTAAGCAAAAAGTGCCCTATCTTTTTAATAGGGCACTTTTACTATTCGGATACTCTAAATCCACAAAATGTTTTCTGGTATCCAGGTTCTTTTGAAATTTTTATACAACATTCTGAACAGATATTTTTTTCATCTCTTGAGTAAAAATCCGACAATTCTTTTATTTCTTTTCCGCAGTAATCACAAAATTGAGGGCCTTCTTCTAATTTTTTGCTATGATAATCTCTATCAATTTCTATCATTAATGCGCACAGATCTACAAGAGGTTTAATGTCGATATTTTCCGGATCATACGGTTCGCTTGGCGGTAACAGATTTAGTTTTAGTTCTTTCTTTTTCATAATGTTTTCTCCTTTCATTTTCCCTGATAATTCCCTGTTATGCTATTTAGGGAATTTGACATAGAATTTTACTATTATAGCGTTTGTCGTCATAATAAGTTATTGTATCCCTGAAAAATTTAAAGAATACACTGCAAAATATAGGATATCAGGGAATTAATGAGAGCCAGTAGCTCGAGAGACTGTCCCCGCCACCATTTATAAAAAGAGGCTATTATTAAGCCTCTTTTTTATTACCGAATTTCCCACACCTAGGGCATCTTTGCAGAATTAAGAGAATTCTCACGTTTAAAATTTTAGGAATTTTTACCAAAAATTCACCCAAATTCTCTTTCACCAAATAAAAAGAGTCCTTTTTACGTAACCGCAAAGTTTTGTGTTATCAAAGCATGCAATCCAACCGTTTACGCCGTTCAAAACTGTTTGAACTACATTTTAACTTGTTTATCAGAAAGTGATACTAAATAGCTTTTACAGATAAAGTATTTTGCGTATACTGCGTTTTCTTCGAAAAACAAATGGGAACATAATTGTTCGAGCGTATTTGTCTTTTTCAGTTAAGGTTTTTGTAAACACTCAAGCAAGAGGTTTTATTTTTTTACAATTAATTGTTATTTATAACGTAAAAACAAGGTACGACAAAAAATAAAATAAAGCCTAAAATGATAATCAATGCGCCAATCAAGTTGCCTTTTATCTCTTTTATTGTTTCTTCTGAATTTTTCTTGTATTCCTTTACTCTATTTTTTATTTGAATTCCAATCATAGCCAAAATAATCAATACAAGAATTGATAAAACTACAATCGGATAGTTTTCAATAAATCTTTCAAAATATCTGTTTACTACGCAATATATAATTAGCAAAGTTATTATAGTAGATAATATAAAAGCGTTTAAGTATTTTCTCTTTTTCATTTTATACCTTTTTTGATAAAATCTATAATGAATTATAATATAAAAATGTAATAAATATTGCAACAAGGGAACCCAACCTGTAATTTTTAAACTTGAGCGCATTGATGAAAACTTCAATAGATGTAACATAATAAAAAAGACTCCAATATGGAGTCTTTTTTATTAATTGCCGATGGCCGGGGTCGAACCGGCACGTAGTTTCCTACACAAGATTTTGAGTCTAGCACGTCTACCAATTCCATCACATCGGCATGTGAGATTTTCTATTAAATTGTTTTTTTGCTGATGTGATGGAATTGGTCTAATCTGACTTGGCTTCCCCTCACTTTCCACTACGTGGAGCCTTTCGGGTTGCCTTGCATCACATCGGCATGTGAGATTTTTACGCTGAAAATTATATTAAACAGTAAATATAATTTGAGATACAACGTAAGATTATAATAGCAAAAAAATATAAAATATCAAATCTTATTTTTAAATTTCTTTTAATTGTCTTCAAACATCACTTACAAGCGGTTTTTAATTGTACAAAAAAAGTTTACATTATCTTGGGTGAGGTAGTGTTTATGAAGAAATTTTTATTTTTAGCAACATCAATTTTACTTTTTTATCAATCAGCGGATTGTGCAACTTTTCAAGGTAACGTTTCAAAAGTAGATCAAGTTGGCTCACATCAAATTGTCGATGCGGACTCTATGAACCCAATTGACGGAGCAACAATAAACATTCCTCAAAAGAATTTTTCAACCAAAAGTGATGCCAACGGAAAATTTAACCTAGATGCAAACATAAGCGGTGACACAATTATGTCCGTTTCAAAAGATGGTTACAAACCTTTTTCATTAACTGTAAATGAATCAATTGCATCTCGTCCAATGACCGTTGGGATTGAAAAAACTGCCCCTATGGATTTGACAATTGACACAAACATGTTTCACTTAGGGGATAACAACTTTTCTGACACTTCTGCAAACGCAGGAGAATTCAGAGTTCAAGCTCTTGGTCCTTATTATTCAAAAAAGGTATTGATTAAAGAAGCAAACAACAACACTTACCTTGTAATCGGTTCTATTATTGGCATTGATACAAAAATGGCTCAATCGGTAGGACAAAATAGCATTGCATTCGCTTACGCAAGTCCTCCTGAAATTTATTTCAATGGAACTAAAATTGCCGAAATTCAATTAAACGGCGACGGACAACGTTTTAAAATTCCATATGGGCTTATAAGAGTAAATCAGCAAAATGAAATCACAATAAAAACCGGTCGAAACATGATGCAGAGTGCTTACATAGATTATGATGACATTGAATTTATGAACTTGTCAATTGAAAGTCGTTAACAAACTTGCAAAACAGCAATAAGTTCAAGAGCAATCTCTCTTTGCAAATCTATTGGTGCAGATTTAAAATAATCAAAAGCCTCTTGAATACGTTTGTCTTTGTCATACCAACGGCGCATAATAATCGTAATTGCGGTATCTAAAACAGCCTGTTTAATACCGTAATTTTTAGCTTTAGAGATAATATACTCAGCACATTTAACTTGAGAGTCCAAGTCTGCACTCTTCATCAAGCTTACCGCTAAACTTACGGTTGGATCTAAATCATACCAACGTTTTTGCATATTATATCCTTAAAAATGCCTCTTTTAACTAAATTCTATGACAAAACTGATTTAATTTCTACCATCTTATCGGATGAAATATTTTTGAATAAAATCGTTTTTTCTTTTGAAGTTTCGCCCTTTACGATTTCAATGCTTGATTTTGGAACCTTAAAATTTTTAGATAAAAATTCAACCAAAGCTTTATTTGCCTTGTTTTCAATTGGTTGAGCCGTAACTTTTACTTTAACCATTTCATCCGTTTTTATAATTTCATTTTTACTTGCGTTAGGTGAAATTTTAAGTTTGATTATTAAATTTTCTGCCATAAAAAATTACCTCTTGTAAAAATAAAAAAATACTAGTAAAATAATTATACCATGAGCGATATTGATACATTGTCATTATTTGATGACGTAAAAAAAATGATAGCGGAACGTCCTAAAGACGACCAAGATAGAATTGAAAAAGCCTTTCTTTTTGCAAGACATTTGCACGAAGGACAATTTAGAGTTTCAGAAGAGCCATATATTATTCACCCTGTTGAAGTTGCGAAAATTTTGATTAATTTAAAAGCGGATACAGATACCGTAATTGCAGCTTTTTTGCACGATATTTTGGAGGATACAGACACTCAACCTGAAACTATTGAAAAGGAATTCGGTGAAGATGTTTTAACTCTTGTTCAAGGGGTTACAAAACTTGGTAAATATCACTTCCAATCAAAAGAAGAGCGTCAAGCTGAAAATTTCCGTCGAATGTTTATTGCAATGGCAAGTGATATTAGAATTATATTTTTAAAACTTGCAGACAGATTGCATAATATGCGAACACTAAACTTTATGCGACCTGAAAAGCAAAAAAGAATCGCTCAAGAAACATTAGACGTATTTGCTCCGCTTGCAAACCGTTTAGGTATCGGTAAAATCAAAGCCGAATTAGAAGATTTATCATTAAGATATCTACATCCTGATCAATATTTTGAAATTGTACAATTAGTTTCGCAAACAAAAGATGAAAGAGAAGCTACAGTAAAAGTTTTAATGGATAAGATTGCCAAAGATGTTAAAGCAAACGGTATCAATGCTCAAATTACGGGACGTGCAAAACACTATTATAGTATTTACAGCAAAATGAAACGTCTAAACATCTCTTTCCACGATTTATACGACATTACAGCCGTTCGTGTAATCGTTGATAGCGAAAAAGAATGTTATGAGGTTTTAGGGTTAATTCACTCTCAGTTCAAACCTATACCTGGGCGTTTTAAAGATTACATTGCAATGCCTAAAGGCAACTTATACCAATCATTACACACTTCTGTAATCGGTCCTAAAATGCGTCCATTAGAAGTTCAAATCAGAACACACAAGATGCATGAAATTGCCGAATATGGGGTTGCAGCACACTGGAGATACAAAGAAAAAGGTTCTCAAAAAGCTGACAATGCAGCTGATATTCAATTCTCTTGGATGAGAAAAATGGTTGAATACAACCAAGATATGACAAATGCCGAAGACTACGTAAATTCAGTAAAATTAGACATCTTCTCTGATCAGGTATTTGCATTCACTCCAAACGGAGATGTATTTGATTTACCTAAAAAAGCAACACCTGTTGACTTTGCATACCGTATTCACTCTGACGTAGGACACAAAACAATTGGGGCTTTAGTAAACGGTCGTATTGTTCCGCTTGATACAAAGTTAAAAAACGGTGATATCGTTGAAATTTTAACATCAAAACAACCTGCGCCAAGATTAGATTGGCTAAACTTTGTTGTAACAAAACAAGCCGGTCAAAAAATTCGTCAATGGTTCAAAAAGAATAACCGTGAGGCTCACGTCGAACTTGGAAAAACTAACCTTGAACACGAACTAACAAAAGCTGTATTTGATGAATACGTTAAAAACGGTTCGTTTGAAGAAGTTGCAAAGCAAATGAACTACCAATCAATGGAAGATTTGTTTGCAGCTCTTGGTTATGGTGAAACAACCGTAAACAAAATTGTAAACAGAATTAAAAAACCTGAAGAAAATAAAAGAACTTACGTTGAACCAAAGAAAAAAAATACAGCAAAAGATATTGTTGGTTTAGACGGTTTATTATATTCTTTTGCAAGATGTTGTTCACCAATTCCGGGAGAACCTATTGTAGGTGTTGTAACCCGTTCTAAAGGGGTTTCAATCCACAGATTAGATTGTAAAACACTTGAAGATGTTGAACCGGAAAGATTATTAGATATTCAATGGGCAAACAATCCTGTCAATAAGAGTTATAGCACAACTATTAGGGTTGAAACTCAAGATAAACAAGGTATGTTAAAGGATATTATTGCTGCAGTTTCTGACAACAACACTAATATCAATTATGCGAATGTAAAATCAAAACAAAATAATATAGGTATTGTAGAACTTGGCATTGAGCTTGATAACATAACAACATTGAGAAAAGTTATTACAAGTTTGCAATCGCTGCCTGATGTAATCAGCGTAAAACGTATTCAAACATCCTTCTCACAAGCTCCTCAACAATTTGGTAAAAAGAACGCACCAAAGTCTAAAAAGCAAAGAAAGAAATAATTTATGGCAAAAAATGAGAACATCGAGCTATCACAAGAAATAACCTATAACGAAGAGTGTGATAAGCTAGTTGAAGATGCTCTTAATTTAACCGAAGAAGAAGGCCTTAATAAGTTTTTTGATATTGTTAATCTTTATCCTGAATGTGATTATGCCTATATTATGATAGGTTGTAATTATAGAGAGAATCTTGAATATAAAAAAGCTATTCCATATTTTGAAAAAGCACTTGAAGTAAACAATATTTATACCGGTTTGGCTTATGCCGAATTAGGCTTTTGTTATGAAATGTTGGGTAAATTAAAGAAGACTGAAGAGTGTTATAAAAAATCTATTGAGATTAATCCTAAAAATCCAATAGCAAAATATTATTGGGCTGATTATTTAACACATAAAGAACGAGATTATTATCAGGCAGAACCAATTGCAAAAAGTTTAGTTAATGAGTATCCTGACACAGTAGATTACCATAGGCTTTATGCAGATGTTTTATGTGGTTTAGAAAAAATTCAAGAAGCAAACGAAGAATATAAAAAAGCTCTTGAACTTGATAATGAAGATGATACAACACTAAACAATTACGGAACTTTTTTGTTACAAAATGGTGAACCTGAAAGTGCTAAAAAATATTTTATTAAAGCCATAGAATTAAATCCTGACTACGGCTTGTATAAAGAAAATCTTTATCAAGCAATAAAAATGTCTACAAAATATTACAAGTTAAAAATAAAATACAAAAATAAATTTTTAAAACCTATTATAGATAAAATTGTGATACCACATGTGGACAAAATGGTTATACTAACATTTATTTTGGCTCTTTGGTTTCCTTTTGTAAAAAATACATTAAAATATACTGCAAGATATGCTGAAAATTCAGGCAATATGCTGCTATATAAATCTGCAATAATAATTATGTGGATTATATTATTAATATTATTTACTTTGGCAATATGTGATTTTATAACATTTATTCTTATAAAATTAAAAATTATAAAATAATTACTTACTCAAAAGAATTTTCATTCCGGCCATAAAATAGCTTTTAATTTCGTAAAAAGAGCGTATTTTAACAAGCATTTTCAAGATATACAGAGGTCTTAAATAAAATGCTTTAACAGCTCTTTTATGAAGTTCTAAAATTCGTTCTTTTGACAACGAATATGTACTTATACAAGGTTCGTAATAAGAATTTTCAAAACTTTCTATCTCTTCGTGTAATTCATTCTTAACATAATGGTAAAAACGAGTTGCAGGAAGTGGAGTTGCAGTATAGAAACTTACAAAATCACTATCTAATTCAATTGCAAAATTAATAGTTTCGTTTATAGTATCTTCATCATCCCAAGGTAAACCTATAACAAAATAGTTATAAACTTTTATTTTAGCCTTTTTGAAAGCTTTAACCGTATCTCTAATTTCGTTGATTGTAGTTCCTTTTCCAATTTTATCCAAAATATATTGAGAACCGCTTTCAACACCAATACTTACAAGTCTACAGCCGGCTTTATGCATATATTTTGCCATTCTTTCATCTGCGGTATCAGCCCTTGTATTTGCAGACCAAGTGAATTTAAGCCCACTATCAATAATTTTTTTGCATAAATTCATAGTCCATTCTCGATCTTGATTAAATATATCTGACCAGAAGATAAAGTTTTTGATGTTATATTTTGTTATACATTCACGAATTTCTGCAATTATATTTTCAGGAGAACGCATTCTAACCTTACTTCCGCTTGTAGGAGTTGCCAAGCAGAAAAAGCAATGATGCGGACAGCCTCTGGAAACTTTGATTACTGCCTGAACATTGTTATTATCAGGTCTTCTGTAAATATTATTATCTATTAAATGGCGAGCAGGGAATGGTAATTCATCCAAATTTTGAATAAAAGGTCTAACACCATTAAACTTTGCAACTAAACCATCTCTATGCCATAAGCCCAAAATATCATTAATTTCAACATCACCACTTAAAAGTTCTTTTAAAGTTTCTTCGGCTTCGCCTGAAATAATATATGTTAAAGCTTTATTTTTCAATAAAATTTCTGAATTAAAAGTTAAAAAGACAGCCCCTTTTGCAATAGTTATAATTTTAGGACAAATCTTTTTTGCAATCTTTAGACAATCCAAATCGCTTTGTAACGTTGGAGTTGCAACATTCAATAACAAATAATCTGGTTTGAATTCTTTTAAATCTTCTTCAAAATTACCACCTAAGCTGTAATCTCTAATCATTGCCTCAAGCCCTTGTTGCTCTGCAATTGAAGCTAAGTACATTAAATCTGTCGGAGGCAATGGAGGTATGACAAGCAAGTCCTTTGTCGGTTGTTGACAACGGTCCTCTCTATTCATAACTGGGGATGGTGGATAAATTAATAAAATCTTTTTCGCCATAATTTTATTCTATATCAAAAATAATTTTTTATATCATTATTAAAGATTAAAATTATGCGACTTTTGTTGTTGGAGGTATATATTTTATACCGTTTGTATTAATTTTTCCTTTTGAAGTTACGCTCAACAATGGTGATGTACTATTTTCTGCAAAGGTATCACGACATAAGCCTTTTCGCCACCAACAACAATCTGAACATAATTCTTTATGAACTTCCGGTGTCATAACCCATTTCATACGTTTCATTATTTCACTGAACTTGTATGTCTTACCGGTTTCTATTCCTATTAAAAATTTAACCTTTTCATCCAATTTATTTACTGAATCATCTTTGCAAATTGCAGTGCCTGAACCGTCATTTGGACATTTTTTGCACAAATCATCTTTGCCGCTTTTAATCAAAATATCTGTATCGGGGTTATCCTTCAGTTGTTTTGAAATTATATCCCAACTGTTTACTTGTGCCTGATTATAATTATATCCCTTATACCCTGGCAAACATAAAAAGTGATGTGGTCTTAATGCTATTGTGTTTGGTTTTGATACATAACTTATGTTGTTTGTCGGTGTTGTTGCATTTACTGCATTAATCATTTTTCTAATTTCCTTCTATTTTCCTAATTCCATAATTTTATTTTAATCCATTTCACGATTTGTTTCATCTATAACTTGTTGCAATGCGGAAGTCATAATTTTCAAAAATTCTTTTGGATCTTCATTTGACAATTTTTTTAATTCTTCTAATGATTTCGTATCTTTTACTTCAACCTTTGACAATGCTTGTTTTGTGCCTTCCATAAACGATTTTACAGCATCACGTTCACGAGTAGAATATTTCATAGCCTGATTTACACTACCTTTTGTTGCACTCAAAATTTCTTTGATTACATCATCATTAGGGCTAATATTTTTGAATACAAACGAAATTAACATTCTTGGAATAATTTGATTTGTTGCCCAATTTCCTTTTTTCAATTTTTCAGAAGTCAAACCTAAGATTGTATCAGATGCAACGTCTTTGCCTTGTTCTAAAATCTGGTCTAAGAACTCGTAACCAGTGTCAAAGGCAGGAACTACAGAGCCTAAAACTCCTGATGCAAGTTTTTCTGCACCACTAATTGATGCTGAGTGTACAAGTTTTTTAAAGTTTTTGCTATCTAATGCATCCTCTTTATCGCTACTTAATTTATCTGAACCGTCTACTAAAATTTTGATACCCATTGTTGTCGCAGATTTTGCTACAATTTGTGCAAATCCCATTTCAGGAGCCGCCAATAATGTTAAAGCCGACAATACAGAACGAGTCGCACCTCTTAAGGCTGCAGCCCCAATTTCTTGAGAACGGTTGTATTTATCAACTCTTTCTTGAATGTCATTTGTATGACCATAGGCGTGTTCATAAGAGTCGTCATATTCTTTTTGCAATTCCTGCAAAGTTTTTCCATCACGAACATTTTTTGCAGTTGTTTTCATCGTTTCATCTAAAAATTCTGCCATGACTCCATAAGCACTATATTTTTCTTCCATAGACATCTTTTCAGTGTCCATACCCGAAGCCTTTAAAGTGTTGTCTAAAGTTTCTTTTGAACCAATAATTGATACTAACGATTTTTCCATATTTTCAAAAATTTGTTCTTTTGGAGTTGTATGATACAAATATGGAACAGAGCCTGTCGTTGCATAATAGTTTATTTTTTTCTCAACTTTATCTTGAAGTTTACCGTTATTTTCTTTAAATACAGTTAAATCTTCAGATAACTTCTTCGACACAATATCAGACATAGCCTGAGTTGTAACCGCTAATTTAAACTGCTTAACTTTTTTATTGTATTTTGTGATGTTACTATTTTTGTATTCAACACCAAATATTTCTTGAAACTTTTCAGGGAATTTCTTATCTTTAATTGACTTTTTCAAATCATCAATTTGTTGATTGTAAGTGTCAATATCCTTTTGAACCAAAACGGCTCTATTTTTTGAATTCCATAAAACACTTACACTATCCGCAACTTTACCTGCCCAACCTTCAGATGCCAAATGACCATCTAAAGATAATTGAGCATTTTGTCCAATAGTTTTAAGTGTTTCTGTCGTTTTTTCATACTGTTTTGATTTATTTGAACCGCCGGTAAAATTAACAGGGCAAGTACGTTCAAAAGTATCCGGCTTTTGAACAATAGTCGAGTAGCGAAAACTGTTGTCAGAATTCACTTTCTGAATATTACTACTTGATTTAATTGCACTTAATGCACTTAAATTAATCACAATATTTCCTATTTCTTACACTAACTTGTCTTTATAAAAAACCCTAAAAATAATAATTGCCATGTTTTTGACGATTTGTTACATGTTGTAAAGAAAGAGGTTTTACAAAACTGTAAAACCTCTTTAATTTTTTCTATTCTATCTTTATCATTTTGAATATCAACAACAATTTGTTCAATATTTATCACAATTTTAGAGTTTTTTGTATTATTTTTACCGCTAATTAATACAATAATAGAAGGCGGTCGATAAAAAATTTCATCGACCGCCTTTTTTAAGAATTTATTTTCTAAAACTAAACTTTTGCAGGTTCTGTTTCAAAAATATCTATAAAGTTAAAGATATCAGTTGAGAAAATACCTTTGTCAGTAATTTTCAATTGAGGAATTACAGGTAATGATAGGAAGCCCATTGTCATAAACGGATCATCAACAACACAACCGATTTCTTTTGCAGCCTTGTTTAAAGCTTCTGATTTTTCTGTAACAAATTCAATATCTTCATAAGACATCAAACCTGCAACAGGAAGAGGTAATTTAGCCAAAATTTCACCGTTTCTAACTACGACCTTACCACCTTGAGATTTAACAAGTTCTTTTTGAGCCAAAAGCATATCTTCGTCATTTGTACCGATGATAATCATGTTATGAGAATCGTGAGCAACAGTTGAGGCAATAGCACCTTCTTTAATGCCAAAACCTTTTACAAAGCCTTTACCAATATTTCCGCTTGCTCTATGACGTTCTACAACACAAATTTTTAGTACATCATCATCCAAGTTTGCTTTTGCCAAACCATCTTCAACTTTTACATCTACAACAGTTTGTTTTGTAATTAATTGGTGAGGGATAATTTCAATAGCGTTAACCTTGCTACCTTTTGCTGGAATATGTAAACTATCTTCTTCCAACCAACCTACGTTTACAGAACCTCTTGTTGACGGAACGTTAACTTTTTCTAATGAAGCTACCAAATTACCGTTTTCAGCAACGACTTCACCATTTTGGAACACCATAATCGGTTTTGTAAAATCTTTCATTGATGCAAATACGTTGAAATCTGCTTTATACCCAGGGGCAATAGCACCTAAGTCTTGAATTTTAAAGTATTCTGCAGTATTTAAACTTGCCATTTGAATTGCTTTAATAGGGTTAACATCATTTTCTACAGCTCTTTGAACCATTCCGCCAATGTGAACACGCAAATCTTCCGGATGTCTATCATCTGTTACGAATAAAATCTTACGATTATTGTTGTGTTTTAGAATTGGCATTAATGCATCTAAATCTTTTGCCGCAGTACCTTCACGAACCATTATGTACATACCTTGTCTTAATTTTTCAAGAGCTTGTTCAGGATCTGTACATTCATGGTCTGATGTTACACCACTTGCAATATAAGCACAAAGGTCTTTGCCTGAAACTTGTGGAGCGTGACCGTCTACACGTTTTTTATATTGTAAAGCCAAATCAATTTTAGCCATAACCTCTTTATCTCTCATCAAAACCCCTGGGAAGTTCATCATTTCAGCTAAACCTAAAACCCAATCTTTATCCATCAATAAGGACAAGTCATAAGCATTTAATTCAAAACCTGAAGTTTCAAAAGAAGTTGCAGGAACGCAAGATGGAAGCATTGTGTAAACTCTTAATGGTAAGTTTTTAGAAGCTTCTCTCATAAAACTGATACCATGCAAACCTAAAACATTTGAAATTTCGTGAGGATCTGTCACAACTGTTGTTGTACCCGCAGGAACTACTGCTTGAGCAAATCTGTGAGGTAACATCATTGAACTTTCAATGTGAACGTGTCCGTCAATAAAGCCCGGAGTTAAGAATGCACCTTTTAAGTCAATTTCTTTTTCACCTTGATAACCTTTTGCAACACCTGCAACTCTACCATTTGTGATTGCTACATCGCTTTCATAAATTTCTTCGGTTAAGACATTTACAATTTGTGCGTTTTTAATTACTAAGTCTGCTTTCTTTTCACCTAAAGCAACTGCAATAAATTCTTCTTGGTGCATTTTATTCCTTTCTTAAATCTATAAAATCCTAAACACTTTGTTCCTTATATTTTATCACAAAATTCCAGCAATTCCTCTAATTTACCTGTATGAATTACATCTTGAATTTTCGTTTCTATTTCTAAAATTTCTTCTTTTGGCATTGTTTCCAACTTGCCTACAAGTACTATTTTATCAACCGTATCAGTATTTACAAAACTTTCATTTTTTCTGATAAATTCTTTATACAATTCCAAAATTTCTAATTTTTTAGAATCAAAATTATATGGTTTTCCAAGATAATATTTTGAATCTTTATCTAATTTTTTTACGAAATCGAATATAAAATTAATTTCACTCAATGCAGGCTCTTCTTCGTATTCCTTGCCTAAAAACGGATTATTTATAATTTTTTCTGAATCCAAAGTTTTTAAATAAGCGCCCCAAAGCATACAACCAACATAAAAACCTATATGTCTTTCTGTAAGTTGAGCCAATTTTGGCAATGCAATTCTAAACTCTGATTTTTTAATATTGAAATTTTTAATCATATTGAGTTCATCATAAAAATATTTTGTATCAAGCGATAAAGGGATTAAATCTCTTGTAAACCCCGGATCAAAAAGCGCTTTATCTGTCATAACATTCTCCTTTTTGAATAATTTTAGCACACTTGAAAAAAATAAAAAATAGTTTATAATATTAGTATAGGGTGAAGCCCTAATGGAAATGTCACTTCTTTAGGACTTCTCTTAGTACCCTATAACCAGATAAGAATAATTTTAAGGACTGTTATAACGGCTGTTATAATGGTCTTTATTTTATCTTTATCAAATATATAAAAAGGCGCTGATTGTAGTTATACAATCAGCGCCTCTTCAAATTACTTATTTTTTTTATGCTTTTGTTTTTCTTTTAAATTTAATTTCATCATTTTCAGCATCAATTACCAAAGTATCACCTTTGATAAATTTTTGTGCCAAGATTAATTTAGCCAATGGGTTTTCAACCATTTGTCTAATTGTACGTTTCAATGGTCTTGCACCGTAGATTGGGTTATAACCTTGTGTTGCAAGCAATTCTTTTGCATCCGGCGTAACTTCAAGGTTAATTTCTTGTTCTCCTAGTCGTTTACCTAGAGATTCCATTTGAATATCTACGATTTGTTTCAAATTGTCAAGAGTTAAGCCTTTGAAGAATATTGTTTCATCAACACGGTTTAAGAATTCCGGCTTGAAACGTTCTTTTAAGATATTCATAACCTTTTCTTTTGTATCGCTGAAATCGCCATTGATAGAATCTTCCAAAATAACTTCGCTACCAATGTTGCTTGTCATAATGATAAGCGTATTTTTGAAATCAACAGTTCTACCTTTTGAATCTGTCAAACGGCCGTCATCAAATATTTGTAACATCAAGTTGAATACATCCGGATGAGCTTTTTCGATTTCATCAAACAATACAACTGAATATGGTTTTCTACGAACAGCTTCTGTTAATTGACCGCCTTCATCATAACCAACGTATCCCGGAGGAGCACCAACTAATCTTGCAACGTTGTGTTTTTCCATATATTCAGACATATCAATTCTTACAATCGCATCTTCATCATTGAACATAAAATCAGCCAATGATTTTGCAAGTTCGGTTTTACCTACACCAGTCGGACCTAAGAAAATGAAGGTACCAATCGGATGTTTTGGATCTTTCAAACCTGAACGAGCACGACGGATTGCATCTGAAACGGTATTTACAGCTTCATCTTGACCAATTAAACGTTTATGAAGAACATCTTCCATTGAAATCAATTTCTTCATTTCACTTTCAACCAGTTTAGAAACAGGAACACCTGTCCATTTGCTTACAACTTCGGCAATGTCATCGCCATCAATTTCTTCTTTAAGTAATTGATTGTCTTTTCTATCTGTACCTTGAATATCTTCAAGTTTCTTTTGCAATTCCATTAATTTGCCATATTTTAATTCTGCAGCTTTTTGTAAGTCTGTATTTCTTTCTGCTTTTTCAATTTCAAGTTTAACTTGTTCAATTTCTTCCTTGATAGAAGCTTCACCTTGAATTGTAGCTTTTTCTTTATTCCATTGTTCTTTTAGAACACTGATTTTTGATTCCAAATCATTAATTTCTTGTGAAATTTCAAGAATTTTTCTTTCACAATCAGGGTTAGATTCTTCTTTCTTCAAAGCTTCTCGTTCAATTTCCAATTGAACTTTTTGTCTTGACATAATATCAATTTCTTCCGGCATAGAATCAATTTCAATACGCAATGAAGATGCTGCTTCATCAATCAAATCGATAGCTTTATCCGGTAAGAAACGGTCTGTAATATATCTGTCAGAAAGTTTTGCTGCTTGAATTAAGGCACTATCAAGAATTCTTACACCATGGTGAACTTCATATTTTTCTTTTAAACCACGTAGAATACTGATTGTGTCTTCAACTGAAGGTTCATCCACCATAACAGGTTGAAAACGTCTTTCTAAAGCAGGATCTTTTTCGATATATTTTCTATATTCGTTAATTGTGGTTGCACCGATTGTTCTCAAAACACCTCTGGCTAACATTGGTTTTAACAAGTTGCCTGCATCCATTGAACCTTCTGTAGCACCTGCGCCAACTACGGTGTGAAGTTCATCAATAAACATTACAATATGTCCGTCAGATTCTTCAACTTCTTTTAATACCGCTTTCAAACGTTCTTCAAATTCACCACGGAATTTTGCACCTGCAACTAATGCACCTAAGTCTAATGAAATTAATTTATCATTTTTTAAACTTTCAGGAACATCGCCTCTAACCATACGTTGAGCCAAGCCTTCAATGATTGCAGTTTTACCAACCCCAGGTTCACCAATCAACACCGGATTATTTTTAGTACGTCTGTTCAAAACTTGTATAATACGTCGAATTTCTTCATCACGACCGATTACAGGATCCAATTTGCCTTTTCTTGCAAGTTCTGTAAGGTCTGTCGAATATTTTTCTAACGCTTTCATATTTTCTTCTGCGTTTTTATTATCCACTTTTTTATTACCTCTTATCTTCTTCATTGCATTTAGTACAGTATTTGACGTAACTCTATTATCTGCAAGCATTTTTTTAATGTTGCTATTTTCAAGTCGAGTCATCGCCAAAAGAATGTCTTCTATTGAAATAAAATCATCTTTCAATTCTTTAGAAGCCTCTTGAGCCAAATCAAGTAACACAACTGTGTTATTTGACATAAACAGTTGTTGCGTATTCTGAACACCGCTTACGGTTGGAAAATCAGTGATTGCTTTCGTAACGGCGTTAATAAAATTTTGATTTAAAAGTTTTAATTCGGTAAGGTAATCCCTTGAAATGCCGTTGTCTTGAATCATCGCCATCATAATATGTTCAGGTTCAATTTGAGTGTTGTGTTTCGCATTCATCAGTGCACTTGCTGATGAAATAATTTCTTGCGAATAGTTTGTTAAATTATCAAAGTTTATCATATTATTATTTTAACTCTCTTTTTAATAATGTTTAAAAACTTCATTTTTAATTAATATTTTAATTGATAAATAATTATTTTAATCATATAATTTGTGTATTATGGAAAAGATTAGAAAATATTATGCACCAATATTAATATGTTTGATAACGTTATTTGGATTAGAGTTGAGAGTTGCAATTTCAAATTGTCCGATGTGGTATGATGAAGGACATTCAATTTTGGTTGCAATACAACAATTCCCATTTGGAATTGATAACTTTTTGTTAACAAAAGATTTTCAACACACACCATTTTATTTTTATTTTCTACATTTTTGGTTAAAAATATTCGGTACATCTGAAATTTTACTTAGATTTTCAAGCGTTATTTTTGGTGTAGCGACAATACCTTTGACATATATCGTATCTAAAAAGTTATACAGAAATGACAAAGTTGCAGCAGTGATTGCAGCAATATTGGTTGCAGTAAGTCCTTTGATGATTTATTACTCAATTGAAGTCAGAATGTATATAATGGTTACCTTCTTGTCTCTATTATCAATGAATTACCTTCTTGATTTTGATGAAAAAGGTGATAAAAAATCATTAGTAAAGCTTTTAGTAACTAATACTTTGATTCCATATTTGTTAATTGGCGGAATTGTTTTCAATATAGGACAAGTAATTTCTTACTCTTTATACCTATTTTTGACACAAAAAGATAACACAGAAAAAATCAAAAATTATATTACATACAGAATTTATCAGTTAATTTTATTAGTACCCTATTTTGCAATTGCAATTTATTACACATACCAAAGAAGCAAATTCATAATGTTTCATATACCAAATTTCCAATTTATTAATTTTGTTGGAAATGTTCAAAATTTCTTCGGTACAAAAGTCGGTATGCTGTTTTGGACTCAATACTTACCTATAATGATTGATTTCTTATACTTTGTATCAGTCGTTATTCCTGTAATTTATTTTATCTGTGCATTAATAAGAGCCTTCAAGGAAAAAGATGCCAAATTATATATGGCATTTTCAACAATAATTATTGCATACTTAATAATTCTTGTATCTTGTATGTTAAGAGTTATCGTATTAGTACCAAGATATATTATTTTTGTTGTTCCGATTTTGATGATTTTATCTGCGGTTGGTTTATCAAAATTAAAAAAATGGCACGTTGCAATCTTTCTAATTGCATTTTCAGCATTTAGTTCATTCTATTTATTTAAAGATCCTGCTTATGTAATTACGAAAACTAATGCAATAATTGATGCAAACAACTATTTTCAATCAAGAGGTTTGGACAACAGAGATATTGTATTTAGACCTTTTGCATCAAGCGTTTCATTCATTTATCAAAGCCCAACATCACCAAGATGCCCGTCTTTTGAGCTAATGCATGAATTTAGAAAACCTTATAATAAGCTTGTTTATGATGATTATCAAATTCAAGCAATGGAACAAGGTCACATTGATGATTTATGGTTAAGCATTTTACAAAGCGATAATTATACTTCAAAAAGATACTATGAATTTATGAAGAAAAACTATCTTGATCAAGTTCAAGCCGGCAGATATATCGTAATGGTGATATATGGACCAGACAATCAAGCTTTAGGTGAAAAATCACAATACAGACAACAATTTACAACACCTGAAGCTGTTCACAATGATAGAATTCTTGCTTGCTTATTCAAAACCTTTGATGATGCAAAGAATATCTTTTTAGAAGAATGTGACTTGGTTGAAACAGTTTCAATGAATGACAATACATACTTCTTATTCAGAAAAAGACCGTATAAAAAATATAATTAGTAAAAATGAAAAAATTAATTAAAAAATTTTTAAATAATTTAGCCATAAAACGTAGAATAAAACGTCGTTTAAAGGCTATAAAAAAATACGAAAAGAATGGAAATATAATAAAAATCCACGAAGAAGATTTAATAAAAGTAAACTTATATTTGGAAAATTGTCAAAACAACTACATTGAAATCAAAAAACTATCTCCAAAAGCAGGAAAAATCTCAATATCAATGTTTGCTGACAATTCTAAAATTACCATTGGAGAAAACTACTACACAATAGATTCGTCCTTTATTGTAGGTCAAGATCATCCAAATTTCGGAAAAATTAATAATGTTGAAATTTCTATAGGTGATAATACAAGTAGTGAAAACGATTTTTCAATCATTACCTATAACTCTAATTCTTCAGTAAAAATAGGTAACAAATGTATGTTTGCATTTGGTATAACTCTGTTTAATACCGATGCTCACCCTGTGTACGACTTAGAAACAAATGAAATCATAAACAAAGTTGATACACTTGAAATACAAGATAACGTCTGGATTGGCGCAAAATCAACTATCTTAAAGAACTGTTTTATTCCTAAAGGATGTCTTGTTGGTTGGAATTCAGTTGTAGCAAAAAGATTTTCAAAAGAAAACTGCGCAATTGCAGGAAATCCGGCAAAAGTAATAAAAGAAAATGTCTACTGGAATAGTAACGGAAGTCAAGGTTATATTCAAAACGACAGACAGACAGACAGACAGAAGGTTGAGATTCTAATACATCTCAACCTTCTTCTTTTTACCCCTAAATATTTGCCAAGCTTTTTCTTAGCTGTTTAATTTCTTCGTTATAAAAATCCAACCAACTTTGAGTTTCAGTTTTCATAGAAGGTTCACATACAGCCCTTATACGTTTTTTATCAAGTTCTTCCAATTGTTTTTCTATTTGGAATTTTGTATTTTCTTTTTTTATCTCTTGAAGTTCTTCTGCAGTTTTTCCTAAAGCTTCAAGTGCCGTTTCCGTTTCTATAATTTCATAACCAAGATTATGATTTTGCTCTACAATAAAATTTTCTCGTTCAATTTCGGTATAAGGTTTCACCAATTTTGCTTTTATTTCCATTATAAATTCCTTCCTTTATTATTCTTTATACCCGCAAGCATACCAATTCCAATCCACAGTTCCTCCCGGTGTTGCTAAAAGTGTCAAATAATCTTTTGTACAACTCGGATAAATTCCCCAACTAAATCCGAGAGTGGCAATTGCAGTTACAACGGCACAATAGCTTGTATCTTTAAATGAAACTAAAAAATTAATTTTTCTAAGACGTTGGTCATTTGCAAGAGTACCACCTTGTTCCAACCAACCATCAGACCAAATTCTATACCAAGAATTACCGTTTTTATAAGATTTTATTATTCTTGCTGAATTTGAATGATTTACGTTTGTTGCTTGAATTGAGTTAAAAGGAAGTGTTTCCACAGTTGAGATAGCAGACTCATTAACTACAACTTTTCCTATCCAAATTTTCTCAAACTCAACATTGCCAGTACCGTTATATTGCTTAATTTCAAACGGTTTAGCGGAAGTATTCACCCATACATCGTTTACAACCATCTCCGGCTCGTTCGGTTGAATATAAACATTGTTTTCCAAGACAGTAATTTCACCTTCAGAATCAACAAAAACATTGTAAGTACCATCAGCATAACCATTCATACTAAAATCTGAAATTTCAGAAATTTCAACAGATTTTCCTTGAATATTTCCTATCAATTTTTTATACAAACCACCTACTAAAAAATTCAATTCCATGCCGGAAAAGCTTATTAAGTAAGAGTTTCCGTCTGAATCAACATTGCCATTTTTAGCAAAAAGTGATAATTTCTCAGAATCCAACTTTGCAATTGTTGTTTTTTTAACATTGTCAACCAATGTTTGAACCTGTGATTTTGACACCGCATGATTATCTTCTATTGCATCTGCAACAAAAAAGGGTTGTTCTTTATCCCCAACTTTTAAAGCTTTTTTCTCAAGTTCGTCTTGCATAGAAGAAAAATTTTCATTAACTTCTTGCGCTTTTGCTTTTGTGCCTGCAATAAAAACATTTGGCACAACAAATTTGCTCATAAATACCTTTCTAATTTATTGAGCAACATATAATAAGGGGCGTTCAATCAATTAGAACATTATTTTTGAAATTTGTCAAATTTTGAGGTAAAATTATCGTAAAACAAATCTTGGAAGGACTACAATGAAAGCTATTGTATTTGATGAAAATTTAAAATTAGATAAAAACTACGAAAAACCTGTTCCTCAAAAAGGTGAAGCTCTTATAAAAGTGTCTTTGGCAGGAATTTGTAACACAGATTTTGAAATTACAAAAGGTTATATGGGTTACAAAGGAATTTTAGGACACGAATTTGTCGGAGTTGTCGAAGAAATTAACGACGAAGATAAATCCCTTTTAGGTAAAAGAGTAGTTGCAGAAATAAGTTATGGTTGTCACAAACCTGATTGTGAATGGTGTAATCAAGGCTTGGTAAGACACTGTCCTGATAGACATACCATTGGTATTTGGAAAAAAGACGGTTGTTTTGCTGAATATATCACACTTCCATTGGAAGTTCTTTTTGAAGTTCCTGAAAATGTTTCAAACGAACAAGTTGTTTTTGTAGAACCTCTTGCAGCAGCTTGTGAAATTTTAGAACAATTACACATTCGACCTATCCAAAAAGTACTTGTACAAGGTGACGGGAAATTAGGTTTAACAACAGCATTAACACTTAATGCGTTCAATTATGACGTAACTCTTGTGGGCAAACATCAAAACAAACTTGATATAGCAAAAGCACAAGGCGTTAAAACAATTCTTTTGGATGATTTAGACGTAAAACCCGAATGGGAAGTGGTAGTAGAAGCAACAGGCTCTATTTCAGGTTTTGAAACAGCAATGGCTCTTACTAAACCTCGTGGAACTTTAGTTCTAAAAAGTACTGTTGCCGGTAGCAAAGAATTTAACTTGGCACCTATCGTAATCAATGAAATTACGGTTCTTGGTTCTCGTTGCGGACAATTCAAACCGGCTTTAAGACTTCTTGAAAACAATCGAATTGATTTCAAATCGTTCATTTCAGGTATTTATTCTGTTGATGATGCAATTGAAGCCTTCGAAAAAAATAAAGATAAAGATACTTTGAAAGTCTTAATAAAATTTGATTAATAATCATATTTAAAATAAAATAGGTCTATGAGAAAAATAATCAAACTATTTAAAAAGCTAAAACAACTTGATAAATACATCTTAAAACAGATAATAGAGATGTTTTTAATGGGTGTGTTCGTTTTTACTGCGATTATTTTTGCATCAGATACCTTCATTACATTGATTAAGCAAATCTCTATGTATGGTATTCCATTCAAAGTAGCTTTAATCATGATTATTTTGAACTTGCCGTCAGTTTTTGTAATGACAATTCCAATGGGTGTACTACTTTCAACCGTAATGACACTTAACAGATTAAGTTTGTCATCAGAAATTACAGTAATGCGTTCTTGCGGTATCGGTTTGGAACGTATTGCAAAACCCGTTTTTGTTTTCGCAATTATAATGGCATTGTTCAGTTTCTTTATTAATGAAACTATCGTACCGGCAGCAACAAAACAATCTAAAAACCTTGCATTGTGGGCGTTCGGTCAAAAGAATATTCCAAACGGAAAACAAAACTTTGTATTCAAAGAAGTTGGAGATCAAGGTTTAAGACGTTTGTTCTACGTTGGTCATTGTGAAGATAATACTCTTTATAACATTACCGTTTTAGATATTTCAAAAAAAGACACTATTCAAGTTTTACAAGCAAAACAAGGTGCAACATCTCCTCAAGGCTGGGAATTTGATAAAGGTGCCATTTATACCGTTTCTGACAATGGTAACGTTTTGAATACAACAATCTTTGAACACTCTCTAGCCCAATTTGGTATGGATTTATCAAGAGAACTTGAAAAGAATGTTGCTCAAGAACAAAATTTCTTCCAATTGGTTAAATATCTTGCAACACACAGAGATCTTACAAAAGAATTTAAAGCATCATTATCAATTCAATTACACGATAAAATTGCACTTCCTGTAACGACTATTGTTTTTGTGCTAATCGGTGTTCCACTTGCTATTACACCTCCTCGTGTAAGATATAACAGAGGTTTCTTATTTAGTATCTTAATCATATTCTTCTATTACTTGTTAAGAGCCCTTTCTGTTTCATTTGGTGAAGCCGGCGCACTTCCACCGTTCTTTGCAGCTTGGATACCTAATATATTAATTGCAATTGTCGGAAGTTATTTGTACTACAAAAAAGTTTACACAATCACATAATTAAGCAATTTTTCATGTTCACTCCCGTTAATTAGCATGTGTATAAGTAAAGGAGTTTCCATGAATATTGGCGGAATAAAGATTGGATTTCCAACTTTAAAACCCCAAATATATAATAAAAATAAGCCTCTTGCAAACTTGAATGAACCAATTCAAGATGTTTTTGTGTCTTCTAAAAAAGGAGTTACAAATCCAAATAAAGGTGTCACTGAGCCATCTGAAAACGAAGCGGTAAATATTGTTGCTAATATGAAAAACACAGATGGAAAACCAAGATTTTCAGAAAAAGAAGTTAATAATTTTAAAATTTCTTGTGCTACAAAGGTTTTAGATTTTGAAACAGTAAATGCTTTTAAGGACAATACAAATTTTAATATGTCTAATATGAAAGCCGTTTACCGTATGGGTAAAGATTTAAAAGACGATAAATTTAATGAAAAAGTTTTGAATGCTATCAATAAATTGCCAAAAGGTGCTAAGCCAGACGAATTCGAACAAAACGAATATGAACCACAAAAAGAATTTTCGTTAAAATGTGGTTGTAAAGGAACCTTCAAGTTTGATGCTGAAAATACAGAACTGTTATCAAAAACAGAGTATGACTTAAGCAATTTAAAAGCTGATATCAAAAAAGACATTGATTTCAGAAATAATACAGTTACAACAGTTAAAAAAAGTTCTAACGATGACAAAATGAAGGATGAAATACTTGAACAAACTGTTGAGAAAATCGATAAAGACGGTAATCTATTAAGAAAAGAAATCTTAAAACCTTCTGAAGTTAACGGGGTGTATGATGTTACGTATGTTTACCCAAATGGTGAAACAAAACAAGCATCAAAGGCTACTGTTGATAAAAAGACAGGAATTGTTTCTATAAAACGTGATTTCAAATCAAATAACGGCACAAGAACACAATTCTTATATGAAGATGACCCTAAAGGTAATAGAATTATAGACTATAAAATTACAGATAAAAACGGCAAAATTTTAATGGGCTTATCTAAATCTTTTGAAGTTGTTGACGATAATCATTTTATTTCTTCAAAAAATGGTTATAAATACGATATTACGACTGACGATAAAAAGCTTACTGTAAAAGATTTGCACCATAATAGAGAAGTTTCTATCAATTTTAAAGAAAAACTAATAGGAAACAAAAAAGATTTAGTAAATCTATTAAAGAAAGTTTCTGGCGAAGAATTGCTTGAAACTGTCGCAAACATTGGAAAAATGGATAGCACAGACAGTATTTATCAAGCAGGATTTTCACCTGTATCAAAAGATGTTAATATAATGGATAATTTGTTTGTATTCTTGCACGAATTAGGACACGCAAAAGACTCTCAAAAACAAAAAACTTATAAAGAAAAACTTTTGGGTAAAAACAAAATGTTCACTGATAATAAAGATATTAAAGAAACATATTTAAGGGAACGAGAAACTTTTAACAAATTCCATTCAGAAGAAGAACGTAATCATGTTAAATACTTTACGCAAGCAAAAGGTCACTATGGCGGTGAGTTTGGTGGCTTAGCAGAGGTTGTTGCTGAAACAAATGCAATTACAAACTCTTTTGCTGATGAAAAATCTGGCTTAAGTATTCGTTCTCAATATTTGCAACAATATTTTCCAGAAACAATAGCTAAAATTCAAGATGCTATGAACTGGAAAGACGATTTAGATGCAATTGAATATTACGGAACATAATAATATATAAATTATTCAACCCCTTACTAATACTGCAAAGGCAATTTTAATTACAAAAAATACTTAAATAAAGAAAGACGATAAGTCTATCTATAATTAAAAAGACAAATTATAGAAGACTTAAAGCCTTAAAGTCAAATAGAAATAATAACACCTTAGAACGTCAATAATGACGGGCTAATGCACCTTTGCGTTAAGTTTTGTAAACAGATATAATCCTAAAAAA
>ENA-OPUE01000658-OPUE01000658.1-human-gut-metagenome-genome-assembly--contig:-NODE-658-length-26375-cov-10.478419_pt1 | contig 26375 bp, 23 predicted proteins | sample MGYA00241466_ERZ501924 | MGnify/ENA primary metagenome ERZ501924 (study PRJEB25962, sample SAMEA2042223) | human gut metagenome | biome: human gut; feature: human-associated habitat; material: faeces...
ACAACATCGAGGCTGAGAAGGATGGCAAGGTTACAGCTATCTGCGTAAAGCCTGGTCAGGCTGTGCTCGAAGAGGATGCACTCGTGGTTATTGAGTAATTCAAGAATTTATAAAGAATATCAAAGGTCGCAAGCTATGATAGTTTGCGACCTTTTTTCTATATATGTACAAATCCCGCAGGGCCATTCAATCTCTGGCCTTTCGTTCTTACATATTTCAGGAACTCAACCACCACGGGGTTCTTGGGCTTTCCTGCCGTAACGAGATAGAGATTACGGGCTGGAGGAGCCGGATATTTTCCTTTGGCGATGGCATCCATCAGCTCATCCAAGGTATCATAGAATTTCTCTTCTGCATCCAACTTTCCGTTTCCATTCACATCTATCGGAACGATGGCAATGCCCTTCGTAGGCTTATGGGTCCTGTCATTATAGGCATAACCTATGTTGTTGAAACCGATGCCGTTCACATCCTTCTGCAAGGTCTCGGCAACGCCCGGGTCTCCAAATACGCCTGTTCCTTTCAAATCTTCCTGCTTCTTGCCCAGAAACGCTGCCCAGGTTTCTGCGGCACCACAGGCATCACTTCGGGTATAGACATTCATCTTCGTCTTTCCTTCCCAAATCGCCTGAGCCTGCTTCTGGCTCAATCCCGTCTGCAACAACTCACGATATACGGGGTTATTGGCATTGATGGTTGCTACTACGGCATCCTTTGCCACGGCATACGCCAAGGCACCTTTCTCCTTCTCCTGCGGTTTCAGTTCGCGGCTCACCATGGCAATATCCACCTGGTCGGCCAGCACATCGGTGATACCCTTTCCGGCTCCACCTGCCGAGATATCAATATCCACATCGGGATGAAGGCGATGAAACTCATCTGCCCACTGTATCGCCAGCGGATAAATGGCGAAAGCACCCGACAGCGTGATGTAACCACTGAGCACCTGCTTGCCGCCGGCATCACGCTTTACCTCTCCCCTACTGCCGCAACCCGCTAGTAGTAAGGAAGTTCCAAACACTATGATTCCTATGATTCTCTTATTCATATCCATACCTTATTATATTAATATATATATCCGGCTGCAAAGGTATAAAGATTATCAGGAAACGGCAATACCACATAAGTACCATTCTTGCATACCACACATAGGGTATATAATTACCCAACATAAGGTATTGTTTTGCGTCAAAAAACTCCGTACCTTTGCACTCGAAAATAAGAAGTAATAACTTTAAAAGATAGGAGATAAAAATATGACTACAATGTTTGCTCACGACACTCATACACAGCTCGACACCAGAAACTTGAATGTGTATATCAATGGTGCGCAGATTCTGAAGGATGTGAACGTTCGCATCCCTAAGAACAAGATTACCTGCATCATCGGTCCTTCTGGCTGCGGCAAATCTACACTCCTCCGCACCTTCAACCGATTGAACGACCGCGTGGAAGGTTTGAAGATGAACGGCGAAGTGAATCTTGGCGAGAGCAACATTCTCAAAGCCAGCAGCAGCAAACTCTCTGAGGTGCGCCGCAACATCGGGCTCGTTCCTCAGCGCCCATGCCCTCTCCCAATGAGCATCTACGATAATGTGGCTTACGGTTGCCGCATTCATGGTATCCGCAACAAGAAAAAGCTGGATAACATCGTAGAGCATTATCTGAAGGCTGTGGGACTCTGGGAGGAAGTGAAGGACAGATTGAAGAGTCCGGCTTCCAAGCTGAGCGGTGGTCAGCAGCAGCGTCTGTGCCTGGCCCGCAGCCTTGCCGTAGAGCCAAGCTATCTCCTTGCAGATGAGAGCACTTCTGCCCTCGATCCTATCAGCAGCAAGAAGGTGGAGCAGCTCTTTACGGAACTGAAGAAGGATTACAGCATCGTGATGGTAACCCACACCCTGCGCCAGGCTCTGCGCATTGCCGACCATGTAATCTTCATGTATCTGGGTGAGGTCATTGAAGAAGGCAGTGCAGAACAGGTGTTCCATCATCCTAAGCACGAGCTTACACAGGAATATCTAAATGGTGCATTCAGCTAAAATGATGCTTCCTATTAAATAACGAAATAACAACATAAAATTAAAATATAAGAATATGGCACAAATTATTGTAAACGACGAAAAGCAGGAAGTGACACTTCCTTTGACATTGGCAGAACTCATCAAGATCAACAAGGTGTTCCAGCCAGAGATGGTAACTATCCAGGTGAACGAAGACTTCGCCGAGAAGGAGGACTACGAAAAGATTCAGCTCAAGGATGGCGACCGTGTAGATTTCCTCTACTTCATGGGAGGTGGTGCTTGCTAAACGCAAGCGCTGATGGCAAGGATTGCTGCATAAAGAAAGATTTTTTAAAGAAAACTTACAAAAAGCACAATAAAAGACTTATTAGATAGTTTATCTATAGTATCGTTGACGCATCAAAAATAAGTTATAGTATTCATCCATAAAAGAAATCAGAATAAGAAAATGATAGATTTAACAGAAGAACAGATAGAAAGATACAGCCGCCACATCCTCCTTCAGGATGTAGGCCTCGAGGGGCAGGAAAAGCTCCTCAATGCCAAGGTGCTCATCATTGGTGCCGGAGGATTGGGTTCCCCAGTTGCCCTCTACCTCGCTGCGGCTGGCGTGGGACATATCGGTATCGTGGATGCCGATGTGGTTGACCTCAGCAACCTGCAACGACAGGTCATCCACCAGACCAAGGACTTGAACACCCCTAAGGTGGAAAGCGCCAAGGAGAAGATGATTGCCATCAATCCTGATGTAGAGGTGACAACATATCATACTTTCCTCGCCTCAGACAATGCCGAGGAAATCATCAAGCCATGGGATTTCATCATCGATGGCACAGACAACTTCCCGACGAAGTTCCTCATCAATGATGCCTGTGTGCGCCTGGGCAAGGCATTCTCGCATGGCGGCATCCTGAGATTCCAGGGCCAGACCTTTACTCACCTGCCAGGCACGGCATGTTACCGTTGCTTCTTCAAGGAGCCACCTCCAGCAGGCGCTGTTCCTACCTGTAGCCAGGCGGGCGTTTTGGGTGCAATCGCCGGTATGCTCGGAACCATTCAGGCTGCCGAAGCATTGAAGTACTTCCTCGGCGTGGGCGATTTGCTCACCGACCGATTGCTCACCTTCGATGCCAAGACGATGAACTTCCGTACCATCAAGGTGAAGAAGCGTGCATCCTGCGAAATCTGCGGCGACCACCCTACCATCGATCATCTCATCGATTACGAGCAGGCAGCCTGCGATTTGAAGCACCACTAAGATTTAGTGATTATTTATTAGTGATTATTTTTGCTATAGCTTATGAAGATTAATGACGACGTAATCAAGGTTATCATCGAGCAAGCGAAGAAGGACGCACCCATCGAGAGCTGCGGACTTCTGCTAGGCAAGGATGACGTGGTGACGGAAAGCTACTGGATGGAGAACATCGACCATAGCGAGGAGCATTTCGCCTTTGCTCCGAAAGACCAGTTTGCGGCTCTGAAATACGCCAGAAGTAAGGGCTTGAAGATTCTCGCCAACTGGCACAGTCACCCGGCATCGCCTTCCCGCCCATCGCAGGAAGACCTGAGACTGGCCAACGATCCCAATATCCGTTATGCCATCGTCTCATTGCTCGACGGAAAGATTCACCTCAATTCCTTCAAGGTATTGAACGGAGAAGTGGTGGATAAGGAAGTACACTTTTAAAACGATACAAGAACATGTACAGAATACCTTCTACATTAAATGGAGACTTGGACTATACCCAGTCGCTCATCGACCAATTCAAGGCGGGCGAGATTCAGGCAGGTCAATTGAAGTCAAACCGTGTGCCTATGGGCATCTACGAGCAGCGCAAGAACCAGCACTATATGCTTCGTCTTCGCTGTGCGGGCGGTCTTGTCACCCCAGAGCAGCTTGCCAAGATTGCCTTCGTGGGGCACCAGCTCTCCACTTCGCATCTCCACGTTACCACCCGACAGGAGATTCAGATTCACAATGTTGATATCGAAGATGCCATTCCGGCTCTGAAGAAGCTGGAAAAGGTGGGCATCTCCAGCGCAGGTGGCGGTGGAAACACCGTAAGAAACATGATGGTGGATGACCGGAGCGGACTCACCGCCGATGAGGAATTCGATGTCTATCCTTACGTGGAGGAACTCACCTCCCGACTCATCGCTGAGAAAGATTCGTTCACGATGCCTAGAAAATACAAGGTGGCGATAGATACCAGTGTGGCTACAGCCAACTACTCCTACATCGCCGATCTGGGTCTGCAGGCACGAATCAAGGACGGACAGCGAGGATTCAGAGTGCTCATAGCCGGTAGTGCCGCCAGCAACGCCCACACCGGTTGGGAGGTATTCGATTTCCTTCCCGAGAAGGATCTCTACCGTGCTGCCAAGGCTCTGAAAAACTGGTTCCATAAATATGGAAACAGAAGAAACCGCCACAAGGCCCGCATGAGATACGTGTTCTACAAATACGGCACAGAAGAAGCCAAGCGATTGTATCTTGAAGAGTTTGAAGAACTTAAGAAAGATGGTTCAATTGATTTCGAGGCTCCGGCTCTGCCATTGGAGCACCATAAGCCAGGCTTCCCTGCACTTAAAGTTTGGAATGATACACCGTTAGGCGCTCCGGCGGATTTGCAATCCGACGGCAAGCAAGGAACAAGCAAAAACGAAATAATAGATGTTGAAGCTTTCAAAACTTGGAAGCGCCGTTACGCCCACAAGCAGACCAATGCCGATGGCCTGAAAGAGAACCTCTGGTATGCATACATCCCATTGCGCCACGGCAACAACTCCACGGATTTCTTCGCAGAAGTAGCCGAATACCTGGGCAACTATGGCAACGACGTAATCCGCTTCACCAAGAAAGAGCAGATTCAGGTACGCAATATCCCAGAGGAATATCTCACCAACATCTACGCCTTCTTCAAGAAACTGGGTGTCTATCAGATTGATTATCCTGTGGTGGTTACCAACCTCACCTGCTGCACCGGCGCCGATACCTGCCGCCTGGGAATCTGCCTGCCAAAGGGTGCCATCGACGGCATTGCCAAGCAGCTTCTCTATAGCGGTTTGAACCTCGATGCCATTCCTGATTTCGAGCTTCGCATGAACGGCTGTACCAACATCTGTGCCCTCGCCACCTGGGGCGACCTGGGATTCAGCGGACGAGTGGGACGTGTGGGCGATGACCCATATCCTGCCTACACCGTTTGGCTGCCAACCAAGGGAAAGCACGAGATAGACCTGCAGCAGGGCTATATCGCTGCCAAGAAGATTCCGGCATTCGTAGAGGATTACCTGCGTGATGTGATTGCCGAGCAAGCCAACTATGCCGATTATTACGAGTATGTGGCAAAGAGAGGCGTGAACATCGTGAAGGATCTGATTGCGAAATACAAGGAGATAGCTCAGTATTCTGAAGAGCCTGATACCTTCTTCGATTTCGGCGATGACGAGAAATTCTCGCTCATCAAATACGGCAAGGCCGAGTGCTCTGCCGGACTGTTTGATATCATCGAAATCGACCAGGATACCATCAGAGAAAAGCGAAAGGAAGTGGAGCAACTGCTGGGGAATACCCCACAAGGTGCTCCGGCAGATTTGCCATCAGAAGGAAAGCAGGATGCAGGAAAAATAGAGAAACTTCTTCACGACATTGTTTTCTCCGAAAACAGAATGCTCCTCGTTACCCGTGGTCTCGACCCTCGCACAGATGAAGATGTATATAACGGTTTCGAGAAGGAATTCATCGCTGCCGGCATCATCCCACAGAAGTTCAAGGTATTGACCGATAAGGCAAGAAACAACGAATCATTGATAGCAGAGAAGCCATTGATTGATGAACTAGCCGATTTGCTTAATGATCTCTATCAGAACATGGATGATTCGCTTCAGTTCAAGCTCCCTGCAGTTCAAAGTCCCACAGATTTCACAGATAACACAGATTCAAAGGGAAAATCTGCGGAATCAAATTCGAAAGAAGAAAAATCTGCGGGACAAAAGAACAGAAGCGAGAAAGAAGATGAATCTGTGTCATCTGTGAAATCTGCGGGACAAAAGAACAGAAGCGAGAAAGAAGATAAATCTGTGTCATCTGTGAAATCTGTGGGACAAAAAAACACAAACGAGAATGAACAAAAATCATCTGCGGGAGAACCAGGAGCAACCTCCCCTGATGTAAAGAAGGATTTCCGAGGCGTGATGTGTCCTATGAACTTCGTGAAGACGAAGATAGCCCTCACCCCAATGCAAAGCGGTCAGATTCTTGAGATTCTCCTCGACGACGGTGCACCTATCGAGAACGTGCCGGGCAGCGTGAAGAACGAGGGCCACACCATCCTCTCTACCGAGAAAGTAGAGAACTACTGGAAGGTTCTGATTCGAAAGAAATAAGAGAACAAAGAACCAGAGAATAAAGAAAAGAAATAACATTCAATCTATGTCTAAATGGACTATCTTCCAATAACGATTAAAATCGTCTCCGCCAACATACTCATCGTTGGCGGAGGGAAGGTAGCGACCCACAAGGCTCAGATTCTCGCCCGCTTCACCGACCAAGCTACGGTGGTGGCACCAGAGATTACAGATGAGCTCAAGGCACTACCCTTCCAAACAAAAGAGAAGGCTTTCGAGCCGAGCGACCTGGATGGCGTGCAACTCCTCTTCGTCTGCACAGGCGACCACGAGTTGAACCATCACATCAAACAGCTCGCTGCCCAGCGGCATATCCTGACAAGCGTCTGCGATGACCCAGCACAGTGCGACTTCATCTCGCCAGCCATCTATCGCAACGACAACCTCACCATAGCCGTGGGAAGCGATTCGAGAGATGTGAAACGAAGCATCCGAGTAAGAAACAGAATAAAAGAGTTGATAGAAAATGATACATTACAAATCGATTGACCAAAGCCAGTTCGCTGAAGGAACCGACATCAAGGAGCAGGAAAAAGTCTTCGATGATTTTCTACAAGATACACTCTTGGAAATACAAGGAAGTCATATCAACAAGACAAATGGAGCTTCAAAGGAGGTTCATATCAACAACTTCCAAACCCATGAGGAAGTTCCTTACATCTTCCTGAGAACCTGCAACCGCAGCGAGATATATTACGGTGAAGGCGAAGTTCCCGATGAGGTGGCTCGCCATCTTTTTCGTGTGGTATCAGGTCTGGAATCTGCCATCGTCGGCGAAAGAGCCGTTCAGGGACAGGTGAAGGAAGCATATTACACCACCAAGGCGCAGCGTCATCTGCCTGCCGAACTCCATCGCCTTTTCCAAAGCGCATTGCAGGTAGGCAAGCGGGTAAGAAACGAAACCGAGATTTCGCATGGTGCCGTATCCCACAGTCTCGCTGCCCTGGAGATTATTGAGGAAACAATCAATAAAAAATCTCCGGAAGAAAAGATCGGTGGCATTGATTCTTTCGGGAATCTTGACTTAAGGAATGCAAGAATCACCATCTTCGGTGTCAACAAACTGACCAGCGACATCCTGAAGTTCCTACAGAACAAAGGAGCCAAAATGGTATTCCTCGCCAACCGCAGTCAGATCAAAGCACATTACCTAGCCGATCCGCTCGGCATCAAGGTATATACCTTGGATGAGAAGCAGGAGTTTCTGGCACATACCGACATCCTCATCAGTGCCACCTCAGCCCCTCATCTCATCATTCGCAAGGAAGACATCCCCGAGCAGAAACGCCTGCTCGCCATCGACCTCGCCTTCCCTCGCGACATCGATTCCCGGCTCAGCGAACTCCCCTACGTCCAGCTCTACAACATCAGAGACGTGGAGAAGAAGGTGCGTGAGAATATCGAAGTGAGAGGAGCCGAAGTAGAGAAAGCCGAAGCCATCATCGAAGAAGAGATTCAGGAGATGCAGGAGGCTTTAGAAAGGAGACAGAAATATATTTCAAAAATAATTTAGTTATTCATTGATTATTTAACCGACATTTTTAAAGATGAATAAAAAGATTAGAGTCATAGCAAGAGGCAGTCGTCTCTCCCGACTGCAAGTAGAGGAGGTTTTCAAAAGCTTCCCGGAACTCGCCTACGAGATCAAATACCTGGAATCTTACGGCGACAAGAACCAGCAGATTTCGCTCTTAAACGGCGAAGCACCTGCTGATATCTTTACGAGAGAACTCGATGATGCCATCCGCCAGGGAGATGCCGACATCGCCATTCATTCGGCGAAAGACCTGCCTTATCCTCTGCCAGAGGACATCGAAGTCATCGCCCTCTTCCCAGCTTTCGACACCACCGACTCGCTCGTGAGCAGAGGCCATAGGAAACTGGCAGAACTCCCTGCCGGCAGTATCATCGGGACCAGCAGTCCGCTTCGCAAGAAGGGTCTAAGCGAACTACGTCCCGACCTGACTATCAAAGGTATTCGCGGCTGCATTGAAGAAAGAGTTCAGCAGGTGAAAGATGGTAAATACGATGCTGCCATCGTAGCTACCTGTGCCCTGAAGCGACTCGGCATGGAGGATGAAATCGCCGAAGTGCTTCCTTTCCCAACCCATCCTCTTCAAGGATTCCTTGCCATCACAGCAAAGAAAGAAAGCCAAGACCTGAAACAGGCATTCGCATCCAAAAGCATTCTCGATAAACAAGGCACCGTATCCCTCGTCGGCTTCGGTCCTGGCGACCCGGAGCTCCTTACCATCAAGGCCGCAAAGGCCATCGATGCCGCCGACATCATCTTCTACGACGACCTCATCGACGATTCCTATCTGGCAGATAAGAAAGCCGAGAAGATCTACGTGGGCAAGCGTGCCGGCTATCACCACAAGGAGCAGGCAGAAATCAATCGTCTCCTGCTCGAAGCAGCACGAGAGGGCAAGAACGTGGTTCGCCTGAAAGGTGGCGACCCGATGATCTTCGCCCATGGCAGTGAGGAAATCGAGTATCTGGAGAGCAATCTCATCAAAGTGAATGTCATCCCAGGCATCACCACAGCCTCAGCCCTCGCCGCATCCCAGAAAATCAGTCTCACCCATCGCGACTTCTCATCAAGCGTTGCCCTAGTCAGCGGTCATACTCCACAGCCCGTTACTCCTGATGCAGAAACCCTGGTATATTATATGGGCGCCAAACAGCTGCAAGCCATCGCTACCAAACTCATCGACGAGAAGGGCTGGGCATTCAACACCCCTGTGCTCCTCACCTATAACGTGAGCCGCCCAGACGAGCAGACCTTCGAGACCACCCTCTGGAATCTGAGAAACGGAGAGATGCAGAATCTCCCAACCCCATTGATTGCCCTCATCGGCTACGTGGCAGGATTGAAGCATCATCAGGCATCAGACATCAAGCCAACCCTCTATACAGGTACACTTCCTGCCATAGAAAAGCGCAAGGCAGATTACACCTATACGCCGCTGATTGAGATAAATTATCAACCAAGTGCACTTACAGATTTGACAGATGATAATGGAGAACTGCGAAATTTTTACTGTGAGAATGGTATAAACATGGATGAAAAATATTGTTGCTGTTATGACGGGAAAGATATTGAATGCGAAACGGATTGGTCAGAAATTGCGAGTCAAATTGAATATTTTCTCCTTACAAGCCAATATGCAGTCGCACCGACACTAGAATATATAAAAAGAGAATTCAGATCGGATAACCCGGATAAGAAGCATATATTCATCTCTATTGGTGATACAACGACAGAGGCTTTGCACCAGGCAGGTATAATAAATGTAATACAAGTAGAGAAAGACAATCGTTATGGAGTGATAGAATGGTTTAAAAAGGAGAAAGAAAAACTTGATGCGGCAAAGTCTAAGTACGAACAAGCCTATGATAGAATTGAAGAGCCGGGGATTGATGAAGACGAAAGAAACAAGTTATTTGATTTCCTGGATTGGTATGAAAATAGATTAGTTTTCTATCCTCATTCTTCCTTATCTTCAGAGGCCATTCCTTTGGCTTTGCAGGAATTGGGGTTCAACGTAATGAGTGTCGTTGCCTACAACAATGTACTCCCCAAGGATGTTCGCCGTGTGAATGTCAACCATTTCAAGCGCATCGTCTTCACATCGCCTTCTACCATCGACAACTTCATCAAGCTGTATGGCAAGTTGCCTGAGAACACCGAATTCATCACCCGTGGGCCCATCACGCAGGATCATTTGGAAGAAATATTAAATAAATAGATTGCAAAGAATCAAAACAGACATAGATATGAAAAGATTTAGAGAATTACGTAAAGACCAGGCTACTCGCGACAAGTATGCCGACGTATCACTGAGTGCCGCCGACTTTATCTACCCCTACTTCGTAGTAGAGGGCGAGAACCAGAAAGAGGAGATTTCCACCATGCCAGGCATCTATCGCTTCAGCATCGATACCCTTCTGAAGGACATCGAAGAAATCAAGAACCTCGGTATCAACAAGGTGCTCCTCTTCGGAGTGATTCCTGATGAGCAGAAAGATGAGCGAGGCAGCGCTGCTTATGCCGACGATGCCCTCATCGCCCGTGCCGTGAAGGCCATCAAGGCTGAGTTTGGCAAGGACATCATCGTCTTCACCGATGTCTGCCTCTGCGAATATACCAGTCATGGTCATTGCGGACTCCTGCATCATCACGATGTAGATAACGACTCCACCCTGCCATTACTCGCCGAGGAAGCCTACGTTCATGCCAAGGCAGGCGCCGACTTCGTAGCTCCTTCAGCCATGATGGATGGACAGGTGGAAGCCATCAAGAACCGCCTTCGCGAAGGTGGACTCGACAAGCAGTGCAAGGTATTGGCCTATTCTGCGAAATACGCTTCAGCCTTCTATGGCCCATTCCGAGATGCAGCCGATTCAGCCCCAAGTTTCGGAGACAGAAAGAGCTACCAGATGGACTTCCGCACCCACGACCAGGGTCTCGAAGAGATTGCAGCCGATATAGAGGAAGGAGCCGACTGGACGATGGTGAAGCCAGCGATGCCATATCTCGACATGATAGCCCGCGGCGTGGAGAAGTTCCCAAATATCCCGATGGTAGCCTATCAGGTGAGCGGCGAATATTCGATGCTCAAGGCAGCCGCCAAGCTCGGCTATCTCGACGAGAGCCGTGTAGCATTCGAGAGCCTCATCGCCATCAAGCGTGCCGGCGCCCAGTACATCATCACCTATTATGCCAAGGAGATTATAGAAAAAGCAGAAGAGTGGCACCTTAAAATAGGATAAAGAAGAAAAGAGAAAAAGAGGGAAAAAGGGAAAGAAGAAGAGGGAAGGAAGGAAAGAAGAAGAAGGAAAGAAGGGAAAAAGAAGAAGAACCAAGTCCCCCTCTCGTCCCCGTTCCCAGCGATTCCATCGCTGATCCCCCCAAAAAAAGTAAGAACATGAAAGAAAGAAAAAACTCAGCCGCCGCTTTCGAGCAGGCAAAACAGATAATTCCAGGCGGAGTCAATTCGCCAGTAAGAGCCCTGAAGAGCGTGGGAACCACCCCGCTCTTCGTGCGCGACGCCAAGGGTCCATACATCTACGATATCGATGACAACAAGTTTATCGATTTCTGCATGTCATGGGGCGTTTTTATTTTAGGTCATAACAACGACAAGGTGAGCAAGGCAGCATCGGATGCCATCTTCCACGGAAGCAGTTTCGGCATCCCAACCCTCGCCGAAACCACCCTTGCCGAAAAGGTAAGAGAATCGTTCCCATCGATGGAGCGCCTGCGCTTCGTAAACAGCGGAACTGAGGCTACCATGTCGGCCATCCGTGTGGCTCGTGGCTTTACCGGTCGCGACATCCTCGTCAAGTTCGAGGGTTGCTATCACGGTCATGCCGACCATCTTCTGGTCAGTGCCGGATCTGCCGTAGCCAAGCTCAACAATGCATCTTCTGCCGGAGTACCAGCCGGCTTCACCCAATACACCATGGTGCTGCCCTACAATGATACCGAGGCTTTGGAGAAGTATTTCGCCGAGAATGGCGACAAGGTAGCTGCACTCATCATCGAACCGGTGGCCTGCAATATGGGAGTGGTTCCTCCTACCCGCGAGTTTATCGAGACTACCCGCAAGGTAACCCAGGAGCATGGAGCCATCCTGATCTTTGATGAAGTCATCACCGGTTTCCGTCTCTCCTATGGCGGAGCCCAGAAGCGATTCGGCATCACGCCGGATATAACCACCGTTGGAAAGATAGTAGGTGGCGGATTCCCAGCCGCAGCCTTCGGTGGTAGAGCCGACATCATGAGTGTTCTGGCTCCTGAAGGACCGGTTTATCAGGCAGGCACCCTGAGCGGCAACCCGGTGGCAATGGCGGCAGGCTATGAAACCTTGAAGCAATTGGGAGAACCGGGCGTTTACGAACTCCTGGAAGAGCGCAGCAACCGATTCCTCTCCCGTCTTGAGAAGATAGTAGAAGGAAAGGGTATCCAGGTGAACCACGTAGGCACCATGTTCACGATGTTCTTCAACGACCAGCCTGTGCGCAACTTCCAGGACACCAAGAAGAGCGACCAGGAGCGTTTCGCCCGCTATTTCCGCAACATGCTGGATCGTGGCATCTACGTAAGTCCATCGCAGTTTGAGGGCAACTTCATCTCCCTCTGCCACACCGATGAGATTCTCGACTATGTATTGAAGTCAATAGAAGAAAGCATCGAATAGAAAAGATTTGTATAACAAGAAAGTAAAGTCACAATACTCAGCACCATCTGCCAGATATTGTGACTTTTTTTTTCAGAAACATCTCAAGCGAGACATCAAAAAAGATCCTCGCTACCGTGCTATGCGCACAATACTTGAAAGATCTAGCATAAAATAGAACATTGCAGGTGGTTCGAGAACGGGCAGAAAGCCCAAAAGCTCGTAGCCCAGGGCAGCACCCTGAGTACACTCGCAGTCAGCAATGCACCCTGTAAGGGCAAAATCTTCGTATAATATTTTTATTCTAGCAAGCATTCATAAATACTTCGGGATTAGTTTATACGAGTTCCCGAAGCTTACACTCCAGTATTACAGCAGACTCTCTATTAACCATTAAATCATATAATTCCTGGTCTATTTCTGCATAAGCAAAACCATCACGCAAAGACTTTAAGCTAGAAAAAAAACTTCCTTTCCTTGCCTTTCTCATTTTTTACCAATCACCAAAAGGGGCTTATGCGGAGCTTTTACGCCCCGCATAAGCGCCCTTTTCATCTTTTCAAAAGCACCCAGATAATAGTCTATATCTTTATCCAGTATCAAATAAGATGAGTAACCTTAATTTTCTTCCAATGTTTGCCGATGCCGAGGGTCATAGCCTGGGCATCCTTGGTTATCAGTTCACCCTTCTGCAAGCCAGCAATAGCTTGCTTCAGCTCCTGCAGAGCCATGCCACTCACACCAAACAAATCCTTCAACACACCGTCATTCTGTTGCTGTTGCTTCATAATGAGTGGATATTGGGCATTGGCATAGAAATCAAAAGAGGCTTTCTTAAACGAATCCATATTCTGTGTAGCAAGGATGATGCTCATACCCTTGTTTCTACCCACAGCTATCAAGTTCTGCAAAGGCTTGTTTTCGAAACCAAGCATATAGTGAGCCTCATCGATGATGGTGAAATGGCGCAGCTCCACCCTCTCCTCATTCTTAGCCTGTGGAGGCAGTTGCTCATAGATATTGTTCAACTTAGATGTCACGAAATATACGATAGCCTTTGCCATGATACCTTCCTTGTCAAACTTTCCCAAGTCGATAATATAGCAACCTTTCACCAAATCCACTTTATCTTCCTCAGCAAAAATATTATTAAGAATCAACTGGTTCAAAACTGATTTTACACTATCCATATCACCCTGTTTCTTCTCGGGCATCAACATCGTATAATGATCAAAAACTTCCTGAAAGGTGATTGGTTTCTGGTTCTTTGCCTTGTAGGCTTTGATGATAGCTTCGCTCAGTCTGTTATCCATCAAAGCACCAATCTTAGCGGAAGATATAGCACAGATGGCATTTGCCAAGGTCGTGGAATACAGGTGGATTTCATTGACAGGTCTGCCAGTAAAGTCCTTGAACGGAGTAAACGGCAAAGGTTTCTCCATCGGATTCAAGATGGCAGAAGAATCGGTCTCAAACTTCGACAGCCAATCGGCATGGGCTGGATCTGAGAACTCCCCCTTGTAATCGAACAAGAGGAAGTTGACAGGATAGTAGGTATCAGCCGATGCCATTCTGATCTGATTGATGAGGACAGCTAATAAGTTTGACTTACCCGAACCAGTAGTTCCTGCTATCAATATCTGTGTATTTGAAATAGCAGTACTGTTGAAGTCTAAAGCCGCATCCATTCCATCCTCATACTGACCGATATAAAGATTCAACTCAGGAATATCCATCAACGACTTGCCACCTCGCAACGGACTATAGTGCAACCACTCATCTATGCCACCTTCTTCCATCAAGATGTTCTTGCCTCTCATCATCTCGCTAAAGAGCACCTTGCTCAGAAACGTTGAGTTCTGCCAGTCGGCATCAATGTCGCAATAACGCATTTTAATAAGAGCCACGAAAACTTCCTTTATGTTCGACTTGGTAAAGAACGAACCACCCAATGGCTGCATACCTGCTGAGGTTTGAAGTTCCTCTACCTTTGCCTTACTCCTTGGCGTCTTATCGCTCAATCCAACGAGGAGGCAGATTCGCATAACCGTAGTAAAGTTCAGTACTACAGGGCGAACCACATCTGAGTAATCCGAAAGGTTTAGTTTCTGCTCGATAGCATATTTCACTTCTTCAAGCAAATCATGAGTTCCCTCCAGAATTCTCATTCCCTCAAGTTTTATATCTTGTACATTCATTTCTTCTAGAAATCGTAAATTTGTAATCCAAAGTAATCCTCACTTACCGTGGTACACTGTTGTTCCTGGTCTCTATGCAAGGTATAGGTCCTTGCCACGTATGCCACGATTTTCTTGAAATCCGTCTCGGTAGTGATCTCCGTATCCGTACTGAGCAAAATAGTTTGATGAGCCAGGTCTGGGAAGTATCGATTGATGATTACCTCTCGGCTCTCCTTGTCGAGTACACCCATCACGGTGTCTATCATCACAGGTGGGTCGTAGTCACCCAACTCATACAGCACTTTCAAAAGTACTTGCATCACCGTCTGCTTGGCACCGGCATTCAACTGGCTCAGATAAATCTCGTTGCCATTCTTGTGGAATATCTTGAAGGATATTTCCTCGGAATCATCGGCTGACAATTCTACCCTACCGATATAGCCAGCATAAATCACCAAGTTGATGTTCAACTGCTCCTTCATCATGCGTTCAATGCTCGCCTTCTTGGCTTGCAGCAATTTTCTCGACAGGGTTTTGAAGAAACCAGGCAACTTGCAAAGCATGTCATACTGTGGATCTGGCACTTGCGGCATATCATAATCGTAAGTGGAGATTTTCTTCTCCAGTTCCTTGATGCTTGCTTTCTTCTCTGCTATCTTGGCTTTTATTTCCTCTATTCTTCGGTCGTTGGCCTCATAGAGTTCGATGATGCTATAGTCGCTTCCTGTCAAGGCTCGCTTATACTCTTCGAGTTGCTCTTTTTTCTTTGGCATGTCCACCAGTTCAAGATCCAAATTCTCACGTCGCTCATCCAGGGCTATATAAGGATTTGAATAGGATTGCTGCACGAGATTCTTCAGCACGCTGACATCCTTGTCGCTCAGATAGCTAAACTTGTCGTTGTAGTCTTCGCTCGCATCTTGTGCCTTTTTGATTTCAGCTATAATCTCCGAGATAGACACCTCGGCAAGTTGTGGATACTTTGCTTTCAATAGTTCCACCACTTCTTGCGTCACCTTTTCTATCTGTTGGTCGTTCAAGATGTTTCCCCTTGCCGAAGCCACCTGCTCCTTCTCGTTCAGAATGAGTTCCACTTCCGTACTGATGATGTTGGCTACTTTCGGCAGGAAGACTCTCAGTTCCAAGTCCTTCGAGATAGCCTCGGCATCCTGTCTGTATTCCTTCTCCTTCTGATAGTAACTGTTGATACTCTCCTCTATCTGGCGCATCTTGTCACGTATCACCTCGTCAGAGTTTCTACCTTCTTTCAGTTGCTCATATTGCTGTTTGTGGTCGTTGGCATAGTTCAATGCATCGTTGTAAGCATCGTTGAGACTTGCCACCTCCCTTTCCATCTCCACCTTCTGCTTGGTCAGTTTCAGGTATTCGGCACGCAGGTTCTCGTTCTCCAAGCGTTCCGCCTTTTTCTCGTCGAGATAAGCCGAGGCTGCATTTTGCAACTGAGTGTATTTATTGAAACCCATCACCGAATTGATGTTCTTCATGATGAGCTTGTTGATTTGCTCTTCCTTCACGAGGTCGGAAGTCTTCATGGCATCAAAGAGGAAATAGTTGCTCAATTCAGCAGGCAGATTGGCAGAGATAATCTTGTTGACTATCGCTTCATTGGTGCTGCGTTTGACAGCCGTAGAACCAGTACCGTAAGTATAACTGTTACCATTCATATTGAGCACGTTGCTCTCCTGTATCTTGCCATCAACAAACTTATAGGCACGGCGCAACCTATAGGGCGTTTCCTGTCCTAGCACCACCCCAGAGAAAGTAATCTCCAGCATGATGGTCTTGCCTTCTATACCACTCTCGTTCTTTACCCCCGAATTGAAGATTTCCTCAAACTGTCGTTTGTTGGATATCTTCAATCCATAGAGTGCAGAATAGATGGCATCGAAGAGCGTAGTTTTACCACAACCGTTGGCACCACCTATCAAGATGATGGGACGGTCGCTCGATACCTCTAAGTTTAAGTCCAACTTTCTGTAGGTCTTATAATTCTCTATGTAGATACGCTTCAGTTTCATTACTTCTTAATTTCTTTGAGAGCCTTCTTGAGTATTCTTGTCACCTTCTTTTCCTCAAGACTTGGCTCATTTTGGTTATTACGCTCTTCATGGAAAGGCTTGAGGATATAATCCTTAAGCCATTCAGCATCTATACCCTCCGATTGGCATGCACTCTCTATGAGTTGCATGTCTTCCTGCCTGATTCCATAGTTCAGGAATGTTCTGTCCAAGCTTTTCTTCATACCTTATTATATATGATTACCTTATTATATTATAGGGTTTCCAGATGCAATGCCGACCACCCATCTATACTGTCGGTGTTATCGATAATGCCTCCAGGATAATACCAGTTATCTGTTCCTTCATCCTTGATAAGCACACCTCCCACTATCTTCTTTCCTTTTGCCTGATAGGCTTCAATGTATTGCATCAAGGCATTGTTCTTTTCTGGAGCATCCTCATCGCTACCTAGGGTCTTGGTATCAAAAAGACAAATGGTACCAGACTTTAATCTAACGATGAAATCTACATAGAAACAACGTTCTCTATTTCCTGAATCAGTATATGGCACAGCGAAATGCTGCTTACCCTCATCGCCATTCTTATACCACCAATCCACATACTCCATTTTTTCATCCAACCAACGGGCAAACTCCCGTTCAGGTCCTGATGCCTTTATCTGTTCAAAATATGGATACAGAGCATGATTAAAAATCTCACCCTCCGTGGTCTTTACAGCTGCGGCATTATACAGTCTTGTCTCCGGTACCTGCCATAATGACTCTTGATATTCTGTCTCCTTATCCTTGGCTTCACGCTTCATCATTGCCTCGTAGCTAACCAAAGCCTTACGAATCAGCTCCTCAAAACGGGGACGGTTCTGATGATAAAGCACCACCTTCGGAACATCCATCGAAAAGACCTGCAGATACTCCTCTAACGCACTTTCTATAGCTCCCTGCAATACTGGTGTACTATCAAATTTAGAAAAATTACCTACATTTTTGCGACAGAACATAGTGAAAAGGCTCTGCAGTTCGGAAGCGTTAAGAGCTAGTCTGGCCTTGTCAGTTATCTCTACAACACCAGAATCACCCGTAATCGGCGTATCCTTTGGTATAGCGACCAAGATTCTGGAAACATCAGTCTGCACACCATGACGCTTGGCATTATAACGGTTCAACTTGATATTTTCATCCATGCCAGCCTCTTTCTTTTCTGTCTCTTCCTGGCCTTCTACTTCGCCATCATCCTCGAAGAAATCCTCAGGCGAAAACAGTAGAAGAGGATTCTGCTCCCATTCACGTTCCATGGTCTTATAAAAGACACTTCTGAATTGAGAACCTAATCGATTTCTCGTTGCCCCATGCTTATCCTTATAAGAAGAAAGAAGCGAAATGTTTTGAAGATCCCGTCTTCTGTTGGCATAGAGTGTACTGATATAGTTCATGTCATCACCAACAATGCTAATCATATCTGCCGCCAAATCTGTATAAACATAGCCATAGTTCAAACATTCATTTTGGTAAAAATGCTGTTCAGGCATACGCAAGATACGTCCCACGGTCTGCGTGGTAAAGGTCATGCTCTGCAATTCTCGGAATATCAGGAGGACGGATGCACGAGGACAATCCCAGCCCAAGGCTATGGCCTGCTTGAACAGCAACACCTCGGTAATATCATCAGAATGAGTGATATTCTGAAGATTGGGCGATTTATCTTTTGATAGCCATACAGCCAACCGACCATTTGCCACGCTTATGTCGCAAACCTGTTCTAAGTAGGCTTGCATCTCCTCGGCGATGGTCTTGTCCTTCGACGACATAGATTCGCTGCTATCGTTAGGCAACTGAATGAGCAACAGCGGATTGATGCCATATTCCTTGTAAGCCTCAGCCAACTCTTTGCGCTTGTCAAGTGCTTTCTTCAAGAGTCGCTGGTTAACCGTCAGTTCCGACTGTTCCTTACTGCTCTTTACATTCGGATTCAGTTCAATGCCCTTCTTAATCATCTCTTCATTGATTACATCTTGCCGTTTCACAAGAACTGCATGATAGCTTTGGGTGACTGGCGTTGCTGATACACGAAGTTCTATGTGTGGCTGGATAGCTTGCAATACCATCTCGCTTTTCTTGGCATTACGTCCGGCAAACATGTGTTCCTCGTCTATGATAACCACCACTGGCAGATGCTGCTCTATCTTGGTCTTTCGTATCAGTTCGTAGAGCGTGCGGTTCTGCTCATTATCACGTATCATCACGGCATTATCCTTATTGATGCTCTCCCAGTTCAAAAAGAGCACATCGCCAGGATGCAGACCATCTACATGATCACACTCATCAAACATAACAGGACGCAACGATCTTCGTTCACTAAAGAAATTGCGCATGGAGCGATAACTCTGCTGATGCAACTTGTTAGGAGCAATCCAAACCCAAGCTACACGAGAATATCGGCATTGCCCATTCATAGGTAGGTCACGAGTCAGCTCATCCAGCAAGGTACTCACCATCACCGTTTTTCCTGCTCCTGTAGGAGCCTTGAATATCAACTTTTGGCGGTCTTCAGAATCATTGAGCATGTCAATCATCTTCTGTTTCAGTTCACGCACCGCCTTTTTCTGGTAATCTCGTAGTTCTATCATTTTCGTTACCTCCTTAGTCTATTATGTCATTAGCAACATTATCTTCTTTCTCCTTCAACACATAATCATAGTCATCGCTGAGAGCTTCTTTCACAACCTCCTCGTTTTGCATGGCGAGTGCCTCGTTTTGCTGAAACTCTTTCATCATAGCCTCACTATACTTTTGCTTTGGCAGAATATCCGTTCTACCTTCTAAAGCTTGCAAGAAAGCATCTGGCATGGCACACAGTTCTATAACAGGCATGACTTTATGGAATTCGTCCTCATAGGCGTATGCGCCATCACTATAAACATAAACCTTCAAAGGATTCTGCTTGGTCGCAACCTCAGCTATCATCGGAATGATAATACTGACTACACGCTCGTCGAGGACAACAAGCATCTGTCCAGCCTCATCCTTAAAATAGCGCAATACGTTCTTCTTAAATTTCTTGCCTCCAAACGTTTCTTGCTCTTGATAGATATTGTTCTTGATGCAGAGGAGGTCAACGAGAGAAGCCATCAAGGCTCGACGACTTTTGAAGTTACTTTGGTCACGAGGCACAAACTCCGTCTTATAATAACGAAGATTATTGTGAGTCAAGCCAGGGACTTCTTCACCCTTCTGGTTCGTATAACCATTAATGACTCGTTTGTTTCGCTCATAAGTTACTTTCTCGCAGATGTTATTCTCGTTGTTGGTCACTAAGATACATTTGCGATGACCGCCGTCTTCTGAGTTCAATTGCATCGTTGCATGGAGAGTGGTGCCTGAGCCAGCGAAGAAGTCGAGGATAGTGGATTCCTTAGGTCGCAAAGACAACAAAAAAGTGATTAACTTTATTGGCTTTGAAAAATCGAAAACAACTTCACCTTCAAACATATCCTTCAGTAAAGCGCTACCTTGTTTGGTGGTAGCAATATTCCTCAAAACAGAAGGAGGATTAATTGTATCTCTTTCTTTTCTACAATATAACTTTCCATTATCTCTGAAATAGAATTCTATAACCTTCTGTCCTTTCGAATCAAAGGTTTCATTTCCTGCGAAAAAGGAATCCATCTGCTTTTTTTGTGTCCAACATGCTGCCAACACAACATCTTCCTTCAATTTTTTATTTTCACAAATAAAGCGTCCACTAATTAGTTTAGTTTTCTCTGAACCACCCCATTCTCCTGAAAGTTCAAAACCATCAGGAGCTTCAAATTTTGTTCCGGCTTTAAAATGATAATTAAATTCAGCATTCTTTGCTGACTTCTTTTTTAAAGCTCTATCATCTATTACACCTTCACCTCCACTGAAATTAGGAATAATACTTTTATTCAGTGCATAAACAAGTACATATTCATGAGCTCTAGTAAAATGTCCTGCAGAAGTTCCCGCTCCTAAATCCCAGACCATATTAACCAAACAGTTATTTTCGCCATAAATATCATCACATAGTAACTTTAAAGCGGCCTGCTGATTATCATCAATAGAAATAAAAATCACTCCCTTTTCAGAAAGTAACTTCTTGGCAATTTTCAATCGACGATTCATAAAAGACAACCATTTAGAATGGCGATAGCCATCTTCTTTATCTACAAAAGAGTCATTGTAGATAAAGTCTTTATTACCAGTATTATAAGGAGGATCGATATAAATTACATCAATCTTCCCTGCATAAGCATAAGTAAGAGCAGCAAGAGCATTAAGGTTATCACCTTCTATCAACAAATGATTAGGCGAACCTTCTGGCGCAGAATCCAAACGCTTGGTGGCATCCTCAACAAAAACAGGAAGTTTGTCTTGCATTTCATCCCATGCTTCCTCAGAACTTTCCTCCCACACAAGTCCATAACGTTGCTTATCGTTGATAGCAGCCAACAAGTCGTGCTTCAAATCTTTATCAATCTGAAGCTCATTTATCTGCTGGCGCAAAGCTTGCAAATCTATTTTCTTTGCCATATCGGTGTCTCCTAGCCCTATAAATATGCTCCACCGATTCCCTAAGCAGAGAAGATTGTTTGTGTTTGTAATGGCTATAATAAAAAGAAAGGCATAGGAATCATATTACTTCTATATAACCCTTGATTATAGAGGCTCTGGAAAATGCCTTAGACACCAAGGAGAAGCAATAGACCCTACGCCAAACTTGTATATATAGATAGCATAGGGAGCACCCTCTTCTTATTTAAGAAAAGGGCACACCTATGCCTCGCGTATATACACGATGCGTAGACGCCTACCACAATCTTCCTCTGAGTGTCTATTTGAATTTTCCAGATTCCTATAATTCAGAAGAAAACGTCAGTACACGTCTTTCTTATTAAAATAGGCCAAGCCATGGATTTTTACCTAGCCAGCGACTCATCGCCAGCCATCCACAGCAAGACGAATGCAAAAGTACGAAAAAGAATTGGGATTTGCAAGAAAATCGGAAAGTTTCTTGCAAATCCCAATAAAATAGTTGATGATTTACTTCTAAAGCAGGTATCTTATACTCATGTCTAAGCCTCTAGATAGTTCATCATATCCTCCAATGTATCGAAGTTCTTGACATTGCCCATCTTTACATCCATAATAGCTTCCAACAAATCGCCCTCATACACTTGTGGTCTAGTATGCTTCTTATCATCCATAAAACGAACCACACGCACATAGCCAGAGCGACAAACCTTCGATTTTTCCTTCTTGGAACAATCAAAAGCGTTCTTAAAATCTATAGTAATCTGCTCCATAATTATTTGGACTTTAAATTAAACATCTATTTTTATACTATCCGTTACACTTATTCAGAATAAGGCGTTCTCATATGCTCATGCTTCCATTGCTCAATAGTTTCTTCATCTATCAAGCCCTCATCCCACAATGCATTTGCGGCATCTAACGCTTTTTGCGCAAAATAGCGACTATCTGTTGGCATACCATTATCCTTTTTTATCTAGCATAGCATTACCCCTTCCTCTTCTACATTATTATAAAAAGGACTGCCTTTTTTGCTGTTCCAATCCTTCATCGAATACACTATCGGATGAATCATCTGATTGATCTGCCAACCCAATTCCCAAAGAGGATAGGTATAATTATCATGATCCTGCTCGTCTATCTTATCCTTATTCAGAAGCACAAGGATGTCCCAGTCGGAATCTGCCTTGGCATCCCTTCTGGCCCTTGACCCGAAAAGAATAACCTTGGCATCTTTCGGCATAATCGACTCCGCTTTCTTCTGAATCGACTTGAGTACCTCATCTTCAAGATGTTCCCTTGTTATTGTCGTCATAACACTATCATTTTTATTACACCGCAAAAATACGAAAAAGAATTGAAACTAACAAATATTCTGAGAGATATTTGCTTTTATTCTTTTCTCTTCACCCAAACCTTGTGGCTGCCGCTGCCCATCGAACCTATCGGCGAAGTTCGGTCGGCGGTGATTTCCTTCAGCTCCAGGGAGGCGGCGGTGCGGCTCAGGTTGTTGATGTAGGCATAATCAGAAAGGGTGATGAAACCATTGGCTTCTATCACCTCCAGGGCACGGGCGATGCGCTCTTCCCTGGAATAGAGCTGCTTGCGAATCACCTTTACACCACCCATATCTCGCTCCAGGTCGCGATCGGTTTCATGCTTCACACTCTTGAGTAATTCAGGAGATGCCTTGAAGTTGATGTCCTTCACGCCTACCTTGCGATATGCCATCTTATCCTCTTCACCCTGCATTTCCGTAGGCTTATCGTCCTCGAAACCGAGGGAGAGGGAGAAGGTGCCGAGACCTTCCAGATTCACATTGTAGCCCATGGAGAGCATTTCTACCAGCATATCAGCCACATCCATCAATACAGCCTCCGTGGTACTTTCTGAAATACCACGATGGTAGCCCTGCATCTTCTTGACGAACTCTTTTCTGGATAGTGTCCGATTGGTCACCATCTTGGGATAAACTCTGCGCTTGCCTTCATTACGCATATCAGTTAACTCTTGCAACTTATACTTTGCCATAACGATTCCTTTCTTATTAATATTGTTATCACTCCATATTGAGATAGCCATTACAGTCAAGAGTAATGATGATTGCTCCTCATCATAATAGTTCTCAAACCTAGAGATAAAAGTATTTATCCCTAGATGAAAGTTCCGTTCAACGACGTTGAACCGACATTCAGCGACGTTGAATACAGATTCAGCGACGCTGAACGTACATTCAACGTCGCTGAACGAAACTTTCTAGTAGGCAAAAGTACATTTTTTCCTGATAACAACCAAGACTTTTCCTAAAATTAACACAAAATTACAAGACTTTCCCTCATATTTTTCACTTTTTCGAGCAAATATTTTACTTCTCACAAATAAAAGCTTGCATATTCCAAATATTTATTGTATTTTTGTAGGCAAATAAAGATTTTGACACAACAATTTAATCAAAACAGAAAAAAAGATGAGCGATTTTCTGACACAACTCAAGAAGCTCCAACCCATCACCATTGCCAAAAGCGGCAAGACGATGACGGGCAAGGAGATTTTCTTCATGATAAGAACTGGGGAAAACGATACTTTCATCATCCCGGTAGATAAAAAACTGAAGCCGGTGGAGGCTGACTATCATTACTATTCGGGCGATACGGCTCAAATCCTGCGCAGCATCGACAGCATCAAGGAGGAGATGGCTTTCCAAATCTCCTGGGACGAGAGCGAGGCTACCGACGTGAGCCTCAGCCAGAACCCTCACTTGCTCTACCAGCTCATCCGTTGCAAGAACCTCATCGATGAGAAGGGTCACGCCATATCCGTTCACCCAGACACCTCTGTGCTCCAACTGGTATTAAAGAAATTCGGCCGCAACATCGAACCGCATTTTATCATTACCGCCAAGAATTCTTCGGATGCTGAAGAATATGACGGAGCCAAGAAATACGAAGCCAACAAGTTGTACTTCAGTCTTCTGTCAGACAGTTTCGTCTTGTCAGACAATGTCATTTATCCCATCGCCCCTATCGGCGACAACTATCAGCAACTCAGCTATTTTACCACCCGTTTCACCGAAGATATGCTGGAAGAATACCTCTCCGTATTCTTCTCCTTCATCGAAAGCGTGCAGGTGACTTACGAGGATTACACCGTGGAATTCTCCGACACCGACATCGTACCTACCCCTTCTCTTTCGTTTGAGAAGATAGATGCCGACAAGACCCTGTTCCTTCGACTCGTAGAATCATACAAGGGATTGCCGCTCGATTTCGTGCAGCAGTTCGACCTGAGCATGGTTGCATCACTTTCGCTCGACCAAAAGATTGTGGTAAAGCGACTCGCCCATCTGCCAATCGACGAAATCACCAACAACCTCAGAAAGGAAATCATACAATACGCCCCTAGCAAGGCGGCACAGAAGGACGTGTATGTGGAGGACCATCTCTTCATCATCCCCGAGGAGACAGCAGGTCCGTTCCTGCTCCAATCGCTCCCATCCCTGCTGAGAACCTACCAGCTCATCGGTGCCGAGAAACTGCGTGAGTACAAGGTGAAGCCAATGACGCCTAAGCTGAACATCAGCCTCTCATCGGGCATCGACTTCCTGGAGGGCGACGCCAGCATCACGCTCGAAGGCGAACAGTTCTCGCTCCAGCAAATCCTCTCGCAATACAACAAGAAGAAATACATCCAGCTGTCGGACGGCAACCGTGCCATCATCGAGGACGGATACATGCGCCGTCTGGAACGTATCTTCAAGAAAAAGGACAAGGATGGAAAGGTCAAGGTGTCGTTCTTCGACCTGCCTGAGATAGAAGACCTCATCAACGAGCCTTTGGAGGGTGAGGCGTTCAAGCATCACCGTGAAGTGTACGAGGGCTTCAACCACCTTGCCGAGGAAACCCTGAAGGCACCAAAACTGAACGCCCAGTTGCGCCCATACCAGGCAGAGGGAATCAAATGGATAAAATATCTCTACGACAACAACCTGGGAGGCTGTCTCGCCGACGACATGGGTCTCGGCAAGACCGTGCAGACCATCGGTGTCCTCACCCTCATCTATCCGAAGGTGAAGAAACCTACGCTCATCGTAATGCCTCGCAGCCTGCTCTTCAACTGGCAGAATGAGTTGAAGAAGTTCGCCCCACAACTCTCTGTCTATACCTATTATGCAGGCGACCGAGACATCAAGGAGGCGATGAAGCACCAGGTGATACTGACCACCTACGCCATCGTGCGCAACGACATCGAGACCTACTCCAAGCAGAAGTTCCACTATGTGATTCTCGACGAGAGCCAAAACATCAAGAACACTACCACGCAGACCACCCAAGCCACCCTCGTACTCCATGCCGAACACAGACTGGCATTGAGTGGTACGCCGGTGGAGAACAATCTGACGGAGCTATACTCGCTCTTCCGTTTCCTCAACCCAACAATGTTTGGCAGTTTGGACGATTTCAACAGCCGTTACACGGGGCCTATCCAGCGCGACAACGACAAGGACACCCTGTTGAGCCTCCGCAAGAAGATATTCCCATTCATGCTTCGCCGACTGAAAAAGGACGTACTCAAAGACCTGCCCGACCGCATCGAGCAGACCCTCTACGTGGAGATGCGTCCAGAGCAGCACGACTTCTACGAGCGAAGAAGACAGTACTACTACAACCAGGTGCGCCAGACGATAGCCGCCGAGGGCATTCAGAAGTCGCAGTTTGTAATGTTCCAGGCACTCAACGAACTTCGCCGCATCGCCTCCATCCCAGAGAGCCTCAGCGACGGACACATCAAGTCGCCTAAGCTCGACCTGCTGACCGACACCCTCCTCGAAGCCGTTGCCAACGGACACAAGGTGGTGGTATTCTTCAATTTCATAGCAGGTATCGAAGAACTCAGCGAGCGACTGGACCAAAACGGTGTGGACTATGCCTGCATCAGGGCAGACGCATTAAATATTTTATTCGTTAACATTTGTGTTATACTGTTATAA
>ENA-OPUE01000670-OPUE01000670.1-human-gut-metagenome-genome-assembly--contig:-NODE-670-length-26150-cov-4.219314_pt1 | contig 26150 bp, 29 predicted proteins | sample MGYA00241466_ERZ501924 | MGnify/ENA primary metagenome ERZ501924 (study PRJEB25962, sample SAMEA2042223) | human gut metagenome | biome: human gut; feature: human-associated habitat; material: faeces...
TGAAAATGATTTTAAATGCTAAGATAGCTTTCACTCTCACACTTCATTTGATTGGCTATATGATTTCTGTATGTTTATTTATGCTTTTCTAAGATAAGTCAAAGTTTTATCCCCGTATTTTTTTTGTTTAATCACTTCATATCCAGAAAAATCAACATCAGTCGTATGTTCAAGAATTACTATCTTACAATCGGGAAGAACCTCTAGAGATTTTTCATAAACTCCCGAATAATATGGCGGGTCCATATAAATCACATCAAAATGCTCTTGCGGTATAACCTTTAAGCTGTCGCCTTTTATAATATTTGGCTTAATTTTTAGAGCTTTGTAATTATTTAATAAAATATTATATACTTTCGGATTTTTTTCAATTGCAACAACATGCTCAAATCCTCTTGATAATGCTTCAAGCCCCATAATTCCGGAACCTGCAAACATATCTAAAAAACTTGCCCCTTCAAAATCAATTAAAGCTTGAAGAGTGTTAAATACTGCCATTCTAACTTTTGAAAGTGTCGGTCGTGTAATTGTTTCATCCGGTGCTGTTACTTTTTGACCTTTGAATTTTCCTGCTGTAATGTTCATTAAATATTTCCATTGATTGCGAAGTAAACATCTTTCAGACGTTTCTTACTGATATGTGTATATAATTGAGTTGTAGCAACGTCACTGTGCCCTAAAAGCTCTTGTACAACCCTTAAATCTGCACCATTTTCTAACAAATGAGTTGCGTAGGAGTGTCGAAGAGTGTGCGGTGAGATATTTTTATGGATTTTTTTACCACGCTCGTGAATAAAGCTATAAACTTCTTGTCGAGTAACGTTGTTACCTTTTTCATTAATTAAAAGCTGTTTTGTCTCAAGACGAAATTTTTTAATCAAAAAATCTCTCTCCGGCAGATAATTTTTAATTGCATCTATTGCTTTTGAGCCAAGTGGTACAATTCGTTCTTTTGAACCTTTACCAAAGGCGGTTAAATATTTGGCAGAAAGGTCAAAATTATTTGTTCTAAGTCCGACAAGTTCTGAAACACGAAGTCCGCAACCGTATAGGAGTTCTATGATTACCCTTTGCATTTTTGTAAGGTTATCACGTAAGAGTTCTTCAATTTCCGTAATTGTCATAACTTTTGGCAACTTTTGCGGTAATTTTGGGCGTTCTATAGTAAGAGTCGGATCAATTTTACAAAATTCATTTGCACAAAGCCATTTAAAAAATCCTCTGATGGATGCAATTTTTCGCATTACACTTGTCGGATTGTATCCGTTTTCATGCAAATAGCGAATATATGAATTTATCCCCATTCTTGTAATAGAATTCAAATCTTCAACATTTGAATAGTCTAAAAACATAATTAAATCTCGGCGATAGGCGTCAATTGTATTTTTAGCCAACCCTCGTTCAAGTTCAAGATATTCCAAATATTCCGCCAAAATTTGTGTATCCATAAATTCATTATAAATTCGATTATAATAATATTTATGCTTTATTTAAAGTATCTTTTAAAATTTTAAAAACTAGTAAAAGATTTTTTTTTAACTGTATTTGAGAATATTGTAGAAATTTGTATTATTTGTAAACAAAATAGGTTAAATCATTTACAAGAAGTAACTGGAGGGCTAGCTGCTGGATTAAGTGTTGTCTTACCGTCTGGACATAAGCCATTGTCATCAGCTTTTAAATAATCCATATTACCATAATCTATTACCCAAGCTGTACAAAAAGTTCCACCTGCAGTAGTTTCACATTTATGAGCATATGAGGTAGTTGTAAACCCTCTATCACTTGGAAATAAACCATCAAGAGTATTAGCTCCAAATCTAAATTTATCATAGCCGTCTTTGTTTTGACCTTTATTCAAACCATCAATATCTACAACGATAGAAAGAGAATCAGCAAAAGTAATACCCACAGAAGTGCCATCAGCTAACACAAATTGATACCAATCACTGTCGTCAGAACCAGCAATATAACAACCATTTTGCATTTTGCAATTTTTTGATACTTTCATAAATTCCGACAAACGCTCACCTACTCGTTCTGTCTTATCTTTGCGTTCAGATAACCCGTTAAACCATTCGTCAAGTGGTCCATAGACTGCAGTTGCTCTACCGTATGCATCTTCTAGGTTAGAATAAATCTTTTTAACTTTTGCAACTTTTTCTCTATCACCTGTGGATTGGTTTAAGTTTGGAATAGTTAATGCTGCCACTACGCCAATAATGCCCATTACAACTAGGGTTTCGGCTAACGTAAAAGCAACACATTTAACAAAATGTGTCATACAGCACTTGTTGCGGTATCTTTCTACATGCTCTAAAATTCCGCAATACACTTCCTTCATAAAAAATAACACTCTTTTATTCTTAATATTTCCAATCATAATATCCTACTGTGATTAGTATAAAATAGTTTACTTCTTTTTTCAAGAGCATGTCCTAGTTCAACAAATGCCAGGCTTTTTTAGTAGTTTAAAAAAAGTTCCTTTTAGTCTGATATCATCAATTATATTATTTTTTATACCAGGGTTGAAATTTTTTAATTTCTTTTGATAATATTTCATAATTTCCGTCAAAAGAAATACATCTATCATCAATATAAAGCCAACAAAGTTCTTTTACATTCGTAATATCATCAATAAAATAATCTAATTTGTTTTCAATAAGCCATTTTGCAACTAAAATTTTATTTCTTGTAGTAAAAATTTTTATTTTAAAAGTTTTATTCAATTCCTGCAAAAAATCATCTACACCCGTTTTTGGCTTAGGAATAACTTTTTCATCAAATTTCCCAGAATATGTATTCAAAACTCCATCTAAATCTATTAAAATAGTATGTTTGTTCATTTTGATTTTTAATTACTACTCCTTATATTTCTGTAACTACACTTACATTTATTATAATAATACTTACTGGATAGGCAAAAGTCAATAAACTATAATATTTTTATGAAAGATGAAAGAATAAAAACAATTGCAAATAACCTAAGAGCAGAAAGAAACCGCAGAAATTACTCTCAAGAAGTTCTTGCCGAAAAAACAAATCTTTCTACCCAAACTATTAGTTATATTGAAAGAGGAGTTCAAATTCCATCTTTATTAACTGCGCTTGACATAGCAAACGCATTAGAAATTGACATTAACGAATTATTAAAAGGGCTTTAACTTTATATTTTCAACTAATCAACAGAGAAGATTTCTTTAATATCGTCAATTGTAAGCGATTTTGTAATATTTCTGTCAACTGAAATTACGCTGTCAACAAGGTTTCTCTTGATTGATTTAAGTTTTTGAATTTTTTCTTCCACTGTATTTTTCGTAATAATTCTGTAAACAAATACTTTTTTGGTTTGTCCAATACGATAAGCTCTGTCTGTTGCCTGATCTTCAACCGCAGGATTCCACCAAGGGTCGTAATGGATTACATAATCAGCGCCTGTCAAGTTCAAACCTGTACCACCGGCTTTCAAACTGATTAAGAAAATTGGAATTGAAGGTGAAGAATTAAATCTTTCAACTGCACCTTGACGGTCTTTTGTCTTACCAGTCAAGTATTCATAAGGTATTCCTGCACGTTCGCACCAAGCCTTGATAATATCAAGCATATCTACAAATTGACTGAATAAAAGAACTCTATGACCTTCTGAAATAATTTGTTCAAGCATACCCTTCAAGTGCTCAAATTTACCTGATTGGATGTCGCCTTTAACCATATCTTTGTCGTATAAACGAGGGTGACAACAAATTTGACGCAAGCGTAACAAGGCTGAGAAGATAGACATTCTGCTCTTTTCAAGACCGTTTTGCTCAATAGACTTGAATAATTCTTCTTTAGTGCTATCCAAAACTTCAAGATAGAAGTCTTTTTGTTCCGGAGTCATTTCGCAGTACGCAATATTTTCAACTTTATCCGGTAAATCCTTAGCTACGTCACGTTTCATACGACGTAAGATGAATGGATAAATTTGCATTTTCAAACGTTTTTCGACAGTCTTATCTTGACGTTCCATAATCGGATTTACATATCTGAAGTTAAATTCTGCGATATTGAATAAAAATCCAGGCATTAAGAAATCAAATACAGACCATAATTCTTCCAATCTATTTTCAATTGGAGTACCTGAAAGTGCCAATCTATGGTCAGAATCTAACATTTTTACCGCTTGAGCTGTTTGGCTCATTGCGTTTTTAATATTTTGAGATTCATCTAAAACGACATATCTAAATTTAATATTTTTCAATTCTTCAATATCACGTCTAATCAACGCATAGCTTGTGATTACAATATCGTGTTCAGGGATTTTGTCAAACAAGCTCTTTCTATCTACACCTGCAAGTTTTAAACAACTTAATTCAGGTGTGAATTTTTGAATTTCTGATTCCCAGTTAAATACAACAGAAGTTGGACATACTACCAATACAGGCATTGAGCCGTCTTCTTCCTTAGCTTTTTGAATTAAGCTCAAGGCTTGAAGAGTTTTACCAAGCCCCATATCATCTGCAAGAATACCATTTAAGCCGTATTTGTACATAAACCATAACCAGCTGAAACCTTTCATTTGGTATTCACGAAGCTCTGCGTTTACGCCTTTTGGTAAAGTTAAGTTTTCATCAGTTGAGAACGATGTAATTTGTGACCAGAATTTTTCAAAATCTTCGCTCAATACAAGTTCAAAACCTCTGTTTTTCAACTCTTGAACTAAGCCTGCACGGTAAGTTTTTACCATAAACTTGTTTTCGTCATTTCTGTAAGCATCAAATGAGTTAAAAGATCTCATCATCGCATAAATATCTTCCGCAGGATATTCAACAAAGCCTAAACTTCTTATACGGCTATATTTTTCGTTGTTTTGAATTGTTTCGTAAATTTCATCAAAGTTGATAATATCTTCGCCAACTTGTCCGTATAATTGAATTTCAAAACTGTCTTTTGAATCTTCTGAAAAGTCGATTTTTGCACACATTTTGAAGGGTTCTTCAATAAGTTTAAAGAAACTGATATCATCTTTTTCTTCAAAAATCCAACCTTCACCTGCTTTGTTCATGTAATAGTTGTAAAAATCAATTGCATTTTCTTTTTCCATTGCCAAGTTGTTTGTTTGCATTGGAACGAATTTACAAGCCAAAAGCATTTGATATGCTGAAATTTCGTGTTGAATATTACGTTTAACCCAGTAAACCATATCGTCTTCTTTACGTTTTACTGTAACGTATGGAGTTTTGTCCGCTGTTTTTGAAAAAGGAACTCTCACACCGTCATATTCAAATTCCAAAGATGCTTTTAGTGACTGGTCATAATCGATACCTAAAGATACAATGTTCTTTGGTGGTCGTTGTTCTAAGAATAATTTGCTGATTGTTTCTGAAACTTCTACGTCAATTTGTTCTTGAAGTTTTGGAAGTTCTTCATAAATGAATTTTCCGCCTTCTGCATCTTTTAAGTCTGTAAATGTTGATTTCAATAAGTTTTGAGGGACAATATTCATTGAAACGTTTGTAGGGAAAATTACGTTTTTATAACGTCCCCACTTAATTTGACGAGAAAAATAGCGAACCTCTTCAAAAGGAATGATATCATCCTTGTCAGGTCTGCGCCAGAAAAGTTCCAGCATAATGTTACCTGTAGGATTGCTGTTTACAGATAAAACTAAACGCCATTCCTTGTCAGTAAACTTAATTCTGTGTTTAGTCTTTTCGTCTAAAACTTCGTCTGCAACGGCAAGAAGCGGAAACATCGGAGCAAATTTAGGAATCGGAATATCATACCATCCTGCTTTTTTGTCTTGTCTTGCAGTTTTCAAAATTTGTTTGAAGATTTCGACTTCAACCAATTGAGAACGATTTAAAACAAAAGTCGAATCATTTTTTTGTGCTTCTACCAAACCTAATAAAATTGGTTCAATTGCTCTGACAACTTTGCCTGTAGTTCTTGACATTACAAGGATTGAGAAGAAGTTTGGTTTTCTCTTTGGATTAAAGTGGAAGATATAGTTACCTTTTGGAGGTTCCGGCATTGAAGTATCTTCATCGCTGTAATCAGGTTCGATACCGTATTTTGTTTCTAACCAATCGTCATAAGCATGTTCATCGATGGCTTTAATAGCAACAGCAACGGCATGTTTACACCATTCTTCTTTTAATGGGCAGTTGCAACGGGCTTCAACTTTGTTCTTTTTAAAAATTAAATCTGTATTATATGAATCTTGGAAACTACCTTTAACCTTACCTTTGTAGAAATTCTTTTCAGGATAAGATTCCAAAATCATATCTTTTGTGTAATATTCGTAACCACGACGCCAACTACCAGCCGTAGCATTTTCTTTTAAGAATTTAAAATTGAATTCAGGAACACTCATAAACTATTAGAGCTTATCTTTCTTTTACTTACTTAAGGGTGTAACAACGGTTTAAGTATAAAATACTATTACTCTTAAGGCGACCGTAACTAAATTATTACACTAAAATGTTTTAATTGCAAGCATTTTCATTAAATTTATAACTTACTACCCACAGCTTTGTACAAACTAATGTAATCAACATAGCAGTTACCTGTTGTATTTGCTACTAATTGGTTTACAGAAAGCAAGTTTTCTTGCATTTGAATCATATCCAATTTTGAGATTACACCTTGTTTGTAGCGTTGTTGTGTATAGCCAAAATCTTGATTTTCTAATGCTAATTGTTTTTTATGCTTGTCTAATTTTTCGCTATCACGTTTAACTGAAATCAACGCATCATTAACCTCTTGCAATGCTGTTAAATTAGTTTTGTGGTAACTTTCTAACGCTTTATCATATTGAACTTTTTTAAGTTTTAAGTTTGCAATACGGCTTCCGCCTGTAAATACCGGCAACATACCTGATGCAGCTACGGCGTAAATACCGTCAATAGGGTTGTTTACTCCGTGTAAAAACATTGCTAAACCTGAAATGTTAATTGATGGCAAAAATTCTTTTTTAGCAACTCTTACATCAATACCCATTTTTTCAAGCATTTTAATTGATTTTAAGTAATCAGGTCTGTCTGTAATGATTTCTGATGAAATACTTGTTGGAATAGTTTTTGAATATTTTATGTCAGACAATTTTGAAACTTTCAAATTTGCAACGTTTTCAGGACTTTCACCAATTAGAACTGCTAATTGGTGCATTAAAATTTCTCTGTTTTTCTTATAATTAATTAAATCTGATGTGCCGTTTACGTAAGCTTTGTTTGCTTTTACGGTATCAGAAGTTGAAACAAGACCTTGTTTGTTGCTTTCTTGCATAATTTCATAAATTTCTTTTCTTAAAGAAACAATATTTTCTTGATATTTAATAACTTCATCCAATGTTACTAAGTTCATATAAACGCTACCAACGGCAGCCGCAATAGAAATGTATGCAGAGCGTTCGTCTAGTTGTGATGCTTCATATAATTTTTTAACGCTTTTTGTTTTATCTCTGTTTTTTAAGAAAATATCAGCTTCATAATTAATTAACATTGGAGTTGCGTAAGACCAATTTGAATCAAAATCTAAACCACTGCCAACTGTTGCAATTTTTGAATAAGCAGGAGAAAAACCCACTGTTGCGCTTGGAAGTTCATTTGCAAATTGAAGTTTTACATTTTGATAGTATTCGTCAACATTCAATGTTGCCATTTTTAAATCATAATTGTTTTTAATAGCTAAATTAATATAATTGTCTAGATTTTTGTCATTAAAACTTTTCCAAAAGTCCATATTAACATAGCCGTATTTGTAATCATCATTATATTTTTTATTACGTTTAACTCTGTGTTTAAGCATTTTCTCTTGTTTTTTAAGAACTTTTGTATCTTGTTGAGCCTTTGTATCTTGAATGGCAAACGCCGGCAAAATGCTCATGTTTATAAAACTTACTAATATTAATGTTGAAAATAATTTATTCAATTTCATGTTACTTCCTCACATACTTGACAAAATTTATAATGATATGATAACATATTTTTGTTACAAATGCAACATGTTTTTTTTGTAACAGACAAAAGGGGAAGAAAATATGAAACCAACAATGCTGGAACCAAATACGGATTTTACGCAATCAGTATTTTACAAGATAAGTCAATTAGCTATTTATACAGAGAAATTGGCGCAAAATTTCTTTGAAATTAGAAATGTTGATATTACGAATGACGAATTTTGTGCGCTTAATTTAATTTTGAATTATCCAAATATTTGCCAAAGAGATTTAGCAAAATTACTTTTGAGAGATAGAGTTAGAACAGGTAGAATTCTGAACTCTTTAGAAGATAAAGGTTTTGTAAAAAGAACTAACACAACAAAAAACAATCGTCTTGTAAGACTTGTTTCTATTACAAAGTCAGGCGAAAAGTTCTATAAAGAACAGTTCTATATCATGAATAAAATTATGGAGAAATTATTAGAAAAATTTCCTGAAGAAAAAATGGTTGAACTAAAAGGTTCTTTAGAAAAACTGGAAAAATCAATGGCTGAACTTGTTGAATTTAATATATAGGAGAAAATATAATGGAAGACAGCAAAGAAAAAGAAATAAAAAAAACATTGAACAAAAGTCTAAAACGTTCAATTATAATTTCAGCAGTGCTTGTTTTGGCATTAGTTGTAACAGGTTTTATTGTTTATAACTTGCAATTTCAATCAACTGATGATGCTTATGTAGAGAACCATACAGTCCAAGTTGCACCAAAAGTTTCAGGTCATATCGTACAAGTTTTGGTTACAGACAACCAAAAAGTTAAAAAAGGTGATTTGGTTGCTGTAATTGATAATACAGATTATAAAGTTGCACTTGATAAAGCTTCCGCACTTTATGAAAAAGCATTAGCAAGTCAAAAAGTTGCCAAAGCAAATTTTAACGCAACACAAATTGAAATTAAAAATGCAAAAGCCGACTTAGACAGATACCAAAACTTATACAAAACAGGTGCTGTTTCAAAGCAACAACTTGATATGGTTCAAACAAAATACGAAACAACTCAAGCGAGATTGGTAAATGCAGATGAAAATGTTATGTCAGAAGCTCAAAACAAAGTTGCTGATGCTGACATTAAATCTTTAAAAGCTGCAAAAGATCAAGCTCAATTGAACTTATCTTATACAAAAATTTATGCACCTCAAGACGGTACAGTTTCAAACAAAAGAGTTGAAGTCGGTACATACGTTCAAGTTGGTACACCTCTATTTGTAATCGTTCCAAACGATGTCTGGGTTGTTGCAAACTTTAAAGAAAACCAAGTTGGTTTAATGAGATCAGGGCAACCTGTAGACATCAAAATTGATGCTTATCCAAACAAAGTTTTTAAAGGTAAAGTAGACTCTATTCAAAGAGCATCAGGTGCAAAAGCCAGTTTATTTCCACCTGAAAACGCTGTAGGTAGTTTCGTTAAAATCGTACAAAGAATCCCTGTAAAAATTGTTTTTGACGAAGAAATTAACCAAGACAAATACAATATCGTTCCAGGCATGAGCGTAGTTCCAAAAGTAAAGGTTAAAAATAATAAATAATGGCTAACGAAGTAACAGAAAATACAGAAGAATGGAAACCTTCCAAAGGTCCTTGGATTATTGCAATTCCAACCATTTTTGCAGCGTTTATGTTCGTTTTGGACGAAACAATCGCAAATGTTGCCCTACCTCACATGGCCGGTACATTTTCTGTTAGCCGTCAAGAATCTACTTGGATTTTAACAAGTTACATCGTAGCCAGCGGTATTATGATTACTGCTGTTGACTGGTTTTGTAAGCTTATGGGAAGAAAAAATTTCTTCATCATGAGTATATGTATATTCACTATTTCATCATTCCTATGCGGGGTAGCAAACTCAATCGAAATGATTATCTTTGCAAGAATTATGCAAGGTATCGGCGGTGGCGGTTTGCTACCTGTTTCTCAAGCAGTATTGTTGGAAGGATTTCCAAAAGACCAACGTGGTAAAGCGATGGCATCCTTCGGTTTGGTAGTTGTTGTTGCACCTATCATTGGACCTGTTATTGGCGGTTGGATTACAGACTGTTGGACTTGGCCTTGGATTTTCTTTATTAACGTTCCTATCGGGATTTTAACCGTATATTTGACTACAATATTTTTGGAAGATCCGCCTTACGCAAGAAAACAAGAGAATGTTTATTTTGACAAAATCGGTTTTATGTTCTTGACTGCGTGGTTGATTTCAATGCAAGTTATTTTTGATAAAGGTAACGATGCGGACTGGTTTAATGCCGCTTGGATTTGTAAATTAACTGCATTCAGCGCATTCTGTTTTATTGCTTTTGTTGTGTCACAAATTAAGCAAGAAAAACCGCTTGTTGACATGAGCGTTTTTAAAGATAAAAACTACACTATCGGTACACTTATTCAAGTAATTATTATGGGTGTAATGATGGGTTCTATGATGTTATTACCTCAATTCTTGCAATCCTTGATGGGCTATAGTGCATTTGATAGTGGGTTAGCGATTATGCCTCGTGGTTGCGGTGCAATGACCGGTGTAATTCTTTACGGTATCTTGGCAAACAAAGTTGATGAGCGTGTTTCAGTAGCTTTTGGATTGTTTTTAATCGGTATTGCAGGTATATTCTTTGGTTTCTTAAACTTGGATATTGCAACAATTAATATTGGGCTACCAAACTACATTTACGGTTTTGGTATGACTTTGGCAATGATTCCGATTATTGCACTTTCTGTAGTGACACTTAAAAATAGCCAAATGACAAACGCAACAGGTATTCAAAATATGTTAAAGAATATCGGCGGTGCTGTCGGTACATCAGTTGCAACAACTTTAGTTTCAAGATTTTCTCAAATCCATCAGGCTTATATGGTTGACCACTTAAACCCTCTAAATCCTGTTTATATAGAGCGTTTAACTTCAACTGCAGGTGCTTTGGCTCAATATACGCAATATAACGTTGCGCAATATATGGCTGAATATTCTCTTTATGGCTCAATGGTTAAACAAGCAAGCCTTTGGGGATTTATGGAGGCATTTAGAATCTGCGGTATTCTTGCGCTCGTAATCATTCCGTTGCTTTTATTATTGAAAAAGATTAAATAATATGTTTTTCTTGTATAATTAAATTATGAAGAAAATTTGTTATAACTGGTCGATTTCATTGTTAATAGGGCTTTTTTCGCTATTTTTTTTAAATAGTATAGGCTTTCTTTTTGGCTTGACTGTAAACCCTATTTATCCGGTTATATCAACAGCTTTAAGTGTTTTTACTCTTTGGTTTTTAACCGTGAAAACAGATAAATTTTCAAGCAAAAATTTTTTTGCACAACTGATTGTTTTATTTGATTTAATTCTAATTTTTGGTGCGGTATGCTACTTTATACCAGATTTTTCGTATGACGGTACGACTTATCATCAGGCTTCAATTATTTGGTTAAAATGGGGTTGGAACCCTGTTTATATAAAACTTTCGACTTTTGCAAACTCAATGCCGTATCAATTTCCATCTTCAATGGAATACGGTCAACATTTTTTGAAGTTCTTTGAAATTATCGGCGCAAATATTTATGCATTGACCGGCAAAATTGAATTAACAAAACTAACAAACTTTATCCTTGCCTTGAGCGTATTTTGTTATGCTTTTTATTCAATAAAAAACTATAAAAACCTTTCCGATTGGCAAGTTGGAATTTTTGCATTTTTGTTTGTTTTTAACCCCGTATGTATATGCCAAATGCTTACAAATTATGTGGATTGTGCGTTTTACTACGTGTTTTTAATTCTTATGTTTGCATTAATAAATTATACAAAAAATCAAGATCGAAATGCTTTGGTTATGGTTGTTATGAGTTCCGTAATCTTTGCAAATGTAAAACTTACAGGATTTTTTACCGTTTTAATTATGCTAATGGTATTTTTAATAGTATTTTTCACTAAAAAACTGTTAAAAATTAGCATTTTGGTAGGTGTTTTAATTCTTTTAACAGGCATAAATCCGTATGTCACCAATATGATAAATGGCTATAATCCTCTTTATCCGGTTGTTAAAGAGTCAATTCTTAATGCAAATAAAGAATATATGACAACCTCTTACCCTACAGGATTTGAGAATTCAAACCGTTTTAAAAAACTGTTTATTTCTTTGTTTAGTTCGTCAAGAAATTTGTCACCATTGATAAATACAGATAAACCAACTCTAAAAGTACCGTTTACAATAACAAACGACGACATTTTTCACTTTGAAGATATGCGTGTAGGCGGTTTTGGATATTTCTTTAGCGGAATTTTGTTATGTTCGTTGATTTTAAGTATGTTTTTAAGATTTAAAGATAAGGAAGATAAACGCTTGTTTTTCGTAATAATGGCAATTTTAATGTTATCAATCTTGGGTAACCATGAGGCTTGGTGGGCAAGATTTGTGCCACAAATGTGGAGCTTGCCGCTGTTTATAATGTTGTTTTTCTTGTATAACGAGCAATTTAACGGTAAAAAACGAGTGCTGATCTCTATCTTGTTCTTAATTACATTTTTAAATTCTTCAATCGTTGTAAAACAATATGTGTCAGACCGTGTGGGCTTAGCCTTCCAAAGAGTAGAATGGATTAATGCAATAAAACTTCAAGACGGACAAATTATGATTACAAAAGAGGAAAAACAACAAATTCCTTTGTTTGAAACAATGCCCGTGAAACTTGAAGAACAAGGTATAAAAGTCCTAAACGAAGAGTGAAGAGAGTAAACAAAGAAAGTTTAAACGTTGTAACAAACCAAGGAAAAAATACACCCTTTTATCATTCTGAACTTGTTTTAGAATCTCGAATCTCTGAATCTCATACTTTTGTATGAGATTTTTCTAACTAAAAGAGAATTCATTAAAAAGATTAAATAGATTATCATAATAGTGTGGAAAGGGAAATTCCATATAACTTTTAAGAGAATAAAGTTTTTTACGAATGGATTTACAAAACATAGTAAGTTATGTTGTAAACTTGCAAATTAATAAGCGGACATATAAAAGAAAGTCATGGACTTTGTTTATAGCTCGTTGGTTAAGGTAGCGAGTATCGTAGCGTCAAAAAGCCAGCCGAAAGGCTGGCTGGGGTATAAATTAACTCAATTAAAAGTTAAGTTATAAAAACAAGACTTTTCAATTAGTACATACTATGGCATTATTACCTGAGAAGAGATTCTCAGGTTTTTTTTGTCCGCAGGGCGAAGCCCTGCGGACAAATGAAGCGCAAAAGAAGCACAAAAATGGCAAACAAAACAAACGAAACATATAACAAGATAAGACATATAAATAATACGTAAGACGTAAATATAAGCTAAAAAAAAGCACCCGAGGAAAAGTGGGTGCTAAAATTGAATTACATTATTTTTAAGGGAAATATATATAAGAGAATTACATTATAAATTTTTGTTTATCATTAACCAAGTAAGCTTAGAGCTAGAGCTGGGATTTGGTTAGCTGATGACAACATTGCTGTTGAAGTTTGTTGTAGGATTTGGTTTTTGATGTATTTAGTAGATTCAGCAGCGATATCAGCATCTTGGATTAAGCCAACTGCGCTTGTCATACTGTCAGACATAACAGTGATTGATTCAGTTGCTGCGATGATTCTTTGTTGAATACCACCTGTAGTAGTGATTCTGTTAGTAACTTTTTCCATAGCTTTGTCGATATCGTTCAAGAAAGCTCTTGCTGTAGTATCATCTTTGTAAGAATCTTTAACTAATTCAGAAATATTTGCAAAAGTTTTAGTAGTGAATAAAGCTGTAGTAGTAGCTTTAGCGAATAAATCTTCAGGAAGTTCGATAACGCTGTCTTTAGAGCTTGTAATACCTAATTGTAAGTTGATAGCGTGGTCGATAGAACCGTTTAATAAGTATTGACCGTTGAATTCTGTAGAGTTAGCAAGTCTGCTGATTTCTTCTAATCTTGCTTGAACTTCAGAAGTGATAGCTAACATAGAGTCAGAGCCATAAGTACCGTTGGCAGCTTGTTCAGTCAAATCTCTAACACGTTGTAAGTTAGATTGAAGAACGCCATAAACGCCTTCAGTTGTATTTAATAATGAAGAACCCATTTGCCCATTATCTTTAGCAACTGCCAAACAGCTCAATTTGTAACCTAATTTAGTTGAAACAGCCATACCTGCTGCATCATCTTTAGATGAATTGATTTTGTAACCAGTTGATAATCTTTCCATTGCTGTGTTCATTTTTTTTGAAGCAGTGTTTAATGAATTTTGCGCAGTCAAAGACGCCATGTTTGTGTTTACGCTAATAGGCATAATGTAATTCCTCTCTTAAATCTATTTATATTTCTTATTTCCTCTTATGCTTTTTATAACGACATTGGAAAAAGAAACTTTATACTTTAGTATGATATCTCATCTAAATGGAGGAGATGAAATGGAAGAATACTGTTATTATTGACTTTTAGGGTTGCAAGAAATGGCGGATTTTGAAAAAATCCGCCATTAAAATCATACTTTTTGTAAAAAATCTACGACTTTAGTATAGTCATGGAATTGAGGAGGTTTGGAGGGTTTGATTAGAGGTTTTGCAATAAACATAATGTCATTGCGAGCTTTAGCGTGGCAATCCAAGAACCTTTTGGATTACTTCGCCGTTTTACTCCTCGTAATGACAATACCAACCGTAGTTATTCATCATCTGATAAACATTCCAACAGTGCCAACCATCTAACCTATTAATTTAAAGGAACATCGATAGGCGCAGTAAGAATAACAGTCAACACTTCGTCTTGGCTGAATTCAACAGGTTGACCTTTTTTGAACATGTCAACAACGCTGTCGCCAAGGAAGTATAACCCACCGCCAACGGCACCACCGACTGCGCAAACAGGAACTGTGATAATTCTTGCAGTGCTGAATAGAACATCTTCACCGATGTCCATACCGAATTCTGTAGAGTTTACAGTGATGTCAACAGTTTTGTCCCAGTTGTTTTGAATTGCTTCACCGTAGCCTTTGTTGATGTAAACACCGCCGTCAGTGCTTAGATTAACCTTGCCTGAGATAATCATGTTTAATGGTAATTGACGACCGTTTGGAGTCACGATGTGGTCGAAATCAACATAAAGAACACCACCACGAGAGAAACATTTGTTAGGTTTAACCTTTTGAATGCTTCCTCTAATCATTGAACCGGCAGGAAGGATTACATTTGTCGGTGTTTTTTCATCGTTGATAAGTATTGCGCTGAAATAATCACCTTCGTTGCTTGTTTTAGTGCTGATTGGATCAAGCAATTTTATAGAGAATTTTGTACCTGCAGGAATTCTTTTAGTTACTGCGTTTGATTTCAAAACTTGCGCAGAAACAGTGTTTACAGTGAATAATAATGCTAATAAAGTTATTAAAAATTTAATTTTCATATTTCCTCCGATTTGTATACTATTTTATATCCAATTTGAAAAAAATCAAAAAGGTTACAATTGTTTAAGTTTGTTTGACATGGATAGCTAAAAGTCATACAATTTCATTAATAAGAAAAGGAACTAATATTTTGAAAAACAATTCCAAAAAAGCATTTACAATGGCAGAAATATTGTTGGTGTTGGGCATTATCGGTGTCGTGGCAGCAATTTCTTTGCCAAAACTTTCTGATAATGTTGATGAACAGGCGCTTGTTGCAGCAACAAGAAAAATTAATACCGAACTTGAAGATGCTCACCAATCAATGGTTGCACGATACGGTGAACCTGACTCTTGGCTTAAAAGTAAAGATACAAAAACTAACTCGCTAACATATGCTCAAAAATTAAAAAGCTTTTTGGAAGTAGACAATGATTGCGGACAAAGCGCAGGCTCATGTATGCCACAATCTTATACGGATGCTTATTATTTGAAACTGAAAAGTGGTGCAGGATTAGCTTTTTATATTTATTCAATACCGGACTTAACTTGCTCAACATCAGGTAATAAATTCTACCCTTGCGTTTTTGGTAATATTTATGTGGATGTGAATGGATATGAAAAAGGTCCAAACCAAAACGGATTCGATATCTTTAGATTTGATGTAAGTGCAAACGGAGTTGAGCCTGTAGGTTTAAGTGAAACCGTTGGTGTTGTTTTAAATAATTCAAATCGAGAAACAAATACTGCTTGGGTAATAAAGACAGGTAATGAGGATTATAACAAATGCTTTAGCGGTCTAAGCTGGAGCGGAAAAAGAACTTGTAACTAATTATGAGGAAGATAGATATGTTTTATAATTTCAAAAAAGCATTCACAATGGCAGAAGTGTTGATGGTACTGGGTATCATTGGTGTAGTTGCTGCAATCACTATTCCAAACTTGAAGGATAGCGCAGATGAACAATTCTATGTAGCAAAAGCTGCAAAGGTTTATTCCGAAATGGAAACAGCTTTTTCGAGAGCAACTCTAAAATATGGCAATTCTATTGATTGGAATGGCATAGCGGACAGTAATATTGGTACTGCAACTGGTACAAAAATGGTAAAATATCTGGATGTAACAGATACTTGTGGTACAGGAGCCAATGCAAGATGTTGGCAAAATGATTCCTCAACAAATGCTACAGTTAATGCCGCATATAAATTAGCTCTAAAAGACGGTACAACACTGGCGTTTTTTAATAATCGTACATTGGCTCAATTTAAGGCCGCAAATTCTAACTCTTTATTTGTATTAATGGATTTGGATGGTTCCGCAAAAGGTCCAAATACTATGGGTATAGATCAATTTTATTTCTTTATGTTGAATAATGGAACATTAAATGCAGGAAGATGGGTTGCTAGTAATACACCAAATTCAAATTCTTATCTGGCATGGGTGCTTAAATTCGGTAATCAGGATTATATGAGATGTGCTTCTAGTTTGAGTTTTATTGGCAACACATCATGTAAATAGTAAAAAATTAGATTAAAAATAAACTAAAAAGGGCTGAAGTGCATGTGCAACATGCACTTCAGCCCTTTTTTTTTGACAAAGCTGAAATCCTCATTATATATATGATATAGACGTTATGTTAATATATCTTAACAAAAATAAAAACAAAAAGGCAATTTTTTATGAAAGAAATACTTTATAAAAGAGTAAGAGATAACAAAGAGATTTTAAAGAGAGGATTTCAAATGAAAGAACAAGAATTAAACACTATGATGTCAGTTGTAACAGACCCAATCAATAATGTTTATAGAGTTCATAACTATGCTGAAGCAGAAGAAATCCGTCGTATGTGCAGAGTTTTTGAAATTTCTAATTCTCAACAAAACAAACACAAAATGTTAGCTATTAAAAATATGGCAACAATGAAATTAGTTTTAAGCAACAACTAATTTATACCAAAGAAACTAAATTAAACCGATTCGAGGTAAGTTTAATTTAACAAAGATTTTTTATACTCTCTCTCTTAATATCCTCGTGTTTATTTAATGTCTGCCAATTCTATTGACAGACTTTTTATTATGTTGTAGCCCGAGCAGAGTTGATTTTTTGGTAGATTGAAATAAAGAGAAACTCGTAAGTTGGAGTAGAACGTTTACCTCTCGTAAACTTTGAGTTTTCGTTGCGATTGCAAGCATTGCGTGTCAATCCAAAAATCTTTTGGATTACTTCATCGTTTACTCCTCGTAATGACGTAAGAATTGAATTGCTAACCCTCTAAAACCTTCTAACCATCTTTTTTTATGCTTGCGGTGATTGCATCAAGAATTCGTTTTACTTCTACTATTTCAATATTCTTAAATTTCTCTTTCAAATTATTTGATGCAGGAACAATTGCTCGTTTGAACCCTAATTTTTCTGCCTCATAAATGCGTTTTTCAAGGTCATTAACCGGACGAATTTCTCCGGACAAGCCGATTTCACCTATCAAAACAGTTTTCATATCTGCTGTAACATCGTTCAAGCATGTTGTAATTGCTATTGCAATACCCAAATCTGCTGCAGGTTCAGAAATATCAATCCCGCCGATAACGTTTACATATACATCTTGTTTTGAAAGGTTTAGTCCTACTCTTTTTTCAAGCACCGCAAGAATTTGCAATACACGAGAGGTGTCAACCCCATTTGTAACACGTCTTGGGCTTGGATAAGGTGTAACTCCGACAAGCGCCTGAATTTCAAGCAACAAAGGTCTTGTGCCTTCGTTAGTTACGATAATTACGCTCCCAGGGGTTGCAATATGGTTTTCGTTTAGGAAGATTTCGCTAGGATTTGTAATCTCAACCAAACCGCTGGAATGCATATCAAACATTCCGACTTCAGAGGTTGTTCCGAAACGATTCTTCACCGCTCTAAGCATTCTATAAGATTTGTATTTATCGCCTTCAAATTGAATTACAGCATCAACCATATGTTCAAGAACCTTTGGTCCTGCAATGTTACCCTCTTTTGTAACATGCCCGATAACGATTATCGTAATATTTTCGCTTTTTGCAATTTGCATTAAAATATTACAGCATTCACGAACCTGACTGACACTTCCGGCAGAAGACGAAATGTTTTCTGTATAAATTGATTGAATACTGTCGATTACAAGCACATCAGGTTTTAGGTCTTTAATTTGTGCTCTGATTAATTCCAGATTTGTTTGCGGATAAATATAAAGGTTATCCGTGTGAATTCCGAGTCTTTCAGCTCTAAGTTTAACCTGACTTGCAGATTCTTCTGCCGATGTGTACAAAACTTTTTTTTCTTGTTTGCAAAGTTCGCCACTGGTTTGAAGGATCAGAGTAGATTTACCAATCCCCGGATCTCCAGCAAGCAATACCAACGAGCCTTGGACAAGTCCTCCTCCAAGAACTCTGTCAAATTCTGATATGTTTGTACTAACTCTAACGCTGTCGTCAAGAGTGATTTCGTTTATTAATTTGGGTTTTTCCGTGTTTAAAAAATCGGCAACAGCAGTGTTTGCAGTGATTTTTGTTTCAACTTCTTCAACTATTGAACCCCAAGCGCCACATTCAGGACATTTACCTAAATATCCGGCTGTTTCGTAACCGCATTCTTGACAAACATATTTTGATTTAACCTTTGATTTAGCCATAGCCCTATTATATTCTAAACATTCATGAATTTACACAAGCGCTTAACTAATTTTTTCATAAAATCAGTTTGGTTAATTTGAATATCTCTGTAATATTGGTTGTAATTTTTGATAATGTTTTTAGGCAACTCTTTTCCTTGTTCAAGAGTTTGTGCAAGCTGTTCAAGGTAACTGTCTTGCGCATCTCTGTAATTCAAGTCACGTCTGCGCAAATCCTCATCAGCCTCTCTATGAACCAAGGCATGATATGCACTTTTTATTGAAGGATCGGTTGCATCGTGAGGAAATCTTTTTATTGCTTCACGCACAATAATCCTATCGGTTAGCACTTGAATAATAAGCCTACCGATATACTTTCGAGCTTCAATTGTGTTTTGAAATTCAACCATGTTAAGAGTGAAAAATTAAACTAAATCTAGGCATTCAGCTTCAATAAATCTAATCATTTTAACTGTATCGTTATCAAAGAATTGTCTAGAAAGTTCTCTGATAGCTGAGTTAGCCATTTCATTCTTATCCATAACGGTTTTGTAGAAGAATTTTTTACCAGCTCTGTATCTTACTAATAAGTCTTTAGAACTTAATCTGTCCATTACAGTTTTAACAGTTGTGTAAGCTCTTTCTAACCCGTTTTCAGACATGTTGTCAACAACATCTTTAACAGAAATGTTCATGTCTTCATCGATTGCTTGTAATTTCCAGATTGAATTTAAAATTTCAAATTCTAATGTTCCTAATGACATTTTTAAACCCCTTCATTTTTTATATCCTAAAAATATCTATTACAATGATAATAGAATTGTAATTTAAAATCAAGAGATTTGTAACAATTGTTATTAATTAAAATCCATAACACCGTCAATAGGCTCGCCAAGGTAGATTACACGACCGTAACTTCTTTTGGAATAAGAAGTTTTTTCAGGCTTTTTGTAATCAGAACGAGTGTATAAAGTGCTAGAGTCTTTGTTGTTAAAGTATTTGCCTTTTGCAGGTTTGCTACTGCTTGGGTTGTCCATAAAAAATAGAGGAGAACAAGCAACACAAAATGTTGAAAATGTCACAAATCCAATAATTACTTTTGCAATACTGTTTTTCATAGGCACTCACTTTTTCATATCAGGGGGCAGGCTAGTTGGGATTAGAAATCTCTCCATGTATTATATGCCCATATGCTAACACTTTTAAACTAATCCTATGGGATGATTTTTAAAGAATTAGTTTTTTTATAAAATTTTACGCAAAAAAAAAGCCTGCATTCTTTTGAATTCAGGCACATGTTTTGATAAAACATTTTAAAAGGTAGGTAGTGTAAGTGTGAGTTAGTTAGGTAGTTAGTGTATATGTTAATAAATCTGTGTTAAAAACTCTCTCTTAATAAATAAACTAATTAAGTTTTAAATCTAATTTATTGTTAAATGCTACTATATTCATATATGAGAATAACAATTCCGAACGGTCTACGAACTCAGGTTGTGGGTTCACATTAATATCTGCGTTTTCATTTAATCTTAATGTTGAATCAACTTTTGCATTTAATTTTAAATCATTTACTGTCATACTCTAACCTCGATAATCTCTTAATCACTCTTACTCCTATATAAAGTATTTTCGAAAAGTCCGATTTCAGCATGTGCTAAATTTGTTACATTACTTTACAAAATGGCTAAAAGCATGATAAAAAGGCAATTTTCATGGATTTTTTGTTTTTATATAGGTAAGTAATAATAAATTTTTGGTAAAAATGGTTAACGGTATTAATTCACAATCAAATATTTATGCATTAAAAGATTTGGTTAATCTTGCAAAATACGCTAATGGCGTACCTTTGACTGACGATGCAGAAAAATTAACAGTTAGCCAAGTATCTTCATATCCGACAATGATGTGTGCTTATGAAGGTTACCAATGGGTTAAAGAAAACAAAGGTCAATATAAAAAAGCATTCAAATCTGTTACAGATAACGGTAAAGCTGCAAACGACATTTTGAAAAAAAATGGCGTTAAAGGTGTTTTAAGAGTTGCAGATGCAAAAGAAGTTTTGGCAAACATTCCAACAGCAGAAGCATTGAATGGTTTATCAGCAAAAACTCAAGATTTATATAAAAACGCTCAAAAATTAGCAGAAGCTGTTAAAGCAAATCCTTCAAACAAAGATATTGCAAAACAAGCTTCTCAATTACTAGCAAAAGCAGAAGCTGCATCTTATGCTGAAATGGCAAAAGGTACAGGTTTATATCAAAAATTTAAAAATGCCGTAGGTATTACAAAAGTTGGTCAAGCAACTCGTAACATGGCTGCAAAATCTTCAACTTTCAAAACTTGCTTAGATGCATATAACAATGAATCAGGTAACGCAATGTTAGTTTTAGAAGGCGGTGTTGAAGCATTAACAACTGTAGTTCCAACATTCAGAAAATTAGGTTTTAAACGTGGTATGAAACAATTAGGTCGTTCAGCAGTCAGAGTTGTTTCATCAGTAGCAGGTTGGGTTGCAGGTTCAGCAGTAGGCTCAAAAATCGGTGAAGTTGTTGGCGCATTAGTTGGTAACACAAAAGTCGGCGCAGTAGTTGGTGCTATTGCAGGCAGAGTTGGTTCTTATGCAGTAGGTACAGTTGGTCAACATTATGCAAATAAAGCTGTAACAAAAGTTTTAGGCAAATCTGAATTAGAAAAAGCAAAAGAAGAAGATTGCGTTAAAATAGCTCAAGCAGCACAACAAGATCCGGAAGTATTTGACGCATTAATTCAACAAGCTGCAGAAAGATTAGTTAATGAAGGCGAAGATACTGCAGAATCAAAAGCAGTAAATCAAGTTTTAAGAAACTTAGTAGCCCAAAAAGATGCTGCAGGTCCTCAAGAATCAAGAATGATGACAAGAGAAGAAATGAAAGCTTATGCAGACAAATTAGCTGACAATACAGTTTCAAATCCGATTGCACAACAAACAACACAAGCAAAAAATAATAAATCAGGTTACACAGGTTATATTCCATCATCTGATCCGGCTCCTATTAAACCTGAACCTCAACAAGTTGCAGTAGCACAAAACGCTCAACAAACAGCAACAAGAAAAGCAGAAGACGAAATGACTCCTGAAATGAAAGCTTTATTAGCAAGAGCTGACAGAGTTATCAAAAATGGTTCTAGATATTTAGATTTAAAATAAAATAAAAATAATAAGTTTTAATATTATAAAAATCCCGAAATGATTATCTTTAAAAATTTCATCATCGGGATTTTTTATTGCGAAAAAAGGATTAAGATGTTTGAGTGTTAAAGAAGAGGGGAATTTTATGTTAAATCCGATAAAAATTCTTTTGGTAGAGGATCAAAAATTAATGAGGATAGGGATAAGGGCGTTATTCGAAGGTATTAATGACACGCTTATTTTTAAAGAGGCGGATAACGCAAGAGAGGCGATAGAAACGGCAAGGATATTTAAGCCACATGTCGTTCTTATGGACATAGGTTTGCCTGACATGTCAGGAATTGAAGCGGCAAAGAAGATAATGGCGGATAATAAAAAGGTTAAGGTTATAATGTTAACCTCTCATTCAAGCGCACAAGAAGTAGAGGAGGCTCTTTTGGCTGGAGCAAGTGCTTATGTCTTGAAGGATATCAGCGCTGAAAGCTTAATGGTTATAGTAAAAACGGTTAATGAGGGAGCGATGTGGTTAGATCCGCAAGTGGTGCCGTTTATTAGGGATAGAAATGCAGGCGTAATTCCCGCACGACAGGTTACAAGAGCTGCTTTTAGAGAACAGCATGCCAATTTGACACAAAGAGAATACGAGGTCTTGAAGTTGGTTGTTGACGGAAAATCTAACTCAGAAATTGCGAAAAATCTGACTATTTCCGAGCATACGGCAAAAGCGCATGTTTGTAATATTATCCAAAAACTAGTGGTAGATGATAGAACTCAAGCGGCGGTTAAAGCATTAAGAGAGGGGTTAGTGTAATGATTATCCTAAAAGTCGTAGTTTTGCTAATTTTTAGCCACTTGACTATATTATTGAATAAAAGTGTGATGTATAAATGATATATGAATTATTCTTATAACGAGATATTATTTTTAGATTTTAATAAGGCAAAATTTATATGTAAGCGTTGTAGAGCTAAAAATAAGTGTGATAGAACAATAAAAAACAAAAACAAAATCTTGGAGCTGATATCAAAGGGAGAGATTAGTTTATTTATATTGAACAATAATAAGCCAAAATATAAAGAGTGTTCGTGCGCATTGGTACATTTTGATAAACCTTGTATGCAGGAATGTTTGTCAAATAAAAAGGACTTGAGAGTAAAGATAGAAGACAGTAACCTTTGGACCTTTGTGGATGTGTAGAGGGGGGCAATTCAAATCCCAATGTCATCCTGAAACATCTGTTTTTCCGAGAAAAAATTCACCTCTTTGTCATTCTGAACTTGTTTCAGAATCTCATTAACTTTCCGAGAATATCATTATACATTTTGTCATCCCGCACTTGTGGTTTTTCGGTAGGGTGGCGGTCGGACGTTTACCTCTCGTAAAACTTGACATTTAGTCAACTTTTACTCGGCAGAGTGTCGCCACCCCGAATAATCCAAGACAGCGAAGCGTGGCGATCCAAAAAATCGTTTGGATTACTTCGTCGTTTTACTCCTCGTAATGACAATACCCTTCCAATAATACATAATATATTGCCAACACTCTAAACCTACTTGACTATCCCAAAGCGTGAGCTTTTTCTGCTGTTTTTCTAACAACCTCAGCAAAAAGATTTGAGCTATCAAGCGATTTCATTTCACTAACCCCAACTTCTGTGCAACCACCTTTTGTAGCAACACTTGCAACAAGTTCAGGAACGGGTTTCGTCGAGTTCTGAACCATTTTAGCTGAGCCGATTGCTGTTTGTAGAGCAAGAGTTAGAGATTTTTGGTAATCAAGTCCGAGTTTTGCGCCGGCTTGAGCAAAATCTTCAAAAATTTGATAGAAGAACGCAGGACCTGAGCCTGAAATTGCAGTTACTACATCAATTTGCTCTTCTGTTACGGTAACAACTTTGCCGACTTGTGAAAGCATTTCTGTTACAAATTTTTCATCAGAGTCACCTGCAAGTTTGCCTAAACAGATTCCGCACATACCTTCAGAAACAAGCATTGGTGTGTTTGGCATAACTCTTACAACAGGAGATTTGTCAACTATAGCTTCAATTTTAGCAGTGCTTACACCCGCAGCAATAGAAATGATAAGCTTTCCGTTAGCCTCATCTTTAATCTCTTGCAGAACATTTTCAATTTGATTTGGCTTTGTTGCAAGAACAATTATTTCAGAGTCTTTTGCTATTTCTTTGTTATTTGTGATAACTTTTATTTTCAAAATTTTACTTTTTGCAGAGGCAGATTTGTCAGTGTGAGTTGTTGCATGGATGTCTGAAGTGTGCATAAAACCAGCGCTTAAAAGTCCTTTTATGATGGCACTTGCCATTTCTCCACAACCCATAAAACCTAATTTGTTACTCATTGTTACCCTACCTTATAATTTTTAGTTGACTAAAATCTATTTTTCTTTTACCATAAAAATAATAATATAAAAGTAAGCGAAAAGGAATACGAAAATGAAACGCACACTAGAAGGAACAAAAGCAAAAAGACAAAACGTAAGTGGCTTCAGAGCTAGAATGGCTACTGCTGGTGGACAAGAAGTTTTAAACAGACGTCGTGCAAAAGGTAGACATAAATTAGCAATCTCAGCTTCAAAACGTGCTTAGTCGAGTTTATAGATTAAAAAAGAATTCAGCATTTACAGCTACATATAAGGTAAAAAATTCATTCTACCTTAATGGTGTGGCTGTTTTTGTCGGTTTAAAAAAGAAAAGTCCGGAAGACGTAACAAAAGTCGGCTTTGTGGTTAGCAAAAAGACTCACAAACGAGCTGTTAGAAGAAATCGCTTGAAAAGACTTATGAGAGAAAGTTACAGATTAATGTTGAAATCCGGTAACTTGGGTAACTCAAATTTGTACATGTCGTTAATTTTTGTAGGTCATGAAAAAGCTTTAGATAAAACTTTTCAAGAAATTCAATCAACAATGGAGGCTTTAATAGCAAAAATAAATGATTGACGGAATTATAACACCTGACTTGCAAGATATAGACGAGGTTATGCCTCATGCGCCATATCCTATATATCCGACAGGCATGAAGGATGCGGATAAAAGCTATGTCCGTTATGCTGCACCAGAAGACCAACATCCGACCTTGTCGATTATTGATCCGATTTTGGATGAGCATGGTGAACCTGTCATTACGGCAGGGCATTACAAGTTGGATTTGTCACCTGATAGAACCCAGATTTTGTTTATTCAAGCTTATGACGTAATAGCAAGAGTTCCGGTCTTTAAGCTTGAAGAGGACGAGGCTCAAGCGCAAAAACAATACGATAAAAAAGAGCAAAAAAAGGCTAAAAAAGAGAAGAAAAAGCGAGAAAGAATTGCCAAAAAGTACGATGAATTCGGACTAAAACCGAAACCAGAATACATATACTCAAATGCAGAAATTGAATATGTGCAAGATGGCGGTTATCTTTTAATTAAGTATGAAATGGGTTCAATCCGAGCTTGGGGCGCAATAAAACAAGATAACTATTGATTTTTAAAAATTTGCATGATAGAATAAAGCCGAGAAATACATAAACTTTGAAGGTGGTGAAAAAACGATGCCAGAAATTAAAGTAGGCGAAAACGAATCAATCGAAAGCGCATTAAGACGTTTCAAGAAAAAAATTCAAAAAGCCGGCGTTTTATCTGAAGTAAAAAAACGTGAACGCTATGAAAAGCCAAGCGTAAAAAGAAAACGCAAATCTGAAGCAGCTCGTAAGAGAAAAGTTTAAGATAAATAAATTTGAAAGAACATCCGATTTTGTCGGGTGTTCTTTTTTATGTTTTGCATAATTAGTTTTTAGGATATAAAAAAATATTATAAACAAGTTAATTTTAAAATTGAAAATTCCAAATTAAATTTTAATGTCATGTAAAAATTATTTTTAAATTTTTTCTTACTAATTTTTTTTAATTTTAATCGTTTCACTAAAAAATTCTTCGTAAAAAGTTTTTTTACTCTAAAAAACATTAAAAAATCAATTTGTCCGTAAAATTACGTACGTATTTTTCTGTACG
>ENA-OPUE01000672-OPUE01000672.1-human-gut-metagenome-genome-assembly--contig:-NODE-672-length-26130-cov-2.490968_pt1 | contig 26130 bp, 24 predicted proteins | sample MGYA00241466_ERZ501924 | MGnify/ENA primary metagenome ERZ501924 (study PRJEB25962, sample SAMEA2042223) | human gut metagenome | biome: human gut; feature: human-associated habitat; material: faeces...
AATTATGGATTTAGAGGAGGTTCTTGGCTAGCCGCAGGAATATTTGGCGCTTACAATTTAACTAACTGCTTTTCATCTCTCTAAACTGTGCACAATAATTCTTTTTGTGCGCAGTTTTTCCTAAAATGTCTTCATCAAATACTCTTTCATCTTCTCTTTTTGAACATAATTAATTTCGCACCTACATATGCGACATTCTTTTTCTATCATATTTATGTATTCGTCTATATTCATATTACTAGCTGTAAATGCTTTTTTTACAATTTCTTTTATTCGTTTCTGTTTTTGAGTCTTATCAGACAATTCATGTAGTTTAATCAATAAATATGTCCCAATTACATTGATATAGCAGCTTAAATATGTATAGTTTGCAACAACTACAGCATTTACATTTGTCAACAAGAGGCCTCTTAGTGTAATATTCAACTTTTCCGGAAATAAATTTTGTTGTGCAAATTTATTATATCTCATACATTGCACCCATTTAACTATGCTATTGAATTCCATTAATTCATCATGTTTTGATAATTCGTTAATGATTGTTATTTGTGTATCTCTATCAAATTTATCATGATATATCGAATACATTGAATCTTCTTCATTGATAACGCTTATTTTTATAACCCAGATATAAAATACGTCCAATATTTTATCATTATAAACCATATCGATTAGTCCGCTATCAATGCTAGCATTAACATACTCCACAAATTTAAAATACATTCCCTTCTCAAAACGATGACCTATATTCGAATTTCTTATTTTTTCTATCACTTCTTCAGCGTCATCTTGCATACTACCATGATGATTCCACAGAGTTCTCAATACATTTATATTAATATATTCCCACTCAAATCTAAATCTATAAATTGAATAATACAACACTATATATGAAAAAAGATATGTACAATTCTTTTCACTTAACTGACCTATGATTTCTCCTGCATCAAATCTATTATAATAAATAATTTTATCCCTTATTATTTGCGAACAAAAATCATTAAAATGTTTATCTTTTATTATTTGACCAAATATTTTTACAAAATCTTTTTGTTCCCTTTTTCCTGAAAATATACAATCAATCTCCACTCTAATCATATCGGTAATACATTCTTTACAATACTGCTCATAAAAATCCTGCTCCTGATTTATATCTCTTTGTAGAAAACGAATTAACTCTTGCTTCTTTTCATTAGACAGTTTTGGATATATTTTTAGTGTCACATCTTTCCATTCACTTACATCAAATATTCTTCCCTCCACCATCATGCCCAAGTGATCATACCTATTAAATCTTACTTTACTATATCCTGCCAATTCAGCCCTGATAAGATTCAGCCTAATTAAATCAATATGAAAATTCAAAATTGATCTTATATTTTGCTCATCCAACTGAAAATACATTTCATCTATAATTTCTTGCAACAAATGTACTTCACAATTCGAATTATATATCCACGATACTTGATTTCTTAATATTCTTCCTTTCTTTTTAATATTGGAAATTTCATATTGTTTCCGTCCAATATAATCTGTAAAAATTAAATGAATCAATTGATTATATCTACCTTGCAATTCGGTATTTTCATCTTCTTGAATTGCATCATGTAAATTTACAAAGTCTCGTCTCAACAAATCTATTGCATTTTTGCTTATTCGTTCTTTCATTGTCTTTTTCAGAAATTCTTTATTAATTTCACTAATTATATAACCATTTCTTTTTACATCAGAACTCATTTTTATCATTAATATACTTTTTGTGCATTGTATGAAGAGCACAACGAACAATATAAAATATCCAATAGCAAATGAAAACCATACAAAATTTATTATACTAATCGTTGAGGCACCAAGTGTATCTCCGTATATTGTCATAAATGGTTTATAAAGAATTTCCAAAATCAATAACACGCCAAACATCTTCTTAGAGATGATTTTATTAAAAATTTTTATCTTTTTCTTTACAAAATACTCAGTAATGTTAATTCCTAAATAGCGAATTGCAGCTTTTTCACCGCCTTGATATGATGCTACAAACTGATAAAACGTCAATAATATTCCATATATTGTAATTTGACCAATTATCACTGTAAAAAATGTTGCTTTATCAATACTCAAATTATTATTTAACATACAATCTACAATTATTTGCAACCAATATGATATTCGTTCCATTTGTACCTCCAGATGCAATTCCACTACTTTTTTAACACTTCCACAAAATTTGCCTTTATCCTTTTCTTTACTACATCAAGTTCCTGATGATACAACTCACCTATATACTTATATATCACATCATTAAAATCAATTGTATATTTTTCACTTAGCCCTTTTGTGAAGGGAGCATCACTTTCAAGCAAAATTCTATCTACCGGAATATTTCCAACAATGTTTCTTCCATTTACGCTCTGCAACATTTGATGATTAATAGAAAAATAGCAACCTTGCTCTATTGCCCTCCTTAAATCAGTTATTCCACCTGAATACCAATGTAAAATGACAGTTCCATCAAAGCCATTAAGTATATCAACTACTTTCTTTGAAGCAGACCGACTGTGAACACTTAATATTTTATTTTTCCCAGAACACCACTTTATTATTTTTTCAAATATTTCCGTTTGACACATTATATCTTCTTTTGACTTTTTTGTATAATCCAAACCGATTTCACCAATAAATCTAGTTTCATTTATCAGTTCCTTAAAAAGCATTGTTTGATTGCTATACTGATATACCAATTCCGGATGAAAACCTAATGCTAACTGAAAATACTTATTTTCAGCATATTGGAGCTTATACTTTTGAAAAAGCAGCGGTAGATTTGTCATTGCTATGGTATAAGATTCCTTTTTCTCGATATATCTCAATATTTCATTTCTATCATCATATAAATCAAAATGCATATGTGCATCCATATAAAAATTAAACATTTATTTTCTCCAAACATTCTCTCATTTCTTTCATTCCACGCACGTATAAATCTGCAAATTTCTCTATATTTTCTTCAATAGGCCCCGACTCTTGAATTCTCAAAAAAGCAATTTTTTCATCAAATTCTCTAAATGCACATTTATAAGTTCTATATGCCTGTCTGGCTACCGGAAGGATTGTGTAATTACCGTCAAAATATGTACTGGTATCTACCAATCCACCTTTCTGAATAGAAGCCCTTCGAATTGTACAAGGCAAACAGTATCCACAATGCATTGTCTTTTTCAATCCACGATGTCTTCCAACATCCGGATGCGAACATGACATTGTTTTATCCAGCACTTTTTGTAAAAACTCCCTGTCTCTACACTCTAAAATCATCTCTCCCTTAGTCTTAAATTGATATGGATTTTTAATTTTTACAGCAATTCCTAATTTTGTTATCAATTCCTGTAACATCTTCATATAATGAGGATGTGTTGTTCTGGTACTACTTGTTCCTGTCCTCGTATAAGCCAGCGGTATATTTAAAGATATTAATCCATTTTCTGGAATTATTAGTTCAACCTCTTTCCCCATTGCACTTGCATATGTAATAGCATGTGAAAAAAACATAAAAGAACGCGAACGTGTGGTATCTTCCTTTCTAACTTTTTTGGATGTAATAACAGAAGCAAAATTCTGAATAAAATGACCTTCATCTAAACCAAAGCGACCAATAAATGCATCCTTTAACATTTCCTGATATTCAATTGTCCCCTTTCCTCCTCCATAATGGCTTACGAAAACAATATTCGAAGCATCATTTGTATCACAGAGCAAATTTAATGCACCTATACAAGAATCCAATCCTCCAGAAAACATACAAATTTTTGTTATTTTCAAGTTTTTCTCAACAACTTTTTCGTGCTTTTCTCTTGTTTTCTTCTCTATTTCCGTCAATTCTCTTTTTCGAAAACAAATTTTCCATCTATCTCCTGTGAGAAAATTTAACATTCTCTCCACCAACAACTGACAATCATTCCATTTGTCAATACATAGTACCGGCATAAATAATTCGATTTCTCTGCACCATGCATCTTCACCATTTTCACGCAGAATTAATCTATCCGCAGCAAATACTGCCAATGATAAATACAACATATCAATTGCTTCATCTTTATAAAACTCAGGGTATATATTCTCCTGTTTCCAAAATGTATATTTAAACTCTGTTTTACAATTTAAATTTATACTTCTACTTTCTTGCACCTCAAAGTTATCCTCTGAAAGTTTACAAACAAATTTCATACCATGTCCTCCAATACTGAATAACATTTCTTATATAATTGTTCAATCCCAGCCTCTATTGATTGATGTCCAAAAATTTTGTCTCTAATCTCCTTTATCAGAAAGGTTGTATTAACTTTACTTGAAACATAGTCCTTTACCTCTTGTTCAATTCTCACTGTTTTATCTATATCATCACAATTTTTTTCTAAGCAGAATTGTAAATCATTTAAAATTCTTCCACTAATATAACACTCGACATATGTATTAAGAACTTGTTCCACCATCCCACTATCGACGTTATCCAAAGACTGTACTTCTAAATTATTGTTTTCCATATACTCGTATATTTTTGCCATTGCATTGACTGCTGCAATCCTTGCCACTGAATCTTCCTTGGAATCAGATGAGTTTACGATATAATTTACCAATCCAGAACATATTTCTTTTACGCTTTTACCTTGATATGCTATTCCTAATTCATCAAAAGTTCTTTGATAACCATGTTGCTGAATATCAGAAAATAACCTTCCAATATTTACAGCACCCCTGATACCCGACTTTGAACTTCTAAATAGTTGCTCCGTTCCACCTGATGCTTTTACATAATTTTTTACAGTCTTCTCTACACTGCCTCCATGACCATTTATAAACTTAGAAAAACCTGTTTTTGTTGTCTGCCAGCTTACTTCTGGTTTTAACTCTTGTTCATTAAAATCACTGGGCAGAAGTCCTTTCTTATCCTTATTTCCTAAATGACTGCTTGATGTTCCCATAATATATTACCTTTCTATACTTTTACAAAAACTCTTCTATTGCTTTTTTTAACGCTATATTTTCACTCTTCCACCGTTCAAGTATTGTCCTAATTTCTCCATGATTTTTGCATTCCGCATAAAATCCTTCAAAGTATGGAATATGTGACATTGAAATATTTTTAGCTGATAAATTCGCACAATATTTAATTGTGTTTTCCTGTAACTGTTCGCTTAATCCCCCCCATAATAAGAAAAATCTTATTTTATTTTTATCATACTTTTCATCACTAACTACATCCTGATATAAACCATCTAAAATTTGATTTTGATCAAAAATCGTGATTTTATCAATTTGCTCTTTTGCCTGTTTAAATGCTATGTCCGAATGTTTTGATAACGCATCAAAAATTTTCTTTGCATCTTCACTCATTTTCTCAATGCTTGCAAACACATTGTCCTTAACTGAAGCACGCATAAAATAAAAATAATCTTCCAATTTTTCTTTTGCTAAAAATGGCTTTGCCTTCATCCATCGATTAACCCATAATTCATTTTTCCACGGCTCCAATGCATTAATTTTTTCCTCTTGATCTGTTTCAAATCCTTCCAATTCTGTTATTAACTTATTTTCCCCCAATAAACTAACCATTTTTCTAAATAAAGATGATTGAAAATACTCAACTTCCATTATCTTAGCCAAGACATCACTCTTCAATGTAACATTCTTATATTTTGCCATTTTTTGTCGCATATCCAACGTATTTAGAAACCGTTTACATTGACGTGGATTTCCATTTAATCCTTGTGTCAATATTTCTGATAATTGCTTAGATAAAATTAAGCTTTCATTTAATTTTGTAGCAATCGAATCACTATACTTTCTCAACACTTCCATGGATAAAACAAACCCTAATGGGTTTTCTCTTCTTTTCGTTTGTAAGAATTTTAACAAGCCCTCAAAGTCTGTTTCACTCAATTTATCCTCTGCTAACAAGCACATTATATAGAACTCTGTTTCATCTTTATTCATACTTGGTATTCTTATAGGATACTGAATAAGTTTTTCCTGATACTCTTTTCCAATATCCATATTGATTCCTTCAATATCAACAAACTTTGATCTAATTGCATATGTCACATGTCGCTCATCTGCACCTAAAATAAATGATATATTTCCATTAAATAAAAATAGTCTCATTGCCTCCAAGGTATCTATTATCGTCACCGGATTACATCTATCCAATTCATCAACAAATATTACTAATTTTTTTATACCAGCTTCTTTTATTAATTCTGCAAACTTTTTTCTAAAATCGCGTATATCCTCACGAACTTCTTTATAATCTAATTTATCCTTAATTACTTGAATCATAGACTCTTCATCAACGTCTTCAACAATTTTTTGGGTTTTCTTTGCCACTTCCTTTATTGTCAAATTTGCAATAGCACCCAGACCACCTGTAACTGCCATATCTATGCCAAATTTTATTCCTCCTTTTATCGCTTTAAATTTATCAATACTATCATACAAACCTTTTAATATCATCAATGCTGTATTTGGCAACTCTCTGTTTTCTTTTATTCCATCCAAAATAGACGCCAAAATAGCAGTCTTTGCATCATCATAACTTTCATATAACCAACCGTTAAAAAGTAAACATATAGTTCCATCATTTTGCTCCTCCAATTGACGTTTGCACATATGCATCAAACTAGATTTTCCACTTCCCCAATCTCCATACAAACCGATACATGAAGGCAACAGCTTCTCGTCATTTATTGTATCCTTCATAATTTCAACAATATATGAGAAATCCAAATAATCTACTTCAGTTTCACTATCTTTCCACATATGTAAAACACCTCTTTCTTCTACTGTATATCACTAAATATATTTTTGTTTTTCTTCCTCTTCAATCCATTCCTTTAATTTTTGCTAAAGAAATTTGTCATCCCATAAATATTAACATCTTTTGACAACGTAATCTCTCAACTAAAAGCCCCTCATTATTCCTGCTTAATGATTGCATATGTCCAAAACGTTTCTCCAGAATCCAGCAATACTCTAACACCAGTTCAAAATTTCACTTTCATTATAGCAAACATTTTTTTGCATTAAAATTGTAGGTATTTACAAATTACGTAAAAACATTTTAGTACTTTTCACCATAAAAAAACAGGGCTTCCATCCCTGGAAGCCCCCATTCTTCATCTCTTATTCCTCTTTCTCAATCGTCAGGTAAATATCCCCTGTCTCCTGATTCAATATTTCATTTGCCCTGTTTTCAATATGCCCCAGCCGCTCACGTGCATCCGCAAGTTTATTTCCAATCTCCTTCTGCATCGTATCCAGTTTGGTATTCTGTCCGTCTTTTATCTCAGACATCTGGTGTTCCAATGCTTTCTGGTTTTCCGCAAGGGTTTTTACATCGCCCTTCAACCCGCGCATTTCATTTTTCAATTCCTGCAGGCATACAAGAATTTCCTCTTCTCTCTTTGATTTATCCGAAAAATATCCCATAATCAGACACTCCTTTCTCTACCTAAGCTTCCAGTCATACGCCATCAGCCATTTAAAAAATTTATCAAACCATCGGTTACTGCACAGTAACGTGATTAAAATTCCAAGTACAATCAGGACAAGCTGCCATCCGTGAGAAAATACCGTCAGAAACTGTTCCTTTGTCACATAATGCCAGAAGATTTTAATTACAATATTGTGTGTTGCGTAAATAGCAAGGGTTCGTTCTCCCAAAACGGAAAATACAGTTTTCTTCGTTGGTACCGCTGCAACCAGAAGAAAAATGATTGCAAAGGAAATCGGATAAAGCACCAGTCTTACCAGCCACCCCATTTGTCCATAATCACCAAGTCTGGTGTAGGGCAGTGCCCAAAACAGTGCCGACCGGAAACAATCCAGTCTGCTTCCAAATCTCACATACAGGCAAACGATTGCGACAAGTAACACTATCGCGGTAATTTTCACTTTCTTCTTACAAACCACCGCCTCAACCTTTTTTGGCTCCAACAGATAACCCAGGTAAAAGAATGGATAGAAATTCACAATCCGCATCCAGCAGAACCAGTTTCCATCCTCCATACTGTACCCTGCCACTAATGCAAGCAGCACCGAAACAGTCAGGATAAATGCCGGCTTATATTTTTGTGTCACCATCGTAATCAGGTACATCGCAAAAATTGCGAACATAAACCAGGACAGAAACATCATTTTGAAGAAAGAAATCACATACGCCTTTTCAAAAATGGCACCGTACAAAAATAATAACAACATGGATACAAAAAACATCGTCAGATACGGCAGTACTTTTGTCACATTCCGGTCACGAATCGTCTTTTTCGCAAAGATACCCGACACAAAGATAAATGCCGGCATATGGAACGAGTAGATAAACAAAAACAATCCCAAAATAAATTTGGAATCATGTGTGAAATTATCAATGATATGCCCTATCGCCACCATGATGATAAGAAAAAACTTCAGATTATCCCATAACGCAATGCGTTCTGTTTTCGCTGTCATTTGCTATTCCCTTCGTATGCTTACCTTATACTTCTCTTTTCCGTTCTCTGCAGTCGCCATATTCAGATAAATATTTTTCACCTTTTTACGTTTCTCAATCTTTACCTGTGGCTGTTCTTCCATATCCAGATGACAGCACTCATCTTCTGATTTTTCCTGCTCTTTCTTTCCGTACTTTCCACCTTCAAACCAGAGTCTTTTTACCTTTACTTTCACATTCCCGTAAAGCTCATACAGACACGCCGCCGTCTGTTCTCCGTCAAAAATACGGCTGCTGTCATTTAACATCAGAATCTCTGCATTTTCCGGATTGACCTTCTGTGATTTGACTGCACAAAGGTTGTACTGCAGGCGCTCCATATCCGTCTGACGATGTAATTTGTCAGGGTCATAATAATTCACCTGTGTCTCATTTTCTCTATGCGACACCTCGTCCTTCAGCATTTTTAATATCTGTGACTCCTTTAACGTCTCTTCCTCTGAAATATACATCTCTTCTAAATACATCTCGTCACATGTAATCTTTTTCAGATTGATCAGTTCTCCGGAAATTTCCATCAGTCTGTATGGGTCAAAGTCCTTGCAGGAAAATCCGTCCACAGTCACAAGCTCGTCAATGATGGTTCCCATCTTGCCTGCAATCTCATAAAATTCCTTTACCGTAAGATCTAAACGTATATCCTTGTAATGAACGTGCACCGCCTCGCCGATATTGTCTTCGATTTCAAATCTGCCATTAAATTCTTCATTTTTTTCCAGCGATGCCAGCGATAATACCGCAGGATTACTCATTTCGATTCCCCCTAATATTCCGTAAACGTAAAATAATCATTGATAATTTCCTCGTAACGCCCTTCGTTTAAAAGCGTCACAAGTCTGTCCGTATATTTAAAAAAGACCTTTGACAGCTTTTTCTTTGTGCTGTCATTTTCTAACAGTGCCTTGCGCTCTTCAATTCCGTTTTTATAGCCGGTTCTGAACTCACGTTTGTCAAAGATTGCCCTCACAATCAGGTAAATCAGTGTTGTCTCATCGTCGAGAATCCACCAGTGATTGTTTTCATCAAATACCCGTTTTCCCCAGAGATCCTCATTGATACACTTATCAAGCGGAATCCATGTCTTCGGCGTTAAGGAAATACAGCAAAGCTTGAAGGAGCAGTCCACATAAAACGTGCTCTCCACATTCTCTTTCTGCCAGAACTCATACTCCGGGAGCTGATAGGCAAAACGCCACCCTTTTTTTCTTCCACAAGGCGGAACCTTTGAACAGAAATCATGCGTTCTCATATATTCCTCAAAGTGTTCCTTTTCGCTCTCTTTCACCAGAATGTCGATGTCCTTCCCGTCCACAAGGTGCTCCGGCAGTTCTCCGTCAATATTTTTAATCAACGCATATTCTATGCCCGCTTCATTTAAGCCTTCAAAAAAATCCAGTATCAACTGTTTTTCTACGTATTTTGCCATCTGTTATTCACCTTTTTGATAATGTTCATATTTTTCTCTGCGACAAGAAAACTCGATGCAATCTGTAAGAAATCTTTTTCCGGCATCGCAAGCCGGAATTTTGAATTCTGAATATGAATCTCCCGTTCTTTTTTTCTGCTTGTAGAGTGATTCAGCTCAATAACAATCCGGTCATCCTCACTTCCCAATGGCATTTCGCTTAATACTTTTATGACTTCTCCCATGCCAGTCTCCTTTCTAACGCCATGCGCTCCTCTTATGCTGTCTGTATAAAAATATTCTTATGTTTTTTCATAAATGCCCGAATTCCATCCGAGATATACATGATTGCAACCGCGACTGTATATGCAACAATTAATGTTACAAGTATCAGCCAATTTTCTACTTCATTTCCAAATAAATGAACTGAAAGGCTCTTCACTACACTATGAATCAGGAAGACTGGAAGACTCACTTTTCCAAGCCATCTTGTAACCGGATAGTCCGGCAGACTCCAGCCAACGCCCGAAAAGCTCAATGTCACGCCGGCTGCGCAGAAGATAAATGCGAAGAGGTCGTATTTTCCTTCCCATGCACTGTATGCGAAAATCAGTACCACCACATAACAGATAAATTTAAGAAGTGTCAGTAAAATTTCCGCCAGCTTTGTAAACGATACCCTTGCAAGCTTCTTGCCGATTTCGTATGCGCAAACACCGATTGCTAGTTCGCCGGTTCCTCTGAGCATTCCGCCATAAAAAATCCCGGCTCTTCCAGTTATTACCATAATATGTTCGTTGGACATGTATAAATACCCAAGTCCAAATACTCCAATGATTGGCATGATAATTTTTGCCGCCCATTCGTAGTTTAGCAAAAGCAGCGGAAAAATCAACAACATTCCTAATATCATTGCAGATAAATACCAGCTTCCGCCAATTTCAACTTCGCCACTTGTGTACACTCCAGCCATATTAATCATTAAAAATGCCGGAATACTTTTGATAATCTCCCGGCAGATAACCGCAAGATTCCATCCTTCCAATAGAATTCTTCTAAATATTAGCTGAAATGCCGCACACACCAGCAGATAGGTATAAAATACGCCAACCTTTCCCTTTAAAAACTCCCAGGTCTGTTCCGGTATATTATTGCCGCGGAGAGGGGTAGTTGTAGTAGATTTATACAGTAAATCTGCTTTCTTCGCCATCAATACTCCCGATACCAGAAAGAAAAATTCTACCCCGACTGCACCATTGTAAAAATGTCCATAACAATAGGTCGCATTATAATGAAACAATACAATTACCGTAGCAAACACAAACCGCAGAAAGTCAATCTCACCATTTCGTCCTTTGCTTCTATTCTTTTCCATAACTCCTCCAGCTTAAATGTTCCAGTCCCCGTACACCTTCAGTACCGTAATCTCCTGATTCTCCCCGTATTTGTGCAGCAGCCAGCAGGCGCGGTGAACACCGTCCAGAATCTTATTTTCGCCGTCCACTACAATATACTTTCTTGCATCGTAACCTGTTTTCTCCAGGTTCTCTTCCAAAGCCTTTATCCGCTCCATGGAATGTTCATGTCCCGGATTGTATTTATCATTTAACTCCATGTACTCCTGATATGCCGCTTCATTTCCGTGCATATACTGATATGCCGGCATCTCTGCCAGTGGCACCTTGACATATCCATCCTCTGTCAGCTTCATTCCAAAAAGCTTTCCGATTGTGACCTTCTCAAGCCAGTAAGCGTACAACTCTCTGGTGGCAAGCCAGCCGTCTCTCCACTCCTCGTCCAGAAGAATCGAGTCATCGGCTAAAAGTTCTTCTATTTTTGTCTTCTTTTCTTCCTTCTTCTCAAGTCCGTTCTCTGCATAACCCTTGATTGCCTCAAAGACCATCTCTGGCGTGATTGCCGACATGCAGCGCGGCACCTCGTCTAAATAGCACTTCCGTTTCCATGCTGGGAACAGCTTCGAGCAGCCCTGATTACAGATGTTTGCGGTGATATTGAGGTCGCCCTCATATGAATAGACACCGATTGGAGTCTGTCCGAATAAAACAACGGAAGGTCCTGCATGGAGTGCCTTTCTCATATGTACCATTCCGCACTCTCCATCGATGTGCAGCCACGCATTTTTTAAGATAATTTTTAAATCCTCAAAATCAGTTTCTCCAAGAAGACACTTGTCCACGTGCTCAATCGGGTCATTATTGCCCGCTTCTCCTAACTGAACCAGCACAATATCCGGATAAGCCTCCTTTAAAATAGAGCATAATTTTGAATAATTCTGATTCGGCCACTGCTTTGGAGAATGTTTGCTCAGGCTGTTTGCATTCACACCCTGCTGCATCGTAATGTATCTGCAGTTTTCAAGCCCGAACCGCTTTAAGACACTCTGCTCCTCCTTGGTTGTAGCCATCTGATAGTAAAAATCCTTTGTAATTCCAAGGCACCCGCCAATATCCATAACATCCAGCCGGTTCTTGCCATTTGCAATCGTATAGTTATAGATATTCGGGTCGAATATGGAATCATTGCGCACAAAATCCCTGGTTGCGTTGCTCTGTTTGAAATTCCGCCATACATTAATAAGCTCAAGCAATTCTTCGGATGCGCCCTTTATTTTCTCCTCGTCGATATGTACCACATCCGGAAACCAGTTCATAACCAGTACCAATTCTGCCATATCCCGTCTGAAATTACTGCGCACATCGTAATCTGCAATAAAGTCCTGTCCCCCGAGAAGTCCATCATTCACTGTCTCGGAAGTATCTCCGTAAACCGTAATATTTAACAGTCCCGGGAATTTCTCATAAAAATATTTCAAAAAGTTAATTTGCATCAGGTAGGTGCCAATTCCCCCGTTTAACTGAACTGCCACATTTATCTTTTCCATCCGTCTACACCTCTTCTAATACTTTACCAACGCGTTCTAATACCATCTCGGGAACAACTGAATACATACACGGAGCCTTGTCCTTATCTCTCATGCAACGCTCCTGCCAATTCCGGAAGGTCCATTCACACCATGTATTACAGCCTTCTCCGACAATGTTCTCGTTCTCAGAATAGCCGAAAAACTCTGCAGATGTCGGTCCGAATACGACAACGGATTTTCCGCCCTTTAAGGCGTGTCTTAAATGTACCATGCCGCCTTCGCCGTCAATATGTACCGTTGCATGCTTCAACAATACCATTACCTGCTCTAAGGTTGTTTTTCCAACCAGATTAATGTCTGCTCCCTCAATCTCCGGGCAGCGGTCTACCGATACTCCAATCTGTACCACCAGTAAATCCGGGTATTTTTCTTTCAGAAGGCGCACCAGAATTCTATAGTACGGCATCGGCCATAATTTCACGGAATCCTTTGTGTAGTTAGTGTCACATCCCCTGTGAATCGTAATAAACGGTCTGTCTCCGATTCCAACCTCTTTCAGGTATTCCTCGTCGTTTTTCGTTTCAAGTGGCAGCTCATACTCTTCTGTCATTCCTAAGTATCCATAGATATCCGGCTGGTTGATTCGTTTTCTACCCTCTAAGATACATAACATTGCACTCTGTCCGTCTGAACTTCCTGCATATTTATAGAACTTTTCATTCTCTGCACGGAATTTTTCCATAAGGAACACATAGTCGAGCAGCTCCGGCATTGCCTCTGCAATGCGTCCTAACTGTCTTCTCTTCACATCCGGATAACGGCTTAAATCGATAAAGAGGTCGTAATTGCGGAAACTATCCTTATTTCCCTCTTCTTCATAAAGCCCATCAATCACCGGATACTGTGCGGAGTCAAAGATTAACTTCGCCGTATTATAGCTGCGTCTCGTAAACACATCGATATTTAAAAGTTCGTCCTGATATTTTCGACGAAATTTGTAGATGTAATTTGCCTGCACAAGATAGTCGCCCATTCCGCCGCGGATCAAAAATCCTACATTCACTTTTTTCGGATTCAGGACAATCTGTTTCGTCTCCTGCTCATCATCGTTCTTCTTCTGCGCTTTGTCCGGCTTCGGTACTTTCAGTAGAAATGCCCCGTTCCACAAAAGCATTTTTATGATTGCAGCACGCGGATGCTTTTTGTGCACCTTCTTGTACTTTTCTAATCGCACATGTATCTCGTCAAAATAATCCATCATATTTCCGCTCCTCCAATAAATTAACGTTCCATAGCTACTGTTTTTCTATCTCATAAACTCCCTGTATCGCTCTAAAATCTCCTGCGGCTTGCCGTATTCCCTGATTTCTCCTTCATGAATCCACAGAATTTTATCACACAAATCCTTTAAGGTATTCAGGTCGTGGGAAACGATGACTACGGTTCGGTTCTTATCAAGAATCAGCTCCTTCATCTTGTTCAAACTCTTTTTCTTAAAGCGCTCATCGCCGACACTTAATACTTCATCGACTAAAATAATGTCAGTCTCCAGATTCGCCGTAATCGCAAACGCCAGTTTGGAATACATACCGCTCGAATATGTTTTTACCGGCATATCAATAAATTCTCCGATTTCGGCAAACTCAATAATGGAGTCCATTCTCTCCTCAATCTGTTCCTTAGAAAATCCGAGCAGCATTCCAGAAATAATAATGTTCTCTCTTCCGCTCATTTCGTTATTAAAGCCGACCCCGATGGAAAGCAGGGAAATACTGTTTCCTTTCAGGTCAATGCTTCCTTCATCCGGTCTGAAAATTCCCGCAAGTGCACGCAGCATTGTGGATTTTCCACTTCCGTTCTTTCCGACAATTCCAAGGATTTCACCCTTTTCCACTTCAAAGGAGACATTTTTGACTGCACGGAATGCCTTTTCCTTGTCGTCCTTTTTATGAAATAATGTTTTTACAATGGAAATATTTTTTAAAGGTCTGTAGTCAATACACAAATTTTTGACTTCAATTGCAACTTCACTCATTATATCACCTTCACATAGCTATTCTCATTTTTGTAAATCAATCTGGTTCCAATGCACGCCAAAATAATGGAAATCACCAGCCATCCAATCATGGTAATCGGCGGTACTGCCTCCTCGTACAACAATGCCCGGCGCATTCCCGAAATAAAGAATGCCAGCGGATTGCATCGTTCAAAGATAAGGTTATACGGCTCCGGGAACTTGTTCATAACCGAATAAAAAATACCGGTAAAATAGAAAAGCATATTCAACACAATGGATACAATATAGGATAAATCATCCACATAAACCCCGTAATGCATCAGAATACATCCACAGCCATATGCGAAAATAAAAAAGGTCACCAGTACCGGAATCAGTCCAAACAGATGATAATCCACCGGTATCCGGTAAGGAATCATGATAACAATGACAATCGCACTTGATATCAGCATTTTAAATAAGTTTACAAACATTTTCTCAATCAGAAGAATCTGTTTTGGAATATAAACCCTGCTGATAATGGATTTGCTGTTTTTGATAAGTCTTACGCTTGTAGTCATACATTTATTAAAGAATGTCCACATCGTAATACCTGAAAAAATAAAAGCCAGAAAGTACTGCTCTGACATTTTGAATACATATCCAAAAATAAAAAAGTAAATTAACATATTACAAAGCGGCTCTAAAATCCACCAGAACCAATCCAGATACGAATTGGTTACTTCGGAGCGTAAGTCCGCACTTGCCGTATACAACACATAGTTCATATGTTTTTTTATATCATTCCAAAATTGCTTCATATCTATTTCCTTCCACTATTACCGTTCCGCCTGTCCGCACAATCCGCACTGCCTCTGCAAGCGCCTCCTCCCGGTCCTCGTAAGCACCAAGGATGACTGTATCAAACGCATCGCTGTCATATGCGAGGTTTTCCGGCATACTGTAACGGTATTCCATCTGTTTTTTATAACAGTTTACTTTCGCATCCCGCCCGTCTGGTCTGTTTGAAAATATCACGATTTCAGAATTATCTGGATTGATTCCATAAGCTGTCACATCCAGTTCATTTATCAGTGCCACTTTTCCTTCCATTACTGCATTGCACGCTTCCTGTTTCTTAAGTCTCTTGCGGGTTCTAGCAGTCTGTTCTACCACCTGTCTGCAGGCATCTAAAACACGTTCCGGTGTCACGTTTGCCATACATCTGTGCTTTGGCTCTAATCCACGGTAACACCGATATGCCCAGTCCTCATGAGTTCCCATACAGTTGTTGCACTGCTCGTCCACCAGATTGAAGTTCTGCTCATAACCATACATATGCAGAGGCGTCGGTCCAAACACGACAACCGCCGGGGTCGACATCTGTACTGCCAGATGCACCAGTCCGCCCTCGCAGTCAATATGGCAGCAGGATTTCTTGATAATCCATTTGGTGAGTTCAAAGCTCTCTCCTAAGATTGCAGTATCAACACCGGGAAGTGGTTCGCTTTCTTTCCCACCAAGCTGTACAATCTGTAAGCCTGCAAATGTTTCTTTTATTTTCTGAATCAGCTCTGCATAGTGCTCCACTGGCCATACCTTAAGCTGTTCCTGGTTTGCACGCATACTGTCAGCACCGCGGTTTAACGTAATGTACTGTCCCGGAATCAGGTCAAGCTGTCTGAATTTTTCTTTTTCAGTCATATCCAGTGAAATTCCGGTTCGTTTATCCGCAATTTCAAATACCTGTCCCATCCGAAGCTCTGTCCAGCGGTCTAATCCCAGTACTCTGCACCGTTCAAACCGGATTCGCTCACGAAAGCACTGCTCCGGGATTCTGATATAGAGTTCATTCCAATTTTCTCTGATATAATTCATCCGACGATATAACTCTGGGGCAATCTGCTCCACTCTGCCATCGTCCATATTCAGAACATGAATAAAATGTTCCACCATCAATGCCAGGTCATATTTGTTTCTTTCAATTTCAAATCCGGCATATTCTTTTACCACAACATCCGGTCTTTTCCCGTAAATTGCATTTCCAAAAAAAGGTTTCTCACAAAACACCGTAACACGGCACGGAGCATACATCATCAGTTCGTCCAATATTTTCGAACTAATGATGTAGTCTCCAATCCCGCCGGTCGGATAGACTGCAATTTCGAGCGTACCGTCTTCTTTTTCCATTTTTCCGGTTGGAAGATGCCTCACTCCCGCCGTTTTCCCGAGAATAATCTCAAACGCACGCTTTATCGTACATCTCCATCCGTCAGTGGCAATCATTTCCTTTGCCTTATATACATACTCTGCCACAATTCCGCGGTCCTTTAACAGAAGAACCGCTTCAAATGCGCAGCTCAAAAACAATATCACACAGATTGCAATTATAAAACCCATGTCATCCTCAAATTCTAATAAATTTCATAGTTCTTCATAAGGTAATTCTGCACGTAGTCCTTCGCACCATCCTCAAGAGAATAGAACGCATCTGTATAACCTACGCTGCGCAGTTTCTCCATATTTGCCTGGGTATAATACTGGTATTTTGCACGCAAAGTTTCCGGCATCTCCACATACTTGATGTTCGGCTCTAAACCCATTGCACGGAAGGTAGATGCTGCAAGATCGTAAAAGCTTCTTGCCTGTCCGGTTCCAAGGTTGAACAGTCCGCTTACTTCCTCATGCTCAATCATGTAACGGATTACTTTGCAGATATCCTTTACATAAACGAAATCACGGAGCTGTCCGCCATCCTCATAGCCCTCTTTGTAGGATTTGAAAAGTCCCATCTCTCCTGTCTCGGTTATCTTGTTGAAGGAGTGGAAAATAACACTTGCCATGCTTCCTTTGAAATACTCGTTCGGTCCATATACATTAAAGAATTTGAATCCAACGTGCTGTTTTGGGGCAATCGCCTGTTTTTCTGCCCACAAATCGAATAACTGCTTGGAATAGCCGTAGCCATTTAACGGTCTTAAGCGTTTGATGTCTTCCTTATCGTCAAATCCTTCTGTTCCGTCTCCATATGTTGCAGCACTGCTGGCATAGATAAAGCTAATCTGATTCTCGGTACAGAATTTCCAGAGTGTTTTGGTATATTCATAGTTGTTCTTATACAGGAAGTCAAAATTCTTCTCAGTTGTCGCTGAGCAGGCACCCATATGGATGATATGTGTTACCTTTCCGGCATACTCCGGGAGTCTCTCTAAAAATTCATCGCGGTTGATATACTCGGTATATTTCTTATTGCGCATATTCATCCATTTGTCGGTCTCACAAATGTGGTCAACAATCGTAATATCTTCAATCCCCATATCGTTTAAGGTACGTACAACACAACTTCCGATAAATCCTGCTCCACCTGTTACAATTACACTCATTTTGTTTCTCCTTTCATTACCGTAACAATTTTTTCTATGATATTTGTCGTTGAACATCCGTCCACCACACTGACGTATTCCACTTTTCCGCCATATTTTGCCACGCTGTCCACCTCCGGGATCCATTTCCCCTCATAGTCGCCGCCTTTGATAAAGCTATCCGGCTGGATTTTATCAATCATTGCGCAGGGTGTTGATTCGGAAAACAGACATACATAATCCACGCATCCTAATCCGGCAACTACAATCGCTCTCTCATTTTCCGGGACAATCGGACGTAAATCGCCTTTTAATCCCTTCACGGAGCTGTCTGAATTTAAAAACAGGACAAAGATGTCTCCCTTTGCAGCCGCCTCCTCAAGATAGGTCACATGGCCGGCATGGATAATGTCAAAGCATCCGCTGGTTGCCACAACCTTTTTTCCCTGCTGCTTGAGTTCTTTTACCTTTTCCCGCAGTTCCTCTGCACCTACAATCTTACTCCTCATAAATTCTCCCTATCAGTTCCTCCTGTGTGACCGGAGCTGTTCCCACTTTGCTGATAACAACGCTTGCCGCATAATTTGCCAGACGAACCGCCTCTTCAATCGCAAGTCCGCTTACCATTCCAAGAGTGATTGTACTGATAACTGTATCTCCTGCACCTGTCACATCAAAAACCTGTACTGCCTTGGATGCAAAATCCTTTCGCTTCTGGTCCGGCAAAAATACAGAGATTCCCTCTGCACCTCTGGTTACAATCAGACATTTTGCACCGGATTTATAAAGGTATACTTTTCCGGCTTCATTTAAGCTGTCCTCGTCGGTAATCTTGATTCCAACAGCCTCTTCAAGTTCAAGATTGTTCGGTTTTACAAAGTCTGCATTTCGGAATACCTCAATGTTGCGGCTCTTAGAATCAATGGAAACCAGAATATTGTTCTCGTTACAGATTCTGATGACCTCTGCCACGAAATTTCTGCTCTCAAGAACGCCCTTCTTGTAATCAGAAAGTACAATCGCATCTAACTCCTGTGCGTGTGCACGGATAAAATCGATAATCTGTATCTGTGTCTCTTCGAGAATACAGCCTGTTACCTCATTGTCCACACGAAGAAGCTGCTGTCCCTTGGTCGCATATCTTGTTTTTACAATTGTAGGTCTGTTTTTTTCTGCGATGATTCCATCGGTGTGCATCCCGTTCTCTGCAAGGTGGCTGCGAAGCCATTTTCCTGCCTCGTCATCCGCAGCGGTTCCTGCCACATACACATCACTGCCTAATGACTTCATATTGTTTGCCACATTGGAAGCACCGCCTGCCTCAAGGCTTTTCTTCTTAAAATTGAGTACCGGAACCGGAGCCTCCGGTGAAATCCTGCTTACCTTTCCGGTAATGTACTCATCTACCATCAGGTCGCCTAATACTAAAATTTTCTTCTGCGCAAACTGTTCTTTTACCAGATTTGCAACTTTCTCTTTATCTGCCATGGTTCACCTCTTGTTCTTTTATTTTCCAAAAACTTCCCGTTCAATCATTTCACACAGTAAATGTACTGTAAAAGTATGTACTTCCTGAATACGCGGCGTGCTGTCGGACGGTGCCACAAGTGCAATGTCACATAACTCTTTTATCTTTCCACCATCTTTTCCAAGGAAACAGATGACCTTCATTCCCTTTTTTCTTGCCTCACCGATTGCCTGTACAATATTCTGGGAATTGCCACTGGTTGAAATTCCGATAAATGCATCTCCGCTCTGTCCCATTCCCTGTACCTGTCTTGCAAACACTTCATCATAACCGTAGTCATTTCCAATACAGGTCATAACGGATGGGTCTACGCACAGTGACATTGCCGGGATGGAATCTCTCTCCATCAGAAAACGTCCTACAATCTCTCCTGCAAAATGCTGTGCATCTGCCGCGCTTCCACCGTTTCCTGCAAGGAGAATCTTGTTTCCGCTTTTAATGACATCCGTCAGGATTTTTCCGGCTTCGTTCACAAGATCCATATATTCACCATTTTTAAGCTTTTCCAATACCTCTTCTTTCTCATTGAGGCGCTCTTTCATCCATGCTTCCATTTTCAATCTCCTTTTTTTCTTCTTTTAATATTTCTTCCGCAGCCTGTCCAATTCCACCCTCGATACAGTGGATTTTGTCCTGTTCTGTGTAATAATCTTTTTCTGAATACACCAAAAATCCCTTTGCATCCGTCTGTCTGCAAAGTTCTAAATCCCGCATTTTATCACCGATTGCAATAGATTTACTGACATCTATCTGATAGGTTTCAATTGCCTGATAAAACATTCCAAGCTTCGGTTTGCGGCAGTCACAGTCCTTCCGATATTCTATTACCTGCGCATCCGGAAGATGTGGACAGTGATATATCGCCGTTATCTGAGCGCCTGCCTCCTTTAACTGCCTAAGCATCCAGTCTTCTAACTCCTGATACTGCGCCTCTGTATAGTAGCCTCTTGCGATTCCGGACTGATTCGTAACGATTATCAAGTCGTACCCAGCATCTTTTAACCGTCGCAGTCCCTCTAATACGCCGGGTAAAAATTCAAATTTGTCAATCTCGTACAGGTAGTTTTTTTCTACATTGATTGTTCCATCCCTGTCCAAAAAAACAGCTTTACTTCTCATCTCTTTTCTGCTCCCATAGATTTTTTACTGCCTCCCACACATCCTCGACAGTATTTTCCTCTACACACGGATACGCATGCTTCACCTTATAACTGCACATATTATTACAATTATAACACTTACGCCATTTACATACAATACTCGGATTTTCATAGCCTTCGGCGGCATAGTCATAATGAATAAATGCATCATACACATATCCACCTGTTACAATGCAGACCTTTCTCCGCTGTGCCACTCCGATATGATAGGCACTTGTATCGTTTGTCACCAGAAGGTCTGTTCTTCCAATGATTTCAATGAATTCACTTACATTTGTCTTTCCAACCAGATTTGTCACTGGAATTTCCTGGATTTGTGCTAACATCTCTTCGATTGTTCCGGCATCATGTTCCGTGCCGCACACGACTAACGGATACCCCGTAAGCTTATGAAGCCTTTCCGCAATCTCTGCAAAGCCCTCGGTTGTCCATTGTTTTGCCGGAAGGCTTGCCGATGGAAAAACGATAAAATAATGTTCTGGCAGCTTTATATCTAACGCCATCCGCGGCAGCTCTGCCGGGTGTGCTGTGGCAGTAATTCCACCGATTTTTTCCCAGACGCACGCATAATATTTTATCTTGTGGAGATGCTTCTGCTCAATCACAATGACTTCATCATAAATGCGGTTTCGCATCCACTGTGGACACTGTATTTTTTTATCGGACTTTGTGAGTACACCTGTCTTTTTGTCCGCACATACCGCATTTGCCACATACACATTCGGGGAACATTCCTCACAGCCAATCGGGTCTATCACAAGATCATAATAGCACTCTCTCAACCGCTTCCACATAGATGCCCTGTAAAACGGATTGACGGAAGCCTTCTGATATTGAAGCGGTATCACAGAATCAAAATATTTCTCAAATAATGCTTCATAGCCGACCTGGCACGTAAGTTCCAAATAATACTGCTCCTTTGGATAAATCCGCCGCATATTTTCGATTGCACCAAGAAACAGAACACAGTCTCCTAGTGCAAACGGAAACACCACGAGCACCCTCTTTTTTTCACCCTGTATCCGTTTCGGTTTTCGCAGAAATGCGAGCACTGTTTTATCATAGAAATAAAATAATATTCTTATATTCTGTAAAACAGGAAGCTTCATCAGTACCTGTAAAATTTTATAAAATAAAGATGTGTTTCCTTTATGCTTCTTTTTCTTCATTCCTGTCTGACGGCTCCCTCTGTACCTCTTCAAAGTTAATCCGTTTTTCCTCCACCACAAGCGGTCTGTGGATGACACGCGTGTTGATATTCAAAATATATTCTCCTATCAGTCCGATAAAAAACAACTGGATGGAGCCAATCAAAAAGATACCAATCAGCATTGGCGCATTTCCGGTATCAAAGCTGTACCAGTGTGTCAGCTTATAAATCAGGTAAAATAACGCAACAAGAAGGCTTAGTGCACTGGCACCAAACCCAAGGAATGTTGCGATACGAAGTCCTACTTTTGTATAAGAGGTAAAACTGAGCATTGCAGCATCGTACAGACTGTAAAAGTTGTTATGCGTTTTTCCTGCACGGCGTTTCGGCTGCTCATACGGCACCTCAATCCGGTTGAACCCGTGTCCATACTCTGCCACGATTCCGCGAATAAACGGAATCGGATCATCGAGCTTTCTTAACAGTGCAAGAAAGGATTTGTCATAAAGTCCAAATCCGGTAAACTGCTCAATCATCTCTGTCGTAGACATACTTTTTATCATTTTGTAGTACACACTGCGCAGGAAATAGATAAACGGATTTTCCTTGCTGCTGGTCTTGATGCCGCTTACAATCTTGTGTCCGTTCTCCCACTCATGCACAAAGCGCGGTATCAGCTCCACCGGGTCCTGAAAGTCACAGCACATACAGATTGCGCAGTCACCGGTTGCCTGGCAGAGGGCATAAAACGGCGAATTAAACTGACCGAAATTGGTCACGTTAAAAATTGCCTTTACTTTTTTGTTCTTTGCACAAAGTCCCTCGATACGGTCTCTCGTACCATCGGTAGAACAGTTATCTATAAATAAAATTTCATAATCATACTGCGGAAGTGCTTCCTCTAATACATTTTCCACTGCAAAGCACATCAGCTCCACATTCTCCACTTCGTTGAAGCAGGGAATGACAATGCTTAATTTCTTCTGATTATCTGCCATTTCCAATTTCCTCTAAAATCTTTACAATTCCTTCCTCAAACCCGGTCTGCGGCACAAACCCGGTATCGGCGGTAAGCCGGCTGATATCCGCTGCGAGGTACATGACCTGGCGCTTTGCGTAGGGCAGTTCCCCGATTCCGATGCTTCCGGTACACCCGGTCTGTTTCTGTACCGTGTGATACAGCTTTGTAATATATTCCTTAAGCGGAACCGCATGACCACTTCCAAGTACATAGGTTGCTCCGTCCTGTCCCTTCTCGCCCAAAAGCCGCAGTGCCTCCGCCGCGTCCCCGCTGTAAAGGTAATCCCACAACTGTCCGCCCGGCGTAAAAGGGGCATGCTCCCCTGCCAAAAGCTTCCTTATGGTGCTGCTTATCATGGAGTTTTCCCCATCGTAAGGCCCGTAAACACTTAAAATGCGCACCCAGATATGGCGAAGTCCTTTTTCTTCGCAGAGCAGACGGCTCATCTGTCCGGCGCAGAGTTTTGCCATTCCGTACCCATTTTCCGGAAAAGCCGGCGTCTGCGGCTTCAACATTCCTTCCACGCGCCCGTATTCCGCCTGGGAACCGGCACCGATAAAAGTGTGACAGCCAAGCCGCTTTGCAAGCTCCACCGCCGCTATCGTGGATGCGATATTCTCCGTCTGAAGCTTCATATCGTTGCGCACTGCTCCGGTTGTCCCACGCCAGGCTAAATGATAAAAAATATCACCTCCCGGCAAATCGGATGCGATTAGCTCCGTAAGGTCATCAAGATCCATTTCCACTGCATGCAAAAGTGGACTGTCAGGAAGCTGTCTGTTCCGGTGTGACCCCTTGTGGCAGAGTGCCACCACCTCACATCCATGCGCGATATATGTTTGAATCAATGCCATGCCCACCGCTCCGGTAGGTCCTGTAATGACGATTCGTTCCGGCATAGGTCTTTATCCTTTCCAAAGTGGAATAAACATCTGCTGTTTTAATTCCTCTTCCGGTAAAAACGGAGCCAAATCCTCCAGTGGTGCAGACACCATACTGCCATCCGGCAGCTTTTTGCTGGCACATTTCGGCTCAAATTTCTGTTCTGTATCTACCATCAGCTCGCAGATGCACGGTCCTTCGGTCTGTAAGGTCTTTTCTATCTCTGCAAGCCTGCCATTCTCTGAAATTCTCTGGAATGGAAATCCGTACGCCCACGCTAATTTTTCCAAATCCGGGAAGCTTAAATCTCCACTGTCACATCCGATTCCAACAAGCGGTTCCCCGAAAAAGTTCTTCTGTGTCTGCCGGATGGAATGATAACCACCGTTATTGATGACAAATAACTTAATTGGAAGTCTGTGATGAATGATGGTCTGTAATTCCTGTAAATTCATCTGGATGCTTCCGTCTCCTGTAATGCAGACCGTCTCCTGCCGTCCCGATGCGATGCAGGCACCGATTGCCGCCGGCAAATCATAGCCCATCGCCGCCACACCGGAATTAATTAAAAACCGTGAGCCTTTTTTTATGGAAAACGCATGGCTTCCTACCACGCAGGCAGAGCCATTGCCTACAACCGTAAGTTGATTTTCCGGAAGCATTTCACTCAAAGCCCCGATAAATCCGTAAACGTTGACCGCTCCCTGCTGCTTTCTATGCTTCTCCTGCACCACCGGATACTGCTTCTTCCAGTTCTGGCACGTGGCAAGCCACTCCTCCTGCTCCGGCACCGCTTCTGCTTCTTCCGGCAGATTGCGCTCCAAGGCTTCCAACAGGTCTTTTGCATCCGCCCAGACCGGAAGATTCACATGAAGATCCGGCTTTTTTAATTCCTGCTCGTCTACATCCTCTACAATCGTGTAGGCAGCTCTCGCCCAGGACTCATACTGGTAGCCAACCTGTCTAATGCTTAAACGGCTTCCAATCGAAAGCAGTACATCACTGTTTTGAACCGCCCAGTTTCCTGCGCGGTCTCCCATAATGCCTGCTCTTCCCGTATACAGTGGATGTGAATCATAGATAAGGTCAACGCTGTCCCAGCCTGTGACAACCGGAATCTTTAACTTGTCTATCACACGCAAAAAAAGCTCTCCGGCACCTGCAATGCGGATTCCATTTCCTGCATTGAGAACCGGGCGCTTCGCTCCCCGTATCTTTTCAATTATTTTTTTTGCCAGTTCATCCGTCACGGATGGAACGGACTCCTCCTCCGGCACATAGCCCCGCAAGTCCTCCGTCTCCACATATCCGCCCTGGATATTTAACGGGATATCCAGCCAGCAGGGACCCGGTCGCCCGGTCTTTGCCAGATAAAGTGCCTTTTCCAGGCAGCAGCGGATATCTGACGCGTCCGTCACCATCTGCGCATATTTGGTAATATGGGATACCATCTTTACGATATCATATTCCTGATCGCCATAGGAACGAAGTGCAAGCCCTGTGCTTCTCACTGTCGTATCATACCGCACCTGCCCGGATATCACCAGCATGGGGATGGAATCCAGCCAGCCGCCCACCACTCCGGTGATGGCATTGGTACCGCCGGGGCCTGTGGTCACACACAGCGCTCCGATCTTGTTGTGGATTCTGGCATATGCCTCTGCCGCAATGGCGCAGGCCTGCTCATGATGCTGATACAGGCAGCGCAGTCCTTCCTGATGGCCCAGCGCGTCATTCAAATGCATGGCGCCTCCCCCTGTAACCGTAAAGACCTGATTGATGCCTGCCTCCACCAGTTTCCCGGCAATGTAGTTGGATACTTTGATCTTCATTGGGAATCTCCTCCTGTTATGTTTTGTATAGTCCTGTGCGGTGCTTTTGCCGCTTTGTTTTCTATTCAATGTTATTAGTATACCATACATTCCCTTATCCTGCATCCAGAAATCTTGACTGGCAGCGCATGCCTCCATTTCCAGTAACCTTCTCTTTTCAAGACGCATGGAATCCGCTATAATCTGCACCGTAATGCAACTGCGGATTCTCGGCCAACTTTCCACAAGCAAAAAGGAGAAATAAAAAGTTATGAACAAACATTACAAATTACTGGCTGTATTATCCACCGCGGCAGCAATGTCAGCGGCAACCCCTGCACTTGCCCTTTCCATCCCGGGAAGCGTTTCCACTGTACTGGCGGCAACCGCCG
>ENA-OPUE01000683-OPUE01000683.1-human-gut-metagenome-genome-assembly--contig:-NODE-683-length-25851-cov-8.841603_pt1 | contig 25851 bp, 28 predicted proteins | sample MGYA00241466_ERZ501924 | MGnify/ENA primary metagenome ERZ501924 (study PRJEB25962, sample SAMEA2042223) | human gut metagenome | biome: human gut; feature: human-associated habitat; material: faeces...
TGTGGACGAGGAAATGCGTAACAGGCTGCAAGTGCGCCTTATTACCCGCACCCTTGCTTTTCATGTAGGATAATCTTTTAGCCCATGCGGGGAGCGTGTCCCCTTTCCACGCTTCCCGTTATGGGCTATTTGTCGTTCCGCAAAAGCATATCCGCTGTTGATGTGCTTTTGCAGGCCGACAAAGCCTATTGTTCTTTGACAAAGAAAGCGGCCTTTGGTGCGCAGCATAACAGGCAAACGGGTACATTCCGTCTGTACCGAGCCAGTCGGCGGGTACGCCATGACAGCTTTTCCCCGTAGGGGAAAAGCCGAGCGAGAACTACCGCGCCGTAAAACAGGTTTAGCAGCTTGTGGGCGACGACATACAAGGCGGCACAATGATACTCCCGCGTTGAACACCCTCAAAGTATTGCGCGGCGCACCCATAAGCATGGGCCGGGGTGAAACTCCCGTGAGGTTGCAGCTAACAACCGCCCGTTTTTGCCTTTTGACGAATATAGTTTATCCATACAGGAAAAGGAGGTTTTTCTAATGGATAAAAAACAGACAATTACAACCGAACGCAAAATAGGGAAAATCACCTATCTTGTTCAAGCGTTGCCGAGTGAAAAGGCAACCGATACAATCCATAAAAAGATTGAGAAACTCATTGTAAAGGATTTGCAGAAAAAGCCCGGAAATCCGGGATTTTTAGCGTCCGAGTAGTGCATTAGGCGGCGGGATATGGTATAATGATAGCAACACATTATACCTGTTTATTCGGCTGTCGGAAAGGAGGACTAATGTTACAGTCGAATAAAATCACCGCCCTTTACTGCCGTTTAAGTCAAGAGGATATGCAAGCCGGAGAAAGCGGAAGCATACAGCACCAAAAAATGATACTTCAACGCTATGCGGACGAACACCATTTTTTGAACACAAAGTTTTTTGTGGACGACGGATTTTCCGGCGTGAGTTTTGAGCGCGAGGGGCTGCAAGCGATGTTGCAGGAAGTGGAAGCCGGACGAGTGGCGACGGTCATTACCAAAGACCTTTCCCGTCTTGGCAGAAACTATCTGAAAACGGGCGAACTCATAGAGATTGTATTTCCCGAAAACGGAGTACGCTATATCGCGATCAACGACGGAGTTGACACAGCGCGGGAGGATAACGAGTTTACCCCCTTGCGGAACTGGTTTAACGAGTTTTACGCCCGCGACACAAGCAAGAAAATCCGCGCAGTTAAACAGGCACAGGCGCAAAAAGGCGAGCGCGTCAACGGGGAATATCCATACGGCTATATCCCAGACCCGAACAACCGCCACCACCTTATACCCGACCCGGAAACCGCGCCGATTGTCAAACAGGTTTTCGCTATGTTTGTTAGCGGCGTGCGTATGTGCGAAATCCAAAAATGGCTTGCGGAAAACAAAGTCTTGACGATTGGAGCGTTGCGCTATCAGCGTACAGGACAGGCGCGGTATCAGCGGGCAATGATCGCCCCCTATACTTGGCCGGACAAAACGCTCTATGACATATTAGCAAGGCAGGAATATTTAGGGCATACCATAACCGCGAAAACTCACAAGGTATCCTACAAGTCGAAAAAGACCCGGAAGAACGAAGAAGAACAACGCTATTTCTTCCCAAACACCCATGAGCCGCTTGTTGACGAGGAAACCTTTGAACTTGCGCAAAAGCGGATTGCTACCCGCCACCGCCCGACAAAAGCAGCGGAGATTGATATTTTTTCCGGCTTGCTGTTTTGCGCTGGTTGCAGACATAAGATGTATTACCAACAGGGCGTAAATATCGAGCCGCGCAAGTTTTCCTATTCTTGCGGCGCATGGCGCAACAGGGCAAGGACAGGCAGCGAGTGTACCTCTCATTATATCCGCAAAAACGTACTTCTTGATTTAGTGCTGGAAGATATGCGGCGGGTTTTGCGGTATGTTAAGGAACACGAACAGGACTTTATCTGTAAAGCTACCGAGTACGGCGACATGGAAGCGAGAAAGGCATTAGCGCAGCAGCAAAAGGAACTTTTCAAAGCACAGGCGCGTATGACCGAACTTGACACGCTTTTCCGCAAGCTGTATGAGGACAACGCATTAGGCAGACTGACAGATGAACGGTTTGTGTTTCTAACTTCCGGCTATGAGGACGAAAAGAAATCCCTTGCCGCAAGGATAGACGAGTTACAACAGCAGATCGCAACCGTTACCGAGCGAAAAAGGGATATATCAAGGTTTATTCAGATTGTCGGGAAATACAGCGACATACAGGAATTGACCTATGAAAACGTCCATGAGTTTATCGACCGTATTTTGATACATGAATTAGACCGGGAAACCAACACCCGGAAAATCGAAATCCATTACAGCTTTGTCGGACAGGTTGATACCGAGCAGGAGCCGACGCAAGTTGTCAACCATGACCGCCGCAACATGGTAGATGTAAAAAGTATCGCTATCTAACCCCAGCAAAGTTGGTTCCCGTATATCCGTCGTCCACATAGAATTTTGTATCGGTCAATCCTTTTTCCTTTGCCTTTTGCGAAAGCAGTGTTTTTTGATTGACTATCGAATTGCTTTCACCGTCCATTCCGTCATCACGGGACAAACGGCAGTAAAGCGCCGTTATCCCGATTTTGTTATTCTTTTTCGGCTGCACTATTATCCTCCTTCCCGGCAGCCGTACAATCATATTCGGTGCTTATTATATTACTTGAACCGACGGACGGCAAATCTGCGAAATCGCTTGTGAGATAATTTCCGATACGGTTATTCAGCAAAGTATTCTCTTTGGGTTCTTTGTAGTTAGGTTTTTGAAATTTCGACTCAACCACATATCTTACGCTGTTAATAACATATTCCTGTGGTGCGGCGCCGAAGCCTACAATAAACTTATTCATAAGCCCTCCTTATCTCGCGTTGCGATTATTCTGACGGTCATATTCTTTTTTGACAAGCTTAAGCAGGTATTCCAACATTTCAGCCGGTGTCATAGATGACGGCACATATTTGCGAATATCGTCCATCGGGATTTTCAGCTTTTCAATTTGATTGGGTTTAACCTCAGCCATAATTTCAGCTACGGTATCGTAGTCAAGTTTGCCTTCTTCAAAAGCGGCGCGCATACGAAAAAGACAATTCGTAAGCCGGGAGCATTTTCATTTTGCCGTTATCTACATATTCTTGAAGTTCGGGCATTAGATAGGTCAATCGAATTAGGCACTGCACAGTTCTTCCGCTGTCGGCATCCGAAACATTATCTCGCGACTTGTGGCCAGTCTGTCCACAAGTGCGTCCCTGATGAGAAAGTGCGTCTGCTTTCATACGGTAAGAACGAGCCTTTTCCATAAGCGTTAGATTCTCACGCTGACAATTGGAATCTACCATCATAACCGTGGCCTCATCACGGTCGATAAAATGAACAACCGCCGGAATTTCTTTTATTTCAAGAAGCTCGGCGGCGTGTACTCTGCGGTGTCCGGATATAATTTCGTATTCGTCCTGTTTATCCTCAAGTGGGCGAACGATAATGCGGTTTAGAAGTCCGTATTCTTTTATACTCTTAACAAGCTCCGTCATTGACACATCATCAAGCACCTTGTAGGGGTGACTCTCAAATGGGTGAAGCTTTTCGAGCTTAATGTTCATAAGCTTCGTTTTTGCTGTCTTTTCAGCAGACGTTTTCGTTTCTTTCATAAGTTTTTTCCTCCTGATTTTAATTTCTTTTTGTCTGCCGTTTCTGTTGTAGAAAAATGTGTATATAAAAATATGATTGAAACGGCAGCGTAGTTTGTTTGTCTCATAATTACTGCCTTTCAATGTTCTTACTTGCGGTTTTCTCCGTAGTGTGCGTCTGTGAATAATCCTTTGAAAGTGATTTCGCAATCGCGGTCATTCAGTTCTTTTGAAAACCTGTGATATTTGTGCTTAGTTTTTTCGGACAAATTGTTGTTACCGAGCCAAACGTGATCGACATTGGTTTGAAGTCTTAAAAGCAGCCTTGTGATTTTATGAAAGATTTCAGGCGGCTTTTCGTTAACAATCATATCGTTTACAAGCCAATACAAAACAGTTTTCTCGGGCGCTCGGCACAGCGTACTGAGCCTCAAAAATTTGTCTTTTTCGGATTTTGTCATCCGAACGTGAACATAGTGCTTTCCGTTTCTCAAGTGTTCACCTCCTTTGACTTTTCAATTTCAATGTCAAGCTTTTCAGTCAGCTCGTCAGATAATTCTTTTGCTGTTTTGACCGCGTCTTCGCAAAGATTATTAAACCGCGGCTCATCCAATGTTCCGATTTGATTCAGAACAATTAAGTGGTGGTTTATTTCATCGCTAATACATTTAAGTCGGTTATAATAGCTCTCATAATCAATGCTCGGCGTGTGCACAAGCTTGCAGTTTGCAATGATATGACGGATATATTCTGAACGATTCATACCGAGCTTTCCTGCTTTGCGGTCTATTTGCTTTAATTCCTTATCTGTCAACCAAAACTTAATTCTCTCTGTTCTTTTTTCGATAATTACCATCCTTTCTTTTTGGGGTTTTAGGGGCGCGGAAAGCGACCCCTAACAAGTGTGTTTGCTGTGTGTGCACCCAAACACGTTGCTTGCTAATGCAATGCCATTTGCAAGCGAATAGAATTTGGTACACCCAAATTCAGTGCTTGCTATACCGATGCCATCAGCTAATGCCGTTTTAATACAATCAATTTTCATCATCTCCTTTCAAAAATCAGGCATAATGATGACCGCCTTTTCAGCCGGTCATCATTATGCCTATGTAGCAGTTGTAGCGGTAATAAATTTGTTTCATAGATATAACATTAAGAGGGAAAAATATTTCCGAGAGTAATAATTCATTCTTTCCCTCTATATACAGTACAAGGTTAAAATCAAAAAATGTTCCTGTGATTTGAAAAAATTTTAATAGTTTTCAAAATTTATTTTCAGGCATAAAAAAACGGCGGTGCTCTTTTCAAGAACATCGCCGTTGGAAATTACATATTCAATTTTCAAATCCTAAGAATTCTTTGAAACCCTTATTCATTATTTTCATTCGCTTGCTGACTGCACTATGAGTTTTGTAGCCAAGCCGCTTTGCAATCTCTTTTTGAGTAATCCCTTTTTCCAAAAGGTAATATATCTCTCTGTCGGTGCCGTTCAGTGTCTTGGCGAACTCATCACGCAGGAATATATACCGCCGTTCTTCCTCCGAATCATTTGCAAAAAACATTTTTGCGCCTTCAATATTGGTAGATTCATCATCCGATAACTCGCTGAAAAGGAGAGGAGCTCCGAGTTTTGTGTTTGCGTGAGTCCACTTGTTGTAAAAGTTGATTTTATCCTGATTTAACTGCTCTGTAAAATCTTCGTGCTGCGGAACTTTCCGCGAAATACCGAAAATTGCAGGAACCTGTTGCCCTTGCATAACCGTTTCAATCAGCGTTTCGTCAATCACTCCGGCAACTTTTTCGACTACCGTATGTATTTCTTCATCAGACAGATCGTCAATCTCTTTACTGACCGATTTCGCATAGCAGTCAAGTCCGAGCATAACCGGCTGTTCATACATCTCAAAAAATCGGTCAACATATTCGTTCAGCTTGTTCGGGTCTGCGTAGATTTCAGAAATCTATTCGGAAAAATAATCCGCGTCGGCGTTCTCCAAAAAGTTTACCGGATGATCTTTGGAGTAGTTTTTCATCTTCCGTTTGACGCCGAGTTTTCGGAGATTGCCGAGCCAGTATTCACCGAAGATTTTCTTTGTGCGGACAAAGATTTTAGCCTGTTCGCCTTCGAATTTATACTTGCGATCCAGCTCCATGTTTGCCGTGAAGTCATTATTTTGAAAGAATTTGACTAATTCATCTTTTTGTTCGGGTGTAAGTTCAACTTTATTTGTCATCGATGTCCCTCAAATTAAATTCTTAATAACTTTCTCTGCTACACCTTGAATGGAAAGCTCCGCAGAATAGATGTCCTTGTACTTCTTATTCTCAGGATGCAGATAAGGTCTTTTCTTTTCATTGTCAAATTCTAATCGTTTCAGCGTGTTTCGGTTGTCGCTATCGAGTGCCACAATGATTTTTCCATAATCAGCAGTATTTGTCTTTCGAACAATCACAAAATCTCCATCGTCAATTCCGGCATCTGTCATGGATTCACCGTCAGCCAGTAAAACAAAATATTCGCCTTTGCCGAGCAAACTCGTAGGAAACTCAATGAAGCAGTCATTCAATTCTTTTTCGGTTTGTGGCTCACCGCAGGGAATCGCCCCCGAAATCGGCAAACGAACGGTATTTTGTGACGTCAACTGTTCGATAAACTCTGTGATGATATTACTTCCTTTGTATTTGATAACGCCTTTCTCGTCCATATCCACAAGATATCGTTGCACCATAGGTCGGGAAATTCCTGTGCCTGCTTCAATCTCACGAATGGACGGTGTTCTCAAGTTTTCTTCAAAGAATGTATCCACATATTCAAGTATGGCTTTTGCTTTTTTGGTTTTTTGGTACGCATAAGTATCCCTCTTTCTAAAAGAGACTATCGTCTCAAATAAATAATATCATAAATAATACGCTTTGCCAATCATTTTCCGATGCTTTTCGACAATCAACCTCAAGCAGCACGTAGAAACTTGGTCTTAGACCTGTCAAAGCGCTAATATTGCAGGAATATAGATTCGGGCATAAAGACATTGCAAAAATGCTCTCAAAAACAATATATAAGACCGTCTACTCAAAATGAGCAGGCGGTCTTCCCTTTACTCAGAAACGAGGTAATCGTCGGAGCCGTCGATGTACTTTTCATAATCAATACGAATTGACGTATTCTTACTATGATGATAACACATACGACCAGCCCATCCAAGAAAACAGATAGTTCCATCAGATTTTAATACCATAATATCATCCACTTGTCGATCAGTCGGCTTTACATTATCTCCATATGTTACGCCTTCCCGTTCAGCATCACTCATAAAGCGGTACTGAATTGCCTTGTTACGAAGAAGAATATAAACTTTCTTTTCGTTGTTGATGAGTTCTTTGATTGTTCGCATAATATCGCTCCTTAATAAATTATCACCTAAAGAGAGCGAAAAAAAGCAACCCTATCGTTACGACAGGATTGCAACATTAATCATATAACCCCATCGTTCAAGCTTTGGCACCTTGCCTTTCGGTAGGTTGTCGGCGGTCATAGGGCTTGTCCCTCGCGCACTCTTTATAGGTTATGTATATTATAGCATATGCAAATGGCAGTGTCAATTAAAACCTACGTACTTTTGGTTTATGTCCGAAGCGCTGTATTGGCCGAGCTGTTTAATCATCATTATCGCTGTATTTGATTTCAGACATATATCCTGCTGTTATTATACCGGCAGGCAGCGCGATAATTGCAATGCCCAAAACGGACGATAGCATTGTGACCAATCTTCCGATAACGGTTACCGGATATATATCCCCGTATCCGACCGTCGTAAGAGATACAGTCGCCCAATAGATGGCATCAAAAAAAGTATTGAACGAATCCGGCTCCACATTGTAAATAACCAACGCAGAAATCAAGATATAAGCAACTGCCAAAGAACCGACAGCGCTCAAAACCTTTCTCTGACTTTTAAACACATTAGCAATAATCTCAAAACTCTTTGAATATCTTAAAAACTTAAAGGTTCGTAATACTTTAAGTGTGCGCAGCAGTCTAAAGAGCTTTAGTAATTTAAGCCCATTATTTAATACTGTTAAAGACGGTAGAATAGACAATAAATCGATAATTGCCATAGGTGTAATGGGATAGAGAAAAAACGATCCAATAGATTTTTCCAACTTCAAATCTGCCGTGATAAAGCGCAAAATATAGTCAATGATAAAAATCGAAACGCTGATATTATCAATCCACACAAACAAAGCATTCGATGTTTTGAAAGCAAGAGGGACAATGCTCACAATTATCGTCCCCATCATGATGAAATCATAAATTCTGCTTAATTTATTACCGCCATCGGACGGTTCTATAATTTTAAAAATAAACTTCCTCATATGGAAACTCCTAAACAACCATAAATAACTATGATAAAAAGTAATAGAATCTACTATGGCTCTTGCTAACACTCAACTCTGATAGACGAATTAGAATACATAATTACCGTATTCAAGACTGATGTTGAAGATAGTTCAAGCTCACCATACAAACAAATAGGTATTTGTCTATTGTCCTTGAATCGCCTGTCAGGTCCGCCGGACTTATTCACATATTTCCAAGTTTGCCCCACAACCTGAGAATCTTTTGGGACGCCCTCACTCTCAATAAATCGAGTTGTATGCGATGAGCTGATAATATCACTGTAATTCAGTGCACCAATTTTACTTTTCTGCATTATAAACAATTTGTCAGGCAAGAAAATCAAGGTTTCTTTTTTTGCTTTGAAAGATGCAATTTCCAAGTTGGCTTTGGATGGGAAAGGAGGCTTCGTCGCTGCTTTGCAAGCGGTTCTATTTACTGTATTACTCGCCCCCGCAGCGTACTTTCTGTCAATTACCTTACTCGTCCGCATAATTCTCCATACTTTTGCGCACTTGGTAATCTCAATCATGGGCTTTATTCTGCCGTCAACAATAGCTTGCTGATCCGGTTCAATGCTGTAATCCAAATCAATTGTGCCTTTTGTTCGCACAAAAATTTTCAGGATTAAAAAAGCCAATGTAAACAAGAAAAATACCGGAAATCCAAAGCCTAAAATGGCTGTGACCCATAGACCGATATCAGCAAACTTATTAAGTTTTAGTGCTTTGCTTGCGGAAGCAAGCATATCTTCCAATCCCTCAGAAACCATTGCAGTCGCAACATTGTTGACAATATTCTGTGTATCATAATGATTGTTGTCAATAGATTGAACGGGTTGCTGTTGGGCTGGATTACTACCACGTCCAGAATTACCTCTGTTATTTTTTGCGGTCTCGTGAACATATGAAATTCCCGTACCAGGAATAGATGCTGTTCTGCGTGTAGTCCCTTTAGCTGTCTTGGTTATACGATAGCCTTTTACACCCTAACTATAGCCAACACCCGATTTGCTCAGGTTAATTCTAAATCCTCCGCCCAAATTGATGCTTTTTCTATATCGAAAACCCATACCTTTCTCTCCTTTTACTCAAGATTGCTGACGGTTGAAAAACCGCTATTTTCGTTAAAGTCCATATTGTGCTTGAATTGAACAAGTGTATCTGACGGATCAATATAACCGAACTTTATTTTTGAAAGGCTCTGCCTATCAAAATCAACTGATACAATAGTTTTACCGTCTGATACGGCGTGAACAATAGTATTCTTTATTGGAAGTAGGGCAAACATATCTCTTGCTATACGAATACAAACGCTACAGACATAATCCTGAAGGAGAAGATTGTACTCTATACAGCTTATTTTTCGCTTGGCTTCAGACAAAGCGTTAATGTTTATATTGAACTCAACTTCAATCTTCTTAGGGTCATCAGTACCAAACTCGTAATTGCTCCCATATACGAGCAAATCATCAAGTGGGTTAACTTCATAAATCAACTGCAGGTATGAGTCAATATTACCGGCAAGCATTTTTGGAGCCATATTATGATAATAAGCCCACATTTGTTGATTATAGGTTTCATCAGGAGCAATAGGTGATACTAATACTTCAGTCCAATCAATCGAATCGTCGCTCGTTTTATGTATAGATTTAAGAGAATTCGTATCGAGTTGCTCAACTACTTCGGGTTCGATAGGAGTACTTAATTCATAGTTGCTCGGCACAGGAGCACCATAATTACTTTGAACCGGCGCAGAATAATCACTTCTTGAACTTTCACGGGGTTCATAGGTTATTGGTTCGGAATAGTATGTTGAAGTTTCTTGACGGGTTTCGGAAGTTCTCCTGCTGTTTTGTGCCTTTGCATTTTTAGTATCAACATAGTATAAACCTGTGCCAGGAATACCAATACTTGTTGTCACTCTACCACTTGTATGGTATGTTTTCCTAAATCCGGGTACACCCGTGCTTACAGACATCCCCGTTTTGCCAAAGTTGAGTTTCACGCCGGGTATAATTGAAATGCTTTTTCTAAAACGAAGTCCCACTTAAACACCTCCTAAAACAACACTTGCATCGTCAACAGCGCCGTTGTTTCTTGCCGCTTTGATCAATTCAACGCAGGCGTTTTCACTAAGTCCGTGTTCTTCAATGATTTCTTCCATTTGATCAACGCTTAAATAGTCGTGTATTCCATCGGAAGTAATCATTATTGGTGCAGTCAAAGGTTTAATATAACTTACCTTAACTTTGAACAAGTCAGAAGATCCTCCGCCAAAACAAGCAGTGATCTCGTTCTTTCGTTCAAAGGTTTTCGCATCCTCCGATGATAATTGACCGGTGGCAATAAGGTAATTCAAAGTTGTATCATCAGTCGTGAGTTGCTTGAGATACTTTCTGCTTTGTAATAGGTAAACACGAGTGTTACCTATACTGAATAACTGTGTATTGCTATCATCTATACACACACCTGACAATGTCGTTGCCATGCCTTTTTGTCCTGCAGTGGTTTCAGAAATTGCAAACAACTCATCGTTAATTGCCCTCAACAGATCAACACTGATCTCTTTCAAATGGCACAATTTATTTGACACAAAATGAGAAGCTATCGCTCCTGCATTATGGCCGCCAACGCCATCTGCAACCGCTAAAACACCGTCAGAAATCTCGGAAAATAGCGTTCCATTTGCAACGATTGTCTTTCCGATAATAATTCTATCTTCGTTTTCTGTTTTATTTAACCCTTTTTGGGTTACTGCTATAACATTCATAACTTAACCCTTCGTACACTCCAACGATGGTGGCGTTGCAATAATATCAATGTTATCAATAGTAACATTTGCATTATCGAAAATTTCATTATCAAACAAATATCTTGATAAAGGATTGATCAAAAGATTTTCAACAACATTACCAATACCACGACCGCCGTTTTGAAGATTATTCAACGCCTGCTCAGTAAGTGTTTCCACAGCACTATCTGCAATGGTCAATGCGATATGCTTTTCGGCAGACATATTCTTAATGATCTTATTTACCTGAGAGTTCAGAATAAGTTTTGCAACTTCAGGGCGGATATAGTCAAACACAACAATATTCTCACCAATTCTATTGAGAATCTCAGGGCGACCAAGTTGCAACTTGAAATAATCTTCAATGGCTTCACGAATACGCACAGACATTTCCTGATAAGGCATATCACTTGTAACATTGGCTTCACGTTGGCCATTTTCGTTCATAGTGAAGATTCCGAGATTACTTGTAAATATGATGATTGTTTCAGAAAAATAAACCGTATTTCCTTGTCCGTCCGTCATTCGACCGTCTTCAAGGATTTGCAAAAACTTATCCAAAATTGAAGGATGAGCTTTCTCAATCTCATCAAACAAAAGAATGGAGAACGGATTGTTTTTGACAGCGTTTGTTAATTGACCGCCTGCTTCATAGCCAACATATCCGGGAGGCGCTCCGAGTAGCTTTTGGTCACTATGGCTCTGTCCGTATTCACTCATATCAAAACGCTTACAGCAACTTTCATCACCAAACAATATTTCGGCAAGTGTCTTTGCTGTTTCAGTTTTACCCGTACCTGTAGGACCTGCAAAGAACAGAACACCTTTTGGTCTTGTGTGGGAAGAACCTTGAAGTCCCGACATTCCGGTAATTGCGCGTTTAATTACATCAAGAGTTTTCGTGATCGCATAATCCTGACCTTTAACACGGTTCTCGAAATCTGCTTTAGCATTTCTAATTTCCTCAAGATCAAGGCTTTTCCAAGGGTTCTCTCTAATGCCGTACTTATAGAGGTCTATAACATCGCACAAGTCCTTCATACGAATCTTTTCATTCTTACAAAGTCTGCGCAATCCGTTAATTTCTGTGAAGCTAAAGCCCTCAGTAAGAGCTACAAACTTATCTTGGATTTTCTCAAGCTCGTCCGGATGGTCATTATAGTAAGCACTATCTTCCATATACACTTCGCCTGCAAAAAAACTTGGGAAGTTAGGACTCTTTACCAATGCTTCTCGTTCCTCTTTGGAAGGAGCAGATAGCGTGATCATCTTCACGTTTGGATTCTGTAAATAGAACCAAGCAGGAATGTCGTTTGATTTATTGGTAATCAACACAAGGAGATTTTTCAAAATCCCATTGCTTTCTGTTTTGACATCCTTTGCATCGAGTGAAGCCTGCAAGAGAACTGTAAAACTATCAACTTCGCTCTGTTCCATATTATCGGGGGAAGTGATGTAGCGAGAAGCAAAATCCATTACAATAACGGTTGCTTCCTTGTTCTGTGAAAGAGTTTTACGAACAATATTAGATGCACCATCATTTTTGTTGCCACCCTTAAAGTCAGCCTTTATAAAGCCATGGCTTGCAGAAACCTCGGCAAGCTTGGCAAAGTTTTCGAGATAGCCTTCTTCGCAAGTATTATAAAAACCTCTCAAACTATCATAGAAAACAATGTTTTGGTATCCCATATCCTTGAAGTAGTAATGCAAATACTCGGGCAATCTTAAAATACTGCCTTTGGGCGTGCTTCCTTCTTCGGGATATTGATACGAATCTAAAACATTTCCTTCTAAAATTATCAACGGCTTGATCTTCGAGAAAATGCCAAGTTCTTTATGCCATTTTGATATGTAATCACTCATTGGTAATCCTCCATTCTAAACTCACTTAGGGGTTTAATTGGTATTGAATACTGTCTTGCTGCTTGCTGTATTTTGCTTCTGGGCAGACAGTATATCAAGGAAACGTTTTCAAGCCGACCATCTATCGTCGTATCTTTACCAAGAAACACACATACGACATTTCTTTGATTTCTTGAATAACTACTGTAGCCTTCTTCGAACACTTCTTTATCAACCTTGTTCATTCCACTTGGGAAAATTATTGTTGTAATAGATGTTCCGCCAAACGCTTTAAAACCAATTTCAGATAAGGATTCAGGTAAAGTAACTGAACGAATTTTTCTGCAACCACTAAAAGCCATATATTCTATCTTTTTTACCTGTCTACCTATGCTAATAGTTTCCATCTCACCACAACCATTGCAACATAAGCTTGGTATATTCTTTAATGCATTCGGGAAAGCAAGTTCAGTTAAGCCACTTTCAGCAAAACAGAATGAACCCATATATTCGAGAGTTTCGGGCAAATCAATTTTCTTCAAATTTTTGCAGCCTGAGAACGCTTCACCGAGTATCGCCTTTATGGATTTGGGGAGAATAACTTCGGAGATGGTTGCATTCATAAATGCTTTTTCTCCGATACTAATAACGGGTTGCCCATTAATTTCACGAGGAATAATAACACGATTTGTTTCAAATCCGTTATATGCGGTGATTCTCAGTCCCTTACCCGCAAATCGTTCTAATGCAGGATTCTTTTCTTGCCGCTTCCAAAAGGAGTTGGTTGTCATTCCCGTTTCAATTTCATAATTAAAGTAACGAGGATCATCAGGAAAATCATCAGAAAATGTTCCTACATTCCTCAATGCTTGCGAAATTTGGGCATCAACAGTATTTTTGGCTACTCGTACATTATTGAGCGTTTCTCGTTCTTTATCAAAATCCAATTTCTCATCATCTGAAACTGAATTAAGCAGCTCAACCATTCGTAAAGACTTTTGGCGTGATTGAATAAAACTACCCATCTGCTCAGAAAGACTCATATTTTTTAGTGTTTCAAGAGTTTCTTCCAACACCTTGACCTTAGTTTCAAGCGTTTTTACTCTTTGCTCTAAATCATTCATTTCATCACTTCCTCATATATTAAAAATCAGGTCTATGTATTCCAACTGAAACAACACCGTCCGAAGTGAAAAAATTTTGAACTTTGTTGCTTTCTGTATTGAAATAGGTTCTATACTTATCCGATTTTGTATCATCCAATATGTAAACTTCTTGATTTGACGAACCTTTCAAAAGCGAATTATCATTCAATTCTTCAATATATTCACCATCTATCAGCACACTTATATTTTTGAGGTCGTCAGGTTTAATTTCCTCACGGTTATACCCCGTATAAACTATTATATCATCGGAGATTTCCTTGAGCAAATCAAGCAATTCAATAAGGTCATCAGCTTGATAAAAAGGATCTCCACCGGTGATTGTAAAACCGTCTATTGTATGCTCTTTTAAAACGGCTTTAACCATTTCAAATATCGTTTTAGGCGTAGTTCTATATCTTTCTTGAAACTCCCACAGTTCAGGGTTGCTGCACCCATTGCATCTACGAGGGCAACCACAGAACCATATCCCAACTCTTTTACCGGGTCCGAGAACTTCGACAGGATACAAAACTCTTGCTACATACATTGTCCGATCCTCACTAAGAAATAGGCGGCTTGTTCTTGACATTTACCGTTTATATTTGTTCCACCAAGTCCGATTTCATCTCCGTCTTGAAGTATGGTTTTTTCCGTTATCTTTTTATTATTCACATAGGTAAAATTGGTGTTACTCAAATTTTCAATATACAATTCGTCATTCACTTTTGTAATCCGTGCATGAGATCTGCTTACATAACTCTTTACTGAAAGGTACTCGCTCATAGTATTTTCTCGACCAATAGTTATATCGTCGGTAGTCACTTTATAAGCGAATTTACCGTCAAGGCTACTCAACACAAAGGAAATGGTTTCCTCTTTTTCTTCCTCAGCATCGAGCGTAGGAGTAATATCAGATATATCTTCATTACAAGAATTGCACTTTCGGGCATTAGGTGCATTTTTCGCTCCGCACTCACACACTCTAACCATCTTTTTAGGGGTGGCTTCGGCTTGAGCTGCAGTATTTTCGGCAAGCATTCTTTCGGTTTCTTCATCAGTTATTTTCACTCCGGTAAGATCTGCTTCGCAGTTCATACACTCAAAAAGAGCTGGAGAATTTTTCGTCTTACAAGAAGGACAGATTTTGTATTTTTCCATATATTACTCCTTTCTCAAAGCCTTTCGCTTTGTTGTAGCTCGACGTTGTTTCTTTGTCTGCAAAGTTTCAGCTTTTTCAGTCATATTGTAATCAGTAGTATTTATTATCTGTGCATACTCAGCACTTGGCGGCAGTAAGGAAATACGATCTGCAAGCACAATACCTTTTGCAAACAAACGCTTTTCAATTTCCTTAAAGTCATCACAGAATTGTTCCATCGATTCACACAAAACAACGGTTTCGTGGTCGTTAGGAAGTCTATCAGTTGCATCAACACCGCCAAGTTCCATCGCTATTTTTCCATCGGAAGAATAAGTTACATTTACGGCTGTACCTTCTCCATAGGTATAAAGTTCATTTCGGAAATGCTTGCCGTTTTTCTTGGTGACTTCTCGACTACCAATTACTGTATAACCCATTTCTTCCATCACTTCATCCAAGCAGTCGCTTATATAAGCCTGCTCATCATCCGCATCAACCGAATCTTTGATTCGTTTGATCTCAGTCTTTAGAGCTTCAATTGAAGCGTTACAACACGGATACTCCTGCGCTACATAGAAATACAAATCACAAAGGGCAATATATTCTGCATAGAGTGTTTCAAATTGCTCGTGGCAAGCTTCATATTCATTCAAATACTGTCTGCATCGCTTAAGCAATGGGGAAACAGTAACAGAAGAATAATTTTTCAAAAAAGCTTCATTATCGATAGCATCCAAGTTGCTAATTGTTTTTTCAAGTTCGACGGTCAACTCAGCAGATAAGTTTACATTGCCTTTCATTTGAAGCAGTTGAACACGAATTTTATTTTTGTTTTCACTCATATCTGTTTGACTTGCAACTTCAATATCAGCAAATGATGTCTTAAAGCCTTTATCAATTTCAGCTCGTAATGTCGTTTGCAGTTCGATTTCATTTTGAGCAGAAATCCGGGACAATTCTGTTACAAGTTTTTCTGCTTTTTCAAGACTTTCCGCAACCGTTTTGGAGGTATTTTCGAGAGAAACCACATCATCGCTATTTGTTTTTGAAATAACGGGAGCAATTGGGGAAATTATACCCTCTAACTCTTTGATTTTATCTGCAAAGCCACCATCATTTCCAATGCGGCTCATTAGTTCACCGGATACTTGCTTTGCCGTGGAAAACATACTGCCGATCTGCATAAGCCTTTTATTGTATCTTCTAATGCTCTCAGAAGCGACAGATTTTCTACGCTCAAGCTCTCTTTGCTCGGCTAATATCCGTCTTTGCTCCGGTGTTAATGTATATCTTGAAGTTTTTGGTCCAGACATCGTATCTCCCCCTTTTTTATTGTGTCGTTCTATTCCATTTAGTTACGCTTAAATGTTCATACATTTCTACTGAAGAAGTGATGATGACATATTCATCGACTTCATAATATATTGCATACCAATAATCATCTTTTCCTTCTTGGTTGGTACTCTTTTCGCCGTTGCTTTCACCATATTCTATAATCCATCTGTTAAAAGATTTTTCCATAATATCATTTTCGCCAGTAGTGTAAAGCAACCATAGTGCTGATTGAATATCATCGCATGCTTTATAATCTGATAAGTAGTCGATTATTATGTTTTTGCCTTTCTCTGTCTTTGCTACTTCATAATATGAATTATTTTCGCCCCTCAAATCATAGCTGAATATATCCTTTATCAATGTCTGATTTTCAATATCTCTTTTGAAATTGTCATATGGTATGTTCTCGTTGTAACTTTTTATTGCTGATGTAGTAATCAACACGGCAAAAATTAGTATAGAGGTAATAAGAACGGTGGACCATAGTTTAATAGATTTTCTTTCTTTTTCTCGTTGAATTAGCTGTTCGTTGCATTCTTTTTTGATTTCACAAAAGTCGTTCCTATTCTGCACAGACTCTACTATTTCTAAATATTGAACACATTTTTCAGCGTTCCCTACAGTTCTGTACTTGTCAGCGAGTTGTACTATGCTTTGTTCAATATCACTAATCTCATTTACAATGGCTTTTCTTCTGTTAACAGCCTTCAAGCATGCTTTCATCTGTTCCTCATTTAAAACAGCGACTAAAAGTTGACAAAATTTGTGGGTTCTAATTGTTGAGTCCCGTTCAATGCCAAGCGTCCTAAGCTCTTTTAATCTGTTAATATAATCGGTAATGTTCCGAGATGTTTTTTATTTCGGCAGATTGTTTTTTTATGTTGAGTCGATTAGTAATTCCTCGCTTTGCTAACGATAAAGAATTTGCAGTCAGTTTACTGAGTTTCTTAATTAGAAGGCAACGCAAAATAATATCTGCCACAACTGCAACGAAAACAAGAAAACCATTTTCGGTGATAGGAGATGTATCCTGAACGATCAGAGCCGCTATCATTTCGATATTGCCCATAAAGGCGGCTATGACCAATATGATAAATACTATTGCCAAAAACTTTTCCATAAAACTACACCTAATTATCCTTGCAACCCTTGTTGCCAAGCATCTAATTCTTTTCTTTTGCCCAGAGCAATCAGCCACGCTTCAAGCTGCACATCCAAGGTATCATCATAATCGATCATTGAATGACAGAAATCTTCAAATTCCTCATAAGAGGAATCCAGCAACCCTTTCATATGAGCAGTAAGCTCTGACACACTCTTCAATCGCTTTTCACCAATTGCAAATAGTTTTTGACCGGAGAGCAAGTATGCCATTGTATAATAATTCATAATTGTATCGCGCTTGCTACGGTTTCCAACATTATGCGCAGTTTCAAGGGCTGAAGCGGCATCTGCCAAATTCTCATTTTTAGATTTTACTTTAGATAAATAGTTTGTGAGCAGTTTATTTCCCAATATGCTATCCCAATATGAATAGTTGGACTTGTCATTTCTCCAAAGTCTTTCAAGCATATCACGACCTAATGCGGGCAATGATTCATAGGTCTGTCCCATCCAATAGAAACCGTTTAATTCAGGATAAATCTTATAAAGAAGATCCCAGAAGATAATATCATCTTTACCTGCTGTGCGAGTTGCTTCTTCTTCTGCGTCCATACAATATCCTGCGATTTCCGGATTGAAGTTCTTGAAGAAAGACGAAAGCAAGCCACGATAAAGTTGCTTCTTTCCATCGTTCCAATTACTTGCAAGTGCAGTAATTAAAGAAGGAATATCCTTATACGCCTGACCTAAAAAAGTATAAGGAGGGATTGCTTTTTCTGCGCCGAAACCTGTACCCTCGCCGGGAATAACTTGCTTTTTGCCCTTGCACCAATTATCGACTTCTGTATAAGTCCATCTTCTGTTAGGATTATTCTTCTTATTACGGTTCGTAATATCAAAATATGTAACGGCAGAAATCAGGTCTTGCAGTTCTTGTGGCATATCTTTAGGGAACGGGATACGTTGCACCGCAGTGAATTGAGCAATTTCTTCTGCGTTCATATTTTTATAAGGGGTATATCCACAATAGAGTTCATAAAGCGTAATACCGAAAGAATAATAGTCAGACTCCTCCAAAAACAGATTTCTAAAGGTTTCGGGAGCAGAGTATTCCGGTGTCATACCCGTTTTTGTAACCAAAACGGTATTTCCTTCCTCAACAACTGAGCTAATACCGAAATCAATAATTGCTACACTTTTATTGTCGTCCAATAGCATTATGTTAGACGGTTTTAAGTCTTTATGGATAATATCGTTTTGATGCAGCACTCTAAGTGCTTCGTTAATGCAGGGAATAATTGTTTTCTTCAATTCATCAAAAGAGAACTTTTTGCCCAGCAAACTTCCGTTTTTATAATACGGAAGCACTTCAAAAGGACGGTCGTTATATATACCGGTATCAAATAATTTTGCTACATACGGTGAATCAATGGACTTTAATACTGTTATGACCTCTGGTTTAACAGCACGTTGCCGCCTATAAACTTTAGCAATATACTCTGCGCCATTGTATTTGCACACATAAATGTCTGCTTCGCCTGTTGATGCACTCAAAGGCTCTACAATTTCATATTTCCCTGCAAGGACGGTTCCTGCGGACAAATTTGCCGTAGCCGTCACGATATTGGGATTGATTGCCGTTTCTTGTCCAACTTCAGAATTGATAACTGTAGAATTAACATTAGGATTAAGTTGTGTTGTATTGTTCATTTTTTCTCCTTTTCTTAAACATTAGCTAACCACTTAAGGTCGTTCAAAATGTCGTTTCTTCCTTTACTAAAAGGCATGAGTTCTTTTGCTCTCAAGCTATTATAGATAACATTGAAAAGTTGCGGCTCACACCCTCTTTCCCCAAATTTTGAGTGGTATTTACGCAGCTCTTCATAATATCGTTCCAGCCTATTTTTCACTATCATTTGATAGTTTGCTTCATATGCTTTAGCACCGGTACAAGATAAAAAAGCTTTAAGCTCTATTTGAAATTCTGAAGTCTCATCAATTGGTCGTTCGCTTCTTTGACAGTGAGCAATACTTTTTGAGCGTAATAGTTGTGCTACTGTCATATGATCAAAACAGACGATATATTGATTCCATCAACATCGCAACCTAAAAAGTCAAACAGTGCTAATTTTCTCTTTTGGCGTTGTGATGCATAATAAAGATTACTAAGTAATCTATGGGATTTGACAATATATTCGTGGTGGCGCTGTCGTTCTCTCTGTTCTATCTTTTTTGAGTCACTATTTCGTCGAACAGGGATTGCAACGTTTCCAAAGGCAATTTTCTTAGTTCCTCTTTTAAGTGTTCAATCTGCATACTAATCTCCAATAATCTGTGCTTTGCCATCAATAATACGAATCTTGAAATTATCCTCCAAATATTTAATGGCCGCATCGGTTTTCGCTTTAATTTTAGGACCTTTTCGCTCAAATCCAAAAACACGTGCACATTCGGATGCCAAGTCTTCTTCCGTAATGCCGAAGGAGTTGCTGATAATCCGAATCATTGCTAACGCCACTTCCTCTGTGCTTATAAACTCCATTGGGCGCGGTGTATCATATTCTCCCGGAATGCGTACAGTAATCGGAGACAGGGGTAGCTCTCTAATGAACTTGTCACTATCGATAACAACCCGACCACTCAATTTTTTAGAAATAGCTTCATCAATAGTCTTTCTAACGCCCTCCGTAGCCTTGCCGGTCGTAAAAGAAGGTCCCAAACGCTTATACAGCAGTTCCATATGCATAGGCTGTTCTACGCTGACGATATAAAGAATGTTCTCACTGATTCGGGTTAAATTATCGTGTGAACCGGAATGCTCGGTATCCCACCAATAGGCTTCTTTGTAATAAGCAAAACCATACGGATTTTGAGTGGACATTTTTTCAATTGGCTTAACAGCTTCAGTTGCTATTGCATCGATGGATACACCCGTATCATTTTCATTGCTTTGCTTAACTGTGTGGGTAGCATTTCCGTTTTTATCGAAAACAGATTGGATAAAACTAATTAATGCTTCACCCTCTGATTTCGGATTGCGACACCATTCAGTGGACCATACACGATACAGATTCCAACCCATATTTTCAAGTACTGTTCTTCTTAAATGGTCTCTGTCGCGAGCAGTTTTAGCCTGAACATAAGATATACCGTCACATTCAATACCTGCAATGAATTCGCCGTCAACGTCCGGATTTTCAATCGCTATATCAATTTTATAATCTGAACATCCTACTTGTTTTTGAACTTTATATCCATTGTTCTCCAAAAATTCGGCAACAAAATTACAGAACTCGTCAACAGTTTCAAATGCTTCTTCTTTTTCTGCCGGTTTTAATACGCTTGAGCCTTTTCTTGCAAATTCAATATAAGAGCGAAGCATGCGAACACCATCGGAGTTTGTTCTGTTAAGATCAATATCAGAGGGGAGAATAGAACCGACCAACTTCACATTGCATTTGGCTCTGGTAATGGCAACGTTTAAGCGTCGTTCACCGCCCGCATGCCCAAGTGGTCCAAAGCGCATATACATTTTTCCGTTTTTATCTTTTGCATAGCAAATACTGAAGATAATAGTGTCCCGCTCATCTCCCTGAACATTTTCAAGATTCTTAACAAAGAAAGGCTCATCTTTAGATTCGTCAAAGAACCATTCATATTGCGGCATTCTTTCTCTGAAATCAATAATAGCGTTTTCAATAGCGGTTTGCTGTTTTTCGCTAAAAGCAATAATTCCAAGAGAACGATCAGGATGCTTTTGAATATGTTCAAGGACTAACATTACACATTTTTGCGCTTCTCTGATATTGCAGTTTTTACCGCCGCCTTCATAGCATCCGTTTTCCACATAGATGTACTCAACACCCATATCAGGAACCTTCGTAATACTGTTTGGGAAGGTAATAAGCTCGTTCTTGTATATTTCTCTGTTGGAAAAAGCGATTAGACTTTCGTGCTTGCTTCGGTAATGCCACAACAATGTTCTGTTAGGCAATACCGATGCCGCTTCTTCTAAAATAGAATCAGATACTACTTCACTGTAATCTTCTTCATCACTTATATCATAATCACCGTCGAAATTATTTGTAGTGGCTGAAAAGAAATTTGTAGGAGGCAACTGCTTACTATCACCGGCAATGATAACTTGTGAACCTCTGAAAATTGCTCCTATAGCATCTTCGGGAAAAATCTGCGAGGCTTCATCAAAAATCACCAAATCAAAATGATACGCTTCTGTTTCCAAGAAATAGGATACCGAAAGCGGCGACATCATAAGACAAGGCTTGAGTTTCATTAGAAGATTGGGTATTAGCCTAAAGAGTTTTCTAAGCGGCATTATATTTCTCTTTTTACTAAGTTCTTTATTGAGAATTGCAACTTCATCGGTAGCTTTGAGCATACGGTGCGTAGATGGTAAATTCTCTATAAGTTTTTCTCTGATTCGCATTTGGGCAATAAGCAATTGCAGATCATCCAGTTCGATGAACTTTTTGATGCGTTCATCATGCGTATTTCTTCTAAAACGGCGCAATGAGGCAGACTTGTCGCAAACTGCTCCAAGCCACATATGATAAAAACCTTTCAAGAAAATTCTCTCAATACTCGTAAATAGTTCTGCATCTTCTATTTTTCTGATAAAGTCGGAAAGTCCGTTATTTTCGCAATCCTCCTTTGCCTCCGTATAATCAATCCAGCCTTCAAGGATATCGATATTTTCAAGACAGCCACTGATTTTTTCGGCGAGCGATTTTATCGCCATCATATCAAGCCGGGTATCAGTAGAGAACTGTGATTGCACCCATTCAAACGAACCTAATCCGGCATTATAGATATCTAATATCTTTGTAGAAAGCACCTTATAGTTTTGCTTTCTATTTGCCGGCACATTGATTGTAGGGCATAACACTTCGTATAATGCGGACTGCTTTATATCCGCAAGTTTTTTCAGCAAATCAACAATATTATCCCAATCGGTAGTTAAATCTGTATACAAGAAATCAAATTGTTTTATATAGGTTGTAGAGAAAGAGGAAATCAAATTTTTTGTATCCACATATGAATTCAACTTTTCAATAGCATCATATATGCTATCTACTGGCTCATCACCATTATGCAAATACGAAATAAGTAAGTTTTTATGCTCAGATAGCTCACTGATTTTTGCTATGTAAGCATTTATTTCAGTAACGGCACTATCGGAATCAAAATCAGCAGAATCAAGATTAATGGAAAGCTGAGAGTTTGACACGATATCTCTTGCTTGAGCAAAAGATGTCATGACTGTCGACAATAGTGACTCCAAGGATTCAATTTGCGCCTTGTGGTCAACGGACAATAATTCAATTAGGCAGGCAGGAATGCCCTTAACCGGTAGCTGTAAAAGCTTTTCGACGATACCGATTGCTGCTAGCACCAAGTCCCAATCGGAAGCAATGCCGGTGTAATATGTAGCGAGAGCACGAGATAATTCTTCACTCTTGTCATCAAACCAAGCCTTTTTCTCGTGGTATGTCTTTAAAGAATTCAATAGATCTACCGCAACCTCGTCGGGTAGCTTTTTTAAAATCTTCTTGGATAATGCTTGAATTTGTTTTTTGTCTTGCCAATATTGCGAATTAAACACTTTAAATATGCTTGTGTAATCTGTTTTATAGCGCAACAATATCGGAGAATAATCTAAGGATAAAACATCAGATTCCCATTCGCCTAATATTTTTTCTTTATTTATTTTTAACTGGTTTGCTGTTGTTTTAGCTTCATTAACTAATGCTTTTATTTCACCTATGTCGGTTGCAAACCAATTCTGTTGAAGAATTATATTGTTTTGAATCGACGCAAGCAAATCAGCTATGATTTGTTGGTTATTTGTATTTGATATAAATGTCGTACCCAGCAGGTTGTTGATTGCTGAAAACGCTCTGTTTGCCGACATTAATTTGTCTTTCAACGATGTAAGAGTTCCTAAAATCTCAGCGGCTCCTTTAACATAATAGTCAGGAGATTCCTCTGTAATCAAAGGCATGCTAACAAAGCCGTTTGCAATTACCAACAGCTTTTCTTTCCATCCGTTATAGTCATATTCATATATCCCATTATCGAAAACTTGCGCTATCTCTTCTTGCAAAGCGAAAAGCTTGCTATAAAGTTGTTTAGCTTCTTCCGCTGTGGAAATAGCTTGCGGTATATCAAAATCAGCAACCCATTCAATTGGTACATCGGGGATTTTGCTGATTTTCAGCAATATATCTGCCAATGTGGGAAAAGTTGAGTAATTAAGCGCACTTAGAAGATCTGTACTTTCAAAAACAGAATTAGCCATTTCTATAAGCGATACCAAGTTTGCACGAAGCGCCTCTAACTCTGCACGCATTTTTTTGGAATATTCATATCCCGACATGCGAGAAGAAAGCCCATCCCAAGGATTGTTTTTAATAAAGTTATTCAAACGATTTAAGGACAATGAATATTCATTTAATGTGTTCAAATATGATTGCAGCTTTGCTTGAGATACACCTAAAGGATTCTCAATAGAAAAAGTAACGGTTGGAGCATCATTAACTTCTTCCAGTTTGCTATAAACTTCGTAACAGCTTATGTTTAATTCCGGGTTCAGTTTATGAAGTTCAGAGGCATATTGGTTTAACTCTTGACGAATTGTCAAAAGTTCTTCCAAGTTAGTTATAGCCGTATCTTTTACCCGTGTTTGCTTCAGTTTGAGGTTGGCGCCGATTTGTTCAAGGATTTCTTTCTTATTAGCCTTATAGCTGTGAAGCGGCAAACAAAAATCGGCTAAATGCGCATCCTGCAATCTGCGGTATACCACTTGCAAAGCAGCCATTTTTTCCGATACAAACAAGACCTTTTTGCCATCAGCCAAGGCTTCCGAAATGATATTCGTAATAGTTTGACTCTTTCCTGTCCCGGGAGGGCCTTGCATAACAAAACTGATGTTATTCTTTGAATAAAGAATAGCATCTTGCTGACTTGAATCAGCACTCATAACCTGATAACAATCCTGTGTTCTAATCGAATCAAGATCAAACGAACGAAGTTCTTCAGGAATATCGTTCGCTTCAGCAGAATCTCCGGACATTGCTCGAATAACAGGATTTTTCTTGATTCGCTCCTCATTCCTAAGCAAATCGTTATACATCGTAATCTTGAGGAAAGAAAGCAACCCCAAGCTTACTTCTCTGATAATTTTCCATCCTCTTTGATCGGCAATTTCTTCAAGACTTTGTAGGTAATCGCTCAGTGTGTCTTTATCTACATCGAAATGAGGCAGTTCAATTCCATATTCAGTTTTAAAATAATATTCCAATGTGGGATTCACTACAATATCATCTTCGTGCTTCGAAAGCGTATATGGCGAATTCAGTGCTTCTAAAGCCAATACAGCAGGCACCAGTATTAAGGGTGATTTAATCCATTGAGCAGAGGCCCCTTTGCCGTCTTTCCATTCGATGAATCCGAAAGACAGGTAAAGTATATTGGTACCCTGTTCTTCAAGAGCAAGTCGGGATTTTGAACGCATGTTTTTCAAAGTGCGTTGACGTTCTAATACACTTCCTTCTGCTTTGATGTCACCTATTGTAACCGGTAATGGAGCAGATAAGTTTTCTAACAAGGATAAAATAGAAAAAACACGAATATCTGTTTCTCTGTCAACTGCACGTTGAAATGTTAAGGTTTCCTCGTTCAATGCAAGTCTGTTAAAAAGCTCGTCAAAAGAAGGCTCTACCAACTTAATAGTAGTCCTTTTCGTTTCACGGTAATTGATCATTTTGTTTCGCTTGCCGAGGTCAAGTAGTTGATGCTCCCAATATTCAAGCTTTTTATCCAATAAATTCGCTGACATAGCAATACCTCAATTAGAAACAGTTATTTTGTTACTTCATTAACTTCCATAATATCATCAACTTTACACTCAAGGCATCTGCATATTTTAGCAAGAGTATCAGTCGTTACCGCCTCATCCTTGCTTAGTTTTCTCATGGCATGTTGAGTTAAATCTGCTGCTGCCTGAAGGTCTTTTTTCTTCATATTCTTGTCAATCAGCAATTTCCACAATTTTTTATAAGATACTGCCATAGTAATAATTCCTTCCTACATTATTTGACAAATTGCAACAATACAAATATATTATAGCACATTCAAATAGAAGAAGCAACAATAATTGCGATATTTCACAAATAAGTGCGATTTAGCAACATTAATAATGTAAATACACCGCCAAGAGAGCAGCAAAAAATAAAGAATATGTTTGCTTTCTATATTTGTCAAACAATTTGGTTTTTACAAACCAAAAGCGGAATATTAGTTCTGCGTTTACCACATTTGTCACTCTTGATTTGATACTGTTCATTCTGCCAATGGATATATAATAAAAAAGTGGACAAGTATGATAAAATAGAAGACAGAAAAAGG
>ENA-OPUE01000686-OPUE01000686.1-human-gut-metagenome-genome-assembly--contig:-NODE-686-length-25762-cov-5.470494_pt1 | contig 25762 bp, 28 predicted proteins | sample MGYA00241466_ERZ501924 | MGnify/ENA primary metagenome ERZ501924 (study PRJEB25962, sample SAMEA2042223) | human gut metagenome | biome: human gut; feature: human-associated habitat; material: faeces...
ACTTGAAATATATAAGCTTTGAATGAAATGACGAATGTGCATGAAAAAATTTTAGAAGTTCTACGCAGATTTATGGAAAGAGTTCACGAGAGTGGAAGGGTGCCATAAAACAAGTTAGAATTTCTTAAATTTCGTAATAAACCGAGGAATGTAATAAAAAGTTTATAGTTCAAGTCTTTCTTTGAGTTAATTTAAAATAAAACATTAAATTACTGCAAATTTATATTTATTTTATATCAATAATGTAGTATAATATAAATAGAGGTATAATTATGGATAAAGAATTTTATGAAATAATAAAAGATTTAATACATAATCCAACTGTATTGGAAATGAAAAATTATAAACAGCATTATGATACGTCATGTTATGATCATTGTATAGAAGTTGCATATTGGTCATATCGTTTCTGCAAAAAGCATAACCTAGACTATGTGGCAGCTGCAAGAGCTGTGGCGGCTCTCCCTGTGCTGGCTGAATACTGCCTGCCTTTTGTTAAGGTTGGTGGCAGCTTCATTGCCATGAAGGGTCCAAATGAAAATATCAGCGAGGGCAATAATGCTGTAAAGACACTGGGCGGAGAAATATCCAATGTGTATGAATATGCGCTTCCGTGCGGCGACAAGAGGGTTATCGTTGAGATAAAAAAAATATCAGCCACACCGACAAAATATCCACGAGTAGGCGCTCAGATTTCAAAGAAGCATCTGTGATTTGCTGAATTAACCTTGGAATAGAATAATAAATGTCGCAGGGCGGCGAAATATTAAGCTTTATTTTAGGCATAAAGGGCATTACAATTATATCATCAACAAAAGAAAGGATGATATGTAATGCCCTTTAAAATTAACTTATTAGAAAATATAGGCGGCGTTATAATGAACGAAAAGCCTGCGGGCAAGGTTGTTGAGGTGGATATTGACAGAATATATCCTAACCCGAATCAGCCCAGAAGAAAATTTACTGAAGAGGACTTAAAAGAGCTGGCTGCAAGCATCAAGACAAACGGACTTATACAGCCTATAATCGTCCGTCGGCTTGATATTGGCTATGAACTTGTGGCAGGGGAAAGGAGACTTCGTGCGGCACGTCTCTGCGGTATGACGATGATTGCCTGCATTATTGTGGAGACCACAGAAAGAGGTTCTGCCATAATGGCTCTCACGGAGAATATGCAGCGTAAGGATCTTAACTTTTTTGAAGAAGCGGAAGCTATCAGTGTGATGATCGAACTGTTTGGCTACACTCAGGAAGATGTGGCTGTGAGACTGGGAAAATCACAGTCAACGGTGGCAAATAAGATACGTCTGCTGAAATATACCCGCCCTGAACGAAAAGCTATGCTTGAATACGGCTTTACTGAAAGACACGCCAGAGCTTTACTGTGCGTCAATGATGTTACTCTCAGAACTCAGCTTATTGAGGAAATATACCGCCGCAGGCTCAATGTGGAAAGTACGGAAAAACTTATTGAAATGAGAATGAAAGAAAACAAGGAAATGGTCAGAATAAAGAAGTGCCGAGGGGCTTTCAAGGATGTGAGACTTTTTGTGAATACCATAAATCATGCTGTAGAGGTGATGAAAGCAGCAGGCATTGAAGCTGAAATGCGCAAGAGCAAGCAGAAAGAATACACTGAATATGTTGTTCGTATTCCTAACAAGAGTGCATAGCAGATATATTACATAATACAAATTGTTCCACGTGGAACATCTGATTCCAGAAATTTATTTGATTTATCATAATTGGAGAATGTTCCACGTGGAACATTCTTTTTTTATTACCTTTGCCAGTTGCAAATAGTCTCCATCAATGCTATAATATTATAGTAATGAGAAAATACTCCTGAAAAGGAAATGAATTTTGCTCAAAACAGTGGCTTTGAGATATTTTTTGCTTTATTGGAAAGGAAATTCATATAATGACTAAAATTATTGCGGTCGCCAATCAGAAAGGCGGCGTTGGTAAATCAACTACTGTGGTAAATGTGGCTGCATCTATCGGAATAAGGGGTCAGAGGGTGCTTTGCATTGACATGGACCCTCAAGGCAACACTACCAGCGGCTTTGGAATAAGAAAAAAATCAGTCTCGGTGACTGTTTATGACATTCTTATGGGCAAAAGACGTATTACCGAGGGAATAATCGAGACGGCTTATAAGAATGTATCTGTAATTTGCAGCACATCTGCTCTTGCAGGCGCTGATATTGAACTTGTTAATCTGGATAACCGCTCAAACCGCCTTAAAATGCAGCTGCTGACGGTGAAAAATGACTATGACTACATATTTATCGACTGTCCGCCCTCACTTTCACTGCTGACTATAAACGCACTTTGTGCATCTGACTCAGTGCTTATCCCGCTTCAGTGTGAGTATTATTCACTGGAGGGACTTTCTCAGCTGGTGGAGTCTATCAGGCGTGTAAAGCAGCATTATAATCCCAATATTGATATTGACGGCATTGTGTTCACCATGTTTGATGCGAGACTTAACCTTACAAATCAGGTAGTTGCTGAGGTTCAAAAGCATTTTCCAAAGAAAGTTTATCGCACAGTTATTCCAAGAAATGTTAAGCTTTCGGAGGCTCCCAGCTTTGGCAAGCCTGTCATTTATTATGACAAGTCATCCAGAGGTGCAGAGGCGTATGAACATCTGGCAGAGGAAATGCTCACCCGTCACGGTATTAAGGACATCACTCCAAAGCCTGTGAAGAAAAAGCTGCTTGGCGGCATAAAAGTCTGATTTTACAATGAAAGGAACGATTTAAATGGCTCTCGGCTCAGGTCTTGACGCTCTTTTTGAAGATAATGCAATAGAAAACAAGGAATCTCAGACATTACGTATGTCGGAGATCGAACCAAACAAATCCCAGCCCCGTAAGGCTTTTGATGAAGAAGAGATAAGGGGATTGGCTGAATCTATCCGTGAACATGGTCTTATTCAGCCTATTGTTGTGCGCCCTATGCCAAACGGCATTACTTACCAGATAATCGCAGGCGAGCGAAGATGGCGTGCCTGCCGTGTGCTGGGTCTCACAGAAGTTCCTGTTATCATTCGTGAGATGGACGACTTTGAGGCATCTCAGCTGGCTATAATCGAGAATGTTCAGCGATCTGACCTGAATCCTGTTGAAGAAGCTGCGGCTTATAAGGAACTTATTGATAAGTATGGAATGACACAGGAGTCACTTTCGAAGACAATGGGTAAATCCCGCCCATATATTGCAAACTCCATGCGTTTGTTGGCACTTCCCGATGAAGTGCTTGAAATGCTGAGAAACGGGGACATTACCACAGGTCACGCCAAGGTACTTATGTCTATCAATGATAAGATGAAGATGATAATGGCAGCCGAGACGGTTGTAAAGGACAAGCTCAGTGTTCGTGACACTGAAAAGCTGGCAGCACGTTTCAATGGCGAGGGCGATGACGACGCTGTCATCAAGACAGAGCCTAAGGATAAGCAGATGAAGAATTTCTTTACTGAAATGGAGCTTAGTTTAAAGGACAGGCTTAACCGTGGCGTTAAGATAAGCGGCAACGGAAACGGCAAGGGCAAGATCGTTCTCACTTTTGAGGACAAGGACGACCTTTGCAGGCTGACAAATGAGCTTATAAGCATTGAAAACGGCAATTATAATAGTGAAAATTAAAACACAATAGCCGCAGTGTTCCACGTGGAACATTGCGGCTATTTTTATCACATCAGTTATCACATTAAAGAAAGTATATCTTCGTTTGAAAGCTTCGGCTGTGCGGTACGGTTAATGGAAAATGCCAGCAGGTGAGCTGTCCGCTCAATGAGCTTGTCAATATCACGGGGAGTTACCATCATATTCGGCAGGTGTTTATCGGGGGCTGTGCCTGTGATGCTGTGGACGATGCTGTGCATATCAACTACGGTGGGCACGCCTATTGCAATGACAGGGATCCCCAGAGTTTCCTTTGAAAGCTCCTTGCGGCGATTCTGAACGCCTGAGCCGGGGGAGATACCTGAGTCGGTTATCTGAATGGTCGTGCCAAGACGTGAGATATCGCTGCAGGCAAGGGCATCAATGGCGATTATGCAGGTGGGCTGAACCCTTTCACAGACGGCATATATCATCTCCGAGGATTCAATGCCTGTCTGCCCCATAACACCTGCGGAGAGCACCGAGACAGAATTAAGCTGCAGACCCGAAAGTTCAGAACCTACGTTTTCTTTTGTGACATGACGTGTGGCGATAATGCGTGATGCACTGAGAGGACCGAGAGCGTCGGGGGTTATGCTCTTATTGCCAAGACCTACAACAAGCAAACGTTCCTTGTCGGGGATAAGTGCGGACAACTCATCGGAGATGTTTGAGGACTGCTCCGCAAAATCCTGTGGGTGAGCGGAAAGACGGTCTGTTTCAATAGTAATGTATCTGCCCTTGCTTTTGCCTATGCGAATGCCTGCGACCATGTCATCAACGATTATTTCGGTAATGGAGCAGACGGAGCTTTTCCTCAGCTTGCGGCGTATGCCTTTTGGAAGCTGGTTTGAGTCGGGGTCAAAAAGCTCCACTGCCAGATCGGTACGTGAATACTTTGATGAAAGCATTTTTATTACACCTTTCTTGATTTATATAGCTGATTGTATTATGTACAAAATAACTAAAAATACCCGTGATGTGTATTAGAAAATTTTACATTAAATTCTATTGAAATTACTGCCGTAAGATGGTATAATATTATAGTGTCCGAAAATATTTGGCCGACAATAAATGTTTTCGAGGCAGGATTTTATAAGCGTGATTGGAACGATGTCATTACGCTCCGCAAAAGCCAGCACCGTGTCGATGGCTTTATTCACGGCTGTTAATCCGTTTACAGATAAAACAGATAAATATGTTAATGGCTGTGGGTGTTATCATTCACAGAAAACTTTTGATGGAGGTTCAACATTATGCCTAATATTAAATCCGCTAAGAAGAGAGTAAAGGTTATCAACGCTAAGACACTTCAGAACAAGATGGTTAAGTCCAACCTTAAGACTGTTATCAAGGCTGCTGACGCTGAGAAGTCCCCTGAGGCTATCAAGCTTGCTATCAAGAAGGTTGACCAGGCTTGCGCTAAGGGTATCATGCACAAGAACCAGGCTGCAAGAAAGAAGAGCCAGCTTGCTAAGAAGCTCAACGGCTAATTTTTTCAGCAACTTAAAGTAAATATACTTAAAGCCATTTTCGGGAATACTCGAAAATGGCTTTTTTATTTGTTCCATTAAAAATAAAAATGACTTTCAACAATTTTCTAATGAGTGTTGAAAGTTATTTTGTTTTCTGAAAACAGAGTTTGTTATAAAGTTCCACGTGGAACAAAACTGAGATTGATAAAAGAATTTACCCGTTTCCTTTTTTACAGCAAAAAAATGCTGCCCCAGTGTAAACTGCAGCAGCATTTTGCATATCCTATGATTACTTGGAAGGAGTGATGATTGTCTTTCCACCCATGTAAGGCTGGAGAGACTTGGGGATATTTACGGAACCGTCTGCATTGAGGTTGTTTTCAAGCAGAGCGATAAGCATTCTGGGAGGTGCGGCAACGGTGTTGTTAAGAGTATGGGCAAAATACTTTCTGCCGTCCTCTGCCTTTACTCTGATGCCAAGTCTTCTTGCCTGAGCGTCGCCAAGATTGGAGCAGCTTCCTACCTCAAAGTACTTCTTCTGACGGGGGCTCCATGCCTCAACGTCGTAGGACTTTACCTTAAGGTCTGCAAGGTCACCGGAGCAGCACTCAATGGTTCTTACGGGAACATCCATGGAACGGAAAAGCTCAACGGTGTAGTGCCACATCTTGTGGAACCACTCCATGCTGTCCTCGGGCTTGGAGATAACTATCATCTCCTGCTTTTCAAACTGGTGGATACGGTAAACGCCTCTTTCCTCGATGCCGTGAGCGCCCTTTTCCTTACGGAAGCAGGGAGAGTAGCTGGTGAGGGTATGAGGAAGTGTGGATTCATCAACAACTGTATCAATGTACTTACCGATCATGGAGTGCTCACTTGTACCGATGAGGTAAAGATCCTCGCCCTCGATCTTGTACATCATAGCATCCATTTCGGCAAAGCTCATAACGCCTGTTACAACGCTTGAACGGATCATGAAAGGAGGAATACAGTAAGTAAAACCCTTGCCGATCATGAAGTCTCTTGCGTAAGAGGTAACTGCGGAGTGGAGACGTGCAATGTCGCCCATGAGATAATAGAAGCCGTTTCCTGCAACCTTTCTTGCAGCGTCAAGGTCGATGCCGTTAAGACGCTCCATGATATCGGTGTGATAGGGAACCTCGAAGTCGGGAACTACAGGCTCACCGAAACGTTCAAGCTCAACATTTTCGCTGTCGTCCTTACCAACAGGAACGGAGGGGTCAATGATGTTGGGGATAGTCATCATTATCTTCTTGATCTTTTCAGCAAGCTCGGTCTCCTGAACTTCAAGCTCAGCAAGACGGTCGCCGAAGCGTGTTACCTGAGCCTTGACTTCCTCAGCCTCTTCCTTCTTGCCCTGACCCATAAGAGCGCCGATCTGCTTGGAAAGCTTGTTTCTCTGAGCTCTCAGCTCATCAGCCTCCTGCTTTGCAGCACGGGACTTAGCGTCCAGGTCGATTACCTCGTCAACAAGAGGAAGCTTGCTGTCCTGAAACTTCTTCTTGATATTTTCTTTTACGATGTCGGGATTTTCTCTGACAAATTTGATATCCAGCATTTTTTTCATTCCTTTTATAAATATGATATCGCATTTTGCGAAATATACAACTATATAATTATAGCAATATAAGCGAAAAAAATCAAGAGGATTTAAGTAAATATGAGGGATTTTTAATATTATTGGGTGACAAAATATAAATTCACGGCAGAATTTATTGCTCAAGCTTCTTTTCATTCCTTGTAAGCCATATGAACTGGGATACGAACATGATAACTGCCGCAAGATTTCCCGATGACTGGCTCATTACGTAATCCATGGTGGTGATGTTTGGAGATATCATCTGATGGATATCGGGGACAAGCACAAGTATCAGCTGCCATGGGAGTATGTTGAACAGAAGCATTTTTCTGGGAAGAATAGTGCGGTTTGAAACTATCGAAATGAAGCTGCCCAGCAGCAGAAGAGCGATGAAAGGATATGCGATAGAGGCGGCGGGCATAAATCGGCTGTAGTAGTCATCAACCAGACGTACTGCTGTTTCTCTGCCGAACTCAGCGGAAAAAACGGTCATCCAGTAGGAAAGTGTGCCGATGAAAAAGTGGAGCGCTGCGCCTGTGCATATGTATGCAAGTCCGCCGTATTTCATAACTGCACGCAGCTTGCGGCACTTGGGGTCTATCTGGTCTAACATGGCTTTTATGCCGAATGAATAGAAAAACATTCCTACCAATCCCGTTGTAAAAAGCAGCACGGGCCGCCACAGCTGATAAGAGCCGATCATGTAGGCTTCACGGACATATAGTCCCCTGTCGGATTTGTCAGAATGTATTATGCTGAGGGCGAGGTCGCCTACGACCATGAGCAGTGCACCCAATGCGCCCAGCATCAGGTCAAGCTTCATTTTTTTTGCGTTGATTTTCATATTTCTCCTCCGATAGCTTGTTTTGTTATAATTAGCATATGCTAATTATAACATTAAAAAATAGGGGTGTCAATATATGATTGACAGGCTTTTTACAGACTGTTATAATATTTACATAAGCTTTTATGGGGTGATAATATGGTTCTTTTAGTTGTAGATGCGCAGGAACTTATAACGACTGACAAGCTGTATATGGCAGACAGGTTCATTGCCAGTGTAAAGCAGCTTATCGGAGAGGCAAGGGCAAATGGCGTTGAGGTCATATATGTCCGCCATGATGACGGTGAAGGGTGTGAGCTGACAAAAGGCAAGGCAGGGTATGAGATATACAGCGGCTTTGCTCCGGCTAAGGGTGAAAAGATTTTTGACAAGCGGGTGAACAGTCCGTTCAGAGACACGGGGCTGCTTGAATATCTGCATTCAAAGGGGGAGAATGATATTATCATTACGGGACTGCAAACGGATTATTGCATTGATGCGTCGGTAAAATGCGGCTTTGAACATGGTTTCAGGGTAATTGTGCCGAATTTTGCAAACTCGACTTTTGACAACGAATATATGTCCGCCGAAAACAGTTATATATATTATAATGAATTTATGTGGAATGGCAGGGATGCTGAGTGCATTTCAGTTGAAGCTACAATAAGTCTTATGAAAAAAAGCAAAAACGGCTGAAATTTTACTGCGGTCTTACACAGCCATCATTCAGTCTTCCCAATGATATGATAATATAGAGATATAATAACATTGAGGGGTATCATAATGAATGTGGTATTGTTGGCTGTGGCATTTTATGGGGGATTTTTTCTGCTGTTTACGCTTCCTGTCATAATATTTATTGTGAAAATGCTCGGAAAAACGGCAGGCTCAATGATATCACCCAAAGTGCGGAAATAATGTGCAGGCTGGCGGATATCCTCTATCAGTAAAATAGTTTGAATTGACTTACCAATATCTGCTCTGATATAATTATGTCGGAGGGGAAATAATATGGAAAAAATCAAACCTACGCTTAACGGAGCTGCGGAAACAATGCTCCAGAGCTTTTATGCACGTGCAAAATACTCGAAAAGCAAGAACTGCAAGTTTTATGACGCAAAGGCTGTTGAAATTGTTGACAAGCTGGACTATGATTTTGATGACGCTCACAGCGATTCTACCATGGGCAACGGAGTTATTGCAAGGTCTATAGTTCTGGACGAGCTGGTGGGGGATTTTATCAAGAAAAATCCCGACTGCGTTGTTGTGAACATTGCCTGCGGACTTGATACGAGATTTTACCGCATGGATAACGGCAGGATAACATGGTACAATCTTGATCTGCCCGAGACCATTGAGGTCCGTGACCAGATATACAACGAGCATGGACGTGTTTCCACTATCGGTGCATCTGCTTTTGACCCGTCATGGCCCGAAAAGGTCACTGTAAGAGGAAAAATGCTTTTCGTGATCGAAGGTCTTTCCATGTACCTTACAGCGGAGGAAAACGCAAAGATGCTGAGCATTATCCGTGATAATTTTGACAATGCCTATGTTATTATGGAGTGCCTGGCGAAAAAGTGGGTCAACAAGGAAGATCTCGAGAAGTCCATTCAGAAAACAGGTGCGAAATTTGTTTTCGGTGCGGACAGCTTTGATGATCTGGGTGATGTGGCAAAGGGCTTTGAAAAGGTCAAGGACGACAACATTACCCGTGGTATGGTGAAGATATATCCTATACTGAAGCCTTTTCAAAATCTGCCGCTTATCAACAAGGCTGCACAGAAAATGCTTATCTTCAGAAAAAAATGAATTTTGATACACAAAGCCGATTGTTTACGCAGTCGGCTTTTTTTGTTGACCGCAGATATACGGACAATAGCTCCAGAGCGGTGTTCGAATCAACAATTTGCTTAATCATCCTCAAGATTTCTATTACAATATCTGACATATAATGCTGCTAATGTTATCTAAAACATTTTGATGCTAATTAACTTTTCTAATTAAATGTCAAAGTGAATTGGTTAAATATATTTGAATTATTTTATAATACATATGAATTATAATTATCATTGCTCTTGACAAATAGGCAATCTTATAGTATAATTATAAGTAAAATAATTCATATTGAATTAAATAACTTGCTATATGCGTCGGCTTTTAGAAAGGAATGATATAATTATGAAAAGAGCGTCAAAATCGATAGCTGCAATTTTTATGGCTGCAGGAATCGTAATTTCATCAATGGGTACAGTTGTATCCGCTGAATGGGTAAAAAAGGGGTCAGATTATTATTATCTGAATAGTGATGGAACTTACAAAACTGGGTGGATTGAAACAAAAGATGGAGATTATTATTATTGCCTGAAAAGCGGAAAAATGGCAAAAAGCTGTTCAGTAACCATAAATGGTGTTACATATAAATTTGGCAAAGATGGTAAAGCATTAAATAAGCCTACAGAATCTAAAACAACAACTAATTCTTCAAGCAAAAACAAAGATAACAAAACAGCTAATAAAAATGAAATTGTTGCAACAAAGAATCAAAATACATTTCCTGCGCTTGTTACATATGGCGTGTACTGTGGTATGAGCAAATCAGACTTTAAGGCATTAAAAAAATATGAAGATTTTGAATGGGATGATGATAACGAAGCTTATATTGTCGGAGATTCGTACTATGTCACCATTGAGGATGGCAGAGTATCTTCAATTTTAAGATACAGAGAAGCATCATATGGATATACAACAAGAACAGGATACAAATCTCTTGCCAGTGCAGAATCTGCTATATCATCATGGCGAAAGAAAATGCTTAAAGTTCATAAAAATAAAGAGTTGATATCAGATACGACAACAGATAGCTATTATAGTGATGGTTATGAGCTCTATGCAACCGAATTTGATAATGTATATTATTCAATGACTGATATAAGATGGGATACTACTCAGGATTATTTTTATGTGCTAGAAGGATATCATTATATAGAAGCAGATGATTGATTATATCGTCAAAATAAAAAGTGAAAATCCCCCGTCAAATCCAAACGATTTGACGGGGGATAAGTTTTTATGCAGGAAAATTACTCCTCAGGCGCCTTCCTGTTATCAATATAGAACTTGATAAGATCAGCTGCCTGTTCGGTGGTGAGCTTTTCGCTGTTGATGCACAGCTCGTAGCTGTCGCTGGCGCCCCACTTGGTCTCGGCATGGTAGTTGTGGTAAGACGCTCTTGCCTTGTCCATGCGGTTGAGCTTTGCCTGAGCTTCCTTTATGGAGATATTCTCAAGTTTTGCGGCTCTGGCTGCTCTGTATTCGGGGGAAGCGGTGATGAACACGCTTACTACATCGTAGTCGTCCTTGAGGATATAATCGGCGCATCTTCCGACGATAACACAGGGACCGTTCTTTGCTGCTTCACGGACTGCGTTTATCTGTGCTTCGTATGCCACCAGCTCAATGGGTTTGCCCATATAGAAGCCGCCGTTCTGGGCGTTCATTACCAGTGAATACATAAGGCTGGAAGTGGGTGTCTCCTCGAAATTCTGCAAAAAGCTGTCGCACAGACCGCTCTGCTTTGCTGCTGCGGTTATCAGCTCCTTGTCATAGAAGGGAATGCCAAGCTTTTCTGCCAGGCACTTGCCTATCACTCTTCCTCCGCTGCCAAAACGTCTTCCGATAGTGATTATCTGTGTTTTTGCCATATGGACCATCCTTTCCGATGATTTATTTTAAGCGTGACCCGTTAAACTGTAATTTTAAGACAATTTGATTGCGGCATTTAAAAATACCAAAATAAGTTTATGGGACTGCTTTTGTTTCACTTATTTCATTTTTCTGAGGTTAATGGTAAGAAGTGTAATTGCCAGAATAAATGCCATTCCGTCTGCCACGGGGCCTGCCCACAGAACGCCCTCAACTCCCATGAATGTAGGAAGTATGAACATTGCGGGGATAAGGAAAAGTACCTGACGGGAAAGGCTGAGTATTGCCGAGAACGCAGGCTTGCCTATTGCCTGGAAGAATATGCCGCTTACCAGCTGGAAGCCGTTTATGCAGCAGAGCATAAGGAATGTGCGCATACATTTTACGGCAAACTCATTGTAAAGCTGCGACTCGCTTCCGAAGATGCTTACTACCGACATGGGAGCAAACTGGAAAAGCAGGAATGCGCATATGAGTACCGATTCTGCAATGATAAGGGTTATTTTCAGAGTTTTCTTTACTCTGTCGGTCTGACCGCTGCCGTAGTTGAAGCCGAATATGGGCTGTGCGCCTGTGGCAAGACCTATTACAACGGCTATCATTATCTGGTTGACCTTCATGGTGATGCCCATGGTGGTCATGGGTATCTCGGCACCGTATATGCTCATTGCGCCGTACTTTACCAGCAGGTTGTTGGAAACTGCCATTACCAGCACTATGGACATCTGGGTGATAAAGCTTGAAACGCCCATGGAGCATATCTTTTCAATGGCTTTGAGACGGGGTCTGAGATATTCTTTTTTCAGCCTGATGTGACGGAGTCTGAATATGTAATACCAAACGCACATTGCGGCGTTTACGAACTGACCCAGGATAGTTGCTATGGCTGCGCCCTTGATGCCCCACTTGAACACGAAGATGAACAGGGGGTCGCAGATGAGGTTGATGACGCTTCCTGCCAGCAGGCCTGCCATGCTGAACTTGGGGCTGCCGTCTGCACGGATAACGCCTGAATAGCCAACGCTGATACATGAGAAGGGAAGACCGATGGCAATTATCCTGCCGTAGTCCAGCGCATAGGGGAGAGTTTCGGAGGTAGCTCCGAAAAGCATACAAAGTGGCTTTGTAAAGATAAGGTATATGGCTGCCAGTATCACGCCCACTATTACCAGAAAGACGGACGCTCCGCCAACGCCCTCTGCGGCGTGTTCGGGTTCGTTTGCACCCAGCTTCAGGCTCAGATATGCGGCTGCACCGTCGCCAAGCATAAGGGCAAGCGCCAGTGCGATGACGGTCATTGGCATAATTACGTTTGTGGCACCGTTGCCAAGGTAGCCTATTCCTCTGCCGATGAATACCTGATCTACTATATTATATAGTGCATTCACCACCATGCAGATTATTCCGGGGACGGAGAACTGCAAAAGCAGCTTGCCTACAGGTTCGGTGCCCAGGGGATTTTTTGATTCTATTGTCTGTTCCATTTTCATTTATACGGAACTTTCCGCATTCCTTTCATCTTCTTATTTTAGGTAATTATAACATATTTTTATTTAAATTGCAAGCTGAATGTTTGGGCAGATGAAAAATCAAACTTGCAAAGATGACTTCTTAGTACTATTATTATTATAGTATATGATATCCCGATCGGGGAGTGGATATCATGGGCATGTTGCGGATATGTCCCAAAAATCAGGGATGTCACGCCGCAGAGCCGCAATATGCGGTGAATAGACGTTTTTCAAATGTTACGTCTGTTACCGTTTTGTGATAAGTTAAGAGATTTTGCGGTGGATTTTGTGGAAATTGTGCAAGTTGCCGTGAAAATCCTCAGGAAAATTTGTTATAATAATGGTTGTAGTGCATTTTGAATTGTGCTATAATAAAACCATGCTAAAAGCACCAATTACCAATTATTAAAGAATTTGGAGGAAAACAATTATGAAGAAGTTTCTTGCCGCTCTTGCAGCTTCTGCAATGGCACTTTCTATGATGAGCATTTCCGCAATGGCTGAGGGTATCGACGGTGAAGGCGATGAGATCGATGACGACGAAGAGATCGTTGAGGAAGTAACTACCGAAGAGGTTGTTGAGGAAGTTACCGAGGCTACCGAAGAGGAAGTTCCTGCTCCCGCTCCTTCTCCTGCAACAGGCAACTCTCCCGTTGCTATGGCAGTTATCCCTGTAGCTCTTGCTGCAGCTGCTGTTGTTGCTAAGAAGGCTAAGTAATCTGAGCTTATACTCAAATCAAAAACTTCAAAAAAGTCCGTTCCGTTTTCGGGACGGACTTTTTCTTTTGCCTTTAAGCAATCACTATTGCTTAAAAATCAGGCTTCGGCTTAAACGATTACAGGCCAAATGTAATCGTTTAGCTAAAATGTATAAGGAAAATATGCGCAAATTCGGCAATATTGATATAGCTTTTTTTATGCAATAGGTGTATAATTACAATATGGATAATCAGACGGAAAAATCCGTCAGCAAGTTTATTAACTGTATAAAAAATTGGAGGAGATTATAATGAAATTCAGAAGAATTGCTTCTGTAGCTGCTGCTTCCGCTATGGCTCTTTCTGTTATGGCAGTAAGCGCATCCGCTGCTGATTACAACGCATTCCTTATGTACGCTGATAATGACTGGGCTTGGTCTCATATGTCCGAGGGCATTTCCGGTGATACTACTGTAAGCGGTTACGGTACATACACTGTTTCTGCTGACTGCGAAGCTATGCAGGGCGCAAACGCTAACGGCGCACTCGTATTCTGCGTAGATATCGTAGGTGGCGGCGCTGAGTTTACTGTTGACAACACTGTTGCTACTATCGACAGCATTCTCGTTGACGGTGTTTCTCTCGATGTTGATAACTCCAAGATCGTTTACGGCGATATCGAGGAGAACGGCAACTTCAGAATCGAGATCAAGAACGCTTACGGTCAGACCGGTGACCTCACCGATGAGCACTACTGCCCTATCGATTCCGATAAGTGCAACCCCGCTAACCTCATTGAAGTAACCTTCACACTTGCTGATCCCAACGCTGCTGCTGAGGCTCCCGCTGAGGATGAGGCTGTTGCTGAAGCTCCTGCTGAAGAGACTGTAGCTGAGACTCCCGCAGCTGACACTGTTGCTACTACTCCCGCTGCAACAGGCAACACTTCCGCTGCTGCTCTTGCCGGTGTTATGGCTGTAGCTGCTGCTGCGATCGCAGTTAAGAAGTCCAAGTAATCAATAACAACTCACAAATTTACTCCTTTTCTGAAAGAGTCCGTACCCGTCGGTGCGGACTCTTTTACTTTATACTAAGCACCAATTAAAAACTATACAAAAAATTGAGCATAATCTTGCGTATATGGATTATGCGATGATTTTTTGTCTATAGTTTTATTGGTGATTAGTATTATCTGCATGATACTGCAAAATAGTTGTGATTTATAAGGAATCGTCTTGGTAACAATGTAGTAACAACGCACAAAGCAATGGTTACAAAATCGTTACAATGCCTATTGAAAATCATACCGATTTGTAATATAATAAAATGTAGATAAATAGGGATAGCTGTCTCAGTGTCCCGAAAAGGTGAGGAGAAATAAAAATGAAAAAAATGAGAGTTATGACCGCAGGTGCGGCTGCACTTCTGGCTGTATGCTCAGCTTCTGTAAGTGCTTATGCTCAGTCTGTAATTGATTTTGAGGACGGAAACTACAGCTTCGTATCCATGAAAACAGATGACGGCGGAGATGCTTCCGTTCTTTCTGTAGTGGATTTCAACGGCTCAAAGCAGCTGAAAGTCGATGTTCAGGACTGTGCAAACGTTACTAAGGTAAATTTCAGTATAAATCAGCTTCTTGCTTCCAATGATTTTGACAAGGTAAAGACCATTGAAATGGAAATTACCTTTCAATCAAAGGACGGAGCTACTCCCATTGGCTGGGCAGGCGGCGCAATAGGCACTCAGGGCGGCGAAAAGTCACCTGCATGGGCACAGACCTCATGGGAATGCGGAGAATATGAAAATCCTGTTTCTGAGGTAACTGTTATCCAGAGAAAGTTCCTGCTTCCCTCCGAGAAGTTCGTGAACGGCACCGAAAACACCGATATGCTCCTTATGAGATGGGGTGCTGACGTGGCATATAATATGTATGTTGATAATATCAGATTCCTTGATGACAGCGGAAATGAGATTGAGCTTGCTATCGAAGATACGGCTGATGTTGCTCCCACTGTGACCGAGGCTGCTGAAGCTCCTGCGGAGACAGCTGCGGAAGATACTGCCGAGGAAGCTGCTCCCGAAGAAACAACTGCTTCAACAGAAAATACAGACGGTGCCGAAGTACCCGAGTCCGATGAAAAGACAACATCTACCACCACCGGAAACACCGCTGCGGCTGCGGCTGCAACTGCTGTTGTTATCTCCGGCTATGCGGTCGCTATGACAAGAAAAAAGAATAAGTGATTTTGTGCATAATCAACAAATTACCCCTTTTAACATTGTTTAAAGGGGTAATTGTTTTTATTGTATAAAAAATGGTATAATTACGGTGTGGTTTTGTATATTTGAGACTGAGATGCTGAAAATATACGGAACAGGTACGGGCACAGGAATTATGACGGCCGTAGGGCTGAGAACTGCATATCTGCGGCATACGATATGTGCGGCGGACAGGGCAGGCAAATACAATATCTGCACGAAATGACGTTTTTCTTTGTGGAAAATTGTACATAATGTGAGACATTGGCTTGCAAATTTGTGAGATATGTATCTTGAATTTAGCCTGATGTAATGTTATAATTACTGTACAAATAAATATTTGGTACCAAAGTGTACCAAGGAGGAGATAAAATCATGAAAATGAAAAAGGCACTTGTTTCTGTTGCTGCTGTAGCAATGGCTGCATCAATGGTTTCTGCATTTTCTGTAAGCACCTCTGCTCTTACAGAAGGCACTAAGATCGACTTTGAGGACGGAGATTATTCTTTCGTTTATCTGAACCTCGATGACGGTTCCGATAACTCTGTACTTTCCGTTGAGGACTACGACGGTTCCAAGCAGCTGAAGGTTGACGTTCAGCAGACCGGTAAGGTTCCCAAGGTTTGGTTCGACCTCGACAAGATCACCACAAGAGAAAACACCGTTCAGATCTCTACTATCGAGATGGATCTTACTTTCGTTCCCAAGAGCGAAACTGAGATGGTAGGCTGGGCAGGCGGCGTTATCGCTTCCGCAGGCGGATTCGATCAGAACGACACGAAGGGTTCTCAGGTTAACCCCAACTGGACTCAGACTGACTGGGCTTCCGAGGACGAGAACGCTTACACTGAGGGTATGCCCGCTAAGGTTCACGCTACCAAGAAGTTCCTTCTTCCTGCTTCCAAGTACACTGCCGAGGGTACCAATCCTTTCTTCGGTATCATGAGATGGGCTGCTGATACTAACTATGTAATGTACGTTGATAACATCGTTCTTAAGGATAAGGACGGCAATGCTCTTCCTGTTGGCGTAACTGCTGCTGCTACCGAAGAGGCTGCTACCACTGAGGAAGCTGCTGCTGAGGAAACAACTGCTGCTGTTGAAGAGACCACCGCTGAAGTAACAGAGGCTGCTACTGAGGCTGAGGTTGTTGAAGACACTGCTGCTGAAGAGGTTGTTGAGGATACTGCTGCTGAGGAAGTTGCTGCTCCTGCTGAGGAAGTAACTGAGGCTGCTGCTGAAGAGGTTACCGAGGCTCCCGCTGCTGATACTGCTGCTACTCCCGTAGCTGCTACAGGCAATGCTGCTGTTGCATCTATCGCTGCTGTAATGGCTGTTGCAGGCGCTGCTGCTGTTATCTCCAAGAGAAAGTAATCTTACTAAACTAAATAATTGACGGAACGGTTGATTGATCTGCTTCTAAGCAGATCTGATCGTTACATAAATTTATCGGCTTTATGCCAACAAAGGAGTAAAATATTATGAACATGAAGAAACTTATGGCTGCTTTCACCGCAGCTGCTATGGCTGTAACAATGTCCGCAGTTAGCGCATTTGCTGCTACTGTAACACTCGACGACGGTTATGTTGGTTCTTGGGGTGCAGGTGCTTGCATTCCTAAGACTGAGCTCGAGGCAATCGGCGGCGACGTTAAGGTAACTCTCGACATCGAGACCAAGAACCTTGCTAACACTGCTGACCAGTTCCTCCTCGCTCCCATGGATTACGATAACAGCTGGACAAGAGTTACCGACCAGCTCACTTCCGATACTATGGTTGCTAAGGCTGATGGCTTCATCGTTGTAAAGGAAAATCAGACTTCTGTAGAGTTCGTTATCACTGCTGATACCATTTCTACTCTCGGCGACAGCGGTCTGGGCTTCCAGGTTCAGAACGTAATCGTTAAGTCTGCTAACCTCGAGGCTGGTGCTCCTGAGGCTGCTTACACCATCATTGATGAGGATAAGATTTACGACTACTGCTTCGGCACCGATGAGGCTGCTGCTGAGGACGAGGCTGCTACCGAAGAAGAGGCTGCTCCTGCAGAGGACGAAGCTGCTGCTGACGAGGCTACTGAGGAAGTAGTTGAGGACGCTGCTGCTGACGAGACTGTTGCTGATGACGCTGCTGTTGAGGAAGTTACTGAGGCTGCTGCTGAGGTTACTGAGGCTCCCGCTGCTGACACCACTACTGCTCCTGCTGCTACAGGCAACACTGCTGCTGCTACCATCGCTGTTGTAATGGTTGCTGCCGGCGCTGCTGCTCTTATCTCCAAGAGAAAGTAATTTGAGCTTGAATCTGATTTAAGCCAAACAGCTAAGTAATTAAAGCCGCTCGGATTTTCCGGGCGGCTTTTTTATATCTGTTAGAGCAAAATTAAAAATTATGGTGAGATGTTACAGTAAATATAATCAGATTTTAATGAAAAAATATGTAGATTTTTTCATCACAATATGTTATAATAATTTCAACAGAAAATTTGAAAGGAAAATATCAAATGAATTTTCTTAAAAAAATAAGTGCGGCGATGGTTTCGGCTGCTGTATGTTTAAGCGGCAATCCCGTTGCTGCGGCTGCCTCACCTGCTACGGGCAACACTGAGAGCAGTACCTATATCATCGTTCTGGTGGTTGCGGGTATCCTTATAATCGGTGCTGTTGTGGCCGGCATTATCACAAAAAAGAAAAAGTAATATTTTTAACATTCAAGGAGGATCATTATTATGGGTCTTATTTCGGCTGCTGTTTCATCCGTTTCAGGCGTACTTTCCGATTCCTGGAAGGAAGTTATCGAACCCGATGATATGAGCGACAGCACCCTGCTTGTAAAGGGCGTTGCTGTTAAGAAAGGTTCCAACAAGAAGGGAACCGACAACTATGTTTCCAATGGTTCTGTTATACACGTTTATCCCAACACTCTTATGCTCCTTATGGACGGCGGCAAGATCGTTGACTACAGTGCTCAGGAGGGCTACTATGAGGTAAATAACTCCTCTGCTCCTTCCATCTTCAACGGTGAGCTGAAGGATTCCGTTAAGGAAACATGGAAGAGATTCCAGTTTGGCGGAGTTCCCTCTCAGAAGCAGTATGTTTATTACATCAATACCGCTGAGATCAAGGGTATCAAGTTCGGCACACGCAACCCCGTAAACTATTTCGATAATTTCTACAATGCTGAGCTTTTTCTCCGTGCTCACGGTTCGTACTCCATCAAGATCACTGATCCTATCAAGTTCTTTACCGAATTTGCTCCCAAAGGCACTGACAGGATCGAGATAAAGGACCTTTCCGAGCAGCTCTTCAATGAGTTTATGGACGCTCTTCAGTCTGCTATCAATCAGATGTCTGTTGACGGCGTGAGAATTTCCGCTATCACATCAAAGTCCAGAGAGCTTTCAAAGTACATGGCTGACGTGCTGGACGCTGACTGGAACGACCTGAGAGGTATCGAGGTATGCTCCGTTGGTCTGGCAAGCATCTCCTATGACGATGAGTCCAAGGCTCTTATCAACATGAGAAACAAGGGCGCTATGATGAGCGACCCCACTATCAGAGAGGGATTTGTTCAGTCCTCCGTGGCTCAGGGAATGCAGGCAGCAGGCTCCAACACAAGCGGCGCTGCAAATGCTTTCATGGGTATGGGCATGGGTATGAACGCAGCGGGCGGATTTATGAGCGCTGCTTCCCAGACAAATGCGGCTCAGATGGCACAACAGCAGGCAGCTCAGCAGGCAGCTCAGCAGGCTGCACAGCAGAATCAGGCAGCTAACGGCTGGAAGTGCTCCTGCGGAACTGTAAATACAGGCAACTTCTGTTCCGGCTGCGGCTCCAAGAAGCCTGAGAACACAAGCTGGACCTGCTCCTGCGGTACGACAAATACGGGCAGATTCTGCTCCAACTGCGGCTCTCCCAAGCCTGCAGGCGAGTGGGTATGCTCCTGCGGCACAAAGAACACAGGCAACTTCTGCTCAGGCTGCGGCGCAAAGAGACAGTAACCGTAAGGCAATGCCGAATAGTATAGAAAGGGCGCCTTCGGGCGTCCTTTTTTAAAGCTTCTGATATTGAAAGGAAGGTTATAACACAAAATGGACAACTCCACCGTTTCGTACAAATGCCCTAACTGCGGCGGCGAGCTGGTGTTTGACGCTGACAGGCAGAAATTTATATGCGGTTGGTGCTGCTCGGATTTCAGCGCTGATGAGATAACGTCATGCGCTCATGCTGACGCTCAGGAAAGCGAAAAGGCGGCTGCTGCGGAGCAGTTTGCACAGGATACGGACGTTTACATATGCTCCAGCTGCGGTGCGGAGATCATCTGCGACCACAACACGGCGGCAAGCTTCTGCTACTACTGCCACAATCCTGTTACTCTGAAAGGCAGGCTTGAGGGGGATTATCGTCCCGAAAAGCTTATCCCTTTCAAGATCGCCCGTGAAAAGGCAGAGGAGATATTCCAAAAGCAGTGCTCGCACAAGTGGTTTTTGCCCTTTGATTTTGTGAGCAGCGGACAGATCGAGAAAATGGTGGGACTGTATGTTCCTTTCTGGCTGGCGGACTGCAATGCAGAGGCACGTCTCACGGCTGAGGGAGTGAATGTCAGCAGCTATACAAGCGGCAGAACTACATATACTACCACAAAAATATATGACGTTGAGCGTGAGGGCAAGTTCCATTATGACGGCATTCCCGCTGACGGCTCTAAGAAGATAGACGACCAGATAATGGACGCTATCGAGCCGTTTGACTACAATGGTCTGGTGGATTTTGACATGGCATATCTGTCGGGATTTTTTTGCGACAAGTATGACGTTGGCAAGGTCGATGTGCTTCTGCGCATAAAGGAAAAGGTGGAAGCGGCTGCTGTCAACGTGCTGAGAGCTGATATAAGCGGCTATACGACGGTCAGGGTAAAGAGGAAGGTCGTAAGAATGCTTGGCACAGACTGGCATTATATGACGCTGCCTGTGTGGTTTATGAACTACAGGCACGGCGGCAAAAACTACAACTTTGCAATAAACGGCCAGACGGGCAAGGTGGCAGGCATATATCCCGTTTCGGGGGGGAAGCTTGCCGTATTTATGGCTCTTATGGCGGCCATTGTGGGCATTGCAGGCTATTTTCTGGGGGTGTATATGGGTTGGTAACGGTAAGGTATTTGGCGGCGCTTCTGCTGGCTGCTGCGGCTGTTATATTGTGTGCTCCTGCTGCTTATGGCCAGGTGCTTTTGAACGACAAGGCAGACTTGTATTCCGATGAGCAGGAGACTTCCATTATCTCCATGATGGAGGACGCTTCGGAGAAAACGGGCTGGAACTTCGGCATTGTTACGCTTAACGTTGACTACAGCTCGGGCGAGGCTGCTCGGAGCAGGGCTGAGAAGATCTATGACGAAACATTCGGACGTGATTCCTCGGGCGTATTGTTTTTGTGCGATGTGGGCTACCGTCACTTTGTTATCGCAGGTGATGCGGAAAAATACGTCAGCGGCAGACGGTTTGACAAAATGGTCAGCAGGATAAAAACGCTTTATTTTGACTATGACGACATGGGCTGCGCCAGAACGTTTGTAAATTCCGTTGTGGACTGCTACAACATGGGCGAGTTGAAGGCGTCGGAAAAAATATCGGGAACGGCTGTCATAACGGCGGTGTTCATTGGTCTGGTGGCTGCGGGCGTGACGTGCTGCATTGTTATACACATATATAAGACCTACCCCAAGACAGACGCAGGCGTTTATATGGACGCAAAAAAATCAGATATTTACACGAGAAACGACATTTTTCTGAGGCAGTTTACTACCTCCCACACCAACTCGTCCTCGGGCGGTGGAGGCGGCGGTCATCACGGAGGCGGCGGCTTCGGCGGTCACAGATAATAATACGGAAATACGGAGAGAAATGGGCTATGACGGAAATTCTTGCTTCGGAGCTGTTTTGCGGCATTGACGAAAAGGCTGCGGAGGATATTATCGGCGAGCTTGGCGCATACGAACGAGAGTATGCGCCGGGGGAACGGATATTTTCAGACGGTGACAAAACGACTGCGGCAGGCATTGTTATAAGCGGTATTGTCTGCATTGAAAATGTGGATTTCAGGGGTAATACCAACCTTATCGCACGGCTTGGCAGGGGAGATATCTTCGGCGAGGCTTTTGCTGCGGCATCAGTTCCAATGCGTGTTGATGTTACGGCGGCGGAGCAGAGCCGTATTCTTTTTGTGCCTGTAAACGGGCTGTTTTTATCGTCTGAGCTGCCACTTATGGGCAGAATGAGAGAGAATTTCATCAGGCTGCTGGCGGAGAAAAATGTTATGCTTTCCGCAAAGCTTGAATGTATCTCCAAGCGGACTGTGCGTGAAAAGGTCATGACATTTCTTTCCATGCAGGCGGCAAGGGGCTGGGAGTTTGACATTCCCTTTGACCGCCAGCAGATGGCGGACTACCTCTGCACCGACCGCAGCGCTCTTTCGGCGGAGCTTTCACGGCTGAAAAAAGAGGGCATCATCGACTTCAGGAAAAATCATTTTGTACTTATGGACGCAGAGAATAAATAATGAAAGGTTCGGGGCGTGGAAAATGGGTTATTCATCGGACAGAATGATTTTTGATCTATCTTATGCGCAGATAGATGAGGTGCGTTTTGACGGCGATGATATGATAATGCTGGTCAGCGGGGCTTCTGCCGAAAATGAGGATAATGAAAAGAAATGCATCATTCCAAGGCTTGAAATGAGGTTCATTGGATATTCTTTCGGCAAAATCGTCAGCATCGGCAGGAAGCTGCTGAGGGACGGAAAGGTATATGAAAATAAGGACAAGTCCCTTTACCGCAGCGAGGTAGAGGATTTTAAGCATATGCTTGAAACAGAAACCGGGGAGGCGATTTCTCTCAAAGTTTCCGACGGAAAGGCTCTGGCGGAGATATTCTTTGAGGACGGAATCTCTATATATTCTGCGGAGATATTCGGCAGATTTTATGCCTGCTGGGACTGCTTCGGCGATGAGGTAAAGAAAAAGCGCAGGACGCTAAGGGAGATATCCGAGCAGATAATGACAGAGATACCTGCGGCGGCACTTGCCATCGGGCACAAGGATACGCCAAGGCTTGCGAAGATAATTTGTGCGGTGGCGGTGGGCTATGCCCTGTCACCCATTGACCTTATCCCCGATTTTGTGCCTGTTATAGGGTACATTGATGATATAATCGTGCTGTGGGGACTTATATACATGGCGGTGCGGCTTATCCCCGACGATGTTATGGAGGAATGCCGTGAAAAATCACGGGGAATGTGGGATAACGGAAAGCCAAAGAAATGGTATTACGGACTGCCTGTAATAATCATCTGGCTTATAATTATCGCTCTCATAATTTCGGCAATAATCAAGTAAACTGCTGGGCGGATTTGCGGACAGGTGCTGTGCTATAATAAAATTAAGATAAGGCTTATTGAAATCATCGGGCGGATATGATATAATTATCCTTATGATATGCTTTAGGAGGAGTTACCATGGCTGAAAAGAAAAAAGAAGCTAAACAGGTGCCTGTGAGACTTGCTACCGCTGAGGAGAAGAAAAAGGCACTTGACGCTGCGATCGCACATATAGAAAAGACCTACGGAAAGGGCGCTGTAATGAAGCTGGGCAAGGCTCCCGATTACAACGTTGACGTTATCCCCACAGGCTCTATGACGCTGGATATGGCGCTGGGCATCGGCGGCGTTCCCAGAGGACGTATCGTTGAGATATACGGCCCCGAAAGCTCAGGTAAGACTACTGTTGCCCTGCACGTTGCGGCTCAGGCGCAGAAGCTTGGCGGCGAGGTGGCTTTCATCGACGTTGAGCACGCTCTTGACCCTGTATATGCAAAGGCTTTGGGCGTTGATATAGACAATCTGCTGGTATCACAGCCTGACAGCGGCGAGCAGGCTCTGGAAATTGCCGAGGCCCTGGTACGTTCGGGCGCTATCGACTGCATCGTGCTGGACTCCGTTGCGGCTATGGTAACAAAGGCTGAAATCGAGGGCGACATGGGCGACACTCATGTGGGTCTGCTGGCACGCCTTATGTCACAGGCTATGAGAAAGCTTACTTCCGTTATTTCAAAATCAAACTGCGTTGCTATCTTCATCAATCAGGTCCGTGAGAAAATAGGCGTTGTTTACGGCAACCCTGAGACCACCCCCGGCGGACGTGCGCTGAAATTCTACAGCTCCGTAAGAATCGAGGTAAGAAAGGGCGAGCCTATCAAGAACGGCGCTGAGATAATCGGCGCAAGGACAAAGTGCAAGGTCGTTAAGAACAAGGTGGCACCTCCCTTTAAGGAGTGCGAGTTCGATATGATGTTCGGTCAGGGTATCGACCGTGTGGGCGAGGTGTGCGACCTGGCTGTTGATCTTGATATCATCAAGAAGAGCGGCGCATGGTTCTCCTACAATGGTCAGAAGATCGGTCAGGGCCGTGAAAATGCCAAGGAATATCTGCGCTCCAATCCCGATATCATGAAGGAGATCGAGGAGAAGGTCAAGGAAAACAGCGCAAATATTGTTATGGTATCAAAGAAGAGCAAGAAGGCTGCTGCAAAGAATGCGGCTTCCCAGAGTGCTGCCGATAATACAGATGAGGTTGAGGCTGCTGAGGCTTCTGAGCCAACTGCGGCTATCGACATCGACATTGACGCCGATGACGATTATGAGGAGTTCACTCCCGTGGATACTGACTGATGAAAATAGTGGATATTTCCCCGTTTAAGGGGAGCACTGTCTGCATTGAGCTGAGCGGCGGCGGACTTGCGCAGAATATGAAGATATATCTGCACAGGGACATTGCCGCCGAAGTGAGCAAGGGAATGGACATCACGGAAGAGCAGGCGGATATGCTCATACATAAAAATGACGTGCGCAAGGCCCGTGAGAGGGCATTGTATCTTATGGAGAGCCGTGACCATTCCTACAGCGAGCTGTTTGACAAGCTGGAGAAAAACTATCCCGAGGATGTGTGCTTTGAGGTATGCTCCAGGCTGGCGGAGCTTGGCATCATCAACGACAGGCGGTATGCGGAGAAGCTGTGCAGGCAGCTTTTTGAAGTAAAGAAGCTTGGGAAATACCGTGTGCGGCAGGAAATGCGCATGAAAGGTATCCCAGGCGATATAATTGATGAGACCTTAGAGGAATTTGCGGAGGAGGACGATTCCTTTGCACGCCTTGAGGAGCTGGTGGAAAAGAAGTATGAGCGTTACCTTGTTGACCGCAAGGGTGTGGAGAAGGTAAAGGCGGCGCTGGCGAGAAAGGGCTATTCCTACGGTGAGATAAGAGAAGTTCTGGATCTTTATGACCTTGATTTTGAGGAGTGAGGATAACGGACAAGAATAAAATTTTTGCGGCGGTGATAATTTGTATGCTTATCGCCGCCGTTTCCGTAACAGGCGGCATGATAGCACAGAGGCGGGCTTACATTCCTGAAATAGAGGTAATAGACGCTGAGGAGGAGACAGCTGAAGTTACTGCTGCCGTGACATATACCGAAAGCACAAGTACAGCTGAGGCAAGTGCTTTAAGTGAAGCAGGCAGTGAAGTAAATATAGTAAATATAAACACGGCATCGGCGGAAGAACTTATGAGCTTGAACGGAATTGGCGAAAAGACGGCTGAGGCTATAATAGAATACAGAAAAAACACTCCTTTTGAAAAGCCTGAGGAGATTATGAATGTTAATGGAATAGGGGAGAAAAAGTACGAAAACATCAAAAACAGCATATGTGTTTAATACATTTGCACAATCAAGCTGCTTTTAGAGACTATTTGATTGTGCAAATGTACAAACCGCAAAAAAATGCTTGACAAACGAAGAAAAGTATGGTATTATAATTAAGCTGTCTCGAAGAGATGCGAAAAACCTCGAAAAGAATAGCTTGTTTCTCTATGGGAAACAAAATCACATCGAAAAAGAATTTGAAAAAAGTTGAAAAAAGCACTTGACAAACTCAAAAAGATGTGATATAATAAATAAGCTGTCTCGCAAGAGAGG
>ENA-OPUE01000698-OPUE01000698.1-human-gut-metagenome-genome-assembly--contig:-NODE-698-length-25495-cov-27.310220_pt1 | contig 25495 bp, 21 predicted proteins | sample MGYA00241466_ERZ501924 | MGnify/ENA primary metagenome ERZ501924 (study PRJEB25962, sample SAMEA2042223) | human gut metagenome | biome: human gut; feature: human-associated habitat; material: faeces...
CGCCGATGGTACTGCAATGCAATGCGGGAGAGTAGGTAGCCGCCTTCTTTTATCAAGAGCCTCAGATTTCGAAAGATTTCTGAGGCTTTTTTGTTTTTAAACAATTAGATTTACTTTAAATATTGATGTTATGCTGTATGGTTTGAATTGTACATGGTGGAGATGGTTGAGACGCTGCGGCTGTAGTCGTGGCTTCGGGGTGCAGTCGCCTTCGGCTTATGCCTTTATCCGCTATGTCATCAATGAGCATTATCCTTATTATGCTTACCAGGAACTGCAGGAAAGGCTTTTCTGGTTTGACAAACGAGGACATCAGACAGGAAGACTCCTTTTGAGACTTGCTAACTTCTGGCAGCCGGAAATCTGTATGGTTAATGAACATCGCTTTGATGCGTATCTGCATGCCGGTTGCTTGAAAGCGATGCAGGAAGAGATGGATGAACAGCTTCTGGCAGCTGCAAAAGGCAGGAAAAGGATGGTGGTCATCGACCTGAAGAAGATGAGGATGGAGGAAGTGAGGACACAGGTTCTTCTACTCTGCGACGACCAGACGATGCTTGTATTATTGGGTAATCTCTATCGTGAAAAGCGGGGTGAGGAGTGGCTTCATCTGCAGGAATCAGAACATTCCGGCATCACTTACGACCTCTATGATATCGGTATCATTTTCTTCGATAAGAAGGTATATAAGCAGCATTATCGCATGAATTTCTAGAAAAAATGCAAATAAATACTATTATCTGCACTTTCTTGCGAAAAAAATCGCCAAAAAACTTGCAGATAAAATAAATTTTATTACTTTTGCAGCCAAATTGGTAGAAACGTTAAATAATATAGCTATGTATTGGACACTTGAATTAGCTTCAAAGCTAGAAGATGCACCATGGCCTGCAACTAAAGAAGAGCTGCTCGACTATGCAACTCGCTCAGGTGCGCCTCTGGAAGTTCTGGAGAATCTGCAGGAGATAGAAGATGAAGGTGATGTTTACGAGAGTATCGAGGACATCTGGCCTGATTATCCTTCAAAGGATGACTTCTTATGGAATGACGACGAATATTAAAAAGTCGATGATAGGGCTGTTCTCTTACCAGGGGGCAGCCTTTTTCATCTTTCTGATGTCTCTCTTCCGACTATACCTTATTAATATATAATAATCCCGGCGATTTATAATATTTCGCCCTCTTTTACGTTATTACATTGTGTTAAGACGAATCATCATATTAGTTTTTTTGCTGACAGGAGTGCTCGCTTCGAGGGCACAGTATGATCCTTCCTTCAGTCATTACTTTGACATGGAACCATCCTACAATCCTGCGGCAGTGGGTAAGCAGGCAAAACTCAACGTGACGGCTGCTTACGCATTGGATATGGCCGGATTCGAACATAATCCTAGAACCATGTATCTGGCAGCCGACCTGCCTTTCTATGCGCTGAAGAATTATCACGGCGTGGGTGCTGCGATGATGAACGACCAGATAGGACTCTTCACCCATCAGCGACTCAACCTGCAGTATGCCTATAAGACCAAACTCTTCGGGGGAACGATGAGCGTGGGTCTGCAAGCCGGATTCCTGAGCGAGAGTTTCGATGGTAGCAAGGTGGATGCCGGAGATTCGGGCGACCCTGCTCTTGCTACATCGGAAGTGAAGGGTAGCGGATTTGATGCGGGAGCCGGACTTTACTATCTGCACGGCAACTGGTATGTGGGACTTTCTGCACAGCATCTTACTTCACCAACCATCGAGTTGGGAGAAACCAATGAGCTTAAGATTGACGCAACGTATTATTTAACTGGCGGATACAATATTAAGCTCAGAAATCCGTTTTTAACTATAAAGTCGTCTGCCCTCGTGAAGTATGACGGAACGGCATGGCGAGGCGACGTGACAGGCAGATTGGTTTACCAATATGATAAGAAACTGCTCTATGGCGGTGTGACCTACAGCCCTGACAACTCGGTTACCTTCCTCATGGGTGGAACCTTCCACGGCGTGATATTGGGATACAGTTACGAATGGTACACCTCGAAGCTGAGCTTTGGCAACGGAAGCCATGAGCTTTACATCGGATACCAGATGGATCTGAACCTGGTGAAGAAAGGTAGAAACAAACATCAAAGTGTAAGAATACTCTAGTAGAATATCAAGAATATGAATCGTAATATGAAGAAAAGTATATTGCTCCTTAGCTCGTTGATGGCACTCTTGACCCTTAGTGGTTGTTTCGGTGCCAAGACTAGCTCGATGGCTGGCAGAGGCGGTGAGGTGGTTGGAGTTGGCGGAAGAAGTTTCGCTGAGCCAGCCCCATACGGCATGGTGAAGGTGAACCGGGGATTCCTAAAGATGGGTCTGGAGACCCAGGATTCGCTGTGGGGACAGAAGACGCCTCGCAAGGATGTGTCTGTGGATGGATTCTGGATGGATGATACGGAAATCACCAATTCTGAATACAAGCAGTTTATCGCCTATGTTCGCGATTCCATCATCCGTACCCGTCTGGCAGACCCTGCCTATGGCGGTGACGAGACTTACATGATTACGGAGGACAAGAATGGTGACCCTGTGACTCCGCAGATTAACTGGAAGAAACAGTTGCCAAGAAAGCCAAACGAGGATGAGAAGAGAGCGATGGAAAGTATCTATACTTCTAATCCGGTGACAGGCGAAAAACTGATTGACTGGAGCCAGCTGAACTATAAATACGAAATTTACGATTATACCGCAGCGGCACTTCGCAGAAACCGACTGAACCCGCAGGAGCGTAACCTGAACACAGATGAGCAGGTGAATGCCAACGAGGTGGTGATGATTTCTAAGGATACCGCCTACGTGGATGATGAGGGAAGAATCATCAGCGAGACCATCAACCGCCCATTGAGCGGACCATGGGACTTTCTCAATACCTACATCGTGAATGTGTATCCAGACACCACCTGCTGGGTGAACGACTTCCGTAATTCAGACAATGAGACCTATCTGAGAAGTTATTTCAGCAACCCAGCCTACAATGATTATCCGGTGGTAGGCGTTACCTGGGAGCAAGCCAATGCCTTCTGTGCCTGGCGTACCGACTATCTGCTGAAAGGATTGGGTCCTGAGGCACGCTTCGTACAGCGCTATCGCCTGCCTACCGAGGCAGAGTGGGAGTATGCGGCACGAGGCAAGAACCAGAACGAGTTCCCTTGGGAGAACCAGGACGTGAAGAACGGAGACGGATGCTTCTATGCCAACTTTAAGCCAGACCGCGGTAACTATACCAAGGATGGCAATCTGATAACCAGCAAGGTGGGCATCTACTCGCCTAACTCAAACGGACTTTATGATATGGCGGGTAACGTGGCAGAATGGACCAGTACCATCTATACCGAGGCAGGTGTGGATGCCATGAACGACCTGAACCCTGAGTTGAAATACAATGCAGCTAAGGAAGACCCTTACCGCCTGAAGAAAAAGAGCGTAAGAGGCGGTTCCTGGAAAGATCCGGAGTCGTTTATCCGTTCGGCATGGCGTTCCTGGGAATATCAGAACCAGCCACGTTCGTATATCGGATTCCGCTGCGTGCGCAGTCTTGCCACCACATCGAGTGCAAAACAAAAACCATCAAAGTACAAGAATAGGAGATAATAAAAATGGGCGAATATAGTAAGTTTAATATCGTATATCATCTGCAGAAGTGGATGGATAGTGTGCCTGGACAGACATTTCTGAACTATGCTTATAGTTGGGGTGCATCTGTCGTTATCTTGGGTACCCTCTTTAAGTTGACCCACTTGCCGGGAGCCAATATCATGTTGTTTGCCGGTATGGGTACAGAGGTGTTCGTGTTCTTCCTTTCAGCCTTCGACCGTCCTTTTGACAAGACAGCCGATGGTAGAGATATTCCTACTCATGTTACTGAGGACTACTTGGAGACAGGAGAGGTTACTTATGGGGAGAATGAAGGAACTCCTGTTTCTAGTGGTCAGACTATCATCATCGGCGGCGGAAGCTTTGGCGGTGGTGCTGGTGTATCTGCAGCATCTTCTTCTGTTGCTGGAAGCGAGAAGGGCGAAGGCGCTGAGCAGATTGACGAGAGCGTTGCTGCGGCCGTAGCTCCAGGAGCAGGATTCTCGGAGAATGGTGCAGCCGTAGCCGGTGCCACTATGACTGGCGGTACTGTGGCTGGTGGCTCTATTGCAGGCGGTAATACCGCTTGGGTAGCTGGTCAGCAGGGTGTTACCCCAGAGATGGCTGATGCCCAGAACAATTATGTTGAGGAATTGAAGAAGCTTGTTGAAACCCTTGAAAAGGTGAATGAGCAGAGTACCCGTTTGACCCGTGACAGCGAGGAGATGGAGAACCTGAACCGTACGCTCACAGGTATCAGCAAGGTTTACGAAATGCAGTTGAAGGGTGCCAGCCAGCAGATTGGAACCATTGACCAGATCAACGAGCAGAGCCGCAAGATGGCTCAGCAGATTGAGCAGTTGAACAAGATTTACGCACGTATGATAGAGGCGATGACCGTGAACATGCGTGCTGCAGCTCCTCAGGTAAAGAGTGAAGAGTAAAGAAAAGTATTGAATTTAGCAAATTAATATAAATGGCTATAAAGAAAAGACCCGTTTCACCACGCCAGAAGATGATTAACCTGATGTATGTCGTCTTGATGGCAATGCTTGCGTTGAACGTCTCTACGGAGGTGCTCGACGGATTCTCTATTGTGGAAGACAGTCTGAATCGAACCACAGCCAACTCTTCCGCAGAGAACAATGCAATCTATAGCGACTTTGCCGACCAGATGAAGCAAAACCCTACCAAGGTAAGGGAATGGTTTGAAAAGGCTAAGCAGGTAAAGGACATGAGCGATGCGCTCTATAATTTTGCCCAGGAACTGAAGGTTGCTATTGTGCAGGAGGCTGACGGCAAGAATGGCGACGTGAGCAATATCAAGAACAAGGAAAACCTGGAGGCTGCCGGCATCGTGATGCTTGCACCGGGTTCGGGCAAGGGAAAGAAACTCTATACGGAGCTGAATCGCTATCGCGACCGCATCCTGCAGCTGGTGACTGATGAGCATCAGAAGAAAATCATAGCCAGCAACTTCTCTACCCAGGTGCCTAAGGGTGAGAAATATCTGGGTAAGAACTGGCAGGAATACATGTTTGAGAATATGCCAGTGGCTGCAGCCGTGACCATGCTCTCGAAGATTCAGAGCGATGTGCGCTATGCCGAGGGAGAAGTGCTGCACAACCTGGTTGCGAATATCGACATGAAGGATATCCGTGTGAACAAACTCGATGCCTTCGTGATTCCAGAGAAGACAACGCTTTATCCGGGCGAAAGATTCAATGCCAACATCGTGATGGCTGCAGTGGATACCACCCAGCAGCCGGAAATCTATGTGAACGGCATGAGAGTGAACAGCGCCCGTGGACAGTATAGTTTTACGGCAGGTGGAGTGGGAGAGCACCAGTTCTCCGGCTACATTCTGATGAACAATGCCAAGGGCGACGTGTTGAAGCGCAACTTCATACAGAAATACAGCGTTATTCCGGCACCTAATTCGGCAACGGTGGCGGCAGACCTGATGAACGTGCTCTATGCAGGTTTTCAGAACCCTATCAGTATCAGTGTGCCGGGCGTACCTGCCAATGCCATCTCTGCATCGATGACAGGCGGTTCGTTCGTATCGAAGGGCAACGGTCATTTCGTGGCAACCCCAGCGGCTGTGGGCAAGGATGTGACAATCCATGTAACGGCGCGCGACAAGGGACAAACCCGCACGATGCCTCCATTCGTATTCCATGTAAGAAAGTTGCCTGATCCAACGGCTTATCTGGCTTTGGGAACCAACCGTTTCCGTGGCGGCGGTCTGGCAAAGGCATCTCTGATGGGTGCCACAGGCATTCATGCAGCCATCGACGACGGATTGCTGGATATACCTTTCAGGGTGTTGGGCTTCGAGACCGTCTTCTTCGACAACATGGGTAATGCAATTCCATTGGCATCGGCAGGTGCCAACTTCTCGGAGCGACAGAGAGAAGAGTTCAGAAAGCTTTCTCGCAGCCGCCGTTTCTATATCTCGCATATCAAGGCTGTGGGACCGGATGGCATCACCAGAAATCTGCCTACGGCGATGGAAGTAATCGTGAAATAAGTGAAGAGTGAAGAACGAAGAGTGAAGAATTCAAATGCTTTGCTAATCATAAAGTTCAAAGTTCAAAGTTCAATGTTCAAAGTGTAAAATAATGAAAAAGATATTGTTCATATTCATGCTCTTGGGAATGGTGCAGGGCATCGTGGCGCAACCTCAGGCACGCCGTCAGCAGGCGGCAAGGCAGGCGGCTGCGAACAAATCGAATGCCGGCAACATCACCACCCGTGCACAAATTTCTTTCCCTACTGCTGCCCCTATGGAGGAGGATGTGGTGTGGAGAAGAGACATCTATCGTGAGCTGAGCCTTACCGATAATGCCAATGCCGGACTGTATTATCCTGTGGAGCCTATGGGCAACCAGATGAATCTCTTTACCAACATTTTCAAGCTGATGATGACAGGTAAGGTGGCGGTGTACCAATACCGTCTGGATGGTAACGAGAGTTTTGCAGCAGCAGATAGAGTGGACCCTAAGTCTTTCCTGGACAACTATCATATCTATTATGAGAAGAAGGCAAACGGAAGAATCTCGCTCGACAACAGCGATATTCCATCGAGAGAGGTGAAGGCTTACTATATCAAGGAGTCAACCTATTTTGACCAGCGCACTTCCACCTTCCATACCAAGGTGCTGGCACTCTGTCCTATCATGACCCGCGACGATGACTTCGGCGATGGGGGTACCAAGTATCCGCTTTTCTGGGTGCGCTACGATGACTTGGCTCCTTATCTGGCCAAGCAGCAGATTATGACCAGCAACCTGAACAATGCGGCGGTGATGAGTGTGGATGATTACTTTGTGAGAAATCAGTATAAAGGAAAAATCTACAAGACCAACAATATGTTGGGACAGACTTTGGCGCAGTATTGCCACTCTGATTCTGCCCTGGTAAAGGAGCAGAAGCGAATTGAGGGCGAACTGGCTACCTTTGAGAAGAATCTCTGGAGTGGAAACATAGAAAAAAAAGATTCGCTTGACAGCATAGCCAAGGCAGACAAGAACGTGAAGGGCAAGGTGAAGAAGGCAAAGAAGAGTAATCGCAGAGGCAGTTCTTCATCTAGCAGACAGACCAAGGTGAAGGAGCAGCGCAGCAGCAGTTCTTCTTCGGTTTCCAGTGGCTCTGCCAGAGTAACCGTGCGCCGTCAGCGTCATTAGGATATGAATCACAACGTGTGTAATATTAGAAAATAGATTTTTAATTTAAAAAGGTAGAAAAGATGAAGAAGATTTTATCTCTTGTATTTTTGGTAGCGGCAATGATGTTTGCTACTAGCGCTAACGCCCAGGTAAAGTTCGGTTTGAAGGGTGGTTTGAACGTGACAAGCATGTCGTTTAGCGAGGATGTATTCGATGCTTCCAACAAGACTGGTTTCTTTGTTGGTCCTATGGTAAAGGTTACCGTGCCTATCGTTGGCTTGAGTTTCGATGCTGCAGCCTTGTACGACCAGAAAGAGGCTGACGTTAAGTATACTGGTACTGATGGCGAATTAGGCAAGACCACAGTAAGACAGAAGTCAATCAACATTCCTGTGAATGTGCGCTATGGCTTCGGTTTGAGCAGTTTGGCTAATGCCTTCCTGTTTGCGGGTCCACAGTGGGGTATCAATGTGGGTGACAAGAACTTCAAGTGGAATGAGACAAGCAGCTATTCTTTGAAGAAGTCAAACTTCAGCGTAAATGTAGGTGCTGGTGTTACCCTGTTGAGCCATCTTCAGATTTCAGCCAACTACAACATCGCTTGTGGCAAGTCGGCTGATGCCAGCCTTGTCAAGGCTGCTGAGGCACTTACCAATGCCGGCAAGGACAAGAGCCGCAACAACTCTTGGCAGATTGCCTTGGGTTACTGGTTCTAAAGAGAAGTTCGGTAGAACTCTTCACAAGTTTATACATTAAAATATTTAAAAGCAGGTATCCCTTGTTGGGTATCTGCTTTTTTTTTGCTATCTTTGCACAACTTTATATCGTAAAAAGAAAAGGAGAACGTTATAACATGAGATACGTAGATGTGATATTGCCCCTTCCGCTCGACGGAACCTTTACTTATTCTATCCCCGAAGGGATGGAAGAGAAGGTTGTGCCTAATATGCGCGTCCTCGTTCCATTGGGCAAGAGTAAGAAGTATATTGCCATGGTTACCGATGTGCATTCTGAAAAGCCGGATTTCAGCTGCAAGCCCATCGAGGCGGTGCTCGACAAATATCCTTCGCTGCTGCCCCAGCAGATGCGCCTCTGGAAATGGATCAGCGATTACTACATGTCGCCCCTGGGTGATGTGTTTGGTGCCGCCATGCCATCGGGTATGAAATCTACGGAGAAATTCAAGCCCAAGATGGAACTTTACGTGGAGCTGGCCAGCAGTTACCGCAACGAGCAGGCCCTGCATGTGGCACTCAGTATGGTGCAGCGGGCGTTGAAGCAATCGAAAACGCTGACCACTTTCCTCGCCCTTTCCCACTGGGACAGTCTGGAGGGTGATACGCCCAGGGAAGGTATCAAGAAGGTGACCAAGGAGGAACTGATGAATGAGGCACGATGCACGGCTGCAGCTGTCAAGGCGCTCATCGACCGAGGCATCCTCTTTACCTATGAACTGGAGGTGGGCAGACTGAACACGTCGGGAGAATCGCATTTCGAATTCATCAAACCGCTTTCTGAAGCCCAGCAGGATGCCTACAACCAGATACTCCTGCAGATGATGCACAAGAACGTGGTGCTTCTGCATGGTGTGACATCTAGCGGAAAGACGGAGGTTTACATCCATCTCATCAAAAAGGCGATAGAAGAACATAAGCAGGTGCTTTATCTGCTGCCGGAAATCGCCCTCACCGTTCAGATTATGGAGCGACTGCACAAGGTGTTTGGCGACCGGCTCGGCATCTTCCACTCGAAATACAGTGATGCGGAACGTGTGGAAATCTGGCAGAAGCAGCTCTCGGATCAGCCTTATGATGTAATCCTGGGAGCGAGAAGTGCCGTCTTCCTGCCTTTCCAAAAACTGGGACTTGTCATTATTGATGAGGAGCATGAGAATTCCTTTAAGCAGCAAGACCCGGCACCACGGTATCATGCCCGCAGTGCTGCCATCGTGCTAGCCAGCATGTATCCGGAAGCGAAAGTGCTGCTGGGAACGGCTACGCCTTCTATGGAGAGTTATTACAATGCGCAGCAGGGCAAGTATGGCCTGGTGGAACTGAAGACGAGATTCAAGGGTATCCAGTTGCCGGAGATTCAGGTGGTGGATGTGAAGGACCTTCGCCATAGAAAGATGATGACGGGGTCTTATTCGCCACAACTCTTGGCGGCGGTGAGGGAGGCTTTGAAGAATGGCGAACAGGCTATCCTCTTCCAAAACCGAAGGGGATTTGCACCGATGATAGAGTGCAAGGTGTGCGGATGGGTGCCGAAATGCAAGAACTGCGATGTTTCGCTGACCCTGCATAAGAGCATCAACCTGCTGACCTGCCATTACTGCGGATTCACTTATCCCGTGCCTACGGAGTGCCCTAACTGCGGTAGTACGGAACTGATGGGACGTGGCATAGGAACGGAGCGCATCGAAGACCAGATAGCCGAGATATTCCCTGAGGCACGTATCGCCCGCATGGACCTGGATACCACCCGTACGCGTAATGCCTACGAACGACTGATCAGTGACTTTTCATCGGGAAAGACCAATCTTCTGATAGGTACGCAGATGATTTCAAAAGGTCTGGATTTTGATAAAGTAAGCGTGGTGGGCATTCTGAATGCCGACTCGATGCTGAACTATCCTGATTTTAGGGCATACGAGCATGCCTTCATGATGATGGCACAGGTGAGCGGAAGAGCTGGAAGAAAGGGTAAGCGGGGACTCGTGATTCTGCAAACCAAGAACCCTACGCTGCCCATCATCAGCCAGGTGGTGCACAACGATTACGAAGCCCTCTTCAAGGGCATTCTGGAGGAGAGAAGAATGTTTCATTATCCACCGTTCTTTCATCTTATCAACGTGTTCCTGAAACATAAGAACGAGAAGGTTTGCCAGCAGGCAAGTCTGGAACTCGGCAAGACGCTGAGAGGATGGTTTGGTGAAAGAGTGCTCGGACCGGATAAGCCAGCCGTGGCTAGGGTGAAGAACATGAATATTCGGAAGATAGTGCTTAAACTGGAGAACGGCATTGATCAGAAGAAGGTGAGGGAATACCTGAAGTATGCCCAGACGATGATGCTGAAGGATCCAAGGTATGGGGCTTTGCAAATATACTATGATGTGGATCCGCAATAATCAGCTAGATGATTGCGGATACAAAATAAAAAAATGGCTATCCCAATCGAAAGAGAGGGATAGCCTTTTTGCATGTTTGTAGTTATGAATTGATCTATTATGTTTAGGAAACATAAGTCTAATTCTACTTTTGCTTTTTATCAACTTCGTCTTTAGAAGTTGATATCGAGACCTACCGCAAACACATTGTTGTTACGGGTGTAGTCAGAGGTGTAGTTGATGCTCTGGTTTGCACTGAGCTGAACATTCTCTGAGGTCTTCTTATGCTGATAGAAGGTGTGGAAGTAAGCCACGTTCAAATCCATCTTCTTGTTGATGTGATAAACACCGCCGACTGCTACTGAGTTGGAACTTGTAACGAATGACTTATCGTCCATGTATTCATCGCTCAAGCCATAGTTTGTGTTTTGCCAGCCTGTACTAAGTGTAACTTTTTTGTTGAGGTCATACTCAATGCCGGCATTATATTCCAATGTACCACGCTTTAGTTTCTTATGACGATCTACTCGGTTTGCTTCTCCATCTTTGTCTGTCCAAGTGTAAGAAGACGTTGCGTTTTTATCGTCGAACCAATGGAAGCCCACGTTGATGCGAAGAGCATCAATTGGACTGTATCCTGCACCGATGGTTAAGAGTGAAGGGATATCGCCAGCCACTTTCTTGTTTTGGTCTTCATCATATTCAGCTATCAACTCATTGATGCTGTTTTTAGCTTCAGCAATGGAAGGGGCAACTTGTGCTAATGCTGCTGCAGGAACACCATATTGCAAGAGGTTAGGACCAACATCATTAAGTTTTCCAACAGGACTGATGACTGTGCCTTGGTTCTTTAAACGGAGACGAGTCTTAAATTCATATTTTGCAGAGAAATTCCAGCGTCCAGTCTTATAATCGATGCCGATGATAGGAGTGAAACCAATACCACTTTGGTTAGTGTTCAATTCTATGTCAGAACTCTTAGGGTCGTTTTTGTCTACAATGGTTGACAAAGGAAGAAGTTTACCTTCATTCCCGACGAATGTGATATTTTCTACGTATCCATAATAATTGCATGTCGCATACACTCCACGTACGCCGAGAGCTACAGCAAAGTGCTCATTTATTTTGTATGCTGCGCCAAGAGACAGACCAAAGTAGTATTGGCGACCATGCATATAGCTATCGTATGAGTACATGTAACCGCCCATCTGTTTTGTTACAGGGTTCGGAATGTTGGGATTGGTTGGCAAGATGTGACCCATATATGGAGCAAGTGCGTTGCCAAGTAGGCCGATGTTAGCCACGACTTTCTCGAAAGAGCCAAGACCATCATCGAAAGTACATTTACCACCACCGCCAGTGAGGGCGAAATTAGCCTGCCAAGACCACTTGCCCTTGTTGTAAGCATACTGGAAAGATGGGATAACTGGGGCGAATGCCTTGCCCTCGAAGGTACGAGGAGTCTTTGGATTCTTTGCATTATAATTAAACAATGCATAATCATTTTCAATGCTACGTGTCTGGTAAGCCAACTGCCAGTTGATGGCGAGATGCTTTCCTTCACCCATGAATACAACGCCGGCAGGATTGTAGTAAACGCCGTCGATACCGATAGAAGCCTCACGGCTCATCATTCTGTTGAATGCAACATGCTGGTTGGTGTTAGTGAGCAAACCACCTGCAAAAGAAGGTGCTGCACAAGCCATCGCAATGGCTAAACTAACTAATTTTACTTTCTTCATTTTAATAATATTAAATAAAAACGTCCGCAAAGGTAACTATAATGTTCTATTTCGTCGTCAAAGATAAACGTTATTTAAAATATATTAACGAGAAAACTCCTTTTTCCTGCACAATCTTGTAAAACTGTGCAAGAAAAAGGAGTTTTTTTGATGTTAGATAGAACACGGTTGAAGCGTTTAGCTTTCCGCCTTCTCTATCTTTTTTTCCTCGTTCTTAGCTTCATTCTCATCTATCTCTTCTTTCTCTTTACTCTTGGCATTCTTCTCTGCGTTTGCATTCATGTGAGGGTAAGAGATACGGGTATGATAGATGGCCTTGAGGCGTTCTGTCAGTACGAGCTTGGCGAGTGCAATGTCGCGGAAGGTGATAGGGCATTCCTTGAAGAAACCTTCTGCCACCTGCCCATCAATGAGTTTGTTTACCAGGTTGCTGATGCTCTCTTCTGTGTATTCATTGAGTGAGCGGGAAGCAGCCTCTACGGTATCTGCCATCATCAGGATGGCCTGTTCACGGGTGAATGGGTTCTGTCCAGGATATTGGAAAAGCGACTTATCCACTACTTCCGTAGGGTGCTCATTGCAATAGTTCACATAGAAGTACTTGGTCAAGCCCGTGCCATGATGGGTGGTGATGAAATCCTTGATGATGCCCGGAAGTCCCACCTTTTCTGCCATCTTCAGACCCTCGGTTACGTGGCTGATGATGATCTGGGCACTCTCCAGGTCGCTCAACTGGTCATGTGGATTTACGCCTGCCTGGTTCTCCGTGAAGAAAACAGGGTTGGTCATCTTTCCGATGTCGTGATAGAGTGCGCCCGTACGTACCAGCAGACTGTTGGCGCCGATGCGGTTGGCAATCTCTGCTGCCAGGTTACCCACCGTGATGGAATGCTGGAAGGTGCCCGGTGCAATCTCGCTCAGGTTGCGGAGCAATCCCTTGTTGGTGTTAGACAGCTCGAAGAGGGTGACATTAGAGGTGAATCCGAATGTCTTCTCGATGATATACATGAGCGGATAGGACAGCAGCAGGAAGATGCCATTCACGGTGAAATAGGTGTACATGCTGCGGTCGATGTTGAACACCTGGTTATCCTGCATCAGCTGAAGGGCGAGATAGACCACGCCACTGCTCAAAGTTACCAGCAAGGCTGTGATGAATATCTGTGATCGCTTGGAGAGTTCACGCAGGCTATAGATGGCCACCAGGCCGGATGCCAGTTGCACGATGATGAACTCATACTGGTATTTCACCGCTGCTGCACAGATGAGAATCATCGTGACATGACTGATGAAAGCCGTTCTTGAATCCATGAACACACGCACAAAGATAGGTGCCATGGCAAACGGGATGATATAGACGCTGAAGAAATTGTGCTTCATGATGAACGACACGAAGATAGGAAACAGCGTGATCATCGCATAGAGCATGGTGATGCTGCGAGGCTTGTCAAAATAGTCCTTGCGGAAGAGCGTGAGATAGCTGGTGAACATGATGACGAGGAGGAAGACGAAGAGCGCCTGACCGATGATAGTGGTGGTAAGTTCGTCCTCGGTGGAACTGCGTCGCTTCATTTCTTTTTCAAAAGATGTGAGCACCCGATAGTTGGAAGGGGTGATGACTTCACCCCGGTCGATGATTTTCTGACCGCTCATCACCATTCCGCTAGCCAGAGGAATGCTGCTCAGCAAATCGGTCTTCTCCGTTTCTGAGCGTTCCTTGTCGTATATCAGGTTAGGTTCCACATAGTCGTTGAGATTACAGCGTGACAGAATCTGTCGCTGTTCGGCTATTTGCTGGTTGAAGAAGATTCGTTCGTATGCAGCAATGGTTGAGTAGAACGTACCGATGGGCACGCTCTTCACGTTTTTTCCGCTGATGATACGAATCATGCTTGTGGAATCCTTGTAGATGCGATTATATTCAGGGGTACTGATGATGCCCGTTTGGTAAACCTGATGCAGCTGGTGGGCTACGAGGTTGACATACTCCTTGGGCAGACCAGGTATGCCCTGGCTGAAATCGTGCATGAATCGCTGTACCTGCTCTTCGCCTACTGCTGGGTTTACCGTATAGTAAGGTTGGAATTGCTTGAGCAGTGAATCCTGTTCGTGCTTGATAGACTCGTCGGTCTTGTAGATAGGGAAGTCGAACGTTGCGATGACCGACCCATACATCCACGGTTTGCCAACATCGTAGCGGAACTGCCTTTCCTCATTGCGTGGCAGGAACCAGACAATGATGGAAACGGTGAAGAGGATGAGGATGGTTTTGGTGATGAAGTTACGCCAATAATTTTCCTCCGGATTATTAAATATACTCATATTGTAACGCTTTGTTTAGTCATGAATCACTATATTATTAATCTCCGTAAAATGGGGGTAAAAAAGTGCTCATTTGCTCCTGGTTTGAGCAAAAAGTCCACTTTTCTCTCATTAATTCCCATTCACAGTGCGAAAATACGAAAAAAAACTATTATAATCGCAAAAAAAGATGTAAATTTGCAGAAAAATTTAAAATTAGCTATAAAATAAGACATGACAGATAGAAAAGTAAGAGTGCGTTTTGCTCCAAGTCCAACGGGTGCATTGCATATTGGTGGTGTTCGTACCGCCCTTTATAATTATTTGTTCGCTCGCCAGCATGGTGGTGAGCTCGTGTTCCGTATTGAGGATACTGACTCTCATCGTTTCGTGCCTGGAGCCGAGGAATACATCCTGGAATCTTTCAAGTGGTTGGGTATCCAGTTTGACGAGGGTGTTAGTTTCGGTGGCGAACATGGCCCTTATCGCCAGAGTGAGCGTCGCGACATCTATAAGAAGTATGTGCAGCAGCTCCTGGACAACGGCAAGGCTTACATAGCTTTTGATACTCCAGAGGAGTTGGAGGCAAAGCGTGCCGAGATTCAGAACTTCCAGTATGATGCTCATACCCGTATGCAGATGCGCAACTCTTTGACGCTTTCAAAGGAGGAGGTGGATCAGCTGATTGCCGACGGCAAGCAGTACACCGTTCGCTTCAAGATTGAGCCAGGTCAGGAAATCCACGTCAACGATATGATTCGTGGCGACGTGAAGGTGATGAGCGACATCTTGGACGACAAGGTTCTCTATAAGAGCGCAGACGAATTGCCAACCTATCACTTGGCTAACATCGTGGACGACCACCTGATGGAAATCTCTCACGTTATCCGTGGTGAGGAGTGGTTGCCTAGTGCACCATTGCACGTTCTTCTTTATCAGGCATTCGGTTGGGAAGACACCATGCCTCGTTTTGCACACCTTCCTTTGCTCCTCAAGCCAGAGGGTAAGGGCAAGTTGAGCAAGCGTGATGGCGACCGCCTTGGTTTCCCTGTATTCCCACTGGAGTGGCACGACCCTAAGACGGGTGAGGTTTCTTCAGGCTATCGTGAGAGTGGCTACTTCCCTGAGGCTGTGGTCAACTTCCTGGCGCTTCTCGGCTGGAACCCAGGCACAGAGCAGGAAATCTTCTCTCTTGATGAGTTGGTGAAGGCTTTCGATATTTCCCGTTGCTCTAAGGCAGGAGCCAAGTTCGACTTCAAGAAGGGCATCTGGTTCAACCATGAGTACATTCTCATGAAGAGCGATGATGAGATAGCCAATCTCTTTGCACCTATCGTAGCCAACAATGGCGTGGAGGAGACTTTGGATAGAGTAAAGCAGGTGGTACACATGATGAAGGACCGTGTGAACTTCGTCTATGAGTTGTGGCCATTGTGCTCATTCTTCTTCATTCCTCCTACAGAGTATGATGCCAAGACCGTCAAGAAGCGCTGGAAGGAGTATTCTGCACAGCAGATGACCGAACTCGCTGAGGTGCTCGAGGGCATTGAGGATTTCTCTATCGAGGGTCAGGAGCCTATCGTATTGAAGTGGGTAGAGGACAAGGGCTATAAGCTCGGTGATGTGATGAACGCCTTCCGTCTTACTCTCGTGGGTGAGGGTAAGGGTCCTGGCATGTTCGACATTTCTGCCTTCCTTGGTAAGGAAGAGACATTGCGTCGTCTTCGCAAGGCAATCGAAGTTTTGGGTTAATTCACAGATATAAATATCTCTCTGGGGAATTTGTCTGCAAATGTTGCGGAGTATTCCTCAGAGAGTTCACGTATTTATAGATAGTAACCAATATAAAAAAATATCATGATCTATAATATCGTAATCTATTTTGTCCTTTTGGGCATAGCCATTGCTAGCTTATTTAATGAAAAGGTGCGCAAGATGTGGCGTGGCGAGCGTGAGGCTTTCAGAATCTTAAAGCAGAAGGTGGATCCTAATGCCAAGTATATCTGGTTTCATGCGGCTTCGCTCGGTGAGTTTGAACAGGGACGTCCCTTGATGGAGCAAATCCGCAAGGATTATCCTCAGTATAAGATTTTGCTCACCTTCTATTCTCCTTCGGGTTATGAGGTGCGCAAGAACTACGAGGGGGCTGATATCATCTGCTACATGCCGGTGGATACCCGCCTGAATGCGATTCGTTTCCTTCGCTTGGTACGCCCGGTGATGGCTTTCTTCATCAAGTACGAATTCTGGTCTAACTTCCTTCATATCCTGAAGCATCGCAATATTCCTACTTATAGTGTGAGCAGTATCTTCCGCGAGGATCAGGTGTTTTTCAAGTGGTATGGCAGGAGTTATGCTGGTGTATTGAAGTGCTTCACCCGTTTCTTTGTGCAGAACGAGGAAAGCAAGCGATTGCTGGAAAGCATCGGAATCAAGGATGTGGATGTAGTAGGCGATACCCGTTTCGACCGTGTACTCCAGATTAAGCAGGCGGCTAAGCATCTGCCTATCTGCGAAGCTTTCAGAAGTGGTGTGGCTATTTCGGCTGAAAAAGCATCGGCTTCTTCTGATGTTTCTTCAGAAAATTCAGCTCGTCCGGATTATAAGGTATTCGTGGCAGGAAGTTCCTGGCCTCCAGATGAGGAAATCTTCATCCGTTTCTTTAATGAGCATAAGGATTGGCGCCTGCTGATTGCACCGCATGTGATTGCTGAGGAACATTTGAAACTGATTCTGTCCTTGCTGAAGGATAAGAAGGTGGTACGTTATACTCAGACTACTCCTGAAGAGGCTGCCAAGGCTGATGTGTTGATTATTGATTGCTTCGGATTGTTGAGCAGCATGTATAATTATGGTGATGTGGCTTATATCGGCGGTGGCTTTGGAGTAGGTATTCATAATACTTTGGAGGCTGCCGTATGGAATATGCCGGTTATCTTTGGTCCTAACAATAAGAAATTCCAGGAAGCTCAAGGCTTGCTGAAGTCGGGTGGCGGTTTTGAAATCAATACCTATGAGGATTTCGAGGGCTTGATGAGCAAGCTGATGAACGATGAGGTTTTCCTGAAGCAGGCTGGTGATAAGGCAGGAGCCTTTGTGGCAAGTCTTTCGGGTGCCACCGGTAAGGTTCTGGCCAAGGTTACATTATAAGATATAAAAGGATTACATTACATTATATTATATAGTATAATACAAATAGTGTCCTATATATAAATAAAAGGTCTCATGGTTTTTGAAATCATGAGACCTTTTTTGATGTTTGGCATTGAATTCCATTTGTTTTATTCCATACTTGTCTTATTCTATGCCTGTATTATTTCATACTTGTATTATTCTTTTTGCTTTTCCTATTTGATGATGCGGTAGTAACCCTCCTTGCGAGGCTTCACGGTGTGAGGATGTGCTGAAGCATAACCCAACGCCAGGGCGCCTACACCCATCAGACCTTCAGGAAGATTCCAGTCCTTCATCAGCTTCTTGCCTTCTTCTGATGCGAACATGCCGTCTTCACGGTTAATCCAGCAGGAAGAAAGACCGATGGAGTGAGCTGCCAGCATCATGTTGCCCAAGATGAGGCTGCCATCCTTTACCCCGTTCACATTGCTTTCTGGAGCCAGAACGATGACGATGGTTGGCGCTCCATAGTAAGGATCGCTCTCCACACCCATGATTTCTGCATTCATCTTGCGAAGCTGGGCGCAAACTTCAGGGTTCTGGACGGCGATGATGAAAGGCTCCTGGGTACCATGACCCGTAGCAGCCCATGTGCCGGCCTCCAATACTGCCTTCAACTCTTCGTCGGTAATCTGATCTGCCTTGAAACGGCGGATGCTTCTTCTCTCCTTGATGGCTTTTAAAACTTCATTTTCCATATTATCTTGTTTTAAACATTGTATTTAGAAATCTTTTCTTCTTCGCTTCATTATGCAGGGCATCCGCTCAAATCCTCTTCATCCATATACTGGCTGAGCACTCGTGCGATGCGAATCAAGCCCTGCATCAGGGTCTTGCGAGGACAGGCGATATTAAGGCGCAGGTAGCCCTGACCAGCCTTTCTGCCATACATCGTACCGCTGTTGACGAACACCTTGCCGTCATTCATCAGCTTCTCGTAAGCCTCGTCGCTAGATAATTCGAATGGCAGGATGTCGAGCCAAACCAGATAAGTGCCCTCAAGACGGGTAACGCGAACCTGCGGCAACTCTGAATTGAAGAATTCCTTTACTGCCTGGTAGTTCTCGTAGAGATACTGGTTCAGTTCGTCGAGCCATTCCTCACCCTCGTTGTACGCAGCCTGGAGAGCGATGACGCCGAAAGGATTGACATCACATACCTCGTTGATGTTGATGGCACGGTTGATGCGGCGGCGCAATGCTGCATCCGGACAGATGATGTTGGCAATCTGAAGTCCGGCAATATTGAACGACTTTGATGGAGAGTTCAATACCACACAGTTGTCACGGCAAGCTTCGCTGATGCTTGCAAACGGAGTATATTGATAGCCTGGCATGATGAGTTCGCAGTGGATTTCATCGGCGATGATCTTCACGTTATGCTTGAGACAGATGTCATTCATTCGCTCCAGTTCCTCCTTCTTCCAGACTCTTCCTGCAGGGTTGTGAGGGTTGCAGAGAATAAAGGCGGTGGTCTTCTCGTCAGCACACTTGCGCTCGAAATCCTCGAAATCTATTTCGTAGGTACAGTTACCCACACGCTTCAATTCATTTTCCACTACTTCACAGCCACTGTTGGTAATGCAGGAGAAGAAGCAGTTATACACAGGTGTCTGCACCAAAACCTTTTCGCCTGGCATGCAGATAGCCTTTAGGCAGCAGGAGATGGCAGGAACTACGCCTGATGTATAGAGAATCCAGTCTTTCTCCATGTTCCACTGGTGGCGGCGTGCGAACCAACTGATGATAGCCTCGTAATAAGAATCAGGTACGAGGGTGTAGCCGAAGATGCCGTGAGCTACACGCTTCTGCAGAGCTTCGATGATGCAGGGAGCGGTCTGGAAATCCATGTCTGCTACCCACATAGGAATAACGCCGTCTTCCTTTACCAGATCCCATTTATAGGAATTGGTACCGCGACGTTCGATGATTTCATCAAAATTATATTTCATATTTGTTTTCTATCTATGTTATTTCTTCATTGCTTGTAGTATAAATCTCTTTTTCTCTTCATTGAAATCTGTGTTCATAAGCTTTGAATTTGTATTCAAAGCCTTTGAACTTGTATTCAAAGCTTTTGAACTTAAGTTCAAAACTTATGAACATAGACTTTTCTTAATACTACGAACATTTATCCTTAATGGCAATGTTTTTTTGTTTGAGGGAACTCAGATTCGCTCAGAATATTTCTGCTATTTCGAATGGTCGATGATCTCACATGCTCCCTTAGGCGCTTTGGCAAACTCAGTGTAGGTTACGCTTCCCACTTCGTCTGCCTCGATTCTTCCGGAAATAGGGTTCTTGATGTTGGTAATGGCTCCCTTGATGTGCGCATTGATATTGGTACAATCTTCAAAGGCACGGTCGCATTCCTTGTCAAAGGTGCAATCCTCCAATGTTACATGGTCCATATAGCAGAGAGGCTGCTCGCCGCTGATGTGGCAACGCACCAGCTTGATGTTCTTGCTGTGCCAGGCAAGATACTCACCATTCAGTTCTGAATCATAAACCGTCACATTCTCGCACTCCCAGAAACTGTCCTTGGTAGTAATCTTGGCATGGTGAATCTCCACGTTGCTGCAGTATTGGAATACATACTTCGAGTCGCTCTCCAGTCCATCTACATAGATGTTCTTGGAAAACATGAATGGATAGGTGCCGTCGTGGAGTTTAACGTTCTTCAGTTTCAAGCCATCAACTTTCCAGAAAGTCTCATCTGCATCGGTAATGTTCACATTCTCCAGTTCCAGGTTCTTCATCTCGCGGAAGAATTTAGGACCATCGATGGTGCAGTCTTTCATCACCATATTATCACTATACCAGATAGCTGAACGGCTTTCTGGAGCGAAGTAGCAATCTGTGATAAGAGAACCGTCCACATGCCACCAAGGGTATTTGCCATAAAATTTGGAGTTATGGCATTCTATGTTCTTGCAGCACTTGATGCCCGATTCGCCATCTGTAATCGTGATGTCCTCCAGGCGTACATCGTGAGCACCAAAGAGAGGGCGCTCGCCGCCGAATGATTTGTTCTTTATCTGTTCCATAATTTTCTATTATCCTTTCTTATTTGTTATTTCAGTTTGCAAAATTACAAAAATAATGCCAAAGTCGTATAACCCGATTTACTGAAAAGTGTAACTTTATGGCGTATTTGCGGATAAAGTTGCTGAAGGCAGGAAAAATGGAAATCAAAAAAGGCTGAATCATGAAGCATTTTCACGATTCAGCCCTTATCGAGTTAACTTCTAAAAATCCGAAGTGGAGAATTACAAGTTAGGGTTCATCTCTTTCCACTCAGCTACTGGAGGAACGATGCCGAGCTCTACGATCTCATCACGCATCTTGCAAAGGTGCTCGTAAGACTTCTGGAGGCTAGCGAGCTCTTCCTCAGTACCTGTAGGCTCTGTGAAGTGAACACCAGTCTTGTCGATAGTAGTAGGCATAGCCATCATTACGTTCTTGAAGCCGAGCTTGTCGTGGTTTACATAGCAACCTGCTGGCAATGTGAACTTCTCGCCACCCATAGCAGCCTCGATCATCTTAACTGCGTTGTAAGCTGGGCTCTGGAATGAAGAACGGCCGCGGAGCTTGATGATGTTAGAACCACCCTGTACTGTGTGGTGCTTGATCTCTTCCCAACGCTCGTCAGAAAGACCCATCTCTGCCAATGGCTTGCCGTCAACCTTAACCTGAGAAGCAAATACAGCCATCTGCTCGCCGTGACCACCATAAGTGTGAGCGCCAGTAACCTTATCCTGCTGTACACCGAACTCGAGGGCCAAAGCCTGCTGCAGACGAGTAGAATCGAGAGCTGCGAGTGATGTCAACTGGTTTGGCTTCAAACCTGAGTGGATAAGTGCTGTAAGAGCTGTAACGTCAGCTGGGTTGAAGATAACAACTACGTGCTCAACCTCTGGGCAGTACTTCTTGATGTTGTCACCAAATTCAGCAGCAATCTTGCAGTTGCCCTTAAGAAGATCCTCACGAGTCATACCCTCCTTACGAGGAGCACCACCAGAAGAAATAATATATTTAGCACCAGTGAAAGCCTCCTCTGGGTTAACAGTATAAGTTACGTTAACACCTGGGAATGCGCACTGCTGAATCTCATCGAAAACACCATGTACACCTGGCTCGAAGATATCATAAAGACAGATGTTTGGAGTAAGACCGAGCATCAAAGCGCTCTGTACCATGTTAGAACCGATCATACCGCCTGCACCGACGATAACGAGTTTGTCATTTGTTAAAAAATTCATAACTACAATTCTTATTAAAATGTTTATAATCTTTTTCTCCTGAAAAATAGCGGAATGTATCTGGAATAAAGTTTGTAAAACTCCTTCTTTTTACTTTCCGACCGCAAAATTAATAAAAAGTAATGTAAATCGTGCATATTTTTGCGCTTAAATTTGTTGTTAATTCTTAAAAATGTTATCTTTGTAATCTCTAATTAGCAAAATGCATTATTTTGAGTTAAGTTAAACATTAAATTGCATAACAATTATGAATGAAATCGAATTACGTTTAGCTAGATTGAGGGAGTTGATGAAGCGTGAACATCTTTCTGCTTTCATCTTCCCTAGTACAGATGCTCATCAGAGCGAGTATGTTGCCGACCATTGGCGAGGAAGAGAGTGGATCTCTGGTTTTAACGGGTCGGCTGGTACTGCTGTCGTTACAATGAAATCGGCTGCTTTATGGACTGATTCCCGCTACTTCCTGGCTGCGGAAGAACAGTTGGAAGGTACTGAATATCAGCTGATGAGGCTGAAAATGGAAGGTACGCCTACTATCGCAGAATGGTTGGGAAAAGAATTGCAGGATGTACAATCTCCTGAGGTTGGACTTGATGGCATGGTCAACTCTTATAATTATGTTAAAGATTTAAGCTATTCTCTCCGTAAACTCGGTGGAATTACGCTTAGGACTAATTTGGACCCTTTGGAACAGATTTGGGAGAATCGTCCTTCGCTTCCTGCAAATCCTGTAGAAATTCAACCATTGGAATATGCTGGAGAGACGCTAGCCTCTAAAGTGGCCCGTATCCGTAAGTCTTTGAGAGAACTTCATGCAGATGGTATGCTCGTTTCTGCTTTGGATGATATTGCTTGGACTTTGAATCTTCGTGGTACAGATGTTCATTGCAATCCTGTATTTGTAAGTTATTTGTTGATTGAGAGCGATAAAGTCTCTCTTTTCGTGGATGATAATAAATTATCTTCTGAAGTAAAACAGTATCTTCAAGACAATCAGGTTTCTCTCTATAAATATAATAAGGTGGAAAAATGCCTTGAATCATATTCGGAATATAATATCCTGTTAGATGGAGATGAAACGAGCTATTATCTGTGGAAAGCTGTAAAATGCCAGGAAATTGTTGCTGCTGGTTCTCCTATTCCGGCTATGAAGGCTGTGAAAAATAAAGCAGAAATAGAGGGCTACCGTAGTGCGATGCTTAAAGATGGTGTTGCTATGGTTAAGTTCTTGAAGTGGCTGAAACCTGCTGTTGAGGCTGGCGGACAAACTGAGATTTCCATTGATGAGAAATTAACATCGCTACGTGCCGAACAGAAACTGTTCAGAGATATTTCTTTTGATACGATTGCCGGCTATGCGCAGCATGGAGCAATTGTCCATTATGAGGCAACTCCTGAAACAGATGTCGTTCTGAAACCGGAAGGCTTGATTCTGATAGACTCTGGAGCTCAATACCAGGATGGTACTACAGATATTACCCGTACCATTGCTTTGGGACCTGTATCTCAAGAGATGAAGCATGTTTATACCTTGGTTCTGAAAGCGCATATTCAGTTGGAATTGGTTAAATTCCCCGATGGTGCATCAGGAACACAGTTGGATGCTGTAGGAAGAGAGTGTATGTGGCGTGAAGGATATAATTTCTTGCATGGTACAGGCCATGGAGTAGGTTCGTATCTCTGTGTGCACGAAGGCCCTCATCAAATAAGAATGGAGTGGATGCCTACACCTTTGAGAGCAGGAATGACCTTGACAGATGAGCCTGGTTTGTATCTGGCAGGTAAGTTCGGCGTAAGAATAGAAAATACGGTGCTGATTTCAGACTACATGTCTACTGAGTTCGGTAAATTCCTGCAGATAGAGCCTCTTACTCTTTGTCCTATAGACACCACTCCTATAGATGTTGATATGTTGTTGCCTGAAGAGATTGACTGGCTCAATGCTTATCATCATTCAGTTTATGAAAAATTGTCTCCTTTCCTTGATGAAGAGGAGAAAATATGGCTTGAAAATGCTACAAAACCCATAAAATGAACATTTTAGAGTAAAAAGTTGAAGAAAAACTTGGTAGTTTGATAAAATAGATGTAATTTTGCACCCGCAAATTGTGGCATTGCCATATTTCGCATTGAATAACATAAGTTTAACATAATAAATTAAAAGCAAAAAAATGATTATTGTACCAGTTAAAGACGGTGAGAACATCGAGAGAGCTCTCAAGAAGTTTAAGAGAAAATTCGAAAAGACAGGTGTTGTTAAGGAGCTTCGTGCTCGTCAGCAGTATGACAAGCCTTCTGTTTTGAAGCGTCTCAAGATGGAACACGCCATCTACGTACAGCAGTTGCGTGCAAACGAGGAATAAAAGTAAAAAATCCTCAAAAAATTTGGTAGTTTAAAATAATTTTCGTAACTTCGTTGCCGAAATGAAAAAGGTACGACGTTATGTTGAGTATAGATAAGTTCTTGGAATATTTGCGCTCTGAACTGAATAGGTCGCAGAGGACGGTAGAAAACTATCGCGAAGATTTGAAACTCTTTGAGCAGTATGCTAGGAACTTGTCTGAATCCTTCACTTGGGAATCTGTTGATTCTGATATGATTCGCAACTGGATGGAGCATATGATAGATGCAGGAAATAAGGCAACCTCGGTTAATCGCCGGTTGAGTGCTTTGAAAATGTTCTATCGGTTTGCTTTAGTCAGACATTATGTGGAGTCGGATCCCGCTCATAGCCTCAAAGGACCTAAGGAAAGTAGACCGCTACCTCAATTCTTGAAAGAAAATGAGATGGATGAGTTACTTGATAGGAAAATGTGGGGCGATGATTATAATAATGTACGCGCACGTACTATTATAATATTGTTCTATGAGACGGGGATGCGATTGTCAGAGTTGATAGGACTTGATGTTGACGATGTGAACTTTATCAAAAAAGAGATAAAGATTACGGGTAAGGGAAACAAACAACGTATAGTTCCTTTTGGTGACGAGCTTAAAAATGCTCTTTCGGAATATTTGGCTCTAAGAGCACAAAGGGTGATGGTTAAGTCTGGAGCTCTTTTGCTTGCGGATAAGGGCGGACGGATGAGTCCGGCTCAAGTCAGAGAAATCGTGAAGGAGAACCTCGCAAGGGTTTGCTCGTTGAAAAAGAAAAGTCCGCACGTGTTGAGGCATACGTTTGCTACTGCAATGTTGAATCATGGTGCAGGAATTGAAAGTTTGAAAAGACTGTTAGGACATGCGAAACTCTCGACGACCGAGATTTATACGCATACAACGTTTGAACAGTTGAAACGAGTTTATATTGAAGCCCATCCTCGGGCGTAACCTTTTAAAAAATGGAGGTAACTATGGAAATTAAGATTCAGTCGATTCACTTCGACGCTACCGAGAAGTTACAGGCGTTTATCGAAAAGAAAGTCGCCAAGTTAGAAAAAACTTTTGAAGATATACAGAAAGTAGAGGTGCAATTAAAGGTCGTGAAGCCTGCTACTGCCTTGAATAAGGAAGTTCATCTGGAAGTTGCTGTCCCTGGAACCAAGTTGTTCGTAGAAAAGACATGTGACACTTTTGAGGAAGGAATTGACCAGGCAGTGGACTCAATGAAGGTTCAATTGACCAAATTTAAAGAAA
>ENA-OPUE01000721-OPUE01000721.1-human-gut-metagenome-genome-assembly--contig:-NODE-721-length-24881-cov-4.884113_pt1 | contig 24881 bp, 19 predicted proteins | sample MGYA00241466_ERZ501924 | MGnify/ENA primary metagenome ERZ501924 (study PRJEB25962, sample SAMEA2042223) | human gut metagenome | biome: human gut; feature: human-associated habitat; material: faeces...
CTAACCTTGAAAAGAAAGCTGACAACGTAAAAATTACCGGTCAGATCCGTGCTTCCTACAAAGATGTTGACGGCGACACGAAAGATCATGAAGGCCGTCTGCGTACCCGTATCTTCGTAAATGGTGCAATTAACGAAGACTGGGCATATGTTGGACGTTTTGAAAACAACCAGTACTACACCGATGACAACAACAATGATGACCAAGTAAAACTGAATTGGGCATATGTAACTGGTCGTGTTGGTGGCGTTAAAGTAGAAGCTGGCCGTCAGGACTTCACCAAAGCTGACGTAGTAGATATGCGCGGCGACGGTATTAAACTTGCTTATGGCGATAAAGTTAAAGTATTCGGCTGGGCTGCAAAAGCTTCCAGCGATGCTTATGTATCTGGTTCCGATTATGTATGGGAAGAAACTGGTGACCCCGTAATGGAAGACGGCGACCGTTTCTATGTAGCTGGCGTTGAAGGCAAAGTTGGCGTAGTTGACGCAGCTGCTCGTTATTACAAAGCTGATAACTTCCGTCATCAGGATATCTACGAGGTAGCTCTTGCTGGCGAAATCGTTAAAGATTTGACCTTAAAAGGCACTTGGTTCAACGGTGATGTTGATGACAGCAATGGTCTTGACGACAACGGCTGGATGGTAGGCCTCTCCTATCGCGGTGCTAAAGCTTCTCAGCCTGGTTCTTGGGGTGTATATGCTAACTGGAATGACCGTCCGTTCAGCACTTACCTCATTCCGACCTCTTTGAGCGGCTATGCTACTGCTCCGTATGCTGATTTAATTGAAGGCATTGAAGGGGACGGCTATGAAGGCTATGAAATTGGCGCTAACGTAACCCTTGCTAAAAATATTGTAGCAGCAGTCAAATACTATGACCTTGAACAGCGTGACGGCGATAAAGACGCACAGACCCTGTGGTCCGAAGTAGTATTCACTTTCTAATTTGATAGTTAGAACTGTTAAAGCGGATGGCTTTATACCATCCGCTTTTTCTTTACAAAAAAATGGCGGATAAAATCCGCCATTTTTGTCATAATTTAATTTTAAATATGCGCCGCACTTACTTTTACGCTGTAGCCCATAACGTAATCCAGCATTTCTACCGGCACCATGGTTACGCCGTCGATAAGTTCCGGTTTGTTTTGCAGCTTAATGCGCATACGCTGTTTGCCGTACTCATTGCTGTTAATTGTGCATACTGCACTGCGGGGGCCGTCATAAACAACGGCTGTCTGTGCATCCTGATTCCATGTTACTGTATAGCCAAGTGCTTCCGCTACGGCGCGCAGAGGAACATATAAAGTGTTGTTTTTGTTTACAAGTTTAACGTCGGCAAGCTCTTTGCCGTTTAAAGCAATTACTCCGGCCGTTGTGCTGATGTTAATATCAGCAAGGCCCTGCTGTAATAAAACTGCTTTGGTTGCAGTAGCCTGGCCGGGTAAACTTAAGGTTGAAATTTCATACCATAACAGCATTTTGTCGCCCGGTTTAAGTTCGGCAGCTTCCGGATAAACTTCCGGCAGCAGGGTAACATACTGTGTTTCGTTAACGTTAAGCACGCGCACACTGCCGTCTTCACGCGGTTCTACTTTGCCGATATTAAAATAGGTAAAGGTGGGGCGGCTGTCTTCCGGGCCGGAAATAATGGCATCCGCTTTTCCCTGCGGCGGCAGGCTGCGCGTTAAAGCAGGCCCGTACCAGGCGCTGACATGCCCGTCTTTTTTTACATCATTGGCGCCAAGATAATAGCCGGTGCCGCTTTGCAGTATATAGGTGTTGTCCGTAATATGCAGGGCGACGCTGTCGAACGGTTTATTGTTGTTTTTTACGGTAATCATGCTGCCGGTATTTTCCGTTACGGTTCCGGACATTTGCAGTTCCTTCGGCACATTCTGCGCCGCCATGGCACTGCCGCTTAACGTAAGCAGGCACAGTGCCGCTATAAGCATTTTTTTCATTTTATGCAGCTCCTTTAATGTATAAACTAAAAATATTATAGCATGTATACGCCTTCCTGTTCCAGTATGTTGCAAAGAGTTTGCAAAAGTGTAAAATTTGTGATAAGAGTTAAAAAATATATTACCAAAAAGAGGATTTTTGAAAGATATAGAGTATACTAATAATATATATGGTATTTTATGGGTTAAATTAAAGCGGCAGAAGGGGATGAGAACAATTTCTTTAAGTACAAGGCAAAAGCGTATAGCTGAGATTGTAAGACAGGACGGACCGATTACCGGCGAACATATTGCAGAAAGACTTAATGTTACGCGCGCTGCCTTGCGCAGTGATTTGGCCATTTTGGTGATGGGCGGCATTTTGGACGCAAGGCCTAAAGTAGGGTATTTTTATACCGGAAAAAACACCCTCGGTATGCTGATGGAAGAAATTTCCGGTATCTGCGTGCGCGATTTGCAGTCTGTGCCGGTTGCCGTCAACCACGATAAGAGTGCTTACGAAGCGGTTATAACAATGTTTCTGGAAGATGTGGGAACGGTATTTGTTATTGACGATGCCGGATTGCTGGCCGGTGTTGTTTCGCGTAAAGATTTGTTGAAGGCTGCTATCAATAATAATTATAACCTGCGCGAAGTACCGGTTGTTATGGTAATGACGCCGCTTTCCAAATTAATTGTTGTAACTCCGGAAGATTCTGTGGCAGCTGCTGCCCGGAAGATTATTGATAATGAAATTGACTGCCTGCCGGTTGTGCGCTGTATAGAAGAAGGCAGCCGCAGCTACGAGGTTGTGGGCAGAATTACAAAAACTAATTTTACGCGTCTGCTTGTAGATTTGGCAGAGGGCAAAGGGGGCAATTATCATAGCTAAGACACCGGTTATTTATGCTGTGTCCGATTCTATCGGCGAAACTGCCGAATCGGTTGTAAAGGCTACAACCAGCCAGTTTGTACAGGAAAAATTTGACATTATCCGCGTTCCTTATATTAAAGATGCTCAGCAGGTTGAAAAAATACTTGAAGAAGCTAAAGAAAGCGGCGGCATTGTTTGCTATACTATCGTATCGCCGGAACTGCGCGAGCATATTATGCAGAAGGCAATGGAACTTGACGTTGAAGTTATTGACGTTTTAGGGCCAATGCTGAAGGCCATTGAAAAAACTTCCGGGCTTTTGCCTAAAAACCAGGCAGGCCTTATCCATGCTTTGGACCACGAATATTTTAAGCGTGTTGAAGCAATTGAGTTTGCTGTTAAATATGACGACGGCAAGAACCCGCTGGGACTTTTAAAGGCAGACGTTGTGCTGATTGGCGTAAGCCGCACCAGTAAAACGCCGCTGAGCATGTACCTTGCACACAAGCAGCTTAAAGTTGCCAACGTGCCGCTGGTGCCGGAAATTGCTCCGCCGGAAGAACTTTTCAAAGTTCCTCCCCATAAAATTATTGGCCTGTTGATTGACCCGTTTAAATTAAACGAGATACGCAGCGAGCGTTTAAAAACCATGGGGCTGAGCGACGGCGCAAATTACGCGGATGTAAGGCGTATCAGCGAAGAACTGGAATACGCCAAAGCCATTATGCGCCGCGTACACTGCAAAATCATTAATGTATCGAACCGTGCTATTGAAGAAACAGCCGGCATCATACTTGATTACGTACAGAAAAACAGAGACAGGAACATATAAAAATAACCCCCGTTTTAACGGGGGTTATTTAGGCTGGCGTTATAAAAATTTTTTATCGCGTACATTATAGGTTAAATCACCTGTGTGCGGCGTGCCGTTAACGGTAACGTTTCCGGAGAAAACCGCGTTTTTGGTTTTCCAGTTAAAGCTGCCGTTATCGGCGGTAATACGCAGGTTATCCTGGGTAAAAACCATGTTGCCGTTTACGTAGGCGGTGCGTTCATTGCCTTTAACTTCAACGGAATCGCAGTCAAAATGTATTCCGGTGGGCTTGTCGGTAAGGCTGATATTGCCCTGTGCGTGAACTTCCAGCTGATACAGGTAAACCTGCGCAGCGTCGCCGTCAATAACGCGGTCGCCTAAATCCACGTGTACGTGCCCTTTTAAATCGTAAACTCCCGTAAAGGGGTTAAAAGTCTGGCTGTCGCTGGAAATATCCGGCTGGGCAGCAAAAGCCGAAGGTATAAACAAAAACATCAGCATAAATAAAACTGCAAAAATTCTTTTCATTGTAAAACCTCTTTATTTTATGAATATACTATTATTATAGACTTTGGCGCGCCGGGCGGCAAGGCAGATTAAGTGAAATAAAGGTGAAAGAAATGGTTATAAGAAAGTTGATAGAAGCGACAGAAGAAAAGATTTTGGCGCCATGGGCACAAAAAAGTGCCGCTGCCGTGCGTGAGCACGAAGAAGAAGCGGATGACCTGCGCACTGCTTATCAGCGCGACAGGGACAGAATTATTCACAGCATGGCTTTTAGAAAATTAAAGCATAAAACGCAGGTCTATTTAAACCCGGGTGACCATTACCGTACGCGGCTTACGCACAGCATGGAGGTATCGCAAATTGCAAGGACAATAGCCCGTGCGCTGCGCTTAAATGAAGATTTAACGGAGGCGGCGGCACTTGGGCACGATTTGGGGCATACGCCCTTCGGGCATGCTGGTGAACGTGCTATTAACGCTTATACGGGGCATTTTAAGCATAATGAGCAAAGCTTGCGGGTGGTAAAATATTATGGGCGCGAAGGGCGCGGGCTGAATTTAACTTTGGATGTATGCGATGCCATTGTTAACCATACGGGCGATACTTTGCCGAAAACGCTGGAAGGGCAGATAGTACGCCGCTGTGACCGTATAGCCTATTTATGCCACGATTTTGACGACGGCTGCAAAGTGGGAATTATAGGTCCTGATAAACTGCCGGGCATTGTTGCAATGCGCCTCGGTACAAAACCGAGCCAGATTCTTGACATTCTTGTACGCAATGTGGTGGAAAGTTCGGCAGGCAAACAGATTGTCAGCATGGACAAATATTATGAAGAAGCAATGGATGAATTCCGCTGCTTTATGTTTGATTATGTTTATCTTTCGCCGCCGCTGAAAAATGAACACCGCAAGGCAGAACATGTTGTAACCACGCTTTTGGATTTGTATATGCACCGCCCGGAAATGCTGCCGCAGGAATATGCCGTTAACGTGGAAAGGCACGGCTTGCAGCAGGTTGTGGTTGATTATATTGCCAGCCTGACGGACGCGGCTGCCGTACAGCAGTTCAGCAGGCATTATTTGCCTGTTATTATTTAAAGTAGCGAAAAATAAATTATCGTCAATAAAAAAAGAGGATTTTCTGTTTATATATTGAATATAAATAAAACAGATGATATTTAAAGTGACGGGAGCAAGGCAAATGAGCAGTATGTTTGATGATTTTAAAGAGCAGGTCCGCTCACAGGCAAATATCGTCGAAATAGTATCGGAATATGTACCGCTGAAAAAACGCGGCAGCAGCTATTGGGGATGCTGTCCTTTTCATGGCGAAAAAACGCCGTCTTTTTCCGTATCGCCGGATAAGAATTTTTTTTATTGCTTTGGCTGCCATGCAGGCGGCGATGTTTTTACCTTTATAATGAAGGAAGAAAACTGTACCTTTCAGGAAGCATTAAAAATTCTGGCCAATAAACTTGGAATACCGGTTCCGGAGCGCGAAAAAACACGGCAGGAAATTGAACGAGAAAAAGAAACAAAGGAAATTATTGCAGCCAACGAACTGGCAACACGTTTTTATCAGGCCTGCCTCACAAAAAGCGAGTTTGGTAAACTGGCGCAGCGTTATCTTGCTGGCAGGGGCATTACGCCGGAAATTATCGAAAAATTTTCTATCGGCGTGTCGCTGCCGGGGTATACTTCGCTTGTAAAAGCGCTTGGCAAACGCGGCTGCCGCGAGGAGCTGCTGATAAAGGCGGGGCTTGCCGTTAAAGGGCGTAACGGCGCTTACGATAAATTCCGCGGCAGGGTTATGATACCCATTGAAGATGCACGCGGGCATGTGGTTGGTTTTGGCGGGCGTATTCTGCAAAATAATGCCGAAGCCGCCAAATATATGAATACTGCCGAAACAGAATGGTTTAATAAACGTACATTGTTGTTTGGCCTGCACGCGGCAATTAAAGAAATAAAAAGCAGGCGTCAGGCAATTGTTGTTGAAGGCTATATGGACGTGATAAGCCTTCATGCCGCCGGTATCGGCTGGGTTGTGGCTTCAATGGGCACGGCATTTTCGGCAGAGCAGGCAAAACTTTTGGCGCGCGTATGTGATGAAGTTGTGTTTTCGTACGACAGCGACGAAGCCGGGCAGCGCGCCGATATGAGGGCTGTAAGCATAGCACGCGCGGCGGGGCTGAGGGTTAAAGTTCTGGCAGTGCCCGATGGTAAAGACCCGGATGAATTTGTGCGCAGACACGGCACAGAGGCCTATCTTGAATTAGTTAAAAACGCTGCCGACGGCATTGACTTTCAGATGCGGCAGGTAATAGCGCAAAATAATGTTTCAAATTTAGCAGGAAAAGTGGAAGCGGTGTCGAATATACTACCATTCCTGTTAGAATGTAAAAATGATATAGAAGTGGCAGGGTATATACGCAAATTAGCCCAGCTGCTGACAATAGATGAAAGCCTTATCATAAGCGAATACCGCAAAATGAGCCGCAAAAGCGGCAGCCAGGGGCATGTGCCTCTGCCGGTGCAGCCAAAAGCAGTGCGGGCGGCCGCGCCGGATGACGAAGCGGAACAGCAGCTGTTGAACATACTTGCAAAAAATATCAGCCTTCTGCCCGTATACAGGGATGAAATAGCCAAAGCCGGATTCAAGTCACCGGAACATCAGGAAATTTATTCATCACTGACGGGAATGCTGGAAAATATTCCGCAGGATGTTACGGCTGAACTTTTCAGGGTGTTAAGCCCAGAGGCTTCAACGGCTTTTGCAGCGATAATGGCGAAAAATGTGCAGCCTGGCGATGAAGAAAAACTTATTGCCGACTGCATACGTATGATGAATAAAAGCAGGCTGGAGGCTTTATATGAAAAGCATCGGCTGCTTGCGGATGAATATGAACGTTTGGGGGACAGCCGCTTTTTGCAGGAACTTGCAGAAAGCCAGAAGATAAAAGATGCTATTAAAAATTTGTATTGAAATGGTTAAAGCAGTTTATCACGAAGGGAGGGAACACCATGGCTAATACAAAAATACCGTCCGAGCAGGTTGAGGAATTATTGTCTAAAGGAAAATCACATGGCGGTGTTCTCACTTATCGTGAAATTATGGACTCCATGCAGAACGCTGAAGACATGAGCGCCGACGATATGGACAGCATGTATGAACTGATTGCCCAGAAAGGCATTGATGTTGTTGACGACGCTAACGATGACCTTGACCTGGAGCCGGAAGCAGTAAGTGAAGCCGACGAAATAAACGAAGCCGAACTTGCCAATATGAGCGTGCCCGAAGGCGTAAGCATTGACGACCCGGTGCGCATGTACCTGAAAGAAATAGGACGAGTGCCTCTTTTGGTTGGCGAAGACGAAGTTAAGCTTGCCAAACGCATGGACAAGGGCAAACAGGCTTACAGGCTTCTGCATGGCACAAGGCACGGTGTGGTTGCGCCCGTATATACCGGCAAAGATTCCACGCAGGAACTTATTGCCAAAGCGCGCGAGCTTATTAAAGATGAGAAAACTATCTGCGATTTGCGCAGCATAACCAAAGCGCTGCAATTTATTGAAGCGAGAGAAAAAAGCGGTAACCCTTGCACAATAGAAGAATATAAAGCACTGGTTGCCGATTTTACCCGTGACGAATGCATGCGCCTGCACAAACTTTTGCAGGATGAGCATATAACCATAAGCGGCAGCGAAAAAGTAACTCCCGACGCACATACCAGTGATAAAGAAATTCATTCGCTGTTTGATTTAAAAACCATTCTGGAAGAAGTTAAGCGCCGCCTGCCGGAAGAAAAAGATACAGCTGTTTTTGATGCTTACCTTGAAATTGAGGACGATTACAAGAAACTGCTGGAAGAAGTTTATGAGCAGGGCGAAGAAGCAAAACGCTGCCTGTCGGAAGCAAACCTGCGCCTTGTTGTAAGCATTGCCAAGCGTTATGTAGGGCGCGGCATGCTGTTCCTTGACCTGATTCAGGAAGGCAACCTCGGCCTTATTAAAGCAGTTGAAAAATTCGATTACAATAAAGGCTTTAAATTCAGTACCTATGCAACATGGTGGATACGCCAGGCCATTACAAGGGCTATTGCCGACCAGGCGCGCACTATCCGCATTCCTGTGCATATGGTGGAAACCATTAATAAACTTATCCGCGTATCGCGCCAGCTTTTGCAGGAACTGGGCCGTGAGCCGCAGCCGGAAGAAATTGCCAAGGAAATGGACACTTCCGTTGACCGCGTGCGTGAAATTATGAAAATTGCCCAGGAGCCGGTATCGCTGGAAACTCCTATCGGTGAAGAAGAAGATTCACATTTGGGCGATTTTATTGAAGACCATGACGCACCGGCACCTGCTGATGCAGCTTCGTTTACGCTTCTGCGCGAGCAGCTTGACGAAGTGCTGGAAACCTTGACGGTACGCGAGAAGAAAGTACTGGAACTGCGCTTTGGCCTTGAGGACGGACGCAGCCGTACCCTGGAAGAAGTAGGGCAGCACTTTGGCGTAACACGTGAACGTATCCGCCAGATTGAAGCCAAGGCTTTGAGAAAATTAAGGCATCCGAGCCGCAGCAAACGCCTGAAAGATTTTCTTGAATAGTTGACAATATATACTAACTTTAGTAAAATATTACTGTTGGCTAATTGCCAACAGCTTGGGCCTATAGCTCAGTGGTAGAGCCATCGGCTCATAACCGATTGGTCGTAGGTTCGAATCCTACTGGGCCCACCAATCCAAAAACAAGACGCAGATTTAGGTCTGCGTCTTTTTGTATATCCGGCAGGTTTTACTTAGCCTGCTATATATGTTACTGCGCTGAAAACTGCAAGCAAAAGTGCCGACATCGGTACAAGCGTTTTTAGGCATTTAAAATAATCGGCTTTAAAATAATCGAGCGTTACAAGCAGGCACATATGCGTCGGCGTAAGCATCTGCCCGGCAACGCCAAACACCATGGCAATGCCCGCAAGCGTTAAATCTCCAGGTGCCATAGCGGCGATAATTGGCATTACTATGGCAACATGCCCCTGCGACATACCAGTAAGTATGCCGATAATAAATGATACGGCGGCAACAATGGCCGGTACCGGCAGCGGCGATTTTTGAAATTCGCTTACGATAAGGTGCAGGATGCCGGTATCGGTTAAAATTTGAATGAAGTAAAAAATGCAGACGATATTAAGCAGCATTTTCCTGTCGCACGCACCTGCAAAAACTTCTTTAATATTTAATGTATGGTTGGTAAAGCGCAGTACAAATATCATTGCAAAAACAACCAGCGCCATAGCGGCAGGCGGCCGCCGTAAAATTAAAAGCGGTTATTAAAATAAAGTTGGCGGCAACCGGGGCAATGGCAAAGCAAAGGGTTTTTAATTCTTTTGTAAAGTTTACTTTTCCGGTTTCTGTAAGAATGTGCGGCGGAAGCTTTAACGGGCGCATTAAAATAAGCCAGCCTACCAGGAAAAACAGCGGCGTAACCCACGCCAAATGCAGCAGCAGGCTGCTGAAGGGTATAGCGGCAATGCTGCAAGCCATCAGCATGCCGGGAATAATAGGGCTGGAAAATTCAAAAATATGGCGGAACCAGAAATTAATATTGGCTTTGTGTTCTGCCGTCAGGTTTAACCCTTTGGCTGTTATTTCAACAATAGGGGCGGAAAAGCGCGCTCCGCCAAGCGAAGGCAGAAGCCCTAAAAATGCCGGCATAATGGCAAGAGTAAGGCGCGGGCTTTTAAGCAGGCGGTGCAGTGAACGCACAAGGTCATCCAAAATGCCGCCGGTGCGCAGCTCAATTTCCAGGCACATAACAAAGTACAAGGCGAAAATTAAATCGTAAGTGCGGTAAGCACTGAAGGTTTCTATCCAGGCGTTCCACAAATAATGCGGCTGCGGGGCGGCAGCTGCCCAAATAAAAATGCCTGCCGTTAAAATTGCCGGCCCTATTGGCACGCGGCGGCGCAGCAGTACAATAATAATCAAAAGTGCTGAAATTAAAATTACAAAAATATTCATAATTTAACCACCTTTTTTATTTATGAAGAAAGTTTAACACGTTTTCAGGCTATTGAAAAATATGAATATAGTAGTAAGATAATAAGTAAATACTAATAACGAGGAAAATAAAATGACAATCCGTTATCTGGAAATTTTTGTGGAAGTATGTAAATACATGAACATGAGCAGAGCGGCGCAGTCGCTGATGATTTCGCAATCGTCCGTCAGCCAGGCGGTTAAGGCGCTGGAAAAAGAATATAATGTACTTTTGTTTGAACGCCTGAACCACAATCTTTATTTAACCGACGCCGGAGAGAAGATGCTGTACCTTGCAACGCAGGTTTTAAAAAGCATCGGGCGCTTGAATTCCGCCATGCATAATGCGCCGGTATCGCTTAATATCGGTTCGTGCAATACGGTGGGTGCAAGTTTTCTGTATCCGCTTTTGGCGGAATTTAAAAAGTGCAGCCCGGATATTCATATCAGCGCCGAGATAAGCAATACTCAAACCTTAACGGAGAAAATTTTAAACAGCAGCCTCGATCTGGCAATAGTTCCGGAAACGGTGCAGCAGGATTCTTTTGAGTATCTGCCGTTTTTTGATGATGACATAGTTGTTATATGCTGGCCGGGGCATCCGCTGGAAGGGCGTACGGCGGCGCTTGAAGAAATTGCCGGAGAAGTTTTTGTAGGCAGGGAAAGCGGCAGTGCGACAGACCTGCTTTTAAAAAATGTATTTGCCAAAAACGGGCTGCCGCTGAAAATTAACTGTGTCTGCAACAGTGCGGCTTCTGTAAAGCTTGCTGTAAAAAATAAAATGGGCATAGCTTTTATTTCGCGTTTTTTGGTTAAGCGTGAGCTTAAAGAGCATAAACTTGGCTGCATTAACCTTTGCAGCAAGGTGTTTACGCGGCGTTTTGGCATTATTTACCATAAGGATAAAGTTTTAAGCAAAGAATTTACCAGGTTTACCGGTTTTTGCAGGCAGCTTGGGCAGCAGGGCTTGGAAGCTCTGCTTGATGATAATTAAACAGGAGGGGTTACAATGGAAAAAGATTTGCAGGTTTTAATAGAAAAGGCACTGGCGGTAGGGGCTTCCGCAGCCAGAGTTGTGGATGTAAACAAGATAAAAACAGGTTCGTGGACGCGCTGGAAATGCCAGTACGGCTGCCCTAATTACGGCAAAACTTTGTGCTGCCCGCCGTATTCTCCGGATTATGAAGCTACGCAGCGTTTTTTGAGCGAATACAAAAAAGGCATTATTGTACAGTATACCATGCAGCTTGACCCTACCGGCCCGTCTGATTTTGAGCGTGCGGATTTGCAGCTGAGCAACGAACTGCTGCGCATTTTGCTGGAACTGGAACGCGAAGCGTTTTTGCTTAACCATTATAAGGCATTCGCGCTTAAAGCGGGGCGCTGCCGTTTGTGCGAAAAATGTAATCTAGAGCATTGTGTGCATCCAACCAAAGCACGCCCCTCGCTGGAAGCCTGCGGCATAGATGTGTTCGCGCTGGCGCGTGACAACGGTTTTGACATGGATGTAGTAACCGGGCCGATAACCAAACTGGATATTTACGGCATGGTGCTGGTGGAATAATTGTTTACAAATTTGACAACGGGTGTTTGCCGTTATGGCTTTAAAAGCAAAAACGAAAATGATATAATTATACTATTAGATAATTTTTATATTTTATATAGAACAGGATGTGGATTAATCAATGAAATTAGTTTCGTGGAATGTAAATGGCTTAAGAGCTTGCATGAATAAGGGCTTTAAAAATTTTATGGACAGCGTTGACGCGGATGTTTTTTGCGTGCAGGAAACAAAAATGCAGCGCGAGCAGGCTAATTTTGAGTTTCCCGGTTATTTTGAATACTGGAACAGTGCTGAGAAAAAAGGTTATTCTGGCACGGCAATTTTCAGTAAAACGGAACCAATCAGCGTAACTTACGATATGGGCATTGAAGAACACGATAAGGAAGGGCGTATTATTTGTGCGGAATACGACAAGTTTTACCTTGTAAACGTATATGTACCCAACGCCCAGCGTGATTTGGCACGTTTGCCGTACCGCGTAACGTGGGAAGATGCTTTCCGCAGTTATGTCGGCGAACTGAACGCCAGGAAACCGGTGCTCATCTGCGGCGATATGAATGTGGCACGTAATTTTATTGATATTAAAAACGCCAAAAACAATGTCGGCAATGCCGGTTTTACCAACGAAGAACGTGCAAAAATGGAGGAACTTTTGCAGTCCGGCTTTGTGGATTCTTACCGCCATTTATATCCTGATAAGGAAGGCGCTTATACATGGTGGTCCTACATGTTTAAAGCACGCGAAAAGAACGTGGGATGGCGTATTGACTACTTCCTTGTATCACAGAAAATGCAGGACGAAATTGAGGACGCATTGATTTACCCCGAGATTATGGGCAGCGACCACTGCCCCGTAGGTTTGATTTTAAAATAATGCTGTGAGGCGTTAATTATGGATTTTAACATAAAAGCACCGTTTGAGCCTGCCGGTGACCAGCCGCAGGCTATAGAAGAACTTGTTGACGGTGTAAACAAAGGGCTGCATACGCAGGTTCTTCTGGGTGCAACCGGTACCGGCAAAACCTATACCATTGCGCAGGTTATTAACCGTGTGCGCAAACCGACTCTTGTTATTGCGCACAACAAAACACTGGCGGCCCAGCTTGCCAGCGAGTTAAAGGCATTTTTCCCGGATAACGCGGTTGAATATTTTGTATCTTACTACGATTATTATCAGCCGGAAGCCTATATTCCGCAGAGCGATACTTATATTGAAAAGGACGCTTCCATTAACGACGAGATTGATAAACTGCGCCACTCTGCCACCAGCGCGCTGTTTGAACGCCGCGACGTAATTATTGTTGCCAGTGTGTCGTGCATTTATGGCTTGGGTGCACCGCAGGAATACTACGATATGGTGCTTTCGCTGAGGACGGGGCAGATTATTGACCGTCAGGCTATTTTGCGCAAGCTGGTGGAAATTCAGTATGACCGCAACGATATTGCTTTTCAGCGCGGCACATTCCGCGTGCGTGGTGATGTTATTGAAGTTATTCCGGCCGGTTACAATGAAAAAGCCGTGCGCATAGAAATGTTTGACGACGAGGTAGACCGCATACTGGAAATTGATGTGCTGACCGGTGAAGTGCTGGCGCAGCGCACGCATGTGGCAATTTTTCCGGCGTCGCACTATGTAACTTCGCGTGAGAATCTGGAACGTGCGATGGAGGACATAAAGGTTGAACTGAAAGAACGGCTGGAATACCTGAATGAGCATAACAAGCTGCTGGAGGCGCAGCGCCTTGAGCAGCGCACAAATTACGATTTGGAAATGATGAACGAAATGGGCTACTGCTCCGGCATCGAAAACTATTCGCGCCATCTGGCAGGGCGCAAGGCGGGCGAAGCGCCGTTTACGCTGGTAAATTATTTTCCGGATGATTTTTTGCTGGTGGTTGACGAATCGCACGTTACGCTGCCGCAGATACGCGCCATGTACGCCGGTGACCGTTCGCGCAAGGAAATGCTTGTAGAGCATGGTTTCCGCCTGCCGTCGGCGTTTGATAACCGCCCTCTTACTTTTGACGAGTTTCAGTCGCAGATAAAGCAGGCAATTTACGTATCGGCAACGCCTGCCAAGTACGAATTGGAACATGCCGATAAGGTTGTGGAGCAGATTATCCGCCCGACAGGGCTTTTGGACCCGAAAATTGAAATACGCCCGATTAAGGGGCAGATTGATGATTTACTGACGGAAATAAATAAAGTAACCGCTGCCGGTGAGCGTACGCTGGTAACAACGCTGACCAAGCGCATGGCGGAGGATTTGACGGATTACTTAAAAACTGCTGGTGTACGTGTGCGTTACCTGCATTCGGAAATTGCCACGATTGAGCGCGGTGCGATTATTGACGACCTGCGCAGCGGCAAGTTTGACGTGCTGGTAGGCATTAACCTTCTGCGCGAAGGGCTTGATTTGCCGGAAGTTTCGCTGATAGCCATTCTGGATGCCGATAAGGAAGGCTTCCTGCGCAGCGATACTTCTATGATTCAGACTATCGGGCGTGCGGCCCGCAACGAGCACGGGCGCGTAATTATGTACGCCGACCGCATAACGGATTCTATGCAGCGCGCCATTGATGAAACAGAACGCCGCCGCGAAAAACAGGCTGCTTACAATAAAGAACACGGCATTACGCCGAAAACGGTTTACAAAGAGCAGCGCCAGCTGATTAAGCTGACCAAGGTTGCCGAAGAAACCGGTATTGATGATTACAGCGAAAAGGCACTGAAAAAACGCAGCATTAAAGAAATTGAAAAACTGGCGCGCACGCTGGAAAAAGAAATGACGGAAGCCGCCAAAGCGCTTGATTTTGAACGCGCCGCCGAATTGCGCGACCGTTTGATTGTAACCAAAGGTCTGCTGGGCGAAAAATTAGTGCCTAAGAAACGTAAAAAATAGAGGAAAACATGAAAGACCAGATTATTGTAAAAGGAGCAAGACAGCATAATTTAAAAAATATTACCGTGGAAATACCGCGCGACAAACTGGTGGTAATTACGGGTTTAAGCGGCAGCGGTAAATCGTCGCTGGCGTTTGATACGATTTATGCCGAAGGGCAGCGCCGCTATGTGGAATCGCTTTCAGCCTATGCCCGCCAGTTTTTGGGGCAGATGGACAAGCCTGATGTTGATTATATTGAAGGACTTAGCCCGGCTATTTCCATCGACCAGAAAACAACCAGCCGCAACCCGCGTTCTACCGTTGGCACCGTTACGGAAATTTACGATTATTTAAGGCTGCTGTTTGCTCGTATCGGCGAGCCGCACTGCCCTAAGTGCGGAAAATTGATTGAACGCCAGACCGTGCAGCAGATTGTTGACCATGTGCTTGCCATGCCGCAGGGAACAAGGTTTATGGTTATGGCGCCGCTGGTGCGCGGACGTAAGGGCGAACATGCCAAAATCATGGACCAGATGCGCAAAGCAGGTTATGTGCGTATGTTTGTTGACGGCGAAGTGCGTACCCTTGATGAAGAAATTAAGTTAGAAAAAAATAAAAAGCACAGCTTGTCCGTGGTTATCGACCGTCTGGCTGTGCGCGACGGCATTACGCAGCGTTTGACGGATTCCGTGGAAACGGCGCTGAAGCTGGCGGAAGGGCTTGTTGAAATTAATGTTATCGGCGGCGAAACGCAGATGTACAGCGAAAACTTTGCGTGCAGCGACTGCGGCATCAGCCTGCCGGAAATTGAGCCGCGTTTGTTTTCGTTTAATAACCCTATGGGTGCCTGCCCGGCCTGCACCGGTCTTGGCATGAATATGGAACTTGATAAATCGCTGATTATTCCGGACGGCAGCAAAACCTTTGCCGAAGGCGTTATTGCTGCGCTTTCTACCAATCAGGAAGCCTACCATATGAAGCAGCTGGCGGCGGTTCTGACGCATTACGGTTATTCGCTGGATACGGTGTGGAACGACCTGCCCAAAGATATGCAGGAAATTTTGTGGTACGGCAGCGGCGAGCAGAAATTTTCGTTTATGTATGAAAATTTGCAGGGTGAAGTAAAAAAACATACCACGCCGTTTGAAGGCATAATTCCGCTTTTGCGCCGCCGTCACCGCGAGGCGTTCAGCGAGCGCATGCGCCTTGATATTGAAAGCTTTATGACGAGTACGCCCTGCCCGGTGTGCCACGGCGCGCGTTTAAAACCGGAGGTGCTGTCGATACTCGTCGGCGGCAAAAATATTTGTGAAGTTACTGCCCTTACCGTGCGTGACGCGATAAACTTTTTTGAAACGCTGAACCTTACGGAACGCCAGCAGTTTATTGCCCGCCAGATTTTGAAGGAAATACTGGCACGCTTACGTTTTTTAAATGATGTAGGGCTTGATTATTTAACGCTTGACCGTGCCGCAGGTACGTTAAGCGGCGGCGAAGCGCAGCGCATACGTCTTGCCACGCAGATTGGCAGTGGGCTTGTCGGCGTGCTGTACATTCTGGACGAGCCTTCTATCGGCCTGCATCAGCGCGATAACAGCAAACTTCTGGCAACCCTGCAGCATTTGCGCGACTTGGGCAACACGCTGCTGGTGGTTGAACACGATGAAGAAACCATGTATGCCGCAGACCAGATTATTGATATCGGCCCCGGTGCCGGTGAACACGGCGGCAATGTGGTTGCACAGGGCACGGCAGAAGAAATCAAACTGGTGGAAAATTCCGTTACCGGGCAGTATTTAAGCGGCCGCAAGTTTATACCAGTGCCGAAAAAACGCCGTGAGTGTGACGGGCGTTATATAGAAATTATCGGCGCTAAAGCCAATAACCTTAAAAACATAGATGTAAAAATTCCTCTGGGCGTGTTTACCGTTGTTACCGGCGTCAGCGGCAGCGGCAAATCTACGCTGATTAACGATATTCTGTACAATGCGCTGGCAGCAAAACTGCACGGTGCGCGCCTGCGCCCTTCGGAACATAAGGAAATCCGCGGGCTGGAAAATATCGACAAAATTATTAATATCGACCAGTCGCCGATTGGGCGTACACCGCGCAGCAACCCGGCAACTTATACCGGCGTGTTTGATTTTATACGCGAATTGTTCAGCCAGACCAACGAGGCCAAAATGCGCGGCTATAAGCCGGGGCGTTTCAGCTTTAACGTTAAGGGCGGGCGCTGTGAAGCCTGCCGCGGCGACGGTATGAACAAGATTGAAATGAACTTTTTGCCGGATGTGTATGTGCCGTGTGAGGTGTGCCACGGAGCGCGCTATAACCGCGATACACTGGAAGTGCATTATAAAGGCAAAAGCATTGCCGAAGTGCTGGACATGACGGTAACGGAAGCCTGCGAATTTTTTAAAAACCTGCCGCGTATTGCACGCAAACTGCAGGTGCTGGAAGATGTCGGGCTGGGCTATATCCATCTGGGGCAGGCGGCTACAACGCTTAGCGGCGGCGAAGCGCAGCGCGTAAAACTGGCAACAGAACTCAGCCGCCGCAGCACAGGCAAAACGCTGTACATTCTGGATGAGCCTACAACTGGCCTGCATATTGCCGACGTACACAAGCTGCTGGACGTTTTGCAGCGCCTTGTGGAAGCCGGTGACAGTGTTGTTGTTATCGAGCACAACCTTGATGTTATTAAAACTGCCGATTATTTGATTGACCTCGGCCCCGAAGGCGGCGATAAAGGCGGCACGCTTGTTGCCTGCGGAACGCCGGAAGAACTGGCCAAAGTAAAAAAATCTTACACCGGCCAGTATGTAAAACAGGTTTTAAGACAGGCTAAAGACAACGGGTGGTACCAATGAACGAAAATATAGCCAAAGCACTGGCGGTATTGCCCGATAAGCCTGGCGTATACCTGATGCACGATGAACACGGCAAAGTAATTTATGTCGGCAAGGCCGTTGTGCTTAAAAACCGCGTGCGCAGTTATTTCCGTAATCTGGCCTCACATACGGTTAAGGTTAAAGCGCTGGTCAGCAAAGTTGCGGAAATTGAAACCATTGTTACCGACAGCGAAGTTGAAGCGTTGATTCTGGAGTGCAACCTTATAAAAAAATACCGTCCGCGCTACAACATTATGCTGAAGGACGATAAAACCTACCCGTATCTTAAAGTAACAATGGCGGAGGATTTTCCGCGCATTTATGTTACGCGGCGTTTAGTGCGCGACGGCAGCAAATATTACGGCCCTTATGCCGATGCCGGTGCGATGCACGCCACGGTAAAACTTTTGCGGACGATGTTTCCTCTGCGTACCTGCCGCAAAATGAATCAGGAGCGTCCGTGCCTGCAATATCACATTAAACGCTGCCTTGCTCCGTGCGCAGGGCTTGTAAGCAGGGAAGAATACGGGGCAATGATACGCAGCGTATGTATGGTGCTTGATGGGCGTACGAGCGAGCTGGAAAAAGACTTAAAGCAGCGTATGCAAAATGCTGCCGAAAATTATGCTTTTGAAGAAGCGGCGCGCCTGCGCGACCAGCTGGCGGCTGTAAAACGTCTGGACGAATCGCAGAAGGCAGTTACCGGCGGCGGTGATATGGATGTAGTCGGTTATGCCAAAGACGATACCGGCATCTGCCTGCAAATATTTTTTGTGCGCAGCGGCAAGCTGATTGGACGCGAGAATTTCTTTCTGCCCGACGGCGGCGACAGCAGGCAGGAAGTGGTAACGGCGTTTATCAAGCAGTATTACAATGATGCTTCGTTTATACCGCGCGAGATAATTCTGCCGGATTTGCCGGAAGAAGATGAAACTGCGGTGCTTACTACCTGGCTGACGGAAAAAGCCGGGCACAAGGTTGAATTTATCCGCCCGCAGCGCGGAACCAAGCGTGACCTTTTGCAGCTGGCTGATGAAAATGCGGGCAAGCTTCTTGAAGAACGCCTGCGCAAGGGCAAAATCAGCTTAAAAACAGACGAAGAAGCTGCGGAAGAACTGCAAAGGGCACTGAACTTGCCGGATCCGTTGGAACGTATGGACTGCTTTGATATTTCGCATACGCAGGGCTCGGAAACGGTTGCATCCATGGTTGTGTTCCGCAATGGAAAACCGAGCAAAAAAGATTACCGCAAATATAAAATTGTCAGCGCCGAAGGCAAGCCGGACGATTTTAAATCCATGCAGGAGGTTGTGTACCGCCGCTATAAGGATTATGAAGATTTGCCGAGTTTGGTTGTTATTGACGGCGGCAAAGGGCAGCTGAGCAGCGCACTGGAGGTTATCCGCGGGCTGGGGCTGCACGAACTGCCGGTAATAGGCCTTGCCAAGCGCGAGGAAGAAATTTTTACCGAAGGCAGCCACGAAAGCATTATGCTGGACAGGGAATCGGCATCGCTGCATTTAATTCAGCGTATCCGCGATGAAGCGCACCGCTTTGCAATAACCTATCACCGCAAGCTGCGCGGCAAACGCAATCTGCGTTCGGTGCTGGACCATATCGAAGGAATTGGTCCCAAACGGCGGCAGGCTTTGTGGCTTAAATTTAAGTCTATTGACGCCATTAAAGCGGCCAGCGTGGAAGAACTTGCGGATACGGAAAGCATGAATTATCCTGCGGCGCAGAAAATATATGACTTTTTCCGCATGGATTTGCCGGAAAAAGCCGAAGTGTTAAAAAATTGAAACATTTTCAATAATTATTTTCTTTTAGAATAAAGTGTGCTATAATAGGCATATAAGCAGTAACGGCTTGAAAAGATTAAAAATGAAATAAAAGGAGATGGAATTTATGGCAAAATGGGTATGCAATATCTGCGGTTACATTTATGACCCCGAAGTAGGTGACCCTGATAACGGCGTTGCAGCAGGCACCGCTTGGGAAGATGTACCGGAAGACTGGGTTTGCCCCCTCTGCGGCGTAGGTAAAGACCAGTTCAGCGAACAATAAAATAAAACTTAAAAAACCGCACTTCTTAATGAAGTGCGGTTTTTTATTTACGCAATATTATCTTTTAAATTTTTTAACGCCTGCTTATGGTGCTTGGAAACCATAGCAGGCGTTATTTTTAATTTGGCGGCAATTTCCTTGCCGCTGTAACCATCAAAGTACAATGCTTTGATGGTATTTGTTTTTCGGTAAGTTTCTTTAACGCAAGTTTCAATAATATAGCCAGTTCCTCACGTTCAATTACGTTATCTGCCAATGCCGGTAAATCTTCATCACCGGCAGGCAGAAGCGCGGAACGTTCTTCTTCTTTCCAAACCTTACGCATGGCATCGTACAGGGCGTAATGAATACGGCAGCGCACATAACCTGCAAAGTGCGTAAAATCTGCACCGTTGTAATTTAAAACAAGTTCTATAAATTTTAAACGTGCTAAACTTAAACCTTCCTCAAAGCCTAAGTCTTTATAAAAAATTTCGCGCTTCATCTCGCGGCGGAAGAGTGGCTCATAAAAAAATGCACAGCTTTTTCAGCGCGGCTTTATCGCCGTTCTGCGCAGCGGTAACTAATTGCTGTGTCAAGGCAGCTTGCGCCTCATAATCGGTTTTGGTTGCCACGTTGGGCAGGGGGTTGTTAATAAAATGTTTACTTGCTTTCATCATTAAAAGCCTCCTGTGATAGAATTTTTTGTACGCTTAACCGTGGCCACGCAAAAGCGACGTGAAAATGATTATAAGAAAGAGAACGGACTTTGTCAAGCCCTTGTTAAGAAAAAATTTACATTTTTGCAAAAAAGACGCAAAGTGCTTAACAAGCACAGTGTAAACTGCGGGTTGCCGCATACTGCGCCGCCGCGCAAACCTACCGGCAGGGATAAAGTTTCCACAAGACCAGTAGAAGTTAGACATACGCTAACCGAGATGTCTTGCGGGGGGGTAAAAATATGGTAAAATATTATGACCGCAAAAAACGGTTTTATTTTGGCTGATAGCCATAGGAAAGGGTTGGACGTAATGAAGAAGAAACAAATGCTGGCAATGTTGGTAATGCTTAGTTTGTTGCAGGGCAGTGTGTATGCGGCACAAGATATAAATTATGATTTTGTTGTAAATGAAGATATGGATTTTAGGGATATGATGCTCCAACAAACTGGTGGATTGGGTATGATGCTTGATAGCGGAGATACTTTAACTATTGCGGATGGAAAAACTTTAACATTTAATACAGAAACTTACCCATCTGGTGGCGCAGGACCGTTTTACGTAGTAGCAAAAGATTTTGGTAATGCACCTAAGCCGTTGCATGTAAAAGGTGGTAATTTAATAGCAATTTCAGATGGAAGTAGAAAGAATTATGCAGCATATATTCAAGCTGGAAGTGGTGCAAATATTGTAGTAACTAATACAAATCTTACTTTTGATAATTTTTATTATGGGTTTGCGTTGCAAGATGCTGAAACTATAATAAAAAATTCTGAAACAAAATTAATTAATAATGACTATGCTATATATATGCAAAATGATGCTAAATTTAACGCAATATCTGATAAATTTACTATTCAAAATATGAATACTGGTATTTATGGCAAAGGTACGTCTAATGTAATTCTTAATAATAAAGAAACGATTTTGGAAAACGGATCATTTGGAATATATACAAAAGAAGATGCGTCAGTGAAGGTACAAAGTGAGAAGTTTAGTATAATTGATAATGATTATGGTATTCGTAGTGCAGGCGGTAATGTTGATGTTGTTGCTGATACTTTTCTTTTTACAACGTCCAATGGTATAGATGTTTCTACTGCAATTTATGCTAATGGAAATTCAAATGTTAATGTAACGGCAAATTTAGCTAATTTAAATGGGCAAGTATCAGCTTCAGATAATGCAAAAATCAGCTTTTTAGAAGATTCTGATACAGCAGAAATTAAAGTATATTCAACTTTAACCGATGCTGTTTCTGCACAATCCGATACCGGTAAAGCGACAATCAATTTTAAAACCAATTCCTACATCAATTCCCAAGGTGATGAAATTTACCACGCCGACAGGCAGGGGGTGCGTACTGTTTCTGCCATTCGTGCCAATCGCAATTCCGTAATTACTTTGGATAACGCGGCAGGTATATATGGTGATATTATCGCTGGGCGCGGCATAAGCGACAGTAATGCACAAGGTGGGCAAATAACTATTAACAGTGTGGATTATGCTGATTTTAAAGGCGATGTACTGGCAGGCAACAGTGGTAAAATTGATATAACTTTAAACAATGCTAACTACGAAGGGCGTGTGGATGATTATGCCGATGCAACTTTAAAGAATACAGTATTTCGTCCCGAAGAATTTGATGTTGCTGTAACAAAAGGCGGTACGGTAAACATGAAATTAAATAATTCTAACTGGGATGCGCGCGGACAAAGTTTTGTAACAGAGCTGACTTTTGAAAATGGCGGCAGCGTAAACCTCGTAGATGATAATGAAGCTGACGGCAGCGGTGCGCAGGGAAATTCTGTAACTATCCGTAATTTAAAAGGCAACGGCACTTTTAATATGACGCTTAATTCTGCTGACCATTCTTTGGGCGATATGCTGTATATAGGTAAAAACGAGGGCAATCAAACCATTAACATTGTTGGCGGTATTACCGGTGGGCTGGAAAACATTAGTAAAGATAACCCGCTGCGTTTTGCAACGGTTGGCATTGACGGCAGTAACCTGCCAGATGTGCAAAGCGGCAGTGTAAGCGCCTATACGCGTGATGCAGGGTTTGCAGATATTGAGTATTATGTAGATAAAGAAGATTTTAAAAAAGAAGATGCAGAAAATGAAAAGTATAATGGCAACGGTAATGGTGAGGGCGTAGACAAACCGGGCAATGATTTTGTTGAAAATGAACTCGTTGGCGAACGTGATACTGCTGTAAACTGGATTATAACAGGTGCTAAAGAACTTGGTACGGGCGGTTCACAAGTCAGCGATACAGGCAAAACTATCATTAATATGAGCAAGGTTAATTACAACAATGCCATTTATATGGATAGATTAAACAAACGCCTTGGCGAAGCGCGCTATATTAACCCGGAAGAAGAACAGGGCATGTGGGTGCGTATCCGCCATGACAGAATAGGCAAAAAAGATGCCTTCCGCAGTCAGAATACCATGTACGAAATGGGTTACGATGTTAAGCAGGACTGTGATAACGGCGAGCGCCGTGTAGGCTTTGCCATTGATTACATGGACGGCAAGGCAGAATACACCGGCATAGCAGGTGACGGCGATGTAAAACGTTACGGCTTGTGGCTGTATGATACATGGCTTGGCGATAAAGGGCATTATGCCGATTACGTTGCCAAATGGGGACACCTTGAAAATGATTTTGACATTATGGCACGCAGCACCGGTGAAAAAATTACCGGCGATTACAGCAATAACGTGTTCAGCGTAAGTGCGGAATACGGCAAAAAGAACGATATGGGTAACAACTGGTATTTTGAACCGCAGGCACAGCTGCAATTAGCACGCGTAACAGGCGCAGATTATGTAACAACGCAGGGCACCAAAGTAAGCCTTGACGGCATTAACAGCCTGATTGGGCGTGCAGGTTTTAGACTTGGCAGAGATGTTGATGAGAGCAGCACCGTATACATTAAGGCTGATTTGCTGCACGAATTTTTAGGGGAACAAAATATGCACGTTGAAGATAATACTTTTAACGGCGGACAAACCTTTGAAAACAAGGGAACCTGGTATGATATAGGCTTCGGTTTTGCAACGGCAATGGGCAAAAACAGCTATGCCTTTATGGATTTTGAAAAATCCTTCGGCAATGATAACGATGAAACGTATCAAATTAACGCCGGTGTGCAGTGGACGTTTTAATTAACAGTTTAATTTCGCAGGGTAAATAATATAAGTCTGTCCAATCTTTGCCAATGCCTTGCGGTTAAGTAATATAAAGGGAAGCATTTAGCTTCCCTTTATAAAAACAGCAGTAATAATATTAATTTATAAATTTTAAAGGAGCGAAATTTATGGAAATGAAACCTTTTAACGAAGCACGGTTTAAAGTCATTGCCGGTGATGCGGAAGCGGAATATTATAACTATATGCCGCGCAGCAATATGGGCATGCGAAAGTGGGAAATTAAAGCGCGTTACAAAGATGGAAGCTGCAAAGTAGTTGTAATGCGTGACAGCGGTTTCAGCATAACGGGCGAAGTTATAGCGGTGAATGATTATAAAACACGCGCAGAGCGCAATGCCGAAATTTACCGCCTGTACCACGAAGAAGGCTTAAGCCAGATATTTTTGGGCAATTTGTTTAATATCAGCCAGCCTTCAGTATCTTTAATTGTAAACGGCAAATAATAAAAACAAACACCCCACGTTTTTGTTGGCATAATGATATGCACCCAAAAAGTTGGACAAAATAATTAAGCTGTTTTTAAGGACTTGGTACGGTATTCTACCGGGCTGAGTCCTTTTAACTTTGCCTTTATCCTCCGGTTATTGTAATAATCTATATATTCATCTAACTTCTCTTTAAAATCTTCTATTGACTTAAACTTCTCAAAATAGAATAATTCTGATTTTAACAGCCCAAAGAAATTCTCTATTACGGCATTATCCAGACAATTCCCTTTTCTTGACATGCTTTGGATTATGCCATTTTCTTTTAATATCTTTCGATATGCCTTATGCTGATATTGCCATCCCTGGTCACTATGCAGTATTAAGCTGTCTGTTTTTCCTATACGCGTGACAGCTTCTTTTACCATATCCGTTACCTGTTTTAATACAGGACGCTCTGAAACTTTATAGCTTATTATCTCACCGTTATACAGGTCTATAATCGGCGACAGGTACAACTTCCTGCCAAATAACGCAAATTCTGTTATATCTGTTGACCATTTCTTATTTGGCTTATCTGCTTTAAAATTTCTTTGCAGAATGTTTGGCGCTGTTTTGCCCTGTTCTCCTTTGTAAGATTTATATTTCTTCAGCCTTACTTTACATGTTAAGCCTGCTTGTTTCATCAGCTTCATTACTACCTTATGGTTTACCTTAAAGCCTTCGCTTTTAAGTTTTAAGGTTACGCGCCTGTAACCGTACCTGCCTTTGTTATCTGTGCAGATACGCTTTATTGCTTCTTTCAGCTTACTATACTTATCGCCTTTATTTATGCTTTTCATAGCGGCATAGTAAGTACTTTTTGCCATACCTGTATAGTCCAATAGCTTTTTAAGAGGATATTCTGCCCTTAATTCAGAGATTATTAACGCTGTCTTTTGCGTCTTTC
>ENA-OPUE01000725-OPUE01000725.1-human-gut-metagenome-genome-assembly--contig:-NODE-725-length-24762-cov-3.134699_pt1 | contig 24762 bp, 9 predicted proteins | sample MGYA00241466_ERZ501924 | MGnify/ENA primary metagenome ERZ501924 (study PRJEB25962, sample SAMEA2042223) | human gut metagenome | biome: human gut; feature: human-associated habitat; material: faeces...
CGGGTTCTTCCAGCCTAAGAATGATAAGGGTGAGTGGATTGAGCCATTTGACCCTTATAAGTATGGGGCGAATGGAGGTTATCCTTTTACTGAAGGGAATGCTTGGCAATACTTTTGGTATGTACCCCAGAATATCCCCGATTTGATTTCACTGACAGGGGGGAACAAAGCCTTTGTCGCAAAGTTGGATACATTCTTTACGGTTAGCTACCAAAGTGGTGCATTGAATGACAATGCTTCCGGTTTTGTAGGACAGTATGCGCATGGTAATGAACCGAGTCATCATGTGGCTTATCTGTATGCTTGTGCGGGGGAACCTTGGAAAACACAGAAATACGTGGCGTATATCATGAATGAACTGTATAACGATTCTTCTTCAGGTTATGCCGGAAATGATGATTGTGGAGAGATGTCTGCTTGGTATGTGTTTGGAGCACTTGGCTTTTATCCGGTAAATCCGGTAAGTGGGGAGTACGTTATTGGTACTCCTATGTTGGAAGAAGCTGTCATTCAGTTACCCGGTAGAAAGACTTTTACGGTAAAAGCTCCGCGTAAGGAGGACAATGAGGTTTATATCTGTTCCATGAAACTGAATGGTGAAAAATATACGAAGAATTATATTACTCATCAGGATATCATGAAGGGCGGAATATTGGAGTTTGTTATGACTGCCTCACCGGGAAAATGATAACAAATGGTGAAGTGTTGGAATTTGTGCCGGGAAAGATTTCTAAATGTTGAATAACTCCCTTTTATAGGTTACGATTGAAGCAAAAGAGTCTAAAAATGGCGAGTTTTTCTCTACCTAATGGGAGAGGTATATCTACTTTTGTTTCAGAAGAAACTATTAATCATGAAAAATATGAAACATTTTAAGACTTATTTAGCAGCAATGGCTTTGGCCCTTTCCGGATGCCAGAGTGCAACTGATTCCTGTGAAACTACAGAATTGTGGTATGCCCAACCGGCAAAAGTTTGGATGGAATCTTTACCTATCGGTAATGGGCGTTTGGGAGCTATGACTTATGGTGGAATAGAGGAAGAGAAACTGGCATTGAATGAATCGACAATGTGGTCCGGCCAGTACAATGAGAACCAGAACAAACCTTTCGGACGGGAGAAAATGAACCAGCTCAGAAAGTTGTTTTTTGAGGGAAAACTATCGGAAGGAAACCGTATAGCCGGAGATAATCTTCATGGCAACCAGACTTCTTTCGGAACTCATCTTCCCATTGGAGATTTGAAGATGCAATTCATTTACCCCGAAGGTAAAGTGACCGACTACCGCCGTTCGTTAAGCTTGGATGAGGCTGTCAGCAGCGTTTCTTTCAACTCCGGTGGTGTGAACTATAAACGTGAGTATTTTGCTACAAACCCGGATAATGTTCTCGTACTCCGCTTGACCGCTGATAAGCAAAAGTCCATTACTATGAACATGGGATTGGATTTGATGCGTCAAGCTGATCTTTCTGTAGAAAATAACCAATTGGTGTTTACCGGAAAAGTAGATTTTCCTTTGCATGGTCCGGGCGGAGTCTGTTTTGAAGGAAGAATAGCCGTTTTGGCCGATAACGGAGAGGTAAAGATGGAACAGTCTGGGGTAAGTATCAAAGAAGCTGATGCCGTGACTTTGATTGTCGATGTGCGTACTGATTATAAAAGTCCTGATTACAAGACTCTTTGTGCTGACGGTGTGGAGAAGGCTGCAGCTAAATCTTATGATGAATTGAAGCAGGCGCATATAAAGGATTATAATACGTTGTACAATCGTGTTTCTATCCATTTCGGGCAAGACGCTAACCGGGCGATGCCTACGGATGTCCGTTGGAAACAAGTGAAGGAAGGCAAGACCGATACCGGACTGGATGCCTTGTTCTTCCAGTATGGTCGTTATCTTACCATTGCCAGTTCGCGCGAGAACTCTCCCCTGCCCATAGCTTTGCAAGGTTTCTTTAATGATAACAAGGCTTGTAATATGGGGTGGACGAATGATTATCATTTGGATATCAATACTGAACAGAATTATTGGGCAGCCAATGTCGGTAATCTTGCCGAATGTAATGCCCCCCTCTTTACCTATATAAAGGATTTAGCTCATCACGGTGCGAAGACTGCTGAAGTGGTCTACGGATGTAAAGGCTGGACTGCCCATACCACCGCTAATGTATGGGGATATACTCCCGCATCCAGCACGATTATTTGGGGACTGTTTCCTATGGCAGGCTCATGGATTGCTTCTCATCTTTGGACACAATACGAATTTACACAAGATAAGCAATACCTGGCCGAAACTGCCTATCCGCTTTTGAAAGGTAATGCACAGTTCATTTTGGATTTCTTGGCAAAAGACCCGAAGAGTGGTTATCTGATGACAGGGCCGAGCATCTCACCCGAAAACTGGTTCCGTACAGCAGGTGGTGAAGAAATGGTTGCTTCCATGATGCCTGCCTGTGACCGTGAACTGGCCTACGAGATCTTGTCGAATTGTGTCCGGGCTTCAGAAATATTAGATACAGACCGTGAGTTTGCCGATAGCCTGCGTACCGCTATCGCTCAGCTTCCTCCTATCCAGTTACGTGCCAATGGTGCTATCCGTGAGTGGTTTGAAGATTTTGAAGAAGCGCATCCCAATCATCGTCATACTTCCCATCTGCTAGCTTTGTATCCTTTTTCCCAGATCACTTTGGAGAAGACTCCCGAATTGGCGGAAGCTGCCCGTAAGACTATCGAGAATCGTTTGTCTGCCGAAAACTGGGAAGATACAGAATGGAGCCGTGCCAATATGATTTGTATGTATGCTCGGTTGAAAGATGCGCAGGAAGCGTATAAGAGCGTCCAATTATTACAAGGTAAGCTTTCACGTGAAAATTTAATGACTGTATCTCCTGGTGGCATTGCTGGTGCGGAAGGTGATATTTATTCGTTTGATGGGAATCCCGCCGGTACAGCTGGTATGGCAGAAATGCTCATACAGAATCATGAGGGTTATGTAGAATTCTTACCCTGTTTGCCTGTTGAATGGAAAGATGGTAGTTTTAAAGGTCTGTGTTTAAAGGGAGGAGCTGAAGCAACTGCTGAATGGACGAATGCTGTCATCAATAAAGCTTCTTTAAAAGCTACTGCTGATCAGGTTTTAAAAGTGAAAATTCCTCAAGGGAAAAAATATAGAGTGCTTTTAAATGGTAAGGAGGCAATTGCAAATCCTGATGCAAAGGGTTTAATAACGGTGGATATGAAACGTGGAGATTTGCTGGAGTTATTGTAAAAAAACAGGCTACTTTGCATAGCTTGATTGAGGATTACATCTTAGTATATTGAGGTGTAGTCCTCGTTTTATGATAAGACAACCTGCAAAGTGATGAAATAGTAATATTGTCCATGTTCTCAGTAATTTTTTCTATTCTTTAAGTCCTTGAATCCTTGTTACTTTGCATTATAAAACTAACTAATATATGATATTCATGAAAACACAATCTAATTTTTATCTATTTCTTATCGCTTTGATTTCTGCTATGGGAGGTTTCCTGTTTGGATATGACTGGGTGGTAATCGGAGGAGCAAAACCTTTTTATGAACAATACTTTGGTATAGCAAATGATCCTGTCATGCAGGGGTGGGCAATGAGCAGTGCCTTGATTGGCTGTTTGTTTGGGGCACTAAGTGCCGGTAAGCTGAGTGACCGTTTGGGACGTAAGCCGATTTTGATTTTGGCGGCAGGACTGTTTATCTGTACGGCTGTCGGTACAGGGGCTGTTCATTCTTTTACTTTCTTTAATGTATTTCGTTTGGTAGGGGGCTTTGCTATAGGGATTGCTTCTAGTTTGTCACCTATGTATATAGCAGAAATTGCTCCGGCGCATCTGCGTGGACGGTTTGTGTCCATCAATCAGTTGACGGTAGTATTAGGTATCTTGACTTCTCAGATTGTAAATTGGCAGATAGCTGAGCCTGTGGCATTAGGAGCTACTCATGAAATGATCCGTGAATCATGGAACGGACAGATGGGATGGCGCTGGATGTTTTGGGCAATGACTGTCCCGGCCGCCTTGTTCTTTGTTTTTAGTTTTATATTACCGGAAAGTCCTCGTTGGTTAGCCTCTTCGGGAAAACGGGAGGCGGCACTCAAGGTTTTTACTCGTATGGGAGGAAAGGAATATGCTGTTACTGAGTTGGCTGCTATAGAAGCTGCTTCAGCCTGCCAGACGCAAGAAGGAGGCTACCGTCAATTATTAAATCCTGCTATGTATAAAGTGTTGACTATAGGTGTTGTTATGGCTATTTTGCAGCAATGGTGTGGCATTAATGTTATTTTTAACTATGCACAGGAAATATTTATGGCAGCAGGTTATGGCGTGTCTGATGTTTTGATGAATATTGTGGTGACCGGTATTACGAATGTCATATTTACTATTCTAGCTATGTTTGTGGTAGACCGCTGGGGACGTAAGGCATTGACATTGATCGGATCATTTGGCTTGGCAGTAATTTATACCTTTATGGGAGCCGCTTATTATTTTCATATCACAGGAGTTGTTCTATTGATTATTGTCGTGATGGCCATTGCCTGTTATGCCATGACTTTGGCTACAGTGATGTGGGTCATTATCTCAGAGATTTTCCCGAATCGTATTCGTGGAGTTGCTATGTCTGTTTGCACTTTCGCTTTGTGGGCGGCTTGTTTTATACTTACCTATACTTTCCCAATGCTGAATAGTGGTTTGGGAGCTGCCGGAACATTCTGGTTGTATGGATTGATTTGCCTGGCTGGAGGAATATTTGTTGTGTTCCGTTTGCCGGAAACCAAAGGGAAGAGCTTGGAAGAAATTGAAAAAGAATTAGTGAAATAACAATATTTATTATGGAGAAAATAACTCAATATTTAATTCAAAGTACCGTTCATGGCAGTGAGGTGCGTGCATGGGAGGAAGATATCATGCTTCCTACTTATGAGATAGGAGAGGAAGAGAAGAATCCTATTTTTCTTGAAAAAAGGGTTTATCAGGGAAGTTCCGGATCAGTCTATCCTTATCCGGTGGTAGAGAAGATTTCAGATAAAAAAGCAGACAAGAGGTATCATGCATTGTTTATCGAGAATGAATACATCAAGGTGATGATACTTCCCGAGCTGGGTGGTCGTATACACATGGCTTATGATAAGGTGAAAAAACGTCATTTTGTTTATTACAACCAAGTAGTGAAACCGGCATTGGTGGGATTGACAGGACCTTGGATTTCTGGAGGCATCGAATTTAACTGGCCTCAGCATCACCGTCCTTCTACTTTTTTGCCTACTGATTTTTTGATAGAGGAAAATGCGGATGGCAGTAAGACAGTATGGTGCAATGAAGTGGAGAGAATGTTTCGTACTAAAGGTATGCAGGGATTTACGCTTTATCCGGGCAAGGCTTATATAGAAATTAAAGTGAAGATTTATAATCGTACGTCTTTCCCTCAGACTTTCTTGTGGTGGGCCAACCCTGCAGTGGTGGTCAATGACCATTATCATTCGGTATTTCCACCTGATGTGAATGCGGTGTTCGATCATGGCAAGCGCGATGTTTCTTCTTTTCCTATTGCTACAGGAGTTTATTATAAACAGGATTATTCTGCTGGGGTGGATATCTCTAAATATAAGAATATTCCGGTTCCTACATCATATATGGCTATCAAGTCTAAATATGATTTTGTAGGTGGTTATGAAGAAGATGCCCATGGCGGTCTGCTGCATGTGGCCGATCATCATGTTTCTCCGGGAAAGAAACAATGGACATGGGGGAATGGTGATTTCGGTAAGGCGTGGGATCGCAATCTGACCGATGAGGATGGACCTTACATTGAGCTGATGACCGGTATGTATACGGATAACCAACCGGACTTTACTTGGTTACAGCCCTATGAGGAAAAATCATGGGTACAGTATTTTATGCCTTATAGTGAAGTGGGTTATGTAAAGAATGCAACTAAAGATGCTTTGCTGAATTTGGAAATAAAGGAAGGTAAAGCCCGTTTGGTGCTTTATACTACGGGAGTGAATAGTGGAGTACGTATTATAGTAAAAGCTATTAAAGGCACTGTTTTATTGGATAATACTACACAAATTTCGCCATCAGAACCGTTTATTACGACTTTTGCGGCAGAAGGACTAAAAGAAGAGGAGGTATGTGTAGAGGTTCGTGATAAGGAAGGACAAATTTTGCTTTCTTATCAAGCGGATAAGCCGGAAATCAAGCCGGTTCCTGATCCTGCTAAAGCTGCTAAAGATCCTCAAGATATTGCTTCTGTCGAACAACTGTTTTTGACCGGACTACATTTGGAACAATATCGCCATGCTACTTATAATCCGATGGATTATTATATGGAAGCATTAAGGCGTGAACCGGGAGATGTACGTTGTAACAATGCGGTAGGGTTATTGTTGATGCGTAAAGGACAATTTGCAATGGCGGAGAGCTATTTCCGGAAAGCGGTGGAAACCTTGACTGAACGTAATCCGAATCCTTATGACGGTGAACCTTATTATAATTGGGGTTGGAGTTGTATGATGCAACAGAAATGGGATGAGGCTTATGATGCTTTCTTTAAGTCGGCATGGAATGCTGCTTGGCAGGATGCGGCTTATTATGCACTAGCACAACTTGACACTCGTAAAGGAAAGTATGAAAGTGCTTTGGACAAGATAGACCGTTCATTGATTCGTAATTGGCATAATCACAAAGCGCGTCAGTTGAAAATTTCCATTCTACGCAAATTGGGTCGTAAAGAGGAAGCTTTGGCGCTCGTAGCCGAATCATTGCAGATAGATCGTTTTAATATGGGATGCCGTTTTGAACATTATTTGTTGACCCGGGATGTGGAAGTGTTGGAGGAAATGAAAAAGTTGATGCGTGGCTGGGCTCACGGATATATAGAATATGCATTGGATTTTGCTGCTGCCGGACTGTACGAGGAAGCTCTTTCTTTGTTGGAATGCTACGTAACCGGAGTTACAGAAGTATATCCTGTCGTTTATTATACAATGGGGTATTTCCATACCTGTAAGGGAGATGAGAGTAAAGCATTGGAATATTATCAGCGAGCAGAAAAGGAAAATCATTCATATTGTTTCCCGAATCGTATAGAAGAAGTATTGATTCTTCAAGATGCCGTACGTTTGAATATTCATGGAGCAAAAGCGGCATATAGTTTAGGAAACTTTTGGTATGCTAACCGTCAGTATGATAATGCTATTGCTTGTTGGGAACATTCGGCTGCTATAGAGCCAACATTCCCTACCGTATGGCGTAATTTATCTTTAGCTTATTATAATAAGCGTAATGATAAACAAAGGGCTTTGGAAACTCTGGAAAAAGCTTATGCATTGGATGAGCACGATTCTCGTATATTAATGGAGTTGGACCAACTTTATAAACGTTTAGGCCGACCTCATACAGAACGTTTGGCTTTTTTGGAAGCACATCTGTCTGAAGTGGAACAGCGTGATGATCTGTCCATTGAGCGTATCACTTTGTATAATCAACTAGGGCGCTATACTGAAGCAAAAGAATTGATTGCCGCACGTAATTTCCATCCATGGGAAGGAGGAGAAGGAAAAATCACCGGACAATATGTATTGTGCCGTATAGAATTAGCAAAGATTGCTTTAAGTGAAAAACGTTATGCCGATGCTTTAGTCCTTTTGGATGAAACGAATGTTTATCCATTTAATTTGGGTGAGGGAAAATTGGCAAATGCTGAAGAGAATGATATCTGGTATTATAAAGGTGAGGCGCTTCGTGGATTGGGAAATGAGCAACAAGCTATAGATTGCTTCACCAAAGCAACCATTGGCTCGTCAGAACCACAACAGGCTTTCTTCTACAATGACCAACAACCCGATAAGATTTTCTATCAAGGTCTGGCATGGCGTGCGTTGGGTAGAGAGGATAAGGCACGCAGCTGCTTTAACAAATTGATAAAGCATGGTGAGAAGCATTTGTTTGACCACTGTCGGATTGATTATTTTGCTGTTTCTCTGCCTGATTTGGCTATTTGGGAAGATGACTTGGATAAACGTAACCGCATTCATTGCAATTATGTGATGGGACTGGGTTGTTTAGGATTGCGTGAAATGGGAAAAGCCATTGATTTTTTGGATAAGGTGCGAGAATTGGACATTAACCATCAAGGTGGACAAATCCATCGTAACTTGTGTGCCGTATGAAAAAAAAGAATATTTTCCTTTTGTTGGTAACATGGTGTCTGTGCGTTTTTGCACAGGCACAAACACCGTCAGCTTATGAATTATCATCCCCAAACGGGCAATTGGCACTTACTATAGAGAATGGAAGGGTATTACAATATTCTTTAAGTTTGGAAGGTAAGCCTGTCATTCATCCCTCTGCTATTTGTATGACGATGGAAAATGGAAATATATGGGGAAAGAATGGTGAAGTGGTAGGAACTTCTACAAGGAGTACTTCCGAGAAGGTTTATCCGGTAGCTGGTAACTATCGTGAATTAACAGACCATTATAATGAACTTTCTTTGAAATTCAAGGATGGTTATTCAGTTATATTCCGGATGTATAATGAAGGAATGGCATATCGTTTTTGTGGAAATCTTCCGGAGCAGGATTCTTTGATTGTAGCTGATGAAGAAGCTTCTTTTAATCTGGGCGATGATCCGGCAGTTATTTTACCCGAAACAACTGATTTTACAGCTTGGGAGTTGAGCAATGTGCTTTACGAGGGCATTTCTAAAATAGAAGAACATAAATATGGTATTACACCAACTTTATTTACAAACAAGATGCAGAATGTGCGTGTTGTGGTGGCTGAATCAGATTTGAATAACTATCCGGGTATGTATCTTCGTAAGGAAGATGGCAAGATGAAAGGTTATTGGGCGACCTATCCTAAAACAATAGAGATGGGCAGTTGGGGAAATTTTATTACGGTGGTAAAAGAAAGGGAGAATTATTTAGCACGTACTGCTGGTAATCATGCTTTCCCTTGGCGTATAGCTATTGTAGCCAAGGATGATAAGGAACTACTGACTAATGAAATGATTTACTTACTGGCCAAGCCCCAACAAATAAAGGATACGGATTGGATTCGTCCTGGTAAAGCAACTTGGGAATGGTGGCATTGTGCTATTTTGGAAAAAGCTCCTTTCCCTTCCGGTCATCAAAACCTTTCGACGCAGATGTACAAGTATTATATTGATTTCGCTTCCGAAAACAAGATACCTTATCTGCTGGTCGATGCCGGTTGGAGCAATGTTTTTAATCATGCAGATTTGAATAAGAATATTGATATAAAAGAGGTGATACGCTATGGAAAAGAAAAAAAAGTAGGTGTATGGCTTTGGACTGTTGCTGCTACTTTATTCCAACATCCGCATTGTTATTTGGATTCTATCAGCAAATGGGGTGCTGTTGGGGTAAAAATAGATTTTTTTGATCGTGATGATGCCCAAATAATCCCTCAATATGAAAATCTGGCAAAGGCTTGTGCTGAGCGGCATCTTATGGTGGATTTTCATGGATGCAGCAAGCCTACCGGACTTCATCGGGCATATCCTAATATCCTTTCTTATGAAGCCATGCGATGTGCGGAATGTTTTAAGTGGGATACCACTTCTAATCCGGATTATCAGCTTCAATGTATCTTTGCCCGTATGTTGGGAGGTGGAATTGATTATACTCCGGGTTCGATGCGTAACAGCACATTGGAGAAATTTAAGCCGATCGATCCGGGGTTGCCTAGTTCATTGGGGACTCGTTCACATGAATTGGCCTTGTTTGTTGTACTTTCCGCACCATTTGCCAGTTTATGTGATTCTCCGGATGAGTATCGTAAGTATCCTGATATTTTAAAATATTTAGCGGAAGTTCCGACTTCATGGGATCAGACGATTCCCTTAGCTGCCCGTGTGGGCGAATATGCCGTGTTGGCCAAGCAGAAAGGAAATACTTGGTATATAGGCGGATTGAATGCTTGGGGAGAGAGAACAATTCAGGTGGATTGCTCTTTCCTGCCTCAGGATAAGAAATATACCATTGAAATTTTTCAGGATAAAAAAAGAAGTAACAAGAATGCTAATTTATACGAACATAAAATAATGGATACGGATAATAAGAATATTATTGAAATGTTTATGGCTTCTGGTGGGGGATTTGTAATGGTCATTCGTGAAAAGTAATAGAGGGCAATCCTCTATTTCTTTTATATTGGCATTATTTATCCTTTTTTTCTTTTATCTTTGACTCAAATTTTGAACAAGCTATGAAAAAGACTTTGCTCATTTTATGTTGTTTGTATGTTGTATTTACATTACAGGCTGTTGATAAGGGATTATCCAATTTTTATTTTTCTCATATAACGGGTGAAAATGGACTATCACAAAGTAATGTGAAGGCTATCATTCAGGATAGTTACGGGTTTATGTGGTTTGGTACAAAAAATGGTTTGAACCGTTTTGATGGAACTTCTATTGTACAGATGAACTGTGATGACTATGTAGTCGGTACCGGAAACCATAATATTTCTGCTTTGTTTGAAGATAAGGAACGTCAGTTATGGGTAGGAACGGATAGAGGAGTCTATCGTTATAATCCTGCCTTGGATATATTCACGGCAATGAATATGGAAACAGAAGAAGGGGTGAATATGAATAATTGGGTATCTAATATTGTGGCGGATTCTATTGGTAATATTTGGATTGTAATTCCTGATCAGGGAGTTTTTCGCTATAAGGATGAGAAGCTTTATTTTTATGAAGTAACCAACAAAGAGCATTTTAAAACAGAAGCTCCGGATTGTATTTTGGTACGCCCTGATGGTGATGTTTGGGTTGGTACATGGGGAGTCGGACTTTTTCGATATGATAGAAATACGGATAAATTTGAACAATATTGTGTTGATAAAACCGGGCGTTCGTTAAAGGGAAAGAATATTAATTTTATTTGTAATTATGGTGATTGGATTGCAATGGCTATTCATGAAGGGGAACTAATGAAATATAATCCCGGTACGAATCAGCTGGTAAAAATAGATATACCGGAGGCTAACCATACATTTGTACGTAATGTAGCCTGTTTTGACAATGAACTATGGGTGGGAACTCACGAAGGTTTGTTTGTTGTAAATGAGAGGAAGAATAAAATAGTTCATTTGAAGCAAGATCTGATGCGTCCGTTCAGTTTGTCAGATAAGATTATTTATACTATTTACCGAGATCGGGAAGGGGGAATTTGGCTGGGAACCATGTTTGGCGGGGTGGATTATCTGCCTCATCATGATTTATTGTTTGATAAATATGTACCTGGGAGTGATGGGAACTCATTAACAACGAAACGGGTAAGAGAGATAGCTTCTGATAATAAGGGTAACATATGGATTGGCACTGAAGATGATGGGGTGAACATATTAAATATTGCTTCCGGAAAGGTAAGGCGGTTGAGATTGAACGATTATGATAAAGGGAACTATATGGTTACTTTGGGAATGTTTGTCAAAGGAAGCCAATTGTTCTGTGGCTTGTTTAAGCAAGGATTGGATGTGATTCAATTACCCGAGAATAAAGTTTGTCATTATACTCCTGAGGAGTTAAATATAGGAGAAGGAAGTGTTTATACTTTTTTTATAGATAATGAAGGATATAAGTGGATTGGTACAGGCTGGGGACTTTATAAAGCTGCTCCTACAAGTTTTCATTTTGACAAAGTGGAAGAAGTGGGATTTGATTGGATTTTTGATGTATTTCAAGATAAAGATGGAATGATGTGGTTCGCCTCCATGGGAAGTGGGTTATGGAAGTATGATCCCCATAAGAATCTTTTTAAAAAGTATACTCATGAGGAAGGTAAGGAAAATACATTGAGCTCTAATTCTGTGAGTTCTGTCATGCAGGATTGTAAAGGCCGTATTTGGATTTCTACGGATCGTGGTGGTATTTGTTGTTATAATTCTCAAACGGATGATTTTACTACTTTTTCTATCAAAGACGGTTTACCAGATGATGTGGCTTATAAGATCTTGGAAGATGAACAATCAAATTTATGGTTTGGAACAAATCGTGGACTGGTTAGATTTAATCCGGAATCAAAAGATATACGGGTGTATACCACTAAAGATGGTCTATTAGGGAATCAGTTTAATTATAAGTCAGCTTTGAAGGGTGAGGACGGTAAGTTTTATTTTGGTGGTATAGACGGATTGATTGCATTTGATCCTAACTCTTCAGAGAAAATAAATTTCTTACCACCTGTTTATATTTCAAAGTTCAGCATTTATAATCAGGAAATAACAGTTCACACTCCTAATTCTCCTTTGAAAAAGTGTATAGAACATACGGATGAAATCGTATTGCCTTATGATCAGTCAAATATTAGTTTTGATGTTGCTTTATTAAGTTATTCTACTACGGAGTCCAATCAGTATTATTATAAATTAGTTCCGTTGGACAAAGACTGGATACGGGCAGCGAGTAATCAGAATATTTCTTACGCTAAACTGCCTCCGGGAGATTATATCTTGCAAGTGCGGGCTACCAATAGTGCCAAAGAAGGCCCTTATGCTACCCGGTCTTTATCCATTGTTATTCTGCCTCCTTGGTGGCAGTCGGTTTGGGCTTATTTCCTGTATATTATCTGGGGAATCTGTGTTGTACTTTGTTGGTTCTTCTGGTATAAAAGACGTAAAGAGAAACAGATGGAAGAAAAGCAGAAGTTATTTGAAGTTGAGAAAGAGAAAGAACTCTATGAATCAAAAGTCAGTTTCTTTACTGAGATAGCTCATGAGGTGCGCACGCCCTTGACATTGATAAATGGTCCGTTGGAAGCAATTGAGGAAATGGATATCAAGGATCAGAAATTGAATAAGAATTTGAAAGTAATCGGGCAGAATACCAAGAGATTATTAGATTTGACTGGACAGTTGCTTGATTTTCAGAAAATAGGGGCGAGCAAATTTGAACTGAAATTTGAAACGGTTGATGTAACGGCATTGCTGAATGAAACGATTGCTCGTTTTGAGCCTACTATTCTGCAAAAGCAGAAAGAGTTATTGCAGCATATTCCCCAAGAAAGAATTATGGCTGCCATAGATAAGGAGGCTATCACAAAAGTATTGAGTAATTTGTTGAATAATGCTTTGAAATATGCCCGTCATACCATTACGATAGATTTATTCCAAGATGAAGCTGATTTTACAGTTCGTATTGTCAGTGACGGAGAAAAGATACCTGAAGCGTCCAGCCAACAGATTTTTGAACCCTTTTATCAGATGGAGAAGAAGGATACAGTTCGGATGGGAGTAGGCATAGGATTACCTTTAGCTCGTTCGCTAGCCACTTTACATAAAGGCAGGCTTTATTTGGATATAGAACAACCGGAGAATACATTTGTTTTGATCATTCCTTTGAATAAAGAGGAAGTAAGGCAGCAAATAGAGAAGGTAGTGGAGCAAAATATAGAAGTATTGGATGAGGAAACATCAACAGAAACAGACCAGATGAAAGGTTATACTTTATTGTTAGTAGAGGACAATGAAAGTATGAGATCTTTTATCTTTGAACGATTGGAAGTTTTGTTTACGGTGGAAACTGCTGTGAATGGACAGGAAGCGTTGGATGTTTTACGTAGTAATCACATAGATTTGGTAATCAGTGATATAATGATGCCGGTGATGAATGGCTATGAATTATGTAAGGAAATAAAGGGGGATATTGATTTGTGTCATATTCCGGTTATTTTCCTTACCGCCAAGAATGATTTGGAGAGTAAAATTAACGGATTGAAGATAGGAGCGGAAGCTTATGTGGAGAAACCTTTTTCTTTCAATTATTTGAAGAGTCAGATTTTGTCTTTACTCAGCAATCGTAGAAAAGAACGTGAGGCATTCTCTAAACGTCCTTTTTTTCCTGTGCATAATATGCAGATGAACAAGGCGGATGAAGAATTTATGAATAAAGTAATTAATGTAATTCAAGAGAATATTTCAGATGAAAATTTCAATGTGGAACGTATGGCTGATATCTTATGTATGAGCCGTTCCAGCTTATTGAGGAAAATAAAGATTCTGTTTAATCTTTCACCCATAGATTTCATCCGGTTGATCCGTTTGAAAAAAGCAGCCGAACTGATTCAGGAAGGTAAGTATCGTATTGGGGATATCTGTTATATGGTAGGAATAAACTCTTCATCTTATTTCAGTAAATTATTCCTGAAACAATTCGGAATGACTCCGAAAGAGTTTGAGAAACAGTATCAAACATCCAAGGAAAAAGCTAAAATAGATTTGACGGAGAATCTCTGATTGAAAGAAATGCAGCAAAAAATGACACATTTGCGGATTCTTCGGACGCAGATGAGTCATTGCTGCAAAAATCCTATTTATTGCTGCGTTTGTATATTAACAGGTTGTCAAGATATGCCTACTTTTGACCATGCTTGAAAGGAAAAGAATTCCGAACTGTAAAGCAAACCTTAAGTAGATTTATCTCTTTGACAAACTAATAATATTATGAAGAATAATTGGTTAACTTTAAAATCATTGTTTCTCTGTGTTTCTGCATTGAGTGTTTTCGGTCTTATTTTGTCCGGGTGTACTGAAAATGCAAATCTAAATGTCGGTGAATGGTCTTTGGAGTACGATGCTCACGCTAATGGTATTGATATCAGCAAAGGCTCTAAGCTTATTTATGATAATGTATATGCAGCTTATAAGTTGGCAGACAGTGTTGTTTCGACTCGTGATTATGCAAAGCATCATGTTTCTACAAAAAAAATCAATGATTATTTTGGAGAAGGGTATCATTATGAGGTGACTTATACTGGGAATAATTTGCCTGTACTGGTTCAATCTTTTTATGTATATCCGACAAAGGATTATGTGTTGACAGATTTTACTTTGGAAAGTACGTCTGAAATGGCTTCGAATTATATGGCGCCGGTCAATGTGGACCGAATGCCTGAAGTCCTGAACCAGGGTGAAAATAATCGTGCGCTTTTCATTCCTTTCGATAATGACTGTTGGATCAGATATCAATCTCATCCGCTCACATTTACAGAATTGACTAGTTATGAAGTTACTGCCATATTTAATAATGATGATCGTGAAGCTATGGTGATAGGTTCTGTGGAACACGATTCTTGGAAAACAGGTATAACAATAGGTAAAGGTAATATATATAATGTAGGTTCATTGGTATGTTATGGGGGTGTTGCTGATAAGACAACGCGTGATTCGAAACCTCACGGTGCATTGAAAGGTACGACAATCAAGTCGCCTAAGATTTTAGTAGGATTTTTTGAAGACTGGCGTGAAGGCATGGAAGAATACGCTCAGGCTAATGCTGTGATTGCTCCGCCCAAAGCTTGGGATAAAGCTGTTCCTTTTGGCTGGAACAGCTGGGGAGCGTTGCAATTTAATCTGACCTATCCGAAAGCATTGGAAGTTTCTGATTTTTACAAAGAGAATTTGCAGTCCCGTCATTTTGTGAATTCGGATAATCTGGTTTATACAGGTTTGGATTCTGGTTGGAATAGTTTTTCAGAAGAGGAGTTGAAAGCTTTTGTGGATAGATGTAAGGCAAACGGTCAGATAGCCGGCGTTTATTGGACTCCGTTTACTGATTGGGCTAAAAATCCTGAACGTGAAATAAAAGAAATGCCGGGATATAAATATAAAGATGTATATCTCTATGCAAATGGGAAACCGCAGGAATTAGACGGAGCGTATGCTGTTGATCCTACCCATCCAGCTATTGAAGCTATGATGAAGCGTACATCGGAACTCTTTCATCGGGCAGGTTTTGAATATGTGAAAATGGATTTTATGACACATGGGGCGATGGAGGCTGACAAATGGTATAATCCGGAAATACAAACAGGTATTCAGGGATACAACTATGGAATGCAATTGCTTGACAAATATTTTGGCGATATGTATATCAATCTTTCTATTTCTCCTGTTTTTCCTGCTCATTATGCTCAGTCCAGAAGAATTGCGTGTGATGCATGGAACAAGATGAAGGATACCGAATATACCTTAAATGCACTTTCATACGGTTGGTGGCAGGATAAGGTTTATCAGTTTAATGATCCTGACCATATTGTATTGCGTGATGCTACAGATGGTGAGAACAGAGCGCGTGTTACTTCGGGGGTCATTACAGGAATTTTCATTGCTGGAGATGATTTCAGCAAAGGCGGTTCTAAAGAAGTGAAGGAGAAGGCGATGAAATATCTGACTAATGCTGAGATCAATGCTATAGCCAATGGGGAATCTTTCCATCCTGTAGATGGGAATGGTGAAAAGTCAGAAAATCAGTTTGTACGCATGGATAAGGATGGTAAGGCTTATTATGCTGTGTTCAACTATATGGATCAAGAGTTGAAGATGACTACAGCTTTAGAGCGTCTGGGGTTGGATTCGTCAAAGGAATATAGGCTGAAAGAATTATGGAGTGGCATTGAAAGTACTGCTAAAACCAATCTGGAAGTAACGGTTCCTGCATGTGATGTTGTAATTTTCAAAGTGGAAGAATAAACCAATATAAACTTTAAATCGTACTTAAATTTACAAATTATGAAAAGAATTAGGCTTATTAATTTAATCCTTATCATGTTTTGTTGCTGCAATATGCTAGCACAGAACATAACGGTTACAGGACAGGTGGTGGATGTTACATCCGAACCTATCATTGGTGCAAGTGTAGTGGTAAAAGGTACAGCCAATGGGACTATTACCAATTTTGATGGTAAATTTACATTATCAGTTCAGAAAGGGGAAACATTGCATATTTCTTATATAGGATATGTTGCACAAGATGTTAAAATAATGGGTAACCAACCAGTCAAAGTTGTGATGTCGGAGGATACTGAAACATTAGATGAAGTGGTTGTTGTAGGCACTGCGATGAAGAAGAGTGATTTGACGGGAGCTGTTGCCAGTGTTAGTTCTAAAGTATTGGAAGAAAAACCAGTAACAAATGTAAATCAAGCTCTTCAAGGTCGTGTCGCAGGTGTGTTCATTTCTCAACCTACGCGTCCTACGGATGATGCATCTATTAAAATTCGTGGTATTAATACAATTAATGGATCTACAGACCCTATTTATGTCGTAGATGGTATGGTTATGGATAATTCATTCTCTGGATTTAATGCGGTCAATTTGAATGATGTGGCTTCTATTGAGGTCTTGAAAGATGCATCAGCTACAGCTCTGTATGGTTCACGTGGTTCCAATGGTGTTGTTGTTATTACAACAAAGAAGGGTAAAAAAGGCGAAGGTAAAGTTTCTTATGATGGCTGGATTGGCTTTCAGACCTATGCTAATACTCCAAAAACTATGAATACTCGTCAATTATTTGAACTTAGAAAGGAAGCTTATACGAATGGTTATATGCAAACAAATCCTGATGGAGATGTCAATGCTTATATCAATGATGTGATAATGGGATCGAATACTGTTTTTGCTGATTATGAATTCGATGCTTACGACAATAATAAAAATTATGATTGGCTGGATGCTGTGAGCCGTACTGGAGTACAACACAATCATGTAGTAAGTCTTTCGAATGGCAATGATAAAGGTTCTTATTATATTAGTTTTGGTTATACAGATAATAAAGGTGTAATTGAGAAGTCTGAACAAGAAAAATACACAGGACGTATTAATGCGGATCAACAGATTAAATCCTGGCTGAAAGTAGGTACTAATACAACTTTTACACGTACCGAGAACACGTTGGTTGATGATGGAGTAATGAATCGTGCACGTTGTGCTAATCCGATGTTGGAAATTTCTGATGAGATTGAAACTTTAAATTGGCAAGGTATTTTTGACCAAAATAATTTTAATCCATTACGTTCTTTGAAAGTCGATAATGATTTGGTGTATAATCGCTTGTTGAGCTCTAATTATATTAATATCAATCCTATTGAAGGATTAAACTTGCGTTCTACTTTCTCTATTGATTATGCTCAAAAGCAGCAAAATAAATATACCCCGAATGATATTTATGAGTCGGAACGTTATGGAACACAAGGTGAAGCCAAAGATGATAGAGATACACGTACTGTATGGCAATGGGATAATTCATTGTCTTATGAAGCCTCTTTCGGTAAACATAAGTTGAATGCGATGGTTGGTACCAGTGCTACACGGACTATGTATAATTATATTAATGCTACGGCAACAGGGTTTGGCACTAATTTATTTGGATATCATAGTTTGGGATCTGGTTATAAAAAAGATCAGCGCGGCTTAAGTACAGCTTGGTCCGAGCAAACATTATTATCTTATATCGCTCGTGTTAACTATAACTATGCGAGTAAATATTTATTGACGGCGACAGCGCGTTACGACGGTTCTTCTAAATTTGCTAAAGGAAATCAGTGGGGTATTTTCCCGTCTGTGTCTGCAGCTTGGAATATTACAGAAGAAAAGTTCATGAAAAATCAGACGATTTTTGATCAGTTAAAGTTACGTGCTGGTTTTGGTATCGTTGGTAATCAGAATATTGATGATTTTGCCTATTTATCTTTATATAATGTCAGCTATACGGGTACTTCCGATACAGGTTATACAAATTCTTTTGTTTCCAATGGGCGACGTGGTACTCCGGATATTAGTTGGGAGAAACAAAAACAATGGAATTTAGGAGTAGATATGGCTTTCTTACAGAATAGAGTGCGTTTGTCTGTTGATGCTTTCTTGATAAAAAATAAGGATTTGTTAATGAGTCATTCGTTACCTACGACTACTGGTTTCAGTAGTACTATTGAAAATATAGGTGCGATTGAAAACAAAGGTTTGGAATTTGCTTTGAATGCCAATTTGGTAAGAGCTAAAGATTTTGAATGGAATTTTGCAGCTACATTGTCTATGGATAAAAATAAGGTAACTCAATTATATGGTGATAATGATGTTGTATATAATGTAGATAGTGATCGTAATATTCAAAAAGAAGGTAATTTATTCCTTGGTGAGTCTCGTAACACAATTTATATTTGGAAAACAGGTGGAATCGCCCAAGAAATTGATATGGATCGTTTGAATAAAATAAATTGGAATGGATATAATGTGAATCCCGGTGATTTGTATCCATTGGATTATGATAATAATGGACAGATAGATCAAAATGACCGTGTTGTAATTGGTTCCACTGATCCTAAGTTTTATGGCGGTTTTTCTACAGATTTTTCTTGGAAGGGATTGTCTTTAAATGCAGTATTCAGTTATTCTTATGGGGCTAAAAAATTGAGTCCTTGGTATGAAACTTTGATTGGAAGTACTGGATCTGGAGTCGCATCAACGGATTTGTTGGATCGTTGGACTCCTGAAAATACAGATGCTGAATTTCCACGTGTGTTGGCTGGCTTTGATTATAATCATTATGGTGCAAGTTCTATGGATTTTAGTGTACAGAAAGCTTCTTTCTTGCGTTTGTCTGCTCTGACATTGGCCTATACTTTCCCAACTAAAGTGATAAATGCTCTGAAACTGGCTAACCTGCGTGTTTATGCCACTGGTTCTAATCTTTTTTGCTTAACTAATTATAATGGTTATGATCCGGAAACTGGTGATTGGTATCCTCCTACACGTATGTATACTTTTGGTCTTAATTTGGCTTTTTAATGGAAGGATAGAATAAATAGTCTAACTTTAAAAGAAAACACAACAATGAAAAAGATATATAGATATAGTGCGATATATGCTTTGGCTTTGACCTTTGCACTGAAAACCTCCTCTTGCTCGGATTTTTTGCAGGTAGAACCTACGGGATCTTTGACTGAAGAACAAGTATTTGAAAAAATAGATAATGTAGAACCTTTAGTTCTTGGATTGTATAAGAGTTATAGGGGCTGTAAAGAAGGACGTAATGGATTGATGCCTTATTTGGGGACAGATGAAACACAGCAGGGTAATTATCAGTTGATTTCTTCAGGCGATCAAGCCGGTATGGATAAATATAATGGACAGTTGAATCCTACATCTACTCAGGTTAGTTCTATTTGGAACAACCGTTGGCCGGCTGTCGTTTCAGCTGCTAAAGCTATATATGCATTGGGTATGACCACTGAAGAACCGGAACGTGCTAAACAGTTGATGGGAGAGGCATGCTTTATTCGTGGTTTATTAATGTTTGAATTAAGTATGTATTGGGGTGAAATCCCTGTGATAGATATGAACCGTACTGATGAATTGGGCTTGGGACGTCAACCTTTAAAGACTGTATGGGAATATATTATTAATGATTTTATTACTGCTACCAATAATTTGCCTGAGTCTTATAATAGTGAACCGCAGCGTGCTACTGTTGGGGCTGCATGGGCCATGTTAGGAAAGGCTTATATGGCAGCTCCGGAAGAGACAGGATTGCGGGATTTTGCCAAGGCTGATGAATGTTTTAAGACTATTATCAATATGGGACGATATGAATTACTAAATGATTATGCTGACTTGTATCGTTATGATAATCCTAATACAAAAGAGTCATTGTTTGAGTTGCAATTTAATAATGTATATCCTGATTGTAATTATTGGGAGTTTGATTGTGGTTCTCGTGCATGTGACTCTTGGTTTGGTCAGGGATGCTCTTTCTCTGGTTACGACTTTCTAGTTCCGACTCCTTTTGCTTATAAGACAGTAGAAGAAGGTGGCATTTGGGAAGATGGAGATTTGCGTAAAGAAGAAGCATTGCGTTATGATTTTACGTATTATACTAATAAATATTCAGAAGATGGAACATTTGAATATGTAACTCCTGATTTGTCAAAGACTCAATGGACGGGAACTACAGATGAATTGGAACCGCATATAAAGAAATATGAAGACTATCGTACAGATATTCTTTCAGGGCTTGGCATTAATAACATGTGGAATTCTGGTAAGAACTTTTCAATGATTCGTTATGCTGATATATTATTATTGCATGCTGAATGTCTGAATGAATTAGGACAGACTTCGGAAGCAGTACAGATCGTGAATAATCAAATTCGTACTCGTGCATGGGGAGGAAACTTGCCAGAAGATAAGAAATGGAATTCGGGAATGAGCAAAGATGAATTCCGTGATAAAGTAATGGATGAACGTTTGCGTGAACTTTGTTTCGAAGGTTGGAGACGTATTGATTTGCTTCGTACTAATAAATTTGTAGAATTGATAAAAGAACGTAACCGTTGGGCAAAAGAATCAGGAACAATTCAAGATTTCCATAAGCGCTATCCTATTCCTGATACTGAAATTAAAACAAATGATGCATTCGGCCCTGAAGATCAGAATCCGGGATATAGCAAATAAATTGTTTCTATCCATATAAATTAGAAGCATCAGGAGGAAACATCTGCTTCCTACCTGATGCTTTTAATTTTTCTGAAATCTGGAATAATATGAAAATAGCACATAAAATAGAAACTTATACCTCTGACGGAGAACCTGTATTACGATTTACTGTGATGAATTCTTCAGGAGTCTATATGGAATTCACGAATTGGGGGGCTCGTTGGATTACAGCTTCAGTACCCGATGTTCAGGGAGCATTAGCCAATATTTTGATCGGTTATGATACCTTGTCCGATTATTTGAAAGATTCTTATTATATGGGAGCAACTGTTGGCAGATTTGCCAATCGTATTGCTGATGCTTCTTTTACAATAGATAGGAAAACCTTCCATTTGGAAGTTAATGATGGGAATAATACCAATCATGGAGGTTTTTCCGGCTTTCATAACAAGGTGTGGCAATGGGAAGAATTACCGGATGGCATCCGTTTTAGTCTGTATTCGCCAGACGGAGAAGGAGGTTTCCCGGGAAATATCCATGTGATAACAGACTATCGTTTCAATGAGGACAATGAACTTTCTGTACGGCATTATGCGGAAACAGACTGTGCTACTTACATCAATATGACTAATCACGCATATTTCAATTTGCGCGGAAATGGAAAAAAGATAACAGAGCATCGGTTGCATATTTCGTCTGACCGGATATTGGATACTACCTCGGCGTTCATTCCTACGGGAAGAAAGATGAAGGTGAAAAATACTCCGTTTGACTTTACTTCCCTAAAACCGGTAGGTGCAGACTTATATGCTGATCATGAGCAATTACTTTGGAATAAAGGATATAATCATTGCTATATATTGAAAGATAAAATGTCTGAGGAGATGTTAGAGGCTGCTTCTTTATATGAACCTGTTACAGGAAGAAAAATGACAGTGATGACTGATTTGCCTGCTGTTCTTTTGTATACAGCGGGATATTATGACCGACCGGATACAGCCATCTGTTTGGAAACACAATTTTATCCGGATACTCCTTCTCATTCGGATTTTCCTTCTTGCCTGGTGTTACCGGAGAAAGCTTATGAGCATTGCACCTTGTTTAGTTTTCAGGTGCAAAAAGAGAAATAGATGATTGATAAATATGAAAAGACTATAATATGAAAAACGTAAAAAAAACATGGGTTGTATTAGCCCTACTGGGATGTATGCAAGTACTGCATGCTCAAACTGTGTATTTACATAGCGATAACCCACAAATGAAATGGAAGTTAAAGCCTCAGGCTGAAGTCGGAACGGATGTGAAGTCACTTTGTGGAAACGGATACAATGTTTCTGCTTGGGTAGATGCTGTTGTGCCTGGAACAGCTTTTAATTCGTATGTAATAGCAGGGCTGGAGAAAGATCCTAACTTTGGTGACAATATTCATCAGGTAAATCGCGACAAATACGACTGTAGCTTTTGGTATCGTACTACATTCCGTGTTCCTGCTGATTTTACAAAAGAATTGATATGGTTGAATTTTAATGGGGTAAACCGTCGTGCGGAAGTCTATCTGAATGGAACATTATTAGGTAAATTGGATGGGTTTATGCATCGTGGACATTTTAATGTTACTTCAATAGTAAATCGTGATAAAGAAAATGTATTGGCTGTACTTGTTCATATGCCTGATACTCCATTGGCTAATCAGGGCAGTCCAACCTATTTGTCTAGTGGCGGATGGGATTGGATGCCTTATGTGCCGGGGTTGAATAGTGGTATAACTGATAAGGTATTTCTTACGAATACGGGAACAGCTACTTTAATTGATCCTTGGATACGTACTAATTTACCTACCCGTGCCAGAGCGGATTTGAGTGTGGCGCTTGATGTCAAGAATAATTCGGTAGAAAAGACGAAGGTATTGGTGCGCGGAACAATTACCCCAGGAAACATTGTTTTTCAAAAAGAATTAGACGTGAATGCCCATACTACTGAACAGGTGAAGTTTGACAAACGCTATTTTCCACAACTGTGTATAGACCAGCCGCGTCTGTGGTGGCCGAATGGATATGGAGACCCCAATCTTTATCATTGTAAGTTTGAGGTGATGGTGGATGGAAGAGTTTCGGAAACGAAAGATGTTTCTTTTGGTATAAAGAAATATTCTTATGATAAAGAGGGCAATACATTCCATATTTATATTAATGATATTCCGGTATTTGTTAAGGGAGCGAATTGGGGGATGTCTGAATATATGCTTCGTTGCCGTGGCGAGGAATATGATACCAAAGTCCGCCTGCATAAGGAAATGAATTTTAATATGATACGTAATTGGCTCGGCTCTGTTACAGATGATGAATTCTACGAGGCATGTGACAAATATGGCATTATGGTATGGGATGATTTTTGGATAAACTCTAATCCGAATTTGCCTTATGACCTCAATGTGTTCAATAATAATATGATGGAGAAAATAAAACGTGTGCGTAATCACCCTAGTATAGCCGTGTGGTGTGGCGATAATGAATCTAATCCTCAGCCTCCTTTAGAAGGATGGATGGCGGAAAATATTAGGACCTTTGATGGAGGTGATCGTTATTTTCAAGCAAACTCCCATGCTCAGGGCTTGACCGGTAGTGGTCCGTGGGGAGCATTTGAACCCCGCTTTTATTTTACTAAATATCCTGATGGCTTGGAAGGAGATCCGGCGCGTGGCTGGGGATTTCGTACAGAAATTGGCACAGCTGTAGTTCCTACCTTTGAAAGCTTCAAGAAATTTATGCCCAAGGAGAACTGGTGGCCTCGTGATGAAATGTGGAACAAGCACTATTTTGGCCAAAATGCTTTTAATGCAGCTCCCGATCGTTATGATGCTTCTATAACCAAAGGTTTTGGCAAGCCCGAAGGGATTGAAGATTATTGCCGTAAGGCTCAGCTTGTCAATATTGAATCTAATAAGGCTATGTATGAGGGTTGGCTGGATCGTATGTGGGAGGATGCATCAGGTATCATGACTTGGATGGGACAGTCGGCATATCCGTCTATGGTTTGGCAAACTTATGACTATTATTATGATTTGACAGGAGCCTTTTGGGGAGCAAAATCAGCCTGTGAACCGGTGCATATTCTTTGGAATCCTGTGACGGACGGTGTGAAGATTGCTAATACCACAGCATGTGATATGGAAGGTTTGACTGCTGAAGTAAAAGTTTACAATCTGGATGGAAAGTCTGTGGAGGCTTATACAAAATCAGCTATTGTGAACTCTCCTAGCAATTCTACTGTGCAATGTTTTACGATAGATTTCAATAAAGAGCGTAAAAATCTGTCATTAAATAAACCGACCTTTGCTTCAAGTACCACTTATGGACAGCCTTCAGATGCTACGGATGGGAAAAAAGATACCCGTTGGGCAGCGGCAAAAGCGGAAAATGAATGGCTTTATGTGGATCTGGGCAGTGTGCAACCCGTAGGTGGGGTTCGCTTGAATTGGGAGGCATCTTTT